>Ga0153956_1002949_pt1 | contig 11673 bp, 8 predicted proteins | sample TSFL040MetaG_FD_104704 | JGI IMG/M metagenome (GOLD analysis project Ga0153956, IMG submission 104704) | Attine ant fungus gardens microbial communities from Florida, USA - TSFL040 MetaG | ecosystem: Host-associated > Fungi > Mycelium > Unclassified | place: USA: Florida, Wekiwa Springs...
CCGACCAGCTGACGGAGAAGGGTTACGGGGAGACCCAGCCGATCGCCGACAACAAGACCGCCAAGGGCCGCGCGGAAAACCGCCGCACGGTGATGGTGGTGTTGTCCAAGCCGGAGAACGTGATCGTCAAGGGGCAGGACACCACTGAGGGCAACCTGCAGCAGTAAGCTTCGGGGCGTCGCGCCTTCAGGCGTGGCGCCCTTTGAAGTACTGCGTTTGATCAGGGGCCCCCCGGCGCCGTAAGGTTCCGGGGGGCCTTTTTGCTTCAGGAGTGCATGAATGGATGGTTCAAGAGTGGCACTGATCACGGGCGCCGGCAGTGGCATCGGCCGCGCGGTGGCGCTGGCCTTCCTGGCTGACGGCTGGCGGGTGGCCTTGTCCGGCCGCCGTGCCGAGGCGCTTGAGCAGACCATAGCCCTGGCGGGCGGGGCGGGCGAGCGTGCGCTGGCGGTGGCCGGCGACGTCACCCGCCCTGATCAGGTCGAGACGCTGTTCGCCCGCAGCCAGGCCGCGTTCGGCCGCCTGGACGTGCTGTTCAACAACGCGGGAATCAGTGCGCCCTCGGTGCCCCTGGAAGAACTGCCGCTGGAGACCTGGAACGCGGTGATTTCGACCAACCTCACCGGCGCGTTCCTGTGCACCCAGCACGCCTTCAGGATCATGAAGGCGCAGAGTCCACGCGGGGGGCGCATCATCAACAACGGCTCGATTTCGGCGCATGCACCCCGCGTGCGTTCGGTGGCCTATACCGCCAGCAAGCACGCGATGACGGGACTCACCAAGTCCACCTCGCTCGATGGCCGCGAGTACGATATCGCCTGCGGCCAGATCGACATCGGCAACGCGCGCACGGAACTTGCCACCCGGCTGTCGAAGGCCAGCCCCGCGGGCCACACGGCGGAGCCGCTGATGGACCTCGTGCACGTGGGCGAGGCGGTGCTGAGCATGGCCCGGCTGCCGCTGGACACCAATGTGCAGTTCATGACCATCATGGCCACGAAAATGCCTTTTATCGGCCGGGGCTGACGTGGGGCCGGCGCGGGCTGCCGCGCCCGGCTGTGCCGGCGCCATTTGGGTCTGGCGTGCGCTATTCGCTATGATCGGCCGTACGCCCTGTGGCCTGGAACCCCTGGAGTATCGATGGCGGCCTTGATTCTCACACACGTGCCCTTCGAGGATGCGGGCTCACTGGGTGATGAGCTCGCGGCGCGCGGCCTGCACGCGCAGGTTGTCGATGCCTGCACGGCCGATCTCGCGGCGCTGGATGCGTTGTCGCCAGCGTTGCTGGTGGTGATGGGCGGACCCATCGGGGTGTACGAAGCCGGCAGTTATCCTTTCCTGCAGGTTGAGCTGTCGCTGCTTGCCGCGCGACTGGAACGTGGCCTGCCTACGCTCGGTATCTGCCTGGGAGCGCAGTTGATGGCGGCCGCCCTGGGCGCACCGGTCTATCCGGGCCGGCGCGGCAAGGAAATCGGCTGGTCCGCGCTCGAACCCGGCCGCGATGCCGCTTCCTGTCCCGCCATGGCCGAGCTGCTGTCACCACCGGTGCCGGTGCTGCACTGGCATGGCGACACCTTCGACCTGCCGCGGGGAGCGCAGCACCTGGCCGCGACCACGCAATATGAAAGCCAGGCCTGGGCGTTCGGAGCGCGGATTCTGGGGTTGCAGTTCCATCCCGAGGTCAAGACCGATTCCCTGGAGCGCTGGTACGTCGGGCATGCCTGTGAGCTGGCGGCGGCGCGTATCGATGTGCCCCAGTTGCGCGAGTCCGGCCAGCAACTGGCGCCGGCCCTGCAGGGTCCCGCGCGCCGGTTTTTCAGCCGCTGGCTGGAAGGAGCGCTGTCGGCTCCGGCGGCAGACGCAACACATTCCGCGAAGCTCGCCTGATATGCAATGGCGGGCGGCATTGGCGATAGGAGACGCATGATGATCACCCGACGTACCTTGCTGAGTTGCAGTGTTGCCGCGCTTGCCAGCGGTGCCGGTTTGCGCCGCGCCCGGGCGGCGACCTTCGCGGTTTCGTATTCGGACGCCCAATGGCGCCAGCGCCTGAGCGCACAGCAGTACGCGGTGCTGCGCCAGAGCGCGACCGAGCGCCCCTTCAGCAGCCCGCTGCTGAATGAACACCGGCGCGGTGACTTCCTGTGCGCGGGCTGTGACCAGGCGCTGTACTCCTCGACCACCAAATTTGAAAGCGGTACGGGCTGGCCCAGCTTCTGGATGCCGCTGCCTCACGCCGTCATCACCGCGACCGATCGTTCCGACGGCATGGTGCGCACCGAGGTGCGCTGCGCCCGCTGCGACGGCCATCTGGGACATGTGTTCGATGATGGCCCGCCGCCGACCGGCAAGCGTTACTGCATGAACGGCCTGGCGCTGAAATTCCGTCCCGCCGCTGCATGAGGCGCTGATATCACAATGCTGCTGCTGGCCTACCTCGGGGGCGTGCTGACCATTCTCAGCCCCTGCATCCTGCCCGTGCTGCCGTTCGTGTTCGCCCGTGCCGACCGGCCATTCGCGCGCAGTACCCTGCCCATGCTGGCCGGCATGGCACTGGCCTTCGCGGCGGTGGGGACGCTCGCCGCGGTGGCCGGCGGCTGGGCGGTGGAAGCCAATCGCGCGGGGCGCGACGTCGCGCTGGTGCTGCTGGCGTTGTTCGGGGTAACGCTGCTGTGGCCGCGCCTGGCCGAACGCTGGGCGAGGCCGCTGGTGGCCCTCGGGGGCAGGCTGGCGGCCAGCGCCGACGCGGGTGCCGGCACGCATGGCGTGTGGTCGTCCGTGCTGCTGGGTGTGGCGACCGGTCTGTTGTGGGCGCCATGCGCCGGGCCGGTGCTGGGATTGATCCTGGGCACTGCGGCGCTGCAGGGCGCGAGTGCCCATACCACGATGCTGCTGCTGGCCTATGCGCTGGGTGCGGCCACGTCACTGGCGGTCGCGCTGCTGGCCGGTGGCCGGGTGTTCGCCGCGATGAAGCGCTCGCTGCACGCGGGAGAGGCGATACGCAAGGTGCTGGGGGTGGCGGTGCTTGCGGCCGTCGTTGCCATCGCGCTGGGCGTGGACACGGGCCTTCTGACCCGGGTTTCGCTGGCCGGGACCAACCGCGTCGAGCAGTGGCTGATCGACCGGGTGGCGCCGCAGGCCGGCACGGGACCCGGAGCCGCGATGGCCGCCATGAAGGGCGGCGCGATGATTGGCGGCGCGCCAGCAATGCAGGGCGGAGCCATGATGGGTGGCGCGCCGGCGATGAATGGCGGCGCCATGATGCCGGGTGCCCCGGCCATGAAGGATGGCGCCATGATGAGCGGTGACTCCGCGATGAAAGGCGGGTCCGCGATGAGTGGCGGTGCCATGATGGCGGCCGGCGGGTCGATGCGCGCCGCGGGAGCCGATGCAGACCTTGCGCCGGAGAACATCGACCCGACACTGGCCGGTGGCGGCCCCTGGTTCAACTCCGCGCCGCTGACGATGCAGGCGTTGCGCGGCAAGGTCGTGCTGATCGACTTCTGGACCTATTCCTGCATCAACTGCCTGCGCGAGATTCCATATGTGCGCGCCTGGGCCGCGCGCTATGCCGCGCAGGGGCTGGTGATCATCGGCGTGCATACGCCTGAATTCGCCTTCGAGAAGTCGGAGAGTAACGTCCGTGACGCCGTGAAGAAGCTGAACATCGGCTACCCGGTGGTGATGGACAGCAACTACGCCATCTGGCGCGCTTTCAACAACCAGTACTGGCCCGCCCTCTACTTCATCGATGCGAAGGGACAGGTGCGGCATCACCACTTCGGCGAGGGTGGTTACGACGAATCGGAGCAGGTGATCCGCAAGCTGCTGGCGGAGGCCGGACATGCGCCCGCGGCGGGGGATGCCAGCGTGGCGGCGGCGGGGATTGAGGCGGCCTCGAACCAGGCCGATGTGCTGTCACCCGAGACCTACGTGGGTTATGACCGCGCGGAGAACTTCGTGTCGCCGGACGAGGCCCGGGATGCGCCGCATGACTACCAGGATGGCAAGCCGCGGTTGAACGAGTGGGGCCTGTCGGGCAACTGGACGCTGGGTCCCGAGCACGCGACGCTCAACAAGGCCGGCGGTGGCATCACCTTCGGCTTCCATGCGCGTGACCTGCACCTGGTGCTGGGTCCGGCGGGCGCCGGCAAGCGCATCCGCTTCCAGGTCACGATCGACGGCAAGCCGCCGGGTGCCGATCACGGCGTTGACACCGATGCGCAGGGCAACGGCGTGGTGGATGGCCAGCGCCTGTACCAGCTGATCCGCCAGCATGGGGCGGTGGGGGACCGGCGCTTTGAAATCCACTTCCTGGACCCGGGGGTCCAGGCCTTTTCGTTCACATTCGGTTGAAGGTGGCGTCATGTCCAGGTTCAAGGTGTCCGGCAAGGTCTTGAAGCAGCCGTTGCCGGGGCTGGTGCTGTGTTGTGCATTGGCTTCGGCACCGGTCTGGTCGGCGGAAGCAGCCCATGTCATTCCGGCCTATGCGGGCACGGAGACCGCCATATCCGCGGGTACCGCAACCGCGGTGCTGGCCGGAGGCTGTTTCTGGGGTGTGCAGGGCGTGTATGAGCACGTGAAGGGCGTGCTGCGCGCGGAGGCCGGCTATACCGGCGGCAGCGCGGGTACGGCCCACTATGAAATGGTGGGCACGGAGCAGACCGGGCATGCCGAGTCGGTGAAGATCACCTACGATCCGCGCCAGATCAGCTATGCGCAGCTGTTGCAGGTCTTCTTTTCGGTGGCGCATAACCCGACCGAACTCAACCGCCAGGGCCCGGACACCGGACCCAGCTACCGTTCGGCGATTTTTCCGCAGGATGCACAGCAGGGACAGCTGGCCAAGGACTACATCGCGCAGTTGAACAAGGCGCGTGTGTTCGACGCGGCCATTGTCACGCGCATCGAACCCGGCAAGACCTTTTACCCCGCGGAGCAGTACCACCAGGACTTCCTGGTGCGCAATCCGGACTACCCGTACATCGTGTACAACGATCTGCCCAAGATCGCGGATCTCAAGCGACTGTTCCCGGCCGTCTATCGGGCAGATCCGGTGCTGGTGCTTGGGGCGCGCCCGCGGAGCTGACGCCGCGGGCGCACGGCGCGCCGGGTTTCTTTAGCGGTTTTCACAATGGCTTGCCGTTCCTGGCCAGACTGCGCGCCCGCCCGGCGAGCGCCGTTGCTGGATCCGATCAATGCGCTGCGGTACGAGTAGCGCAGGTGGCGGAAGAGGGGTGCGATGGATCTTACTGAGTGGCAGGGCGCGCCGCGACCGTCCCGGGTGGTGCTCGAAGGCCGCTATGCGCGGCTTGAACCGCTGGACGCGCAGCGTCACGGTGCACAGTTGCTGGCCGCCTCGCAGGCACCCGGAGCCGAGGAGCGGTTCCGCTACCTGTTCGAGAATCCCCCGGCGGATGCCGCCGACATGCAGCCCTGGCTTGCCAAGGCGCAGGCCAGCGCCGACCCGCTGTTCTTCGCGGTGGTGGATCGTGCCACGGGCCGCGCCGAAGGCCGGCAGGCGCTGATGCGCATCGACCCGGTGCACGGGGTGATCGAGGTCGGCAGCATCCTGTGGGGTCCGGCCATCGCCCGTACCCGTGTGGCGACCGAGGCGCTGTTCCTTTGCGCCACGCACGTGTTCGAGACACTGGGCTACCGTCGTTTCGAGTGGAAGTGCCACAACCGCAACGAGCCCTCCAAGCGCGCCGCTTTGCGCTTCGGGTTCAGCTACGAGGGCCTGTTCCGGCAGCATATGGTGGTCAAGGGCGAAAACCGGGACACCGCCTGGTTTGCGATGATCGACCAGGACTGGCCGCGCCTGAAGGCAGGCTTCGAAGCCTGGTTGTCCCCAGGTAACTTCGATGCGGCCGCAAGACAGCGCACCAGGCTGGACTTCCAGCCCCCGGTGCCCGGGCGCTGAAGCGCTGAAGGCCGCGGCGGCGGGGCCTCAAGTCCCCGCTAACGCCCCTGAAGTCCTTTGCTGCTGCTGCCGGCGCTGGCGCCGCTTCGCGCCGATGCGCTGCACGTACAGGTAGACCACCGGCGTGGTGTACAGCGTCAGCAGCTGGCTGACGATCAGGCCGCCGACTATGGAGATACCCAGCGGACGGCGCAGTTCCGTGCCGTCACCATAGGCCACGGCCAGGGGCATGGCGCCCGCGATGGCGGCACAGGTGGTCATCATGATGGGCCGGAAGCGCAGCGAGCAGGCGCGCGCGATGGCGTCCCGGGGCGTCATGCCCAGCTGGCGTTCGGCGTCGAGGGCGAAGTCCACCATCATGATGGCGTTCTTCTTCACGATGCCGATCAGCAGCATGATGCCGAGGAAGGAGATGATGCTGAACTCGGTGTTGGTGAGCAGCAGCGCCAGCAGCGCGCCCAGGCCCGCCGACGGCAGCGTGGACAGGATGGTCAGCGGCTGGGTGAAGCTCTCATACAGCACCCCCAGCACCACGTAGATCGCCAGCAGCGCCGCCAGCAGGATCAATGGCACGTTGTTCTGCTGCTGCTGGAACTGGCGTGCCGTGCCGTAGGCGCCGCCATGGATGGATATGGGCATATGGATGCGCTGGATAGTGCGCTGGATCGCGTCCATGCCCTGGCCCAGGGAGACACCGGCGGCCAGGTTGTAGGAGAAGGAGGTCGAGATCTGCACCCCGGTATGGGTCACCTGGGTGGGCGTGTTGTTGGTCTCGTAGCGGCTGAAGGCCTTGTACGGCACCATGGGTTCGGCCGTGACGCTGACCGCCGAGCCGGTGGAGGTGCTGCGCGAGCCGCCGGTCGCCAGGGCGTTCAGCGAGGCATTGCGCTGCAGGTCCTCGGCTACCGCGGAGGCCGTGGTCTGCTTGCTGCCCTTGATGGACACGGTGCCCGCCACGGCCTGGGTGGCCTGGGTGCCGGACAGGGCGCCTCCCACGGTGCTGACGTCGAGCTTGTCGAGCACCTCCGGCTGCACGCTGAATTCGGGCGCGACCTCCAGGATGACCTGGTACTGCTGCGGGCTGAAGGGGTTGTAGATGTTGGACACCGCCGCCTGAGTGAAGGAATACATCAGGGCGCTGTCGATCTGCGTGATGTTCAGGCCCAGCTGTGCGGCGGTGTCGCGGTCGATCTTGAGGTCGGTCTCCAGCGCGCCAGGCTGCAGGTCGGTGTCGACATCGGTGATCTCCGGAACGTCCTGCAGGGCCACCTTCAGCTTCTGGGACCACGTCCGCAGTTCGTTGAGGTCATCGCCCAGCAGCGTGTACTGGTACTCGGAGTTGCCCTGGCGGCCGCCGGGGCCGCCGAAGTCCTGGACCGGGAACAGGAACACGTTCACGCCCTGGATTTTCTGCAGCCTGGGCCGCAGGCGGTCGATGATCTGGTCGGCCGAGAGCTGGCGCTCGGCCAGCGGCTTCAGGGTGATGCGCATCTGGGCAAAGGCGGAATTGCCGTTGCCGCCGCCGACGGAGCCGGCAACGTCCGAGACGCCGGGGTCCTCGCCGATGACCTTGGTGACCTGCTGCAGCCGCGTCTTCATGAGCGCGAACGAAGTGGTCGCATCCCCGCGCATGCCGCCCTGCAGCGCGCCGGTGTCCTGCTGGGGCATGAAGCCCTTGGGCACGGCGATGTACAGGCCGACGTTGAGCGCCACGGTCACGAGCAGCGCGAACACCATCAGTGGCTTGTGGTCGAGCGCCCAGCCCAGGGTGCGCTCGTAGCTCTGCTTCAGGGACTCGAAGCCCTCGTCGAACCAGCGGAAGAAGCGCGAGGGCTGCGGGTCCGCGCGGCCGAGCAGGCGTGCACACATCATGGGAGTGGTGGTGAGGGACACCAGCAGCGACAGCAGGATGGCGACCGACAGGGTCACGGTGAATTCGTTGAACAGCCGGCCCACCATGCCGCCGATGACCTGGAAGGGCAGGAACACCGCCACCAGCGAGAGGCTCATGGAGATGACCGTGAAGCTCACCTCGCGGGCGCCCATCAGCGCCGCCTGCCGCGCCTTGACCCCGGCCTCGATGTGCCGGGTGGTGTTTTCCATGACGACGATGGCGTCGTCGACCACGAACCCGGTGGCGATGGTGAGCGCCATCAGCGAGAAATTGTCCAGGCTGAACCCCAGCAGGTACATGATGCTGAAGGAACCCAGCAGCGATACCGGTACCACCACTGCCGGGATCAGTGCCGCGCGGAAGCTGTTCAGGAACACGTACACCACCAGGATCACCATCAGCACGGCGATCACCAGAGTCTCCTCCACCTGGTGCAGCGAGCCGCGGATGGTGATGGAACGGTCGGAGACCACCTCGAGGTCGATCGAGGGGTCGATGTCGGCCTTGAGCCTGGGCAGTTCGGCCTTGACCGCGTCCACCGCCTCGATGATGTTGGCGCCGGGCTGCTGGAACACCTCCACCGTCACCGCCGCCTTGCCGTTGAAGATGCCGTAGGTGCGGGAGTTGGCGGTCGCGCCGTCCTGCATGTCCAGGACCTGGGCGACGTCGCGCAGCCGGATGTAGGCGCCGTTGCGGCTGGCGATGATCAGGTCGCGGTAGTCCGTGGCGGTGCGGGCGTTGTCGTTCGTGTAGATCTGGTAGCGCAGGCCCTTGGACTGGATCACGCCCTTGGGGGCATTGGCGTTGGCGTTGGCGATGGCGGCCTGCACGTCCGACAGGCTGATGCCGTACTTGGACAGCGTCAGGGGATTGATCTCCACGCGCACGGCCGGCAGCGCACTGCCGTTGAGGTTCACATTGCCCACGCTCGGGATCTGTGACAGGCGCTGCGAGATCACGGCGTCCGCGTTGTCGTAGATCTGGCCCTGGGTCAGCACCTTCGACGTCAGCGCCAGGGTCATGATCGGGAACTGCGCGCTGTTCAACTTGCGGTAGCTGGGATTGCGCGTCATCGAGGAGGGCAGGTCGGCATGCGCCGCCTCGATGGCCGCCTGCACGTCGCGCGCCGCGCCGTCGATGTCACGGTCCAGGCCGAACACCAGCTGGATGTTGGTGTTGCCGACATTGCTGGTGGACGTCATGTCGTCCACGTCCGCGATTGCACCCAGGTGCCGCTCCAGCGGGGTGGCGATGGTCGCCGCCATCACCTCGGGGCTGGCGCCGGGGAGGCTGGCGGACACGAAGATGGCCGGCGCATCGATCTTGGGCAGCGGTGCCACCGGCAGGAAGCTGAAGGCCGTTGCGCCCGCCAGCGCCATGGCGAGCGTCAGCAGGGTGGTGGCGACCGGCCGGGCGATGAAAGGTGCGGAGATGTTCATGACGCGCGCCGCATCAGGTGGCGTGATCCGACAGTTCGCCGGTCGCGGCCCCGGACTCACCCAGGCGCCGGGAGATGCGATCGAAGGCGAGGTAGATCACCGGGGTGGTGAACAGCGTCAATACCTGGCTTACCAGAAGGCCACCGACGATGCTGACGCCCAGGGGGTGGCGCAGCTCCGAGCCGGTGCCGGTGCCGAACATCAGCGGCAGGGCGCCGAAGATCGCCGCCACGGTGGTCATGAGGATGGGACGGAAGCGCAGCAGGCAGGCCTGGAAGATGGCGTCCCGCGGCGCCAGACCCTGGTGGCGCTCGGCCTCGATGGCGAAGTCGATCATCAGGATGGCGTTCTTCTTCACGATGCCGATCAAGAGGATGATGCCGATGAGGGCGATGATGGTGAGGTCATCCCCGGCCACCATCAGCGCGAGCAGCGCACCGATGCCCGCGGAAGGCAGCGTGGACAGGATCGTGACCGGGTGGATGAAGCTCTCGTACAGCACACCCAGCACGATGTACATCACCACCACCGCGGCCAGCAGCAGCCACAGCTCGTTGGACAGGTTGTTGCGGAAGGCCAGCGCCGCACCCTCGAAGGTGGTGCTGATGCTGGCGGGCATGTTCAGGGACTGCTCCACCTGCTCGATGGCGTCGACCGCGCTGCCCAGCGAGGCGCCCGGGGCGAGGTTGAACGAGATGGTGGCCGCCGGGAACTGGGCCAGGTGGCTGATCACCAGCGGTTTGGCCTCCATGGTGAGGGTGGCCACGGTGGACAGGGGCAGCTGGCCGCCGCCGGCGGAAGGGATGTACAGCGACTGGATGGAATTGGTGGAGTCGTAGGCGCCAGGGTCCGCTTCCATGATGACGCGGTACTGGTTGGACTGCGTGAAGATCGTGGAGATGATGCGCTGTCCGAAGGCGTCGTAGAGGGCGTTGTCGATGGTGCCCATGCTGATGCCGAGGCGCGCGGCGGTGTCGCGGTCCACGTTGATGTAGGCGGCGAGGCCGTTGTCCTCCAGGTTGCTGGCGACGTCGGACAGTTCGGGGCGCTCGTGCAGGGCCGCCATCAGCTTCGGCGTCCAGATCGCCAGGTTGTCGGCGCTCGCGTCCTTCAGGATGAACTGGTACTGCGCCCGGCTCACGGTATTGTCGAGCGACAGGTCCTGCGAGGGCTGCATGTAGAGCGTGATGCCGGCGACGGATGCCGTCTCCTGGCGCAGGCGCTCGATGACCTCGCTGACCCGCTCCTTGCGCTCATCCAGCGGCTTGAGGTTGATCAGGAAGCGGCCGCTGTTCAGGGTGACGTTGTTGCCGTCCACGCCGATGAACGAGGACAGGCTCGCGACGGCCGGGTCCTTCATGACCGCGGCGGCGAGGGCCTGCTGGCGCTCGGCCATGCGCTCGTAGGACACCGACTCGGTGGCGACCGAAACGCCCTGGATCAGGCCGGTGTCCTGGTCGGGGAAAAAGCCCTTGGGCACCACCACGTACAGCGCCGCGGTGACCACCAGCGTGCCGACGGCCACCAGCAGGGTGAGGCCCTGGCGGTCCAGGACCCAGTTCAGGCTGCGGCTGTAGGCGTCGATGACCGGGTTCAGCCAGCGCGTGGCGTGCGCGTGCTGGTCGATCTGCTCCCCGGCGTCGGCGTTGCCGGCCCCGGAGCCGTGGCGTTGCTTGAGCATCAGCGCGCACAGCATCGGCACGAGCGTCAGCGACACCACCGCGGACAGGATGATGGTGACGGCGAGGGTGACGGCGAACTCGCGGAACAGGCGGCCGACCACGTCCTGCATGAACAGCAGCGGGATCAGCACGGCGATCAGGGAGACCGTCAGGGAGATGATGGTGAAGCCGATCTGGCCCGCGCCCTTGAGCGCGGCATCCAGCGGGTTCTCGCCCGCTTCGATGTAGCGGGAGATGTTCTCGATCATGACGATGGCGTCATCGACCACGAAGCCCGTGGCGATGGTCAGCGCCATCAGCGACAGGTTGTTGAGGCTGAAGCCGGCCTGGTACATGAGGGCAAACGTGCCGATGAGCGACAGCGGCACCGACAGGCTGGGAATGATGGTGGCGGGGATGTCGCGCAGGAACACCCAGATCACCAGCACCACCAGCGCCACGGCCAGCAGCATCTCGAACTGCACGTCCTTGATGGAGGCGCGGATGGTGACGGTGCGGTCGGTCAGGACCTTGACGTCCACGCCGGCGGGCAGGGATTCACGGATCATCGGCAGCATGGCCTGCACCTGGTCCACGACATCCACGACGTTGGCTCCGGGCTGGCGCTGCACGTTGATGATCAGCGCCGGGGTGGTGGTCATCATCGCCTACAAGAACGGCACGCCGGTGCGGCGGAGGGACGTCGCCCGGATGGTCGACGGCGACGAGAAGACGCAGCTGGGGGCGGGGATGAGC
>Ga0153956_1002950_pt1 | contig 11668 bp, 5 predicted proteins | sample TSFL040MetaG_FD_104704 | JGI IMG/M metagenome (GOLD analysis project Ga0153956, IMG submission 104704) | Attine ant fungus gardens microbial communities from Florida, USA - TSFL040 MetaG | ecosystem: Host-associated > Fungi > Mycelium > Unclassified | place: USA: Florida, Wekiwa Springs...
ACGCGATAACCGAAGCTCGGTTCCATAGGGAACCAAACCACTGTCACGGGGCTTCTTATAGGATTGCAGTGCCCGTCTGCGGACGGGACGGGCTTCTCCTCTTGTCGATGGCATCACCGTGAATAGAACATCCCGGATCGTCGAAAACACGGCGCTGAGCGGCGCCTTTCACATAGAGGACATCTACCCCATCGTTGATGGCGGCCGGTTTCCGGTCAAGCGCATTCACGGCGAAGCGATCGAAGTCTGGGCGGACATCTATCGCGACGGCCACGAGATCATCGCTGCCGCGCTGATCTGGCGGCGCGAACAGGATCGCGACTGGCAACGCACGCCGATGACGATGGATAGCAACGACCGCTGGTTCGGCAGTTTCACGCCGGCCGGGATCGGCCGCTACGTCTATGCCATCGAGGCATGGACCGATGAATTCGCCACCTGGAGTCACGGCTTCGCGTTGAAGCTGAAGGCCGGGCAGGATGTCATGCTGGATGCGCTCGAGGGCGCCTCGCTGATGGCCAAGGCGCAAGACGGCAGCGCCGCAGCCTCGGCGCTGATCGTCAAACACTGCGAAACCTATCTGCAGACCGGCAAGACCGAGCCCCTTCTCTCACCCGAATTGGGCAGCGCCATGGCTGAGGCGCAGTCACGCCCCGACCTCACCCGCTCCGCGCTGCTGCCGCTGATGATCGACCGCACCCGCGCCCGCAACGGTGCGTGGTACGAGATGGTTCCGCGCAGCCAGAGCAAGGAGCCGGGCCGGCACGGCACCTTCCGCGATTGCATCGAACGACTGCCCGAGATCGCCGCGATGGGCTTCGACGTGCTGTATTTCACGCCGATCCATCCGATCGGCATCACCAACCGCAAGGGCAGGAACAACGCGCTCACCACCGAGCCCGGCGATGTCGGCAGCCCCTATGCCATCGGCGGCATCGAAGGCGGACACGATGCGATCCATCCCGACCTCGGCACGATGGAGGATTTCCATGCGGTGATCGCCGCATGCGCGCAGCACGGCATGGAAGTCGCCATCGACATCGCCGTACAATGCTCGCCGGATCATCCGTGGATCAGGGAGCATCCGCAATGGTTCAAGCGGCGGCCGGACGGCTCGATGAAATATGCCGAGAACCCGCCGAAGAAATACCAGGACATCCACAATCCCGACTTCACCTGCGAAGACGCGGGATCGCTGTGGAACGCGCTGCGCGACATCATCCTGTTCTGGTGCGATCAGGGCGTCAAAATCTATCGCATCGACAATCCACACACCAAGCCGCTGCGGTTCTGGGAATGGCTCATCCACGAGGTACAGCTCCGGCATCCCGATGCGCTGTTCCTTGCCGAAGCCTTCACCCGGCCGAAACTGATGAAGGGCCTCGCCAAGCTCGGCTTCTCGCAGTCCTACACCTATTTCACCTGGCGCACGGCCAAGTGGGAGATCGAGCAGTATCTCAACGAATTGTGCGGCTATCCCGAACGCGACTATTACCGGCCGAACTTTTTCGTCAACACGCCGGACATCCTGCCCTATCACCTGCAATCGGGCGAGCCGTGGATGTTCAAGGCGCGCGTGGCGCTGGCGGCGATGCTGTCCGCGACCTACGGCATCTATAACGGTTTCGAGCTGATCGAGCATGAAGCGATCCCGGGCAAGGAGGAGTATCTCGATAGCGAGAAATACGAGATCAGGACGCGCGACTGGGACAGACCGGGCAACATCAAACCCTATATCGCCGCATTGAATGCCGCGCGTCGCGCCAATCCGGCGCTGCAGCAGACGTCGAACCTGCGTTTCATGCCGGTGGAGAACGACAACGTCATCGGCTTCGTGAAGCAGTCAGTGGACGGCACCAATACCGTAGCCGGCGCCATCGCGCTGTCGCGTGACGCCGCCGAATTCTGGCTGCCGATCGACACGCAGGTCGTGATCGACGGCGAGAGGCGCAACGTCGCGGCCGTCGAGAACATCATCACCGGTGAGCGCCACGGCGTCGCATGGGGCGGCATCCGCCTCCGCATCGACCCGCAACGCGATCCCGCCGCCCTGTTCCGCTGCCTCGCCTGAAAGCACCCGCCATGAACATGATGACCGGCATCAAGACCAAAACGGGCGCCGCGCAGCCGAACGACGCCATCGACAAACTCTGGTACAAGGACGCCATCATCTACCAGCTGCACGTGAAGACATTCGCGGACAGCAACAATGACGGCATCGGCGACTTCGCCGGCCTGACCGAGAAGCTGGACTATCTGCAGGAACTCGGCGTCACCACGCTGTGGCTGATGCCGTTCTATCCGTCGCCTGGCCGCGACGACGGCTACGACATCGCGGATTACGGCACCATCCACCCCGACTTCGGCACGATGAAGGACTTCAAGCGCTTCATCCACGAAGCGAAGCGCCGCGGCCTGCGCGTCATCACCGAACTCGTGCTCAACCACACCTCGGACCAGCACGACTGGTTCAAGCGCGCACGGCGCAGCCCCGCCGGCTCCAGCGCCCGCAACTGGTATGTCTGGAGCGACACCGACCACAAATATCAGGGCACCCGCATCATCTTCACCGATACCGAGAAATCCAACTGGACCTGGGATCCGGAAGCCAAAGCCTATTACTGGCACCGCTTCTTCTCGCACCAGCCGGACCTCAATTTCGACAATCCGCGCGTGCTCTCGGCGGTGGTGCAGGTGATGAAGCGTTGGCTCGACGCCGGCGTGGACGGCTTCCGCCTCGACGCGATCCCCTATCTTGTCGAACGTGACGGCACCAACAACGAGAACCTGCCGGAGACTCACAAGGTCATCAAGCATCTGCGCGCCGAACTCGATGCCTATGCGCCGGGCCGCCTGCTGCTCGCCGAGGCCAATCAATGGCCGGAGGACGTGCAGGAATATTTCGGCGACAGCGACGAATGCCATATGGCCTACCACTTCCCGCTGATGCCGCGCATCTATATGGCGCTGGCGCAGGAAGACCGCTTCCCGATCACCGACATCATGCGGCAGACGCCGGACATCCCGGACGATTGCCAATGGGCCATGTTCCTGCGCAACCACGACGAACTGACGCTGGAAATGGTTACCGACGTCGAGCGCGACTATCTGTGGTCCACCTATGCCAACGATCCGCGCGCGCGCATCAATGTCGGCATCCGCCGCCGCCTCGCGCCGCTGATGGACAACGACCGCCGCAAGATCGAATTGATGAACTCGCTGCTGCTGTCCTTTCCGGGCACGCCGATCATCTATTACGGCGACGAGATCGGCATGGGCGACAACATCTATCTCGGCGACCGCAACGGCGTCCGCACGCCGATGCAATGGACTCCGGACCGCAACGGCGGCTTCTCGCGCGCCGACCCCGCCCGTCTTTACGCCCCGCCGATCATGGACCCGGTCTACGGCTATGAATCGGTGAATGTGGAGGCGCAGTCGCGCAGCCTGTCGTCGCTGCTGTCGGCGACGAAGCGCCTCATCGCCGTCAGGAAGTCGACGCCGGCCTTCGGCCGCGGCGGCATGACCTTCATCCGCCCGAATAATCGCACGGTGCTGGCCTATGTGCGCCAGCTCGGCGACGAGGTGATCCTGTGCGTCGCCAATCTGTCGCGCGCCGCGCAGGCGACCGAACTCGACCTGTCGCCGTGGAAGGAGCGCGTACCGCTGGAGATGCTCGGCCGCACCACGTTCCCGCCGATCGGCGAGCTGCCCTACATGATCACACTGGCGCCTTACGGCTTCTACTGGTTCCACCTTCAGGAACGCGACGCCTCCGAACATTCGGTCCACGCAGCGGTGCCGGAATTCGAGACGCTGGTGGTGCCGCTCGGCTCCACCTGGATGACGCTGGCCCGCACCCGCAGCGTGTTCGAGCGCGACGTGCTGCCGGGCTTCCTCGCCCGCTCGCGTTGGTATCCCGAACGCAACGTCAAGGCGATCGAGCCGACACTGACCTCGGCGACGCCGTTCGCGCTGATCGGCGACAACCGCCCTTGGCTCGTCTTCTTCGAGACGACACAGCGCGGCACAACCTCGCGCTATGTGCTGCCGATGCTGATCGAGTGGGTGCGGTTCGATCGCGACCGCTACAATCCGAAGGCATTCGCCGCCGTGCGCCAGGGCGCGCGCGAGGGCACGCTGCTCGATGCCGCCACCGACGACATCTTCATCTCGCTGCTGCTGTACAATCTGCGCAACGCGGTGACCGTGGACGAGACCGAGGGCGCGCAACTTATATTCCGTCCGACCGGGCACCTCCTCGATACGCCGCAGAACAAGCTGGAGAACATCCGTGCGGTGGACACCGAACAATCGAACTCGACCGCGTTGGTCGACAGCGATTATGTGGTGAAAATCTATCGCAAGCTGCAGACCGGCATCAATCCGGAGATCGAGGTCTGCCACTTCCTCACCGAGATCGCCGGCTTCGCCAATACGCCGGCCCTGCTCGGCAGCGTCGAGCTGATCGAAGGCGAACGGCGCAGCGCCATCGCCATCGTCCACGCCTTCGTGCAGAATCAGGGCGACGCCTGGACCGTCAGCGCCGGTTATCTCGACCGCTTTGTCGAGAAGGAGCGCCTGATCGCCTCGGACACACCGCACGAGATGAGCGAGGACCAGGTCGCCTATCTCCGCTACATGACACAGACTGGCCTGCGCGTCGCCGAAATGCAGATGGCACTGGCGAGCCGCGACGACATCGCCGACTTCAGGCCGGAACCGACCACGGCCGCCGATATCGCGCTCTGGATCGACGAAATCGTGGGCCGCGCCGAACCGGTGTTCAGCCTGCTCGCCCAGCGCCGTAACAGCGCGCGCGACGGCGACCGCGGCTTGATCGACGCCGTGCTGGCGCTGCGCAACGATCTGCACGACACGCTGAACGACCTGCTGCCGGACGAGATCGACGGCCTTAAGATTCGCCACCATGGCGATTTCCATCTCGGCCAGATGCTGATCGTCAAAGACGACATCTTCATCATCGATTTCGAGGGCGAGCCGCGCCGTCCCCTCGCGGATCGCCGCCGCAAGGCGCCGGCGGCGCGCGATATCGCCGGCCTGATCCGCTCCATCGACTATTCGGCAACCGCCGCGCTGGAGCGCGCCGAAAAGATCGCGCCGGACGAGAACGGCAAACTCGCCACCGCACTCACGGCGTGGCGCGACCGCGCTATCGACGCCTTCACCGAAGCTTACCGCGAGGCGATGACCGACAAGCGGCTGTGGCCGATGAATGCCAAAGCCGCAGACGACATGCTCAAATTCTTCCTGATCGAGAAGGCATTCTACGAGATCGAATACGAACTCGCGCACCGGCCGGACTGGCTGCGCGTGCCGCTGGCGGGTTTGTTGCGCATCCTGAGCGGGGAGACGAGGACATCCGCATGACCGATCTTCCCGCCGAAGCCTATGCCGTCATCGAAGGCCGTCATTCCGACCCGTTTCATTATCTCGGCCCGCACACGGAGAGCGGCCGCACGGTAGTCCGCGCCTTCCTGCCCGACGCCGCGCAAGTGGACGCCATCGACGGCCATGGGACCGCGACGCCACTGGAGCGCGTGCACGATGCCGGCTTGTTCGTCGGTGCACTGGCCAATGACGGGACGACGTACCAACTTCGTGCCAAATTCGGCGACACGACCGTCGATCTCGAAGACCCCTATCGCTTCCCGCCGCTGCTGACCGATTTCGATCTCTATCTGCTCGGCGAAGGCACCGACCAGCGCATCTATGACAAGCTCGGCGCGCATCCGATGGTTCTGGGCGGCATCACCGGCGTCGCCTTCGTGGTGCTGGCGCCGAATGCGACGCGCGTCAGCGTGGTGGGCGATTTCAACTTCTGGAATGCGCGGCGGCATCCGATGCGGGTGCGCGGCACCGGCTATTGGGAGCTGTTCATCCCCGGTGCCCGCGCGGGCGAGCGCTACAAGTTCGACATCGCCGGCCCGCATGGTGGGCGGGGCACGCAGAAGTCCGATCCGTTCGCCTTCGCTGGGGAACTCCGGCCGGCGACGGCCGCGATCGTGATCGATGAGAAACAAATTCCGCATCCGCGACCCGCACCGTCAGGCATCAATGCGCTGAACCGGCCGATGTCGATCTACGAGGTTCATCTCGGCTCGTGGCGCCGCAAGGGCGACAATGCGTGGCTGAGCTATCGCGATCTCGCGACAACGCTGCCGCATTATGTGCGCGACATGGGGTTTACCCATGTGGAGTTTCTGCCCGTCAACGAGCATCCGTTCGACGGCTCGTGGGGTTATCAGCCCACCGGCCTGTATGCGCCGACCAGCCGCTTCGGCCCGCCGGAAGACTTTGCGGCGCTGGTCGACGCCTGTCATGCCGAAGGGCTCGGCGTGCTGCTTGACTGGGTGCCCGGCCATTTTCCCGACGATGCCCACGGCCTCGGCCAGTTCGACGGCACCGCGCTCTATGAACACGCCAACCCGCTGCAGGGTCGGCACATGGACTGGGGCACGCTGATCTACAATTACGGCCGCACCGAAATCGTCAACTTCCTGGTGTCGAACGCACTGTTCTGGCTCGACCGCTACAATGTGGACGGCCTGCGCGTCGATGCCGTGGCCTCGATGCTGTATCTCGACTACAGCCGCGCACCCGGCGCGTGGATTCCGAACAAATACGGCGGCCGCGAGAATATCGAGGCCATCGAATTCCTGCGCCGCTTCAATCGCGAGGTGTTCGGCAAATTCCCGAGCGCCACCACCGCGGCGGAAGAATCCACCGCGTGGCCGCAGGTGTCACGCCCGGTCGAGTTCGGCGGGCTCGGCTTCGGCTACAAGTGGAACATGGGCTGGATGCACGACACGCTGACATATATCGGCAAGGATCCGATCCACCGCCGCCATCACCACGGCGATATCCTGTTCGGCCTGCAATACGCGTTTTCGGAGAACTTCATCCTGCCCCTGTCGCATGACGAAGTGGTGCACGGCAAACGCTCGATCCTCGGCCGCATGCCCGGCGACGACTGGCAGCGCTTCGCCAATCTGCGCGCCTATTATGCCTTCATGTTCGGCCATCCCGGCAAGAAGCTGATGTTCATGGGCTGCGAATTCGCCCAGGAGCGCGAGTGGAACCATGATCGGTCGCTGGACTGGCACCTGCTCGAACAGGACAGACACGCCGGCATCCATTCATTGATCCGCGATCTCAACACGCTGTATCGCAACCATCCGGCCCTGCACGAACGCGATTGCGATCCCGCCGGCTTCGAATGGCTCGTCACGGACGATGCCGACAGCAACGTCTTCGCCTGGCTGCGCAAGGGCGACGCGCCGCGCGCGCAATGCCTCGTGGTCGTGAATTTCTCGCCGAACGTCTATCGCGACTATCGCATCCGCGTGCCGTTCACCGGCACGTGGCGCGAGGTGCTGAATTCCGATGCCGCGCATTACGGCGGCGGCAATGTCGGCAATTCCGGCGAAGTCACCGCCGCCGGCCTCGTGCCCGAACTCAGCCTGACACTGCCGCCGCTCGCCGCGATCTTTCTCGTACCGGAAGCCTGATCCATGCGCCTCTCCGCCGGAACACCCTCTCGCCTCGGCGCAAGCTGGGACGGACGGGGAACCAATTTCGCCCTGTTCTCGGCCAACGCGACACGGGTCGAGCTCTGCCTGTTCGACAGCCAGGGCCGTCGCGAACTCGAACGTGTCGAACTGCCGGAATACAGCGAGCAGGTCTTTCACGGCTATCTCAACGATGTCGCGCCGGGCCAGCTCTACGGTTATCGCGTGCACGGCCCCTACGAGCCCGAGCACGGCCATCGCTTCAATGCGAACAAGCTGCTGCTCGATCCCTATGCCCGGAAGCTCGCCGGACGCCTTGTCTGGAGCGATGCGCATTTCGGCTATCGCACCGGCTCCGCGCGCGAGGATCTGTCGTTCGACCGCCGCGACAACGCGCGCGGTATGCCCAAGGCCGTCGTCGTGGATGAGACATTCAACTGGGGCCGGCGCGAGGCGCGACCGGGCATTTCGTGGGAAGACACGATTTTCTACGAGGCCCACGTCAAGGGCCTGACCATGGCGCGGGACGATGTGCCCGCCGGCCTGCGCGGCACCTATCGCGGCCTCGCGGCCCCCGCGATGATCGACCATCTCAAGCGGCTCGGCGTCACGTCCATCGAGTTGCTGCCCGTACATGCCTTTGTGGACGACCGCCGCCTGGTCGAGATGAAGCTCACCAATTACTGGGGCTACAACACGCTCGGATTCTTCGCGCCGGAAGCACGCTATGGCGCCGACAGCCCGCTCGATGCTTTCCGCACCGCCGTGGCGCGTCTGCATGACGCCGGCTTCGAAGTCATCCTCGATGTCGTCTACAACCATACGGCGGAGGGCAACCATCTCGGCCCGACGCTGAGCTTCCGCGGCATCGACAACGCCTCCTATTACTGGCTGATGCCGGACAATGCGCGTTACTATGACGATTTCACCGGCTGCGGCTCGTCGTTGAACCTCACCCATCCGCGCGTGCTGCAGATGGTGATGGATTCGCTGCGCTACTGGGTCGAGGTCTGCCATGTCGACGGTTTCCGCTTCGATCTCGCCACCACGCTCGCGCGCGGACCCGGCGGCTTCGACCGCAACAGCAATTTCCTCACCGCCATCCGGCAGGATCCGGTTCTCGCCACCGTCAAGATGATCGCGGAGCCGTGGGATCTCGGCATGGGCGGCTATCAGGTCGGCGCCTACCCGTCGCAATGGTCGGAATGGAACGACAAGTACCGCAGCGCCCTGCGCCGCTACTGGGCCGGCGAAGGCTCGCTGATCGGCGACGTCTCGCGCCGCATGACCGGCTCCTCCGACGCGTTCAACCATGACGGACGCACGCAGCGCGCCGGCATCAACCATGTCACCGTGCATGACGGCTTCACGCTCGCCGACCTGTTTGCCTATAACGACAAGCACAACGAAGCCAATGGCGAGGACAATCGCGACGGCGCGAGCGACAACCACAGCAACAATTGCGGCGTCGAGGGACCGACCGACGATCCGGCGATCAACGCGCTGCGCCGGCAACTCCGCAAGAACCAGCTCGCCTGCCTGTTCCTCGCGCAAGGCGTGCCGCTGCTGCTCGCCGGCGACGAGGTCGGCAACACCCAGAACGGCAACAACAACACCTATTGCCAGGACAACGAAACCGGCTGGGTGAACTGGAACAAGCTCGGCGACAAGGATGACGACATCACCGGTTTCATCGGCCGTCTCGCGCAACTTCGTCGGCGCTTCCCGCAGATCACCGCGCAGAAATGGCTCGACGGCCGCCGCGCCGACGGCAGCTATGGCGTGCTGTGGCTGACACCGTCCGCCGACGAGATGACCGAGAAGGACTGGGATTTCCCCGACGGGCGTTTTCTCTCTTACGTCCTGAGTTCGAACGAGAAAGGCGGCGATCCGCTGTTCATCGTACTTAACGCGGCCCCTGAAGGCATCCCGTTCAAGCTGCCGAAAATCGCCGAGTTCGCAAACTGGCGCCAGGTGCTGAACACCGCCGACGATGCGCCTTCGACGGCGGCGCTGCCTGCAGGCGCGGAAGGGAACGCACCGCCCCGGTCCGTCCTCGCTTTTGCCGGAACATCCGCATGACAGGTCGAAGCTTCGGGCCGCGCCTCACCGATCAGGGCACGACATTTCGCTTGTGGGCGCCTGCGGCAGCCCGCGTCGAACTGATGCTCGACAAGCCCTATGCCATGACGCCGGAAAACGACGGTTGGTACAGCGTGGATATGCCGGGCATCGCAGCCGGAACGACCTATCGTTTCCGCATCGACGACACGCTTGAGGTGCCTGATCCCGGCTCGTCGTTTCAGCCCGACGACGTCGACGGCCCCAGCGAGATCGTCGATCACGGGGCCCATCACTGGCGCGCCGCCGACTGGCGGGGGCGGCCATGGGACGAGACGGTGCTGATGGAGACGCATGTCGGCACCTTCACCGCAGACGGCACCTACCGCGCGATGATCGACAGGCTCGACCATCTCGTGAAGACCGGCATCACCGCGCTTGAACTGATGCCGCTCGCGGATTTCGCCGGCAAGCGCAACTGGGGCTATGACGGCGTGCTGTGGTATGCGCCGGACTCGGTCTACGGCCGCCCCGACGATCTGAAGACGCTGATCGACGAGGCGCATCTGCGCGGCCTCGGCGTGTTTCTCGACGTGGTCTATAATCACTTCGGCCCGGAGGGAAATTATCTCGGCCTCTATGCGCCCGCCTTCTTCGGCGGCGCCCATACGCCGTGGGGGCCGGCCATCGATTACCGCGTGCCGCAGGTGCGTGCCTACGCTATCGAAAATGCCTTGATGTGGCTGCGCGACTATCGCTTCGACGGACTGCGGCTCGATGCGGTGCATGCCATCGTCGAGCCGGGCACCGTACCGCTCCTGCATGAACTGAGCCGCGAGGTCGGAAAGCTCGCCGCCGATACCGGCCGGCACATTCATCTGGTGCTGGAGAACGACGACAACCGCGCCACGCTGCTCGATCCTGCGACCAATCCCCCGCGCGGCCAATACCGCGCGCAATGGAACGACGACTATCACCACGCCTGGCATGCGCTGCTGACCGGTGAGGATCGGGGCTATTACGGCGACTACACGCCACGCCCGCTGGATCATGTGGTGCAGGCGCTCGGCTCCGGCTTTTCGTATCAGGGACAACCTTCCGCGCATCGCGGCGGCGCGACGCGCGGCACGCCGGGCAACATGCTGCCGCCCTCCAGCTTCGTCAATTTCCTGCAGAACCACGACCAGATCGGCAACCGCGCCCTCGGCGATCGGCTGGAGACGAGTGCCGATCCTGTCGCGATCGAAGCCGCGCTCGCCATCACGCTGCTGGCGCCGATGGTGCCGATGCTATTTCAGGGTGAGGATTGGGGGTCGAAAGTGCCGTTCCCGTTCTTCTGCGATTTTCAGGGCGATCTTGCCGACGCCGTGCGCAGCGGCCGCCGCAAGGAATTCGCCGGCGCCTATGAAACGCGAGAAAGTGACATTCCCGATCCGCTCGACGTCGCGACATTCGAACATGCGAAAGTCGACTGGGACACGCGGAACGGCGCCGGCAAACGGCGCTGGGCCATGGTGCGCGACCTGCTGCGCATGCGGAAACAACATATCGTGCCACGCAGCCCCGGTGCCCGTTTCGGCACGGTGACGGAAGCGAACGGCCTGCTGATCGCGGACTGGAAGATGGGCGATGATGCGCGCCTGATGCTGCGCGCCAATCTCTCGGACAGACCGGCGGTCGCGTCCCCCATCGCCGGCATGTTGATCTGGGGCCGGCAAGGCGACGCGCTCGCACCATGGGCGATCCAGTGGTGGCTCGGAGACAGGTAGATGCCGCCGGCCATCCCCATCGCCACCTATCGCCTGCAACTGACGACACCCTGCGTCAGGCATTCGAGCTCTACGTGCTGCATTTCCCGGTTTACCGCACCTAATCTTTCGGGCAACGGCCCGTCCGCACCCGATCCTCAATCGATTTCACAGACGATCGAAAATGGCTGGACGCATCGACGCTCGACGCGACGGTGCATGCGCCGAACTACACCGTCAAAGACATCGCAGTCGCCGCGCATTTCCAGCATCTGCCGGTGGCGATCATTGCGGCGACGGCAGCGCCGAAGAAAACGCGATCACTGC
>Ga0153956_1002951_pt1 | contig 11665 bp, 11 predicted proteins | sample TSFL040MetaG_FD_104704 | JGI IMG/M metagenome (GOLD analysis project Ga0153956, IMG submission 104704) | Attine ant fungus gardens microbial communities from Florida, USA - TSFL040 MetaG | ecosystem: Host-associated > Fungi > Mycelium > Unclassified | place: USA: Florida, Wekiwa Springs...
AGTACGGGTTCTCGGTGGTCGCCCCGATCAGGGTCAGGAGCCCTTCCTCGACCGCCGGCAGCAGCGCGTCCTGCTGGGCCTTGTTGAAGCGGTGGATCTCGTCGAGGAAGAGGATCGTCGGCCGGCCCGAGGAGCGCCGCCGCTCCCGCGCCCGTTCGATCACCCCGCGGATCTCCGCTTTGCCCGCGTTCACCGCCGACTCCTCCTCGAAGGCGCCGTCGGCCATCCGCGCCGCGATCCGCGCCAGCGTCGTCTTCCCCGCCCCGGGCGGCCCGTACAAGATCGCGCTGTGCGGCCTGCCCGATTCGATCGCCGCCCTCAGCGCCGACCCCTCCCCCACGATGTGCTCCTGCCCGACCATCTCGTCGAGCGTCCGCGGCCGCATCCGCACCGCCAGCGGCGCGTTCGGCGGAATCTCCTCCGCCCGTCCGTCTCCCGCCGAGTCGCCGGTGTCGAAGAGCTGATCGCTCATCGCCTGGTGCGATGTCCAGACATCGCACTAAGTATGAGCACCGCGCTACGCGTACCCCCGTCCCTCGTTCGGGAAGAGGTAGTTGACGATCACCAGCACGACCGCGACGACCTCGACCACGGTGGTGCCAAGCCAGGCCCCCACCGCCGACGAAGGCACGTCCCAGCCGGCGGCAACGCCGTACCAGCCGAAGATCCCGTTGGCGACGAGCACCTGCAGCGCCATCAGCGCGAGCGCAGCGATGGCGATCCCGAAGCGCAGCCGCCGGTTCTCCTGTTCGGTAGCCACCCGCTCCCCGAGCAGGCCGGCCTCAGCCTCAAGCTTTGCCACGTGCGCCTCTTCCGCGCGAAAGGCAAGCCGCGCTTTTCTGGCATCCCCGTTCTCGGGGCTGGTCATCGATTCCATCCGATCTGGTCGAGGCGGAATCGCATGACATCCGCCGTTACACCGAACATCGCGGCGAAAGCAGCGACGCTGCGCGAGTCCCGGATTTCGCGGAACACGGCGCGCGGCATCAGCATTTCGGCGGCGAACTCGGTCGCGTAGACCTCATCGGTATCGCCGATCGGCACGGCGAAGAAGTCGCGGCGCTTGACGATCTCCCAGACACCTTCCTTCCCGACCTCCTCGTTGCGGCAGTAGCGCCCGAGGGCGTGGGCGCAGGTGAACCGCCTTCGGTCATAAGGATCCCCTTCGTTGAGGAAGATCTCCGGGTTCTTGAAATCCGTCTCCTTGCGGATGATCCCGGCGACATCGAGTGGCAGATCATCGTCTTTGAATACCTCGATCCCCATTCGACGCGAGATCGAGACGGGGTCGACGGGCAGGATGATGTGGCCGGGGCCTTCGGTCATCCACACCTGTTTGACCAGCTCCCATGCGTCGCGTCCGGGTTCCATCTCGGGTTGACGGTACGCGGCGGGGTCGGGAAGTTGGGGTTTGTTCACAGTTATGGCGTTCATGGGGACCTAAGGGCTGAGGAGGGGGAAGTTCTCCCCCCTCGCGGTACGCTCGTTGCATGGAGAGTGCTACGGAGGTCGCACCGTCCGTGAAGATGCTCGAGTCGCTGAGCCCGACCACGGGCGAGGTGGTCGGGAGCGTGGAGACGATCACTCCCGCGCAGGTGCAGGGGGTCGTTGACGAAGTCGCGCGGATTACTCCGGCGTGGGCGCAGCTGACGCTGAAGGATCGGGCGCGGTACATGCTGCGGACGGCCGACGCGCTGCTGGACGAGATCGACGAGATCGCGGAGCTGTTGGTGCGCGAGCAGGGCAAGCCGCGGGTCGAGGCCTACACGATGGAGCTGCTGCCGACGGTCGACGCGCTCCATTGGGTGGCGAAGGCGGGGCCGAAGGTCCTCGCCGACGAGAAGGTGCCGATGCGCCAGGCGTTCACGGCGTCGAAGAGCGGGCACTTCTCCTACGAGCCGATCGGCGTGGTCGGGGTGATCGCGCCTTGGAACTACCCCTGGTCGATCCCCTTCGGCGAGGTGGCGATCGCGCTGATGGCGGGCAACGGGGTGGTGTTGAAGCCGGCCTCGCTGACGCCGCTCTTGGGCGAGAAGATCCGCTCGGTGTTCGAGCGCGGCGGCGTGCCGGAGGGGCTGGTGCGGGTCGTCCACGGCGGCGGGCAGGTCGGCGAGGCGCTCTGCCGCTCGTCGGTCGGCAAGGTCTTCTTCACCGGCTCGGTCGAGGTCGGCCGCCACGTCGGCGGCATCTGCGCGCTGGAGCTGAAGGACAGCGTCCTGGAGCTGGGCGGCAAGGACCCGATGATCGTCTGCGCCGACGCCGACCTCCCCAACGCGGTGAGCGGGGCGGTCTGGGGCGGCTTCGCCAACGCCGGGCAGACCTGCTCGGGGATCGAGCGGGTCTACGTGGAGCGCGAGGTCGCCGACCGCTTCGTCGCCGGGGTCGCGCGCGAGGCGGAGCGGCTGCGGGTCGGCGACCCGCTCGCCTGGGAGACCGAGATCGGCCCGATGACCTCCGACGACCAGTACGCGACGGTGGTCGAGCTGATCGACGACGCGGTCGCCGCCGGCGCGACCAAGCTCTGCGGCGGGCCGGTCGAGGTCCCCGGGCTGTCGGGGAAGTTCATCGCGCCGACCGTCCTCACCGACGTCACCCACGACATGCGGATCATGCGCGAGGAGATCTTCGGGCCGGTGCTGCCGATCGTCGTCGTCGACTCCGAGCAGGAGGCGATCGACCTCGCCAACGACTCCGAGTTCGGGCTCGGCGCCTCGGTCTGGACGCGCGACCGGGCGCGCGGGGAACGCATCGCCCGGGTGCTCGAATCCGGCATGGTCTGGATCAACGACCACTCCTTCTCCCACGGCGCCTGCCAGTGCTCCTGGGGCGGGGTGAAGAACTCCGGGCTGGGCCGCTCGCACTCCAAATTCGGCTTCTACGAGTGCGTCGACATCAAGATGAACGCCTGGGAGCCGGGGCTGACCCGGGACTTCTGGTGGCACCCCTACGACCGCACGCTGGGCGAGGCGGTGCGCAACTCCGCGCGCCTCCTCTACGGCCGCGGCGAGGTGCGGGCGAAGGCGCTCCGCGACGGGGCGCGGCCGCTGCTGCGGGTCGGGCGGCGGACGGTCAGGCGGTAGGGGGCCTTCACACGGGACGCAAGGGGTTGCGGCGAGTGCGGCCGTCTCGTCCACGGCCCTGGCAGGCTGTGGCCGTGGCCGAGACGGCCGGGGATGTGGGGGATCTGGTGGGGAGCCCGGGGCGTGCGGCGCGGGCGCGTCACGGGGGGAGGGACGGGAGCGTCGCGGGAGGAGGACGGATCGGTGACGGGAGGCGCATCCCGTGAGGGAGATGCCGGGAACGTCACGCTTCCGTGCGTGTTGGGCAACACGCACGGACACGAGTGGTGAGTTGACCACACCATGGTGTGGTCAACTCACCACTCGCGTTTTCGGGCCCTGATCCTGGGCCCGAGAACGGACCGAAGACGCATGCAAGCGTGGAGTTCCCGGCGTCTTCGTGGACGGATTAGCTCCCGGGGGCTCTTCGTGACCTCTCCCGCACGGGACGTTCACGGAAGCGGGGGATCTTCCCGACCTCGGCCGGCCGGCGGGCGGTCCGGCGCCCCGGGGGTCCCGGGACCGCCCCGACCCTGCCCGGGGTCCCTGAATCCCACGGACCCTTGTCATCTCCCCGACGGAACCCTCACGTCCTGGGCGTCTCATGGAGGTCACAGCCTGCCAGGACCTCCATGAGACGCCCAGGACACGCCACTCGGACGGCCGCCCCCGCCCCGAACCGACAGAATCACCGCGTGGCCGACGAGCAGAAAGGCGCGGAGCCGGCGATCGAGCTGGTCGGGCTGCGGCGCGTCTACGGCGAACGGGCGGCGCTCGAGGACGTGACGCTGGAGACCGCGGCGGGCGACTCGCTCGTCGTCCTGGGACCGAACGGCGCGGGCAAGACGACGCTGCTGCGGATCCTCGCGACGCTGCTGCGGCCGACCGGCGGCGAGGTGCGGGTGCTCGGCTGCAAGCTCCCCGAAGAAGCGTGGAAGCTGCGCGGGAAGATCGGCTATCTCGGCCACGAACCGCTGCTCTACCGCGACCTCTCCGGCCGCGAGAACCTGCGCTTCCACGCCAAGATGTACGGGATCACCGGCGCCCGTGCGGCGGAGCGGATCGAGGAGCTGCTGGAGGCGGTGAAGCTCTCCCACCGCGGCGACGAGCGCACCTTCGAGTTCTCCGCCGGGATGCGCCAGCGCCTGGCGATCTGCCGCTGCGTCCTGCACGAGCCGGAGCTGCTGCTGCTCGACGAGCCCGACTCGAACCTCGACATCGAGGGCCGCGAGATCGCCCGCACGCTGATCGGCCCCGGGCTCGGCCAGACCCGCGTCGTCGTCACCCACGACCCGGAGCGCTACCTGCCCGAGGCCGACCAGGTGCTGCGCCTCGATGTCAACGAACCGGCGGCGGTCGCGTGACCCCCTCCCGCACCGCCTTCGCGGCGATCCTCGGCAAGGACCTGCGCGCCGAGCTCCGCACCCTGCAGTCGCTCCCGGCGATGGCGCTCTTCGCGATCACCTCCTTCGTGATCTTCCGCTTCGGCCTCAACCGCACCAGCCTCTCCGGCTCGCTGGCGGCCGGCGTACTCTGGGCGACGCTGCTGTTCGCCGCGGTGCTCGGCATCAACCGCCTCTTCGTCGCCGAGCGTGAGGAGGGCGGCTTCGACGCGATCCGCCTCGCCCCGATCGACCGCAGCGTCCTCTTCACCGCCAAGGTCGCGGCGCTGATCGTCTACCTGGTGGCGCTGGAGATCATCGCCGTGCCGATCTTCGCCGTCTTCTTCCTCAACAGCGCCGCGTCCCTGCCGCCACTCATCATCGTCCTGCTCCTCGCCGACGTCGGGCTCGCCTCCGCGGGCACGCTGATCTCCTCGATGGCCGTCAATTCCAGGGCCCGGGACCTGCTCGTGCCGCTCGTCCTGCTGCCCCTCGTCGTGCCGCTGATGATCGCCGCCACGGCCGCCACGGAACCCCTGATGCTGCTGGGCGGAGTCACCTACCACCGGTTCGGAACCTGGCTGATGGTCTTGGGTCTATACGATCTGATCTTCGCCCTGCTGGGCTACGCGGTATTCGACTTCCTGCTCGAGGATTGATCCGCCGCGCCCGGTGCTATGGGCGCCCCCACCCAGCATGTACGGCAAAGGACTCAGACCACTCTCGATCGCGACCCCCGCGGCGTTCGCGGTCACCCTCGCGCTGGTCTTCTTCTACGCCCCGATCGAAGCCGACCAGGGCTTCCTGCAGAAGATCTTCTACCTGCACGTGCCGCTGGCGATCGTCTCGCTCTGCGGCTTCATCGTCGGCGGCATCTTCGCGATCCTGCACCTGCGCCGCGACGACGCCCGCTACGACGCCTACTCCTACGTCTCGATCCACATCTCGGTGATCTTCGCCGTCGGCGCCCTGATCACCGGCTCGATCTGGGCGAAGGGCTCCTGGGGCCACTGGTGGGTCTGGAACGAACCGACGCTGGTCAGCTTCCTGATCGTCTTCCTGCTCTACGCGACCTACTACCCCTTCCGTTATGCGATCGAGGATCGCCAGCGCCAGGCCCGCTACGCGTCCGTCTTCGCGATCACCGCCGGCGCCTTCGTCCCGCTCAACTTCATGGCCGTGCGGCTGTCGGCCTCGCTGGTCCACCCGCGCGTCTTCGCCACCGCCGAAGGCGGCCTGCCCGGGTCGATGATGCTCACCTTCCTCTGCTCGATCGCCTCGATGGCGCTGCTCTGGACGACGCTGGTGAAGTTCGAGCTCTCGGCCAAGAGCGCCCAGGGCCAGCTGAAGCGCCTGCGCCGCGCCCTCGACGCGCCGACCGGCCCGCCCTCTTCCCGAATCGCCCCGGAGGTCCACTAGATGCCCGACGCCCTCGTCAACTGGCTCTTCGCGGCCCCGGCCATCCCCAACGACGTCGGCGGCAAGTACGTCGCCGGCGCCTACATCGTCTTCGTCGTGCTGCTGCTGATCTACGTCGCGATCATGGGGATGAAACTGGCGCGGATCGAGCGGGGGCTGCGTGAAGTCGCCGAGATCGCCGAGCAGCGCAAGGACGGCGCGGACGCGGCCGAGCCGGTGGGCACGGAGGTCAAGTCTTGAGCGAGATCCTCGCGCTCGGGGTGTCGCACAAGACGGCGCCGCTGGAGCTCCGCGAGCGCCTCTCGCTGACCGAGGGCCGCTCCGTCGCGGCGCTGCGCGAGCTGACCGAGGCGGCGACGATCGAGGAGGCCGCGGCGATCTCCACCTGCAACCGGACCGAGCTCTACCTGGTCGTCTCCGACCCGGTCGAGGCCGAGTCCGAGGCGCTCGGTGTGCTCACCCGCAAGGCCGGGATCCGGCCGACCGAGCTGCTCGGCCACCTCTACAGCCTCCGCGGCATCGACGCCTCGCGCCACCTGCTGCGGGTCACCGCCGGGCTCGACTCGATGATCGTCGGCGAGGCCGAGATCCAGGGCCAGGTCAAACGCGCCTACGAGCTGGCGCTGGTCGAGGGCGCCACCGGGCCGATCCTCAACCGCCTCTTCCGCGGCGCGCTGGCGGCGGGCGGCCGGGCCCGCAACGAGACCGCGATCGGCGAGCGCGGCGTCTCCATCCCCTCCGTCGCGGTCGAGGTCGCGCAGCGCGCGCTCGGCGACCTCTCCGAGCGCACCGTGCTGATGATCGGCGCCGGCGCCACCGCCGAACTCGTCGCCCAGGCGCTGGTCGCCCGCGGCGTCGACACCGTCTTCGTCGCCAACCGCCACCACGACCGCGCGCTCGGGCTCGCCGAACGCTTCGACGGCGAGGCGATCCGCTTCGAGAACCTGCCCGAGCAGCTGACCCAGGTCGACGTCGCCGTCTCCACCACCAACTCGCCGCACCACATCATCGAGCGCGACGGGCTGGAACAGGTGATGGCGGAGCGCGAAGCGCGCCCGCTGCTCTTGATCGACATCGCCGTGCCGCGCGACATCGAGCCGGCCTGCCGCGAGGTCTCCGGGGTGAGCGTCTACGACATCGACGACGTCCAGCAGATCGTCGAACGGAATGCCGGGGTGCGCGAAGCGGAGGCGACGCGGGCGGAACGGATCATCGAGGACGAGCTCGACCGCTTCCAGCGCTGGGTCGCCTCGCTGGAGGTCGTGCCGACGATCGCCGCGCTGCGCGAGCACGGCGACGAGGTCGTGCGCCGGGTGCTGGCGGAGAACGAGAACCGCTGGGAGGACCTGAGCGAGGCCGACCGCGAGCGGATGGAGCTGATGGCGAAGGCGATCGCCTCGCGCATCCTGCACGAGCCGACGCGCCAGATCCGCCGCGCCGCCGGGTCCGACGACGCCTACCAGTACGTGAGCGCGCTGCGCGAGCTGTTCGGCCTCGACATCGAGACCGAGGTCGAGTCCGAAGCCGACGCGGCGGGCAAGGTCACCGAGCTGCGGCCCGGCCACCAGGGCTGAGTTGCTTGGCCCTGCGCATCGCGACCCGCGCTAGCACGCTGGCGCTGACCCAGGCCGGGATGGTCGCCGACATGCTCGGCGGCGCCGAGCTGATCGAGGTCTCCTCCGACGGCGAGCCGGGCGACAAGTCCCGCTTCGTGCGGGCGGTGGAGCACGCGGTGCTGGACGGGCGCGCCGATATCGGCGTGCACTCGGCGAAGGACCTGCCGGGCGAGGAGGTCGAGGGCCTCCAGATCGCCGCGGTGCCGCCCCGCGAGGACCCGGCCGACGCCTGGATCGGGGCCGGGACCTCGCTCGAGGACGCGCCGGAGGGTGCCCGGGTCGGGACCGTCAGCCTGCGGCGCAAGGCGCAGCTTCTGGCGGCGCGGCCGGACCTGAAGGTGCTCGACCTGAACGGCAACGTCGACACCCGCCTGCGCAAGCTGGCCGAGGGCGACTACGACGCGATCATCCTCGCCGCCGCCGGGCTGCGGCGGCTGGGGCGCGAGGACGAGATCGGCTTCCGCGTCCCCGAGGACCGGATGGTGCCGGCGGCGGGCCAGGGCGCGCTGGCGCTGCAGGTGCGGACCGGGGACGAGGAGAGTGCCGCGGCGGTGCGGGCGATCGGCGAGGCGACGGCCTTCACCGAGCTGCGCGCCGAGCGCGCCTGCTTCACCCGCCTCGAGGCCGACTGCTCGACCCCGATCGGCGTCCACGCGAAGTGCGACGGCGCGGTCCTGCGGATCGGCGCCTTCGTCGGCCTGCCCGACGGTGGCGAGTGGGTCCGTGATGAGCTCGACGCCGACCCGGGCGATCCCGAGGCCGCGGGCCGCGAGCTGGCGCAGCGCCTGCTGGGCGCCGGCGCCGCCGAGCTCCTGACGCGCGCGGCGGAGCAGGCTCGGTGACCGCGCGCAAGGGCGTCGTCTACCTGGTCGGGGCGGGGCCGGGGGATCCGGGGCTGATGACCCGGCGCTCGCTGGAGCTGATCGCCGACGCCGACGCCATCTACTACGACCGGCTGATCCCGCCGGGCGCGCTCGACGGGGCGCGCGAGGACGCGGAGCTGTTCTACGTCGGCAAGCAGCCGGGCGTACCGTCGGTGCCGCAGGCGGAGATCGGCGAGCGGCTGGTCGAGGCCGGACGGGCCGGCAAGAGCGTGGTGCGGCTGAAGGGCGGCGACCCGTTCGTCTTCGGCCGCGGCGGCGAGGAGGGCGAAGCGCTGCGCGAGGCCGGGGTCGAGTTCGAGGTCGTGCCCGGCGTCACCGCTGGGGTCGCGGCGACCGCCTACGCCGGCATCCCGGTCACCCACCGCGACGACGCCTCCGCGGTCGCCTTCGTCACCGGGCACGAGGACCCGGAGAAGGCCGAGACGGCGCTCGACTGGGAGGCGCTCGCCGCCTTCCCCGGCACGCTCGTCTTCTACATGGGGGTCAAACGGCTGGGCGAGAACGCGGGCGCGCTGATCGCCGCCGGGCGCGACGCGGACGAGCCCGCGGCGGCGATCGAACGCGGCACCTGGGCCGGGCAGCGGACCGTGACCGCGACGCTCGGGACGATCGCCGAGACCGTCGAGCGCGAGGCGATCAAGGCCCCGGCGCTGATCGTGGTCGGGGCGGTCGCGGCGCGGCGTGAGGCGCTGGCCTGGCTCGAGCGGCGCCCGCTCCACGGCCGCACCGTGGTCGTGACCCGAGCGCGCGCCCAGGCCAGCGGCCTGGCGAAGACGCTGCGCGGGCTCGGCGCGAACGTGGTCGAGCTGCCCGCGATCCGGATCGAGTCGAAGATCGAGAGCGACGAGGTGCGGCGCGCGGTGGCGTCGATCGCCGACTACGACCTGATCTGCGTGACCAGCCCGAACGGGGCGAACCTGCTTTTCGACGCTCTCGCCGCCACGGGGCAAGACGGCGGCTCGCCCGGCGGAACGCCGGTGCCGGGAGCCGAGCCGGGAACCGACGGCCGGCTGGACGCCCGTGCGCTCAGCAGCGCGAGCATCGCCGCGATCGGCCCGGGGACCGCGCGAGCGCTCGCCGCCCATGGCATCGCCGCCGACATCGTCCCCGAGCGCTTCGTCGCCGAGGCACTGGTGGAAACGCTCGGCGACGTCGACGTCGAGGGCAAGAAGGTTCTGGTCGCCCGCGCCGCCGCGGCCCGCGACGTCCTCCCCGACGGGCTGCGCGAGCGCGGTGCCGAGGTCGACGTGGTCGCTCTCTACGAGACCGTGCGCGAGGCGCCCGACGAGGCGGCGGTCACGGCCGCCCAGGATGCCGACTACGTCACCTTCACCTCCTCCTCGACCGTGACGAACCTGACCGAGGCGCTCGGCGACCGCTTCCCCGCGAAGGCGCGGATCGTCTCGATCGGCCCGATCACCAGCACCACCGTGCGCGAGGCGGGCCTCGAGGTCGCGGTCGAGGCCGACCGCCACGACGTCGAGGGCCTGCTCGCGGCCCTGCTCGCCGACGCCGCGACGCATTGAGCTTCGGCACGCCCCACCGGTACTTCCGCCAGGTCGGGTCGACGAACACGGTCGCGCGTGAGCTGGCCGCGGCGGGGGCGCCGCACGGGACCGTCGTCACCGCGGCCGAGCAGACCGCGGGGCGGGGACGGCAGGGCCGGACCTGGACCGCGCCGCCAGGCTCGGCGCTCCTCTACTCCGCCGTGCTGCGCCCGATCGAGTCCCGCCACTCGGTGCTCCCTCTGGCCGTCGCCCTCGCGGTCTGCGAGACCGCGGAGGTGCTGCGCCCGGGCATCGAGTGCAAGGTCAAGTGGCCGAACGACATCCACCTCGAAGGCCGCAAGCTGGCGGGCATCCTGATCGAGGCCCGTCCCCAGGACGGCTGGGCGGTACTAGGCGTCGGCCTGAACCTGACCGTCGCCGAGTTCCCCGAGGAGCTCCGCGACCGCGCGATCTCCCTCTTCGGGTCCATGCCAGCTGTTCCTTATGGTCCTGTGGGGACCATAAGGAACAGCTGGGCGGAGGTGGCGGCGGGGGCGCTCTCCGCGCGCCTCGGGGTCTGGCTCGAGGCCGACGCGGAGGCGGTGCTCGGGGCGTGGCGGGCGCGGGACGCGCTTCGCGGGCGCGAGGTCAGCTGGGAGAAGGGCAGCGGGGTCGCCGACGGGGTCGACGAGCGCGGGTTCCTACTCGTCCGACTCGCCGACGGCGACCGGGTCGCTCTCGGTGCCGGCGATGTGCATCTGACCAGCTTCTGAGTCTTTCGCGGCTTTCGCTTTCGCTTTCCGTTTGGTTTTCGCCGCGGCTTTGGGTTTGCCGGCTTTCTCTTTCGGAGCTTTTGCCGCTTTCCCGTTTTTGGCCGGCTTAGCCGGTTTTTTGTCAGCTTTCGCCGCTTTGGCTTTGGCCGCTTTGGCTTTGGTTTTTTTCGGTTTCGCGGCTTTGGCTTTGGCCGGCTTCTCCGGGGCCTCCTCCGCGGGAGCCTCCTCGGCGACGGTCTCCTCCGGCTTAGGCTTCTGCTCCTCCGCCCCTTTGCGACGGCGCGAGCGGCGTTTCGGTTTCTCCTCGACCGCCGGATCGCCGCCGTTGGTCGAGACCTCCGTCTCCACCGCCTCCGGCGCCTTGCCGTTCTCGTTGCCGTTCCCGTTCTCACCGTTGCCGCCACGCTTGCGCTTGTTGCGGCGGCGCTTGCCGCCTTTGGGGAAGTTCCGCAGCAGCTCACGGGCGACGGCGCTCGGTTTCCGGGCCATCCGCATCCGCGCCCCGCGCAGGACCTCCTCGCCCTCCGGGGTGTGGGACACGGCGGCGGCGAGCAGCCCGACCGCGAGGCGGCGGTCCTGTTTGCGCGCCGCGTGGACGAGCCGGCGTGCGTTCCGCCCGTGCGCGCGGCCGCTCGAGTTCACCAGCAGGCCGAGCAGGCGCTTCGTCTCCGGCCAGCGCTGCACCGCGTACTCCTCGTGCAGTTCCCGGGTGTAGCCGGCGAGGCGCCAGACCCAGGCCTGCGCCTGGTCGCGGCGGCCGATCCGCTTGTCGATCAGCGCCTGCAGCATCGTCTTCGTCCCCGCCCGTTTGTCCTCGCGGCTCCAGGTGCCGACGATGTCGATCGCGTCGTCGAAGGCGTCCGGATCGCCGAGGTCGGCGATCTCCCCCAGCGCTTTCAGCCGCAGCTGCGCGTTGCGGTTGCGCTGCACGCAGGTCAGCAGGAAGCGGCGGCGGAGCTCCTTGGTGCGGTCGTTCTGCAGCATCGCGCGGGCGCGCCGCCAGCCCTGCGTGTTGACCCGCGCGCCGGCCAGCGCCGCCCAGGCG
>Ga0153956_1002952_pt1 | contig 11665 bp, 8 predicted proteins | sample TSFL040MetaG_FD_104704 | JGI IMG/M metagenome (GOLD analysis project Ga0153956, IMG submission 104704) | Attine ant fungus gardens microbial communities from Florida, USA - TSFL040 MetaG | ecosystem: Host-associated > Fungi > Mycelium > Unclassified | place: USA: Florida, Wekiwa Springs...
GGCGATAGCAGACGAGATCGATGACGACGTCGCGCTTGAACTTCTGGCGGAAGTCGAACGCGAGACGCGTGACGAACAGCACCGCCTCGGGATCGTCGCCGTTCACGTGGAACACCGGCGCGTTGACCATCTTGGCGACGTCGGTGCAGTACAGCGTCGAGCGCGCGTCGTGCGGGTTCGACGTGGTGAAGCCGACCTGGTTGTTGATGACGACATGGATCGAGCCGCCGACGCAGAAGCCGCGCGCCTGCGACATGTTCAGCAGTTCCATGTTGACGCCCTGGCCGGCGAACGCGGCGTCGCCGTGGATCAGCACCGGCACCACGTGCTCGCGGCTCTCGTCGCGACGATGCGTCTGGCGCGCGCGGACCGAGCCGCACACGACCGGGTTGACGATCTCCAGGTGCGACGGATTGAACGCCAGCGCCAGATGCACCGTGCGGCCCGGCGTCTTCACGTCGGCCGAGAAGCCCATGTGGTACTTCACGTCGCCGGAGTGCGCCGGATCGTCCGGATGATCGAACTTGCCGTCGAACTCGGCGAACAGCTTCTGCGGCGACTTGCCGAGCGTGTTGACCAGCACGTTGAGGCGGCCGCGATGCGCCATGCCGATGACCATGTCGTTCATGCCATCGGTGCCGCCGCGGCGGATCAACTCGTCCAGCAGCGGGATCAGGCTGTCGCCGCCTTCGAGCGAGAAACGCTTCTGGCCGACGTACTTGGTGTGCAGGTAGCGCTCGAGGCCGTCGGCCTGCACCAGCTTCTCGAGCACGCGCTTCTTGTCGTCGGTGGACAGGCCGTAGTCGCCGCCGGCGCGCTCGAGCTGCTCGTGCACCCACTGGCGCTGCTCGACATCGGAAATGTGCATGAACTCGGCGCCGATGCTGCCGGCATAGGTCGCGCGCAGCAGGGCGACGAGATCGCGCAGCTTGAGCCGTTGCGGGCCGGCCAGCGAGCCGGTGCTGAATTCGGTGTCGAGGTCGGCGTTGCCGAGCCCGTGGAACTGCGGGTCGAGATCCGGCGCCGCCGGGCGCGGCATCAGGCCGAGCGCGGTGAGATCCGCGGCCGGGAACGTGTGCTCCATGTCGAGCGGATCGAGTCGCGCCGCCAGGTGCCCGCGCGAGCGGTAGGCGGTGACCAGCTTGAGCACGCCGGCCTGCTTCTGCGAGATCGCGTCGCCGGCGCCGCCGGCATAGCCGCCGGCGGCGTGCGTGCGCGGGCCGGGCCTCTGCGCCGCTTCGATGCGGGCGATCGCCGCCGAGTGCGGCCGGTCGCCGGCCTCGCGTCCCTTCAGGAGGTCGAAATACCCGCGCCATTCCGGCGTCACCGCGGCCGGATCGCTCAGGTATTGCTCGTAGAGGTCCTCGATGAATGCGGCGTTGCCGCCGGAAAACGGCGAGGACGCCTGGAATTGCTGGAGAAGGCTGGTCGGTACAGGATTGGCGCTCACGCTCACACCGTGTAGACGAAAAGGCGCGCCGGATGCGCGCCCTGGAATGTGCCGGTTGAAGCAGACTTGCGGTCGCCGCGGGGAAAGCGGCTTTCACAACCGCCAATTATAGACTCACAAACGATTTTGTTGCAGGCGCACACGCGTCATGTCTGGGGTCGCCCGGTCAGAACGCAAGTGGGCGCAGTTCCTCGCACGGCACCGAGCGTTCCCATGCCTGATCGAACAGTTCGCGCAGTTGCGCGTGGCGGCCGGGCGCATAGGTCGAGCCTTCGCCTTCGGGACGGCTGCCGAGCACGCGGAACAGGTAGCCGCGGCGGTCGTTGATCAGGAATGCGGACGGGTACTGGAGATCGTGTTCGTCGACCGGCGTGCGCACCGCGATCGCGCTCGGCAGGCGTTGCGCCAGCGCGATGAGGCGATGGCCGTCGGCGACCGCCTTGCGCGGTTCCTGCACGAGAATGCGGATGCGCGCCCGCTGGCCGGAGAGCGCGATGCGTTTGAACGCCTCCAGTGTCGCAGGCACGTCGAGCAGCGCCGGGTCGAGGTCGCGGGTGAAGAGCGCAAGTTCGTGCGTCGCGTCGGCCAGCAACTGGGCAATGGCCGCGAGCGCCTGGTCGCGGTCCTCGACCGGCAGCGTGCGCGCTTCGGGCTTCGGCGCCGGCGCGCGCGGCTCGCGCCCGGCAAGCGGCACGAGGTCCATCCGCATGGTCCGGTGCGGGATGCCGCATTCGTCGAACTCGTCGCCGCATGCGGCGAAGCCGAGCGACGCGTAGAACGGCACCGCGTGGCTCTGCGCATGCAGCTCGATCGCCGGATAGCCGAGCGACCGCGCCTGTTCGAGCAATACCTGCACGATCGCCTTGCCGACGCCCTTGCCGCGCCAATCGGCCAGCACGGCCATGCGGCCGATGCGGTGTTCCTGCGTCAGCCGCCCGGTGCCGATCGGGCGGCCCGAGCGGTCGCGCGCGACGACGTGGCGCGACTTCGCATCGAGTTCGTCCCATTCCTCCTCGGGCGGAACACCCTGTTCGACCAGGAACACCGGTTCGCGCACCGCGCGCAGGTCGGCGAGGTCGGCTTCCCACGAGGCGGGTTCGACGTGGAAATCCTCGCGGATCATCGCGATCCCGGCGCGCGGCCGGCCTGCATCAGCGCAAGATGGCCGGCATCGACGAGCGCGCGGACCACCGCATGGTCGCGGGCGTCGTCGCCGATCGCGTCGAGCGGGAAATTCGCCTGCGCGCCGACCCGTTGCGCCAGCGACACGGAGCAGGCGTGGGCATCGCCGCCGGCGAAGAGGCACGCGCCGCTTCCATCGCGGACCCACGCGACGCGTGACCACGGGTTGCGCTGCACGTGCGCGCCGCGCACCCGCGCCCGCGCGAACGCGGCGTCGGTCAGCGCGCGCGGCGGAGGCGCGACCATCTGCGCGCTGCGGTAGCGCGTGATGAAACGGCCGAACCACATGCGCAGCGTGTCGGCGGGCAGGTCCAGCCACGGCATCGCGCGAACCACGCGCTCGAGCGCGGCATCGTCGATCTCGGCGTCGCCGTTCGACGGCGCGAGGTCCGGATCGTCGAGGCGCAGCGATTCCGGCAACGATTCCGCGAGGGTTTCGGCGAGATCGACCAGCAGCTCCGCCCGCGAAGGCGCGCACATGCCGACCGAATACGTCATGCATTCGCCGAGCGCGACGCCGTGGTGCGGCACGCCGGGCGGCAGGTAGAGCATGTCGCCGGGTTCGAGGATCCAGTCGTGCGTCGGCGCGAATTCGCGCAGCAGTTTCAACTCCGTGTCGTCCCTGTACGCGAAGTCCTTGCCGGAGTCCGCGCGTCCGCGTGCGGGCCCCGCGGCGCCGGCGCCGGCATCGATCTGCCATCGGCGCCGGCCGAGTCCCTGCAACAGGAACACGTCGTACTGGTCGACGTGCGCGCCGACCGAACCGCCGTCCTCGGCGTAGCTGACCATCACGTCGTCGATGCGCCAGCTCGGCAGGAACGAAAAATGCGGCAGCAGCGCGGCGACGTCGGCATCCCACTTGTCGACGTCCTGCACGAGCAAGGTCCAGTGCGTCTTCGGCAGCCGGGCGAAATCGTCCTCGGCGAACGGGCCCGTGCGCAACGTCCAGCGGTCGGACTTCGGCTCGTGGATCGCGATGCGTGAAAGCGCCAGTTCCTCGCAAGCCAGTCCGGCCAGGTCGTCCGGCGCGACGGGATTCTCGAGATCCGCGAAGGCGCCGCGGATCAGCAGCGGGCGCTTCTGCCAGTAGTCCCGCAGGAACCGCGCGGGCGGCATGCCGAGCGGCGCCAAACGGTTCGCCTGGACTTCGACGGGGAGGGAAGCGGCTTTCGGGCGCGGAGTCGGCATGGGAGGCGGCTGCAGGTCAGGATTTCGGCGTCAGCACGTTGCCGCTGCCGACGTCGTTGATCTTCGGCTTGCCCGAGACCCAGTGCACGGTATTGCGGTTGCCGACGGCGTCGATCGTGCCGATCGCGTTCGCGTCGACGCGGCCGGAGTCGCAGTTGAGGTACAGCGTGCCGATGCCGTCGACGTCGAGCTGGCTGTCCTTGCCGATCAGGTAGGCCTCGGCGACCTCGCCCTTTGCCGTCAGGCGGATCGCATTTCCGGTCGCCTGCACGAGTTTGGCCGACTCGATCGTCGCGGTCGTGCCGGTGCCGACGAAATAGATGCCCTCGCAGCGGCCGGTGAAGGCCAGCATGGCGTTCGACGAGGTCACGTTGACGTCGTGCCCCTCGCAATCGATGGTGCCTTCCCGTGCGTCGACGAACAACGGTGCCGTGTCGGCGGCAGCGGCGTTCGCGCCGGGCGCCAGCGCAGGCAGCAGGTCGGCCGCGACGGAGGCCGCTAGCATCGGGAGCAGGCGACGAAGCATGGCATAGCCCTCAGATTGCGCGTGCGAGCGGTTCCGCCAGGCCGGCGTAGCCCGCCGGCGTCAAGGCGAGCAGGCGCTCCTTCGCCTCGCCCGGAAGTTCGAGCGCCGCGACGAATTCGCGCAATGCCTCGCGCGTGATGCCGTGGCCGCGCGTGAGTGCCTTGAGCTGTTCGTAGGGTTCGGGCAGGCCGTAGCGGCGCATCACGGTCTGCACCGCTTCGGCGAGGACTTCCCAGCTCGCATCGAGATCGGCGGCGAGGCGGTCGGGGTTCGCGTTGAGCTTGCCGAGGCCGCGCAGCAGCGCGTCGAGCGCGATCTGCGTATGGCCGAACGCGGTGCCGAGCGCGCGCAGCACGGTCGAGTCGGTCAGGTCGCGCTGCCAGCGGCTGATCGGCAGCTTGGCGGAGAAGTGCTCGAACAGCGCGTTGGCGAGGCCGAAGTTGCCTTCGGCGTTCTCGAAGTCGATCGGATTGACCTTGTGCGGCATCGTCGACGAGCCGACTTCGCCGGCCTTCAGCACCTGGCGGAAATAGCCGAGCGAGATGTAGCCCCAGACATCGCGTGCGAAGTCCATCAGGATCGTGTTCGCGCGGCGCACGGCGTCGCCGATCTCGGCGACGCAGTCGTGCGGCTCGATCTGCGTGGTGTACGGATTCCAGGCCAGGCCGAGCGACTCGACGAAATGCTTCGAGAACGCCGGCCAGTCGACTTCCGGATAGCTCGCGACGTGCGCGTTGTAGTTGCCGACCGCGCCGTTGATCTTGCCGCTGATCTCGACCGCGGCGATCTGCCGGCGCTGGCGTTCGAGCCGCGCGACGACGTTGGCGAGTTCCTTGCCGAGCGTGGTCGGCGAGGCGGTCTGGCCGTGCGTGCGCGAGAGCATCGGCAGCGCGGCGTGTTCGTGCGCCATCGCGCGGAGTCTGGCGATGACGGCATCGAGCGCCGGCAGCAGCACGCCGTCGCGCGCGTCGCGCAGCATCAGCGCGTAGGCGAGGTTATTGATGTCTTCGCTGGTGCAGGCGAAGTGGATGAACTCCTTCACCGCGGCGAGTTCGGCATTGCCGGCGACTTTTTCCTTGATGAAGTACTCGACCGCCTTGACGTCGTGGTTGGTCGTGCGCTCGATCGCCTTGATGCGCTCGCCGTCGGCCTCCGCGAAGCCGTCGTCGATCGCCAGCAGCGCCGTGCGCGCAGCGGCGGACAGCGCCGGCACTTCGCCGATCTTCGCTTCGGCGGCGAGCGCGAGCAGCCAGCGCAGTTCCACCCGCACGCGTCGGTGCATCAGTCCTGCTTCGCTGAAGATCGGGCGCAGCGCCTCGGTCTTCGCGGCATAGCGGCCGTCCAGCGGCGACAGGGCGGTCAGGGTCGAACTCATTGCGTTTCCTCGGGCACGGCGGTTTGCGGGTGGACCACGATGGCTTGCGCGCGCGCGCCCTGCATCGTGCGTACGGTCAGGTCGAAGCCGTCGAAGGAAAGCGTTTCCCCTTCCGTCGGCAGGCGTTCGAGGCGGTGGATGATAAGACCGCCGACCGAGTTCACGTCGGCGGGCGCGTCGATGTCGCGGTCGAGCAGGCGTTCGAGCTTGTAGATCGGGGTGCCGCCGGAAATCGTGAAGTCGCCGTCGGGCCGGCTGCGCGGGGCGCCGCCGGCGGCGCGTACGTGCTCGTCCTCGATGTCGCCGACCAGCACTTCGAGGATGTCCTCCAGCGTGAAGAAGCCGGCGACGCGGCCGGATTCCTCCACGCCGAGCGCGAGGTGCGTGTCGCCGGCGCGGAAGCGCTTGAGCACGTCGAGCACCGGCGTGTGCAACGGCAGCAGGATCGGCGGGCGCAGCAGCGAGGCGATGTCGTCGGTCGGCTGCTGCGCGGCCATCGCGTGCAGCAGGTCTTTCATGTGCAGCACGCCGTGCACCTGGCTGCCGTCGGCGTTGAACCACGGATAACGGCTGTAGCGGCTGCGATGGAACTCGGCCAGCACGTCGCCCAGCTGCATGCCGTCGCGCAGGCTGGCGAGCTGGTCGCGCGTGCGCAGCACGTCGCCGACGACCAGCTCCGGCAGGTCGAGCGCGTGCTTCATCATCGAGTATTCCTCGCCGGCGCGGCTGGACCGCTTGGCGTGGATGATCAGCTTGAGTTCCTCGCGCGAGTAGTGCTGCTCCTCGCCGTGCGCTTCGGCGCCGAGGCCGAATGCCCGCAGCATGCGGTTCGCGCTCGCGTTGAGCAGCCAGATCGCCGGGTACATCGCCCAGTAGAACGCGTACAGCGGCGCGGCGGTCCACAGCGACATCGCTTCCGGACGACGGATCGCCAGCGACTTCGGCGCGAGTTCGCCGAGCACGATGTGCAGGTACGAGATCAGCGTGAACGCGATCACCAGCGCGACGATCTGCGTCGTCTCGGCGCCGATGCCGAGCGCGACGAACAGCGGTTCGAGCAGGTGCGCGAACGCCGGTTCGCCGATCCAGCCGAGCGCCAGCGATGCCAGCGTGATGCCGAGCTGGCAGGCGGACAGGTAGGCGTCCAGCCGGCCGTGCACGTTGACGAGGATGCGGCCGCGCCAGCCGTGGTCCGCGGCGAGGGTCGCGGCCTGCGTCTGGCGCAGCTTGACCAGCGCGAATTCGGCGGCGACGAAGAATCCGTTGAGCAGCACCAGCAGCAGGGCGGCGCCGACGTAGAGCAGGTTCTGCAGCATCGCAGGACTTATGGGGACGGACGCGCATTCTAGCATTCGCCGCCGGCGCGCTCCGCGGCGCGGGACTGCGGAGCGGGCTGCCGTACAATCGCGCAACCCATTCCAGCAGGTGAGCCATGAGCCAGTACCGTATCGAGCGCGACAGCATGGGCGAACTCAAGGTCCCCGCGGATGCGTTGTACGGCGCGCAGACCCAGCGCGCGGTCGACAATTTCCCGATTTCCGGCCTGGCGATGCCGCGCGAGTTCATCCGAGCGCTGGGCCTGATCAAGTCGGCCGCCGCGCAGGCGAACGCCGACCTCGGCCACTTGAAGAAGAGCGCGGCGAAGGCGATCCGCAAGGCGGCCGAGCGCGTCGCCGGGGGCGAATTCGACGCGCATTTCCCGATCGACGTGTTCCAGACCGGTTCCGGCACGTCGAGCAACATGAACGCGAACGAGGTCATCGCGCACGTCTGCGCGCAGGCCGGCGCGAAGGTGCATCCGAACGACGACGTCAACAACGGCCAGTCGTCGAACGACGTCATCCCGACCGCGATCCAGCTCGGCGCCGCGCTGACCGTCAGCGAGAAGCTGCTGCCGGCGCTCGCCCACCTGAAGAAGGCCATCGACCTTCGCGCGAAGGAACTGCGCAAGATCGCCAAGACCGGCCGCACGCACCTGATGGACGCGATGCCGGTCACGTTCGGGCAGGAGCTGGGCGGCTGGTCGGCGCAGATCCGCTCGAACATCGAGCGCCTGCAGGACGCGCTCGAGCGCGTGCGCAGGCTGCCGCAGGGCGGCACCGCGGTCGGCACCGGCATCAACGCCGACGCTCAGCTCGGTCCGCGCATCTGCGCGGAACTGACGAAGATGACCGGCGTGAAGTTCGAGTCGGCCGACAACTATTTCGAGGGCATCAGCTCGCAGGACGCCGCGGTCGAACTGTCCGGCCAGATGAAGACGCTGGCCTGTTCGCTGATGAAGATCGCCAACGACCTGCGCTGGATGAATTCCGGCCCGCTCGCCGGTCTCGGCGAGATCGAGCTGCCGGCGCTGCAGCCGGGGTCGTCGATCATGCCGGGCAAGGTCAATCCGGTGATTCCGGAGGCGATGGCGATGGTCTGCGCGCAGGTGATCGGCAACGACGCGACGATCACGATCGCCGGCCAGAGCGGCAATTTCCAGCTCAACGTGATGCTGCCGGTGATCGCGCTGAACCTGCTGCAGTCGGTCGAGCTGCTCGCCAATGCCGCGCGCCTGCTCGCCGACAAATCGATCGCCGGCTTCAAGGTGCGCGAGGACAAGATCAAGGAAGCGCTCGATCGCAACCCGATCCTGGTCACCGCGCTGAACTCGGTGATCGGCTACGACAAGGGCGCCGCGACCGCGAAGAAGGCTTACAAGGAAGGCCGCCCGATCATCGACGTCGCGCTGGAAACGACTGGCCTGTCCCGCGCCGAACTGCAGAAGCTGCTCGATCCGGCCGCCTTGGCCAAGGGCGGCATCCGCGGCGGTTCCGCGGGCGGCTGAGCGCGCGCGGCGGCTGCCGTCCGCGCGCCGTCGACGCGCGAATCATCCGCGCTCGCCGACGGCTGCCGATGCTGCCGTTCCGACGGCGGAGGGAGACGCACGCCCCGCCGCCAGCAGGCGGCGGCGCAGCGCATGGTCGCAGGGAATCGAGTAACCGTGCGCGAGCAGCGCGCCCAGCAGCCAGGCGAGCAGCACGGCCGGCAGGTAGCAGAGGAACCCGTAGCGCTCGTCCAGGCCGCTCGCCCTGGACAGCGCGACGATGGCGAACACCACGAACATGTGGGTCAGGTACACCTCATAGCTGAGGCGGCCGAGAGAGCGCAGCCAGCCGAGGCCGCGCAGCACCCGGACGCGGCCTTGCCTCGCGCGCAGGTGCAGGCCCGCCACGAGGCAGGCCGAGGCGAACGTCAGCACGAGCATCGTGCCGTTGCCGAGCGCGCGCCAAAGCAGGCTCTCGAAGAACAGCACGGCCGCGAGTCCGGTGCCCCCGACGACGAGCAGCGCGCCCGGCAATGCGCGGGCCTGCCACCGCCGTCGCGCGAACAACGCGGCGAGCACGCCCGTGGCGATCGCCGCCATGCCGGGCAGGTAGGCCTTTTCCTGCCAGATCTCGTTGCCGGCGAGCGCGGCGCGCGTGGCCGGAAGCGACAATGCCAGCGGAACCAGCAACAGGATCAGCCAGCGCTCGCGCCGGAGCAGCAGGCACAGCAACGGAAAGGCGAGATAGAAGGTTTCCTCGATCGACAGCGACCACAGCACGTCCCAGCCGCCGGGCAGGTAGCCGGTCGTGCCTTCGTACCAATTGAGATGCAGGCCGAAAGCGGAGAAGATCGCGCGGGGCAATGACTGGCCTTCGCGGCCGATCACGTAGTCGCCGACGCCGGCGAGGTGGAATGCCGCCAGCACGCCGACCAGCAATGCGAGGCACGGCACGATGCGGGCGAAGCGCCGTACGTAGAATGCGCGCAGGTCGACGGCGCCGAGGTGTCGCCAGCGTTCGAGCGAGGTCGTCGTAATCAGGAACCCCGAGATCACGAAGAACACGAACACCGCTTCATAACCGTTCCAGTTCAGCGCACCGAGCAGGCGCAACGGTACGAAGTCGGCGAGCGCGGTGGCTTTCAGCGGCATGCGCAGCCCGAGGTGGTGCAGCACGACCAGCAGGATCGCGAGGCCGCGCAACGCGTCGATACCGGGGTTGCGCGTAGGCGTTGCGACAGCCACGCGGGCGTTGGTCGGCATGCGGGGATTCCGGTGGGAGGCGCGTGATGGTAGCGAAGCGGCGGCATTCCGGGCGATGCCGCCGCCGTGGCGAACGGCACATGCGCGGCATCCGTCGACATGTGCAAATTGATCCGTTTGCCGTGCGCCATTTGACGGCCCGGCACGACAAGGCAGGCTGGGCCGGCAGCCGGCGCGCAGATTCCGCTTTGCGGCACCGCCGAACGCTTGGACAATGACGAATTGGATACAACGGAGCTTTGCAGCATGTTGAAGAAACTCATGTTGGCGGCGGCGCTGATCGCCACGCCCGCGTTCGCGCAACAGAACACCGACATCAGCGGCGCGCATTTCCTCAGCGGCGAGGGAGACGCCACGCTTGCCGCGCTCGGTCGCCAGGCCGCCGCTTCCGGCAAGCGGCTGGTGATCACGGCGCCATCCGACTGGCACGCGAAGATCGCGGCGAAGGTGCGTGCCGGCGGCAAGGCCGATGTCGTGATGCGCGAGGGGTTCTACGAGAACGTGCTGGTGCGCGTCGAGGACGCCTCGGCGAAGACGGCTGCCGAACCGGACCGCACGGCGAAGGCGGAAGCCGAGAAGTCGCGTGCGGAAGCCGAGCGCGCCAAGGCCGAGGCCGAGAAGAGCCGCGCCGAGGCCGACAAGGCGAAAGCCGAAGCGGACAAGGCGAAGGCCGAGGCGGACAAGGCGAAGGCCGAGGCGGAACTGGCGAAGGCGCGCGCGCAGCAGCAGGCCGCGCAGGTGCCGAAGCCGGCCGTGGTCGCGACGGCGCCTGCTCCCGCAGCAGCGGCCGCCAAGCCGGACGCCGACGAGATTCGCGCGCGCTTCGAGCAATCGCTGCTCGGTGGCCGCAGTGCCGAGGGCACGTTGGCGGTTGGCGCGCTGCAACCGGGCGACACGATCTATGTCGACGGTCCCGTTCGCGCGGTGACGCGGCGCGACGGCTTGCGTGCCGTGCTGTATTGGCTCGACGGCGATCTCGATCTGCGCCGATCGGAACTGAAGGGCGTCGGCGAGAATCGCTACCAGGTGCTGTCCGCGATCCGCGGCGAGAACGGTACGCTGCGGCGCGAATTCGACAACACCCCGGCGCTCGCCTTGCGCGAGCCGGCGGCCGACGCGCCGGTGCGCGCGACATTGGAGCGCAACTTCAACGACGGGCGTGTCATCAGCGAGACGCTGCCGACCTCCAGGTTGCTGGGTGGCGACGTCATCTACGTCGGCGACGGCGCCGCGGTGGTCGTTCGCCGCGAAGGCACGCGCCAGTCGCGCTATTGGCTGGAGGGTTCGCTGGACACGCGCCAGGCCGGTCTCCACGCGGACGGTGCGAACAAGTACAGGGTGCTCAGCGACAGCGTGCGCTGAACTGCCCGCGGGGCAGACGTGGAAAGGGCCGCGAAAGCGGCCCTTTCCACGTGCGTCGCCGGCGATCTCAGACGGCGGTTTCGATGCGCCGTCCGCGCAGCCAGATCGCGCCGCCGAGCAGGGCGAGTCCGACGACGGCACCGATCCACAGGTCCGGCGTCGCCAGCAGGCCGTAGATGCGGCTCGGGTCGAGGCTGGCGATGACGTGATTATCGTCGATGCCGAGCGAGGTGTGCACGTTGCCGACGCTGACGCCGTGCGAGCCGAGCCAGCTTCCCGGCATCACGCTGAACAGCAGGCGGCCTAGCATCGAGGCCAGGTGCAGGTCGCCGCTGACGTGCGGGCCGCCGAGCAGACCGACCCACCAGTTCGCGATCAGCGCCAGCACCGGCAACAGCACGGCCCACAGGAACGGCTTGCTGCGCGCCCAGGCCGACCAGAACATCAGCCAGCCGATCGTCGGCAGCGCCCACAGCGCGCCGACCGGGACCATCGCGAGCAGGCGCGCGAACA
>Ga0153956_1002953_pt1 | contig 11664 bp, 10 predicted proteins | sample TSFL040MetaG_FD_104704 | JGI IMG/M metagenome (GOLD analysis project Ga0153956, IMG submission 104704) | Attine ant fungus gardens microbial communities from Florida, USA - TSFL040 MetaG | ecosystem: Host-associated > Fungi > Mycelium > Unclassified | place: USA: Florida, Wekiwa Springs...
CAGCGCCTCAGGCCGCTCCACCAATGCATTGAGCACCTGGTAGTAGCGGGTGGCCGACATCGAGAACAGCTCCTTGATGGCGTCCTCTTTGGAGCCGGCGTACTTCCACCACTGGCGTTCGAACGCCAGCACATCGTGTTCGCGGCGGGTCAACCCGTCAACGAGCTCAGCGTTGTCCCCGGATTGCTCAGTCCGCGCCATAGCGCCGTCCATATCGCCCCTGGACCCCTTCTGACTCGTCTTACATCCCAATTGGATTCGGCGATCATTCAACCACGCGAGACCGAATTGAGCCGTCATCGTTACCCGCGAGTCGGCTCACATAAACTTGCTCCTCATGGCTGTGAGACCGATTTGCATCGTTGGCGATCCCGTACTGCACAACCCGACCACTCCGGTGGCCGTCGGCGACGATGGATCGTTGCCCGCCGATCTTGCCCAGCTGATCGACGATATGTACGAAACGATGGATGCCGCCAACGGTGTCGGGTTGGCCGCCAACCAGATCGGCGTGGGCTTGCGGGTGTTCGTCTATGACTGCGCCGACGACCGCGGCCAGACCGCGCGGCGACGCGGCGTGGTGGTCAACCCGGTGCTTGAGACCTCCCCGATTCCCGAGACCATGCCCGACCCGGACCACGACGACGAGGGCTGCCTGTCGGTGCCCGGCGAATCGTTCCCGACGGGCCGGGCCAGCTGGGCCCGGGTCACCGGCCTGGACGCCGACGGCACACCGGTCGAGTTGGAGGGCAACGGGCTGTTCGCCCGGATGCTGCAGCATGAGACAGGTCACCTGGACGGCTTCCTCTATCTGGACTGCCTGATCGGTCGCAACGCGCGGGCCGCCAAGCGGATGGTCAAGTCGAACAACTGGGGTGTGCCGGGGCTGAGCTGGATGCCCGGCGAGGTCGAAGACCCGTTCGGGCACTGATGCCGGGGGTTCCGGTCGGCGTCGGGAGCCGGGTGTCGTTGCGCTACCGGATCCCCGACGGTATGACCGATGTCGTCGGCCATCTGGAGGCCCTGCATCCGACCGTGGTCGTGCGCACCAAGTCCGGTGAACACGTCGAGGTCGCACCCACCGAGGTGGTGTCGGTGCGCGAGTTGTCCCACGCCCAGGTGCGCAATTCCCAGATCCGCGATCTGGAGCGGACGGCGGCGTTGGCCCGTCCGGCCGCCGAGCAGGAATGGCTGGCCGGGTGGTTGTTGCGCGCCGATCCCTACGACCCCGACCGCCGGGCGAATTCGGCTGTTCCACTGGACTTTTTGGCCGATTTGGCCGCGTTGTCACAGATCGTCGACTGGTATGCGCGGCGCAGGCGGGAGCCCTGGCTGGACCTGCCCGAGCGATTGCTGCCGGTGCGGGCCACCGGTTCGGCTCCGTCACGCATGCTGACCTGTGAGGGGCCTGCCGTCGATGCCGAGGTGGCCATGTCACGCACCGAGCGCGGCGTGGCCTATGTGCGGGTGGACGAGGACGATCTGCCCGCCATCGCGCGATTCGCGGCGATGGGTTTCCGGCTGCATCACCGGTCGCGCTTCGTGCTGGCATCCGATCTTGTCTAGCAAGCTGTTTCGATAGCCGGGAAGGCCCAGCCGGAACTGTTAGACCTTGGTCGAGCATCGCCGGCGCAACGACCCGGACGTGATCGACCCGGTGCCGTCGGCGCGTCGGAAGGCAAACCGAAATCGGCCGAGGGCAAGGGCACGTTAACGTCGTGCCACCCGCCACCGCATCGCCAGCACCTGCAGACCGGCAGCATTGACCTCAACGTTCCCCCACCAGGCCAGTCTTAGACAGACGACAGAGACCCGTAGCGATCGTTACGGCACGCCGACGGGTGTCCGATCCGATCTAGCGATGGCCCCGACCCGGGCCATCGAGGCCGCCGAGTATCGTCGTCCGGTGCACGAGAACACGGCGTTGTCGGCCGCCGGGTTGCTCGAACTCAATCGCGACGTTCAGGGCTCCCGGGCGGTCCGCCTGCTGGCCACCAACAACCTCGGCATCTACGCGACCCTGATGGAACGTCACCTGGCCGACGGCATGGTGGCCGAGACCGAGCTGGTGGTCAGGCTCGAACGCGACCTCGAAGCGCTCGGCGAAACCGAGCAGTCGGGTCTGGCGTTGATCAAGTCCTGGGCCAGCGGAGGCTGGCTACATCGCGTGCTGGATCAACGCGGCGGCAACGAACGCAATGTCTGCTACCTGACCCAGGACGCGCGACGCGCTCTGGACTTCGTGCGGGGTATGCGCCGCGGCGACACCATCGCCACCGGCGGCTCGATCAACGGTATCGCCTCGCGCCTGCGCCAGATCGCCACCCGCGCGACGGGCGATGTCGACCGGATCCGCGCCGGTATCGAAGCCGAGATCGCCGAGTTGCACCGCGAACTCGATCAGCTCGAGGCCGGCTTGCGTCCAGAACCCGATATCACCGATATATACGACGAGGCCCGGGCCATCGCGCTGCAGATGGAACGACTCATCACCGATATCGGGCTGTACGGCACCATGCTGGAACAAGCCACTGCGGCACTTGATGATCCGATCGACACCAACATCGAGTACCGCGACCGCCAGCGTCAGATGTACTCCGACTACCAGGCGGCCTGGGATTCGGCCGGTCGCGATTCGCACCGCGCCTTCCTGCGGATGATCAACGACCCCGAACAGCGTTCCGACTTCGAGGCCGATATCGCCGCGGTGGCCTCGGCCTTGCCCGAGCTCGATCCGGCGCTGCGCAGGGTGATGGCCGGCTTCTTCGAGCTGATCGGTCACCAGATCGACGAGGTCGAACGCATCCAGCAGCGTTGCGCCCAGCGCGTCAAACGGTTCACCGCGTTCGGCACCATGGAATCCAGCCGCGGCGTGGCCCGGCAGTTGGGCGACGCCATCGCTGCCGCCCGGGCACTGCTCAAAGAATCGTTGACCGATTCCCGGCTGGATCTGGAGGTGCCGCTGGCCCGGCACTCGATCAGCTCGATCGGGGCGCTGAGCTTCAAGATCGGCGATCTGTCCGCCCCCAAGCCCGCAGCCACCGCCCAGGGCGAGGTGGACCTGTCCAGTTTCGCCGCGCTGACCACCCAGGTCGACGCACCGGCGATGTCCCAACTGGTGAATTCGGTTGTCGCCCAACGCCCGGTCTCGCTGTCCGAGGCCGTCTCCCTGCTTGATTCACCGTATCTGGGCCACATCATCGTGTTGTGGTCCTGGGCGCTCAAGCAACCCACCACCACCGCATCCGAGGCCGTCGCCCGGGTGCAGTTCCGCTCGCTCGACGGCCGCGACCGCGAGATGGAGGTTCCGAATCTGATGTTCACCGAACCTGTCGTGGGAGTCACCCCATGACCGAGAAGACCATCGGCGAAAAGACTGAAGCACCAGTTGATTTCGCATCCCTACCGGAGGTCGACAGCAGCAGCCGGGCCCCCCAGCAGCGGCGCCCCCGATTCGACGGCGACGTATCCGCCATGCCCGACCGTGCCTGCTGGGCGCTGCAACACCTGTTGACCCGCCGCTACATCAGCAGCGAAGCCGATCCGGACATCTACAGCTGGATCCTGGAATACCGCTCCGACCTGTCGGTCCGACTGTCCGAACTGGACCTGCAACTGCGCATCTCCGACGGTGTCGACATCGCGTTCATCGAGCAGGCCCGCTACGAGTCGGCCAAGGGCATCAAACTGCTGCGCCGCGAACCGCTGGGTACCTATGACTCGATCCTGGCGCTGCACCTGGCCCAGATGATGCGGGCCGGCGGCGACCTGAGCTTCTTGATCACCCGGGACGAGATCCATGGCCTGTTCTCCGGCGTTTTGAACGAAACTGACCGGGACACTGTGACTTTCGGTGCTCGGATCGACGGCGCCATCGCCCGGCTGGTGGGTCTGGAGATCCTGCGTCGCAGCCGCGACGACGAGGACAGTTACACCGTCAGCCCGGTGATCACCGCGGTCATGACGGCCTCGGTGATCACCGAGTTGCAACAGCAGTTCGAGCAACTCACCTCAGGGGGTGGCGGCAATGACCAGTCCGACGTCTGAACAGTTCCGCCTGTCCCGGCTGCAGATCATCAACTGGGGTGTGTTCGACGGCTATCACTCGATCCCGTTCAGCGCCGGCGGTTCACTGGTGGCCGGCGCCTCCGGCAGTGGCAAATCCTCGCTGCTGGATGCCATTTCGCTGGGCTTCCTGCCGTTCAATCGGCGCAACTTCAACGCCTCCGGCGACAACACCGCGGCCGGTTCCAGCGCGGGCCGACGCACCGTCGACAAGTACGTGCGCGGCGCCTGGGGACAGCGCAGTGAAGCCGGCTCCAGCCAGGTGATGTACCTGCGCGGCGACGGCACCACCTGGTCGGCGATCGCGGTCACCTACACCAGCAACACCGGCCGCACCATCACCGGATTGGTGCTCAAATGGCTTACCGGAGAATCCCGTTCGGACTCCTCCAGCCGCTTTGTCATCGGCGATGGCGATCTGGACATCGAGGATGCCTGCAACCGGTGGGCGGCCGGGCGATTCGACACCGGAGTCTTCAAGGAGCACTGGCGATTCACCACCAAGGTGGAATCGCAATACCTGGCTCAGCTGTACGCCTCGATCGGCATCCGCGCCTCCGATGCCGCCCAGCAGCTGCTGGGCAAAGCCAAATCGCTGAAAAGCGTCGGTGGCCTTGAGCAATTCGTCCGCGAATTCATGCTCGACGAACCGGACAGCATGGCCCGGCTGCCCGAGGCCCTCAAGCAGATCGATCCACTGGTCGAGGCACGCGAGTTGCTTGCCGTGGCACAACGCAAACGCAAGATCCTCGGCGATATCGAGACCATCCAGATCCGGTATGCCGCCGAGTCCACCGACCTGGGCATCATCGATCTGGTGGACCTGCCGATGGTGCGGGCCTACACCGATCACGTCCGGCTGCGCCAGTGCCCCGCCGAGATCGAGACCCTGGACACCACCATCGACCAGCTGGAGAACGAGCACGCCGATCTGACCAAGCAGCTGAATCTGGCCAAGGCCGAGGGTGATTCGCTCAACGCGCAGATCAACGGCGCGTCGGCCAACGTCGGCCCGCTGCAGGCGCAGGTGACCACTGCCGAAGCCCAAGCCGACGAAGTGGCCCGACGCCGAGCCGGCTACGAGGAGATGGTGGCCGCCCAGGGGTTCGAGATTCCGGACACCGCAGACGAATTCTGGAATCTGCGTGAGGAATTGACCCGGCAGGCCACCGAGATGCTGGGCAAGCTGGAATGGGGCCGGGAGGCCTCCACCGACGCCGAGTACGCCCAGAAATCGGCCCGCATCTTCCGCGACAACGCCGCCAAGGAACTCAAGCGCGTCGAACATGTCGGCTCGGCCCTGCCCGAGTTCGCGGTGACGATGCGCGACCAGATCTGCGCCGGCGTCGGACTGGACTCGGCCGAACTACCTTATGTCGCTGAGCTTTTCGATCTGCAGCCCGATCAGTCCCGGTGGCGCGTCGCGGTGGAGAAGGTGCTGCGACCGGTGGGCCTACGGCTCCTGGTGCCCGATCAGCACCACGCCAAGGTGCTGCGGTTCGTCAACGAGACCAATATGCGTGGCCGGTTGGCGCTGCATCACGTACGCGCCGGCGCTTCCGGACGCGAAGCCGAGCCCAATACGCTTGCCGGCAAGCTGCTCTTGGTCAACCCCCGCCACGCCTGCGCGGCCGAGGCGGCCGATATCGTGGCCGCGGCCGGCGACCACATCTGCGTGGATACCCCCGATGTGTTCGTGCGGTTCCGGCGCGCGGTCACCGACACCGGGTTGTACAAGGATTCCGAACGCCTGGCAATCAAGGACGACCGGCGGCCGATCAAGCCGTCGGAGTACATCTACCAGGGCGATATCAACCCCAAGTTGGACGCGCTGCACGCCGAGCTGACCGAGGCCGAGGAGGCGTTCGTCGCGGCCCGCAAGGCCGCCGATGAGATTGCTGCACAACGGCAGCAGTGGCGGGACCGGGCCGGCGCCTGCAAGGCGATCTATGAGCAGTTCGGGCAGTGGAGCCAGATCGACACCGACACCGCCGAGGGGCACGCCGAGCGTCTGCGCGAACAGTACGACTTGCTGCTGGCCGATCATCCCGATATCGAGGCGCTGTCGGCACGCGCCGAGGAATGCTGGATCGACATCCAGACCCTGATGACGCGCCGCGGCGCCATCACCACCCGGCGTGACGATCTGGACAGTCGCCGCACCCGACTGATGGATCTGCAGGATCGGCTGTCCCCGCCCACGGTGTCCGAGCAGGCCACTGATCTGTTGCGGCGCTACGCATCCGAGGTTCCGGTGCCCCTCGAGCTACTCAATCCCGAGCCGCATCGTGAGGCGTTGTTCGCCGCGATCCGCCGCGAACGCGATCAGCTCACCGAGAGCCGCCGGCGTTCGTATGACGAACTGGCTCGCATCGTGACCACGTTCGATACCTCGTTCCCCGATGCTATTCCGAATGATTCCGATGATTTTGAGGAACGGCTCTACGATTACGTCGCGGTGTGCCGCCATATCGACGAGCGCGAGCTGCCCGATGCCTACGACCGGATGATGCGGCTGATCACCGAACAGGCCCCGGATGCGATCTTGACCCTGCACCGGGTCGCTGAGCAGGAAACCCGGCGGATCAGCGAACAGATCGAGCGAGTCAATACCGGTTTGGGCGCAGTGGAATTCAACCGCGGTACCCGTCTGACGCTGCGCGCCAACCCGCGCAGCCTGGCAGCGGTGTCCGAGCTGACCGACATCGTCAAGTCCATCTCCCGACGCATCGCCGAGGTGGGGCTGGGCGACAAGAAGGCCATTCTGGACCAGTACGCCGATATCCTGCGCTTGCGAAATCGGTTGGCCAGCAACGCTCCCGAGGATCGCGCATGGACCCGCGACGCGCTGGATGTGCGAAACCGCTTCACCTTCGACTGCGCAGAATGGGATATCGCCAACGAGGAGCTGATCCGTACCCACAGCAACGCCGGCGACAACTCCGGTGGCGAGCAGGAGAAGCTGATGGCCTTCTGCCTGGCCGGGGCACTGAGCTTCAACCTCGCCAACCCCGAAAGCGGCGACAACAAACCGGTTTTCGCCCAGCTCATGCTCGACGAGGCGTTCTCCAAGTCCGATCCGCAGTTCGCTTCGCAAGCACTGCAAGCGTTCCGCAAGTTCGGCTTCCAGCTCATCATCGTCGCGACGGTGCAGAACGCCACCACCATTCAGCCGTACATCGACGGCGTCGTGATGGTGTCCAAGTCCGAGGCCACCGGCCGCAACGCCCGACCGGTCGCGCACGTCGCCACCAAGACCATCACCGATTTCACCGCCCTACGCCGGGAACTGAAGGTTCCCGAACCCGTCTGATCAGGAGCCATCGATGCGTATCGCCACCTGGAACGTCAACTCCATCCGCACCCGAGTCGACCGGGTCACCGACTGGCTCTCACGCGCCGATGTGGACGTGTTGGCCATGCAGGAGACCAAATGCAAGGACGAGCAGTTCCCGCTGCTGCCGTTCGAGGCGCTAGGTTACGAGGTCGCCCACGTCGGATTCAGCCAGTGGAACGGCGTGGCGATCGCATCCCGCGTCGGGCTCGATGACGTGCAGATCGGATTCACCGGACAACCCCAGTGGCAGGACGCCGACGAGGCCCGCGCCATCGGCGCCACCTGCGGCGGGGTCCGGGTGTGGAGCCTGTATGTGCCCAACGGCCGTAAGCTCGACGACCCCCACCTGCCCTACAAGCTCGATTGGCTTGCCGCCCTGCGTGATACCGCATCGAACTGGCTCGCCGACGACCCGTCGTTGCCGCTGGCATTGGTCGGCGACTGGAACATCGCCCCGACCGACGAGGACGTGTGGGATATGGAGGTCTTCCGCGATTCGACCCACGTCTCCGAGCCCGAGCGGGCGGCGTTCCGCGCCATGAACGACGCCGGTTTCGCCGATGTGGTGCGTCCGTTCACCCCGGGGCCGGGCGTCTACACCTACTGGGATTACACCCAACTGCGCTTCCCGAAGAAGCAGGGCATGCGCATCGACTTCGTCCTGGGCTCACCGGAATTCGCGGCGCGCGTCAAGCACGGCGAGATCGTCCGCGAGGAACGCAAGGGGAAGCAACCCAGCGACCACGCTCCGGTGTTGGTGGAGTTGGAGAAGTAGATGCCGGTCGAGCGGTCCGTCGCGCCGGCGAGCCACCGCGCCCGGATCATCCACTTCCTGGCGGGACTTCTGTTGTCCCGCATATTGATGTCCGCGGTGGCTTCCGCGGAATACGAAGTGACATCGCTGCGCATCGCTCGGCTGGGACGTGGGGTCAACCGGATCGCCCGTCTGCAACGCGCCCTACCGTTCCGCAGGTTCCACTTGACCGCCGCCGTGTGGAACGGGCTGCGCGTGGAGACGGTGAGCCTGCGTGAGCTGCCCACATCAGCGGATCGCGGGATCATCCTGTACTTCCACGGCGGCGGTTTCGTGCTCGGCGATCTGAACACCCATATCCGGGCCGTCGCGACGCTGGCACGGGTCACCCGATTGCCGGTGGTGCACATCGACTATCGGCAATTCCCCGCCGTCGACCTGGCTTCGTCCATCGCCGATTGCCTCGGCGCTTACCGGGAACTGCTCGGCCAGGGCGTCGATCCGGCCAAGGTGATCATCGCGGGCGACTCGGCCGGCGGCTTCCTGGCATTCACCACCGCACAGCGCGCCCCGGAGTATGGGCTACCGGTACCGGCTGGGATGGTGGGCATCTCACCGCTGTTGGAATTGGACAACACCGCGCGGGTCGCGCATCCGAACACACCCAAGGACGCATTCGGCATCACCGCGATCTTGCCGATTATCGGCGAACGACTTTGGGCGACCGATGATTTGGCTCATCAATTGGAGCCGGTGTCGGGCCCGATGGACACCATGCCGCCGTCGCTCATCATCGTCTCAGCATCGGAGGCCCTGCTGTCCGACGCCGAACGCATGCAGGACAAGCTGTTTCAGGCGGACCGCCGCTGCGAGGTCGCCAGTTGGCCCAGTCAGCTGCACGCGTTTCCGGCCATATTTCCCCGGCTGCCCGAAAGCCGTCAGGCCTACGCCCGCATCGCGCGCTTCATCGCCGAGCGATTGTCCGAGGCTCGCACCACTCCCTGATGAGAGCCTCAAAATTTTCTTTGGTCACTGTTCGGCGTCGGTGATCTGAGGGGCGGGACCTGCTCGGGGTGTCGTTTCAGCAGGTCATCGGCAGTGACGTACAGTGCGGTGGCGAGGGTGTCCAGGTCAGCGTCCACGACAAGTCTCCAAGGCTTGAGCGTGCGGTAGCAACGCTGATCTTGGACACCCTCACCTCATTGACCCCCGTACGACACACCAGTACCACCCCTTGGAATCATTCATCTAGTTGACATGATTGTCACGAATTGATTGACATACTTGACGCAATGTTGGGTACGCTCGAGGCCGAGATGGATCGATATGGGAGTGATCGAGATGACTGACATCGCGGACTTCGAACGGCAGGTCATGCGTGTTCTGGGACAGAAGCTGCACGCCCGGCTTCAGCAGGCCAGCGACGCTGAACTCAGCATTGAGGACCTGTTCGGCGACCCGGAGCAGGTCGCCGAGAAGATGGCCGCGTCACTGCCTGCAAGCCACGCCTATGAGGACATCTCAGGCCCGTTCTATGACACCGCCGGCCTCGTAAAGTGGCTGGGCATCTCGCGGCAGGCCGTTCACCAGAAGGCCGCTAAGCATGTGTTGCTGGGCTGCCCCACCGCAGACGGCGGCACAGTGTTCCCGACCTGGCAGTTTCTGCCGAACGGTGCGACCATCCCCGCGCTTGCCGAGGTCTTGACTATCCTGGCCGAGGGCACCGATGACGCGTGGATGATCGCCCTGTGGATGCAAGCTCCCTCCAGCTTGCTCAATGGGCATCGCGCCAGCGGCTGGCTGCGCATGGGTGGCGACCCGCAGCGGGTTCTGACGATGGCCCGCGACACCGCCGCCCGGTGGAAGGTATGAGCCGGCCGCGTCAGGAACGAGCGCTGGGCAGTCCGCCGGCAGACCTCGTGGGGTTTCCGCGGTGGCGGCTGCGCCGGAACTTCGTGTTGATGCGGGCGCACCGCGCCGGCTTATCCCCGTGGTGGTTTTCTTCGGACCTGTCGGGCCGTTTTGACCTGGTCAGCCCGTCCGGCACGTGCTATCTGGCGACTGACACCACCACGGCGCTGCGGGAGAGATTCGGCCACGACTTGGTCGAGCAGGGCGCGGTGTCGTTCCAATTCGCCGCGAAGACAGAGGTGTCCGCCCTGGTGGTGCCGGGGGGCCGGTGGGTGGCGGACTGTTGCCACGACGACGCGGCACGGTTCGGCCTTACCCGTGAGCTGGGAACGTGCGCCGTCTACGACCTGCCGCAGGGTTGGGCGATGGCCCTGCACGGAGGCGGCCATCGCGGTCTTCGTTATCAGACGCGGTTCACCACCGGCCCCCGGCCGAATGCTGTGGCGCTGTTCGATGACGCTGGCGTGCACGATTGGCCGGTCGATCTTGCGCCGCTGGGCGGGGTGCAGGCCTGTACTGATGCCGGTATCGAGGTCGCTGACCTGCCTACCCGGGCGCAGCTGCGGGTCATCGAACCACCCACCGGCAGGTAGTTGTCAACCCCGTACGACACACCAGTAACACCCCTTGGAATCATTCATCCAGTCGGTGACCGACCATTTAGCCGCGCTTTACGCCCGGAATCCCCGGAATGCTGGGAATACGATCGGCGACCCACGTTCTATCAACGCTTTTAGCGAATATTTGCGCCTATCGACGTCCTTCACACGGGCCATCGATCATGCCTTTCGTTCCACCGGCGCACCGGGCTCCTTGGCCTGTCGATGGTACTGCCGCAGCTCGTTACGCACCGCCTCATCCAGGGCACGGTCCAAGCTGGCGTGGGCGGAACGCCGCGATACCCGACGCATCACGTCAATGAGGTCGGCGGCCCAGGCAAGTTCGACGTCGTCGCTGGGATACCAACCGGTCCCCCGCTGCCGAACGATCTCGGCATTTCCCGTCTGAGTCAGTATCCGCGCCGCATCGTCGAGCTTCTTGTCCACGCCGGACGTGGTCTTCAAAATCACGGCCAACGGCATACCGCGGGAAATGAGCTCGGCGAAGTCATCGATCACACGCCGGTCCGGCACCAGATAAGACTCCGGCTCATCGGTCGGCTGGATCACCCCGTTGGTCGTCAATCTCTTCAACAACATCGCATCGAGCGCGCCGAGCTTCACCTCGAGCTGTTCACGCGTCATGGTCTGCGATTCCGGCTTCGACCAGGGACTGGTCACGAGGTCACCCAGATCGGACAGATCCAGCACCTGAACCAGGTCTTCACCGCGCTGCAGCCCGCTGATGAATTTGAGGATGTGCTTAACCGTGAAACCCTCGCTGAGCAGACGGACCACCGCCTGCAGCTGATTGAGGTGTTTATCGGTATAGATCGCGACCCTGCCCCGGCGCTGAGGCCGGGGCAGCAGGCCACTCTCCTGATAGACACGAACATTCCGGGTCGTCGTCCCCGCCTCACGCGCGAGGTCGTCGATCCGATATTCAGCCACGACTGGATCCTATGCGGTCAGCACGGGTGCATCGGCCGCCTGCTCAC
>Ga0153956_1002954_pt1 | contig 11660 bp, 10 predicted proteins | sample TSFL040MetaG_FD_104704 | JGI IMG/M metagenome (GOLD analysis project Ga0153956, IMG submission 104704) | Attine ant fungus gardens microbial communities from Florida, USA - TSFL040 MetaG | ecosystem: Host-associated > Fungi > Mycelium > Unclassified | place: USA: Florida, Wekiwa Springs...
CCGGGCTTCGGCGAATCCGGGCTGCCTGTCGTGAATACGGCCGATGAAATCGCCGGGATGCTGGAGCTCGGCTTGCGCTCGCTCGCGGTGCGGGAAGAAATCGACATCGTCGGCTTTTCGTTCGGCGCATCCGTCGCGGGCGCGCTGGCAAAACGTCTCGGCGGGCAGGCGAGGCATCTGGTGGTGGTTTCGGCGGGGCACTTGCGGCTCAGCAAGGCGCCCATCGCGCCGTTTGCCGCGTGGCGGCATCTCCCAACCGAGGAAGAGCGCGACGCGGCGCATCGCCGCAACCTTCATGCGATGATGATCAGCCGGATGGAGCGCATCGACGATCTGGCTATCCACATCCAGCGGGAGAATACCTCGCGCCGTCGCCTGAAAACGGATGATATTACCAAAAGCCATCCGTTACGTCCGATTCTCGACGAGCTGGACTGCCCTGTCGTCGGCATTTGGGGAGAGCGCGATTCGACCATTGGCCCCTTCATGCAAGAGCGGCTGGATCTTTTTCGCGCGCTGGGCTCGCGCTTCGCCGCCTATACGATTCCCGACGCGGGCCATTGGCTGCAATACGAAGCGGCGGCTCGCTTCAACGAGTTGCTGCTCTCGGTACTCGCGTGTTCACCGCTCGAATATTCCCTGTCGTCTGACTCCGCTCGAGTCGGTACGCCTCATTGAAATACGGAGCCCTGGTCATGAAGCGTGGAAAACAGACGGCGGCGCTTAGCGAAATACAGCCGAGCCCGGGTACGCGGCTTGCCGATGCCGTTTACTCGCAGCTCTTGCAGTCGATCAATCTTGGCGAGATGCGTCCCGGCGATTCGCTGCGCGAGATCGAGCTCGCGGAGCGCCTCGGCGTCAGCCGGACGCCCATCCGGGAAGCGCTGCAGCGGCTGGAGTCGGAAGAGATTCTCGTCAAGAAGGATCGCAGCCTGATCGTCCCGCTTCTCGACGAGAAGCAGATTCTCGAACTCTACGCGATGCGCGAGGTGCTCGAAGGCGCGGCGGCGGGCCTCGCGGCGCGCTCCGCTTCCGAGCCCGAGATCGAGTTTCTCGGCCAGCTCATGAACGATCAGGCCGCCTTGCCCGACGACGATCCGGAAAGACACGCAAGCCTGAACAAGACATTTCATGCCGCGATTCATCGCGCGGCCAACAATCGCTATCTGCTGAAGTCCCTGAACACCATGCAGGATGCGATCGCCCGCCTGGGCAGCACGACGTTCACCGTCGCGGGCCGCCCCCGGCGCGCAATCCGCGAGCATCGCCTGATCTACAAGGCGATCGCCGATCGGGACATGGCCGCGGCCGAGGATGCCGCGCGCCGTCACATCCGCGAGGCGCTGCGCCACCGCATGATGCTGATTCATATGAAGTAGCCGCCGAAACCGTTCCACCCTCACACGCACATCGAAGCGAATGAAAATACTCGTACCCGTCAAGCGCGTCGTCGATTTCAACGTGAAGGTCCGCCTGAAGGCGGACAGGTCCGGTGTCGACTTTGCCAACGTCAAGATGTCGATGAACCCGTTCGACGAGATCGCCGTCGAGGAGGCCGTGCGGTTGAAGGAGAAGGGCGTCGCGGCCGAAATCGTCGTCGTGTCGATCGGGCCGCGCGAAGCCGCCGAGACGTTGCGTAACGGGCTCGCGATGGGCGCCGACCGCGCCATCCTGGTGACCGCCGAGCAGGCGCTCGAGCCGCTCGGCGTCGCGAAGATCCTGCGGCGTCTTGCCGAACGGGAGCAGCCCGGTCTCATCATCCTCGGCAAGCAGGCGATCGACGACGATTGCAATCAGACGGGACAGATGCTCGCGGGCCTGCTCGACTGGCCGCAGGCCACGTTCGCGGCCGAAGTCCAGGTGGCCGGCGGCGAAGTGCAGGTCAGGCGCGAGGTCGACGGCGGCTTGCAGACACTGGCGCTCAAGCTGCCCGCCGTGATCACGACGGATCTTCGGTTGAACGAGCCGAGATATGCAAGCCTTCCCAACATCATGAAGGCGAAGAAAAAGCCGCTCGAGGAAATCGCCGCCGCGAGCCTCGATGCCGACGTCGCGCCGAAACTGAAAATCGCGGGCTTCGAAGAGCCGGCGCGCCGTCAGGCGGGCACGAAGCTCAAATCGACCGCGGAACTGGCCGAGGTTCTGCGGCGACACGTATCAGCGAACTGACGGATATCCCATGCGTACACTTCTTGTCGCCGATCACAACAATAGTGCTTTGTCGGATTCGAGCCGCTCGGCTCTTACAGCGGCGCTGGAGCTCTCTTTCCCGGTGGACATCCTGGTTGCCGGCCACCAATGCGCGAAGGTCGCGGAGGAAGCGGCTCGCCTCAGCGGCGTGCAGCGTGTTCTTTGCGTCGATGACGAAGCGTCCGCGCACGTGCTCGCGGAGCGGATCGTGCCACTGGTTTTGTCGCTTGCCGACCGGTACGACGCCTTCGTCGCGCCGGCGACGAGCTTCGGCAAGAACGTCATGCCCCGGCTCGCCGCGCGGCTCGACGTGATGCAGGTTTCGGACATCACGGCGGTGGTGTCGCCCGATGCCTTCAAGCGGCCGATCTTCGCCGGAAATGTGATCCAGACGGTCGAGGTGCTGACGCCGAAGAAGGTGGTTACGGTCCGGGCGTCGGCTTTTGCCGCCGCGCCGAGGGCCGAGGCGGCGGCGCCCATCGAAGCTGTCGAATTTTCCTTCCCGCCGGCCGGCGCGCGCTTCGTCGGCGAGGAGATCAAGGTTTCGGGCCGGCCCGAACTCACCTCCGCCAAGGTGATCGTCTCGGGCGGAAGAGGCATCGGCTCCGCCGACAATTTCGCCAGGCTGATCGAGCCGCTGGCCGACCTCATGGGCGCCGGCATTGGCGCCTCGCGCGCCGCGGTCGATTCCGGCTTTGCGCCGAATGACTGGCAAGTGGGCCAGACGGGAAAGATCGTCGCGCCGGACCTTTATCTCGCGGTCGGTATCTCCGGCGCGATCCAGCATCTCGCCGGCATGAAGGATTCGAAAACGATCGTCGCGGTCAACAAGGACGCCGATGCGCCGATCTTCAATGTCGCCGACTACGGCCTTGTCGGCGATCTGTTCGAGGTTCTTCCGTCGCTGTGCGCGGAACTGCAAAACAAAGCTGCATAAGACAAGGATAAAACAATGCCGGATTCTCTTCCCCAGCGCGTGGATGTGGTGATCGTGGGTGCGGGCAATGCCGCGTTTTGCGCCGCCCACGCGGCTGCCGAACATGGCGTGTCCGTCTTGATTCTGGAGCGCTCCTCCGAGGAGGAGGCGGGCGGCAACAGCCGTTTTACGGCGGGCGCGTTTCGCTGCGTCTATGACGGCGTCGACGACCTCCGCGCTTTGATGCCGGATCTCACCGAGGAGGAAATCGCGAACACCGATTTCGGCACCTATACGCAGGAGAAGTTCTTCGACGACATGGGCCGGGTCACGGAATATCGGACCGACCCCGACCTTTGCGAGCTTCTCGTCACGCGCAGCCGCGACACGATGCGCTGGATGCAGCAGAAGGGAATCCGTTTCATCCCCATCTATGGACGGCAGGCCTACAAGATCGACGGCAAGTTCAAGTTCTGGGGCGGCCTCACGGTCGAGGCGTGGGGAGGCGGCCCCGGTCTGGTCGAAGCGCACACGAAAATCTCGAAGCAGAGCGGCGTCACCGTCGCCTATAGCGCTCGCGCGCTCTCGTTGATCTCCGATGACGACGGCATCCAGGGCGTGCGCGTGAAGCACAACGGCCGCACCGTGGAAGTGAAGTCGAACTGCGTCGTGCTTGCGGCCGGCGGATTCCAGGCGAATGCCGAAATGCGCACCCGCTATCTCGGCCCGACCTGGGAACTCGCCAAGATCCGCGGCAGCCGCTTCAACACCGGCGACGGGATCAAGATGGCGCTTGAAATCGGCGCGATGCCGACCGGAAACTGGTCGGGCTGCCACGCCGTCGGCTGGGACCGCAATGCGCCGGAATTCGGCGATCTTGCCGTCGGCGACAACTTCCAGAAGCACTCCTATCCGTGGGGCATCATGATCAATGCCAACGGCGAGCGTTTCGTCGACGAGGGGGCGGACTTCCGGAATTACACCTATGCGAAGTACGGCCGCGTCATCCTCATGCAGCCGGGACAGTTCGCCTGGCAGATCTTCGACAAGAAGATCATTCCGATGCTGCGCGACGAATACCGGATCAAGCAGGTCACCAAGGTTCGCGCCGACAGCTTGGAAGAGCTGGTGAAGAAACTCGATGACGTGAATGCGGCGCGCGCGCTCGAGACGATCAGGACCTATAACGATGCCGTCCGCACGGATGTTCCGTTCAACCCGAATGTCAAGGACGGACGCCGCACCGAGGGCCTGCCCGTCAACAAGTCGAACTGGGCGAACACGATCGACGAGCCGCCGTTCGAAGCCTATGCCGTGACCTGTGGGGTGACCTTCACCTTCGGTGGATTGAAGATCGATACCGAGGGCCGCGTGCTCGATACCGAAGGGCAGGCGATTCCGGGGCTCTTCGCGGCGGGAGAGCTTGTCGGCGGCCTGTTCTATTTCAATTATCCCGGCGGCACGGGTTTGATGGCGGGTTCGGTGTTCGGAAAGATTGCCGGCACGACGGCCGGACGCCGGGCCGCGCAACAACCGCGTTAGAACCGCTGGCCAGCCGCCGCGAATTTCGGGCAGTCGCAGGCTGTCTCGCGGTTCGCGCGGGAGCTAGTCCGTCAGTTCGCCGCGCATGGTGAAGCGATAAGAGGCCCAGATCACGATAAGCGCGAGAACCATAAAGAACCAGAACGCGGGCCGGTGCAGCAGCAGGTCGGGCGAGACGGCGAGCACCTGCCGGCCGGCCCGCTCGATCATCGGGCCGAGCACGAAGGCGAGAACGAGCGGCGCGAGCGGCCAGCCTCGCACCCGCATCAGCCAGCCCAGCATTCCGAACAGGGCGCAGGTCCAGACGTCGAACATCGTGTTGCGGGTGCTGTAGGCGCCCACCAGACAGACCACGAGGATGATCGGCGCGAGGATCGGATACGGGATCGTCGCCAGCCGGACCCAGAGGCCGACCAGCGGCAGATTGAGGATCAGCAGGATCACGTTGCCGATGAAGAAGCTCGCGATCAGCGCCCATACGAGCGGCGCCTGCTGCGTGAAAAGCAGCGGCCCCGGCACGATCCCGTACATGGTGAAAGCCGCCAGCATCAGCGCCATCGTGGGGCCTGTCGGAATCCCGAGGCCCAGCAGGGGGATAAGGTTCGCCATGGCGGTTGCGTTGTTCGCGGCTTCCGCCGACGCGACGCCCTCGATCGCGCCGCGGCCGAACCGTTGCGGCGTGCGCGACCGGTAGCGCTCGAACGAATAGGAAATGAAGGAGCCGATGGACGGCATCATGCCGGGAAGGAGCCCGAGGATCAGGCATATGCCGGTCGCGCGCCCCGCCGCGCCGAGGCCCGCGCGCATCTCGTCGCGTCCGGGCATCAGCTTTCCGATCCTGGTGGTGATCGGCGAGGACTGCTCGCGCAAGGAGGAGAGAACCTCGCCGATGCCGAATAGTCCGATCATCACGGGAACGAGATCGAAACCCTGAAGAAGCGCCGTCGTCCCGAACGTCAGCCGCGGCAGCCCCGACGAGTCGTCAAAGCCGACCGAGGCCAGGATCATTCCGAACAGCGTGACCAGAATGCCGCGCACGAGCGAGGAGCCGGCCAGCGCGGCCACGGCGGTCAGGCTGAAGAGTCCGAGGCCGAAATATTCGGCCGGCCCGAAAAGCAGGGCGAGCCGCGCGACCGAAGGCCCGACGAAAGTGATCATGATCGCGCCCGCGATGCCGGCGAGAAAGGAAGCGATCGCGGCCATCGCAAGCGCGGGCCCCGGCTTTCCCTGTTTGGTCATTTCATACCCGTCCATCGCCGTGACCATCGAGGACACTTCGCCCGGCACGTTGACGAGGATGGCGGTCGTCGAGCCGCCGTACTGGGCGCCGTAATAGATGGCGGCCATGGTGATGATCATGCCGGCGGGCGGCAGGAACGTCACGAACGGAAACAGGATCGCGACCGCGGACGCAGCGCCAACGCCGGGAAGAACGCCGACCAGCGTTCCGAGCAGACAGCCGGCGAAGGAATAGGCCAGATATTCCGGCGTAACCACCATCATCAAGCCGTGGAGAAGGTCCATGGTAATTCCTTAAGCGCTCGGTTGAGAGACGATAGGCCGGTGAAGCGGTAACGGAAGGGACGCGGTGACTGGCGTTCAGTGCCTCATGGCCAGGGCAACGGCCCCTGGGGAAGCATCATGTCCATCACGGCCCAGAGCCAGCTCGAGCCGAACGCGAATGCGATCGAAATGCCGGCGACCGTCAGCACGCCGTATTTTCCGAACAGGCGAAGATAGACGGCCATGAATAGCGCGGTGGACAGCGTGTAGCCGAGCGGCTCGATGAGCGCGATATAGATCAGCAGCATCGCAAGCGCGATCACGGGCTGCTTGAGCTGGTCGCCGCTATCCAGCGTTCCGGCGTCTTCTCCGGCCCGGATTTCTCTGACCGCATGTCCGCAGGTGCCGGCGACAAGCAATGCGCCCAGCAGGACGATCCAGCCGCCGGCGGGAACGCCGCCGACAGCATCGGCTTTCGTCAGGATGATTCGCAGGCCGTCCGCGATGCCGGCGAAGCCGACCAGCAGCAACAACGCGATATCGACCAGTCGCGCCAGCGCGGCCGCCGAATACGGATTTCGGGAAATCCCGGCCGCCGGGAGCTGCGTGTCGCGGTCTTGCATGAAGCCGCCGGCCTATTTCGCGGACGCAAGAGAGGCTTCGACTTCGCGCAGGACTTTTATCTCCGCGTTTACGTAGGCAGGCATCTCGCCGGGCGCCTTGTAGGTCGGAAGGTTGCCGACGGACGCCAGTTCCTTGATGTAGCCGGGATCCTTGACCATTTTCTGCACGGCCTCGTCGAGGCGCTGGACGATCTTCGGCGACATGCCCGCGGGGCCCGAAAGAGCGTTCCAGCTCGTCAACGGCACGAACACGCCCGCTTCCTTGGAAGAGGGCACGTCGGGCAACACCGAAACGCGCTCGTCTCCCGAGACGGCGAGCGCCTTGACGTCTCCGGATGCGATCAGCGACGTCGCCGCGCCGATATTTCCGCCCGAGAGGTTGATGTGTCCTCCCGCGAGCGCGATCATGGCCGGGCCGGATCCGGCGAAAGGCACCTTCTTCACTTTCGATATGTCGATGCCTGCCACGCTCAGGAGCTTCAGCATGGTGGTGTCCGTGAAGCTCTTGCCGCCCATCCAGCCGATTTCGATGGACGACGGGTCACGCCTGCCCGCTTCCGCGAAATCCTTCAGGCTCTTCCATCCGGATTTTGCGTTCACCGCATAGATGTAGGGTCCCGTGGTGACGAGCGGTCCCCATGTCCGCTGATCCACCTTGTAGGGCAGGTCGTTGATCAAGGCATGCAGCGAGCTTGTCGCCGGCGAATCGAAAAGGAGCGTGTAGCCGTCCGCGGCGGAAGTCATGACCGACATCGCGCCGGGAATGGAATTGCCGCCCGGCTTGTTCACGACGTTGACGGGCTCGCCAAGTTCCTTCGAAAGATATTTCGCGGCGATGCGGGCGAGCACGTCCGTGCCTCCGCCGGCGGCGAAGGTCACGACGAGGGCGATGGGCTTTCGCGGATAATCGCGCTGCGCCTGTGCGTTCGATGCCGCAAGCAGAAGCGAGCAAAATCCGGCGATAACGGTCGCTTTGCGCATAAGCCTCAAGGTCATGGCGAATTCCCCCAATGATGTCCGGTCAGGATATTTTTTCGATTTCGGCGCGCTCCGCCGCAAGATCGAAGATGGCGCCTTCGCACACGAACGGCTCTTGCTTCGGCGGCGATGCGAGAATTTCGTCGGCGACGTGCTGCAGCGTCGCTCCCGCGCCCTTTACCCCGGCCGCCTTGCATGCCGCCATCATCTCGTCGAGCATCACGCGCAGGCGCTGGTAAACGGCATCCGACTTGTTGCGATAGGCATAATGATTGTGCGTGATCGCGCACAGGACGGGAACCGCCGGGTTGCGCTCGCGCACCTGTCCGACGATGTTCGTGGCGATCGTGCGATAGCTCACGCCGTATTGGCCCGGCCAATCGACGTCCGGACGAAAATCCGCGTACATGTTGCGTCCGGCGGGTCCGTTGAGAATCTTCGAGAAATCCGCCGAGAGCGGCATGTTCGCGAATTCGAGATCGCCGAGCGCCTGCCGGAAATTCGCATTGGCGCGATGCGGATCGGCCTGGCCGCCGCTCCATATGGCTTGCATCTCGGGGATCAGCCGGCCGGGCGCGGTGCAGGAGCCGCCGCGGAAACCTTGTGCGCGCAGCGCGCGGAAGATGGAATCGTTGGCGGAGAACGTGCCGGGGCGGAAATAAAGCGGCTTGTGTCCGATGGCGTCCGCCCAGATGGCGGAAGACTCCGCGAGCAATTCTTCCTGCTCCTCGAGCGAAAGACCGCCATAGTGCGCCATGTATTTGCGGCCGTCATGCCGCCACAACGAATATTTCCAGGGATGCATGTGCAGCCCGAGGCAGGCGCCGCCGTTCTCCAGTTCGCGAAACATCTTTCCCTGGGCGACCGCGGCTTCGGGATGGACGAAGAAGGTGACGGGCAGGCCGTATTCGGCCGCGATCTCGACATAGCCGCGAACGGCGTCCTCGCCCGCGTTCCAATCGGCGGGTCCGGTGGCCGCGGGATGGCTGGTCGCCGTTGTCGGTTCGCAGTCCATCGTCAGTACGATTTTGATTTCTTTCACCCGGGCCATCCTTGAGAAAAAACATTGGCGCGAGCGAGGTTCTCGATTTATCGAGGTGCCGTCAAATATGTAAATATGACGAGTTCATGCCTACAGATTATGAGGAGCGCCGCTTTGCGCCACGGTTGCGAAGCGGCTGCGGCGCGGCATCGATCGCCAGGAGGGCCGCGGCGACCGTGTGCAAAAAGCCGTGCGCGATCGACGACTGCGGCTGACCGGCCAGGGTGATGGCTCCGAAGTCGAAATTGAACGTCGGATTGACCGGCCTGATTACGATGCGGTCGCGATAGAAATTCGCCGTGACGGCGTCGATCAGGGTAACGCCGACGCCGGCCGCGACGAGCTCGCAGGCGACGGCGGCGAATTGCGTCTCGACCACGATCTCGGGCACCGCGGGCGTTTTGCCGAAAACGGCGTCCATGTTGTCGCGGGAGCGGTCCTCGCGGCCGAGCGAGATGAAGGCTTCGCCGCCGAAATCCTCGGGCCGCAAAACGTCGCGCCGCGCCAGCCGGTGGCCGCGCGGGAGCGCGGCGACCGCGGGAAGCACGGCAAGCGGATGGCGCATCAGCGTGCTGGGCGTGCCGGGAACGGGATAGGCAAAACCGACATCGGCTTCGCCCGCCGCCACCATTTCGATGACGCGCTGCGACGGCGCCACCGAAAGCACCACGCCGATTCCGGGATGCTCGCGCCGGAATTTCGCAAGAACATGCGGGATAAGGCCCGCGCCCAGAGCGGGCAGCGTCGCGATGCGAAGCTCGCCGATGCCCTTCGCCCGCATTTCGTTGCCGACATGCTCGATATGGCTCAGCTTCAGGAAAAGATCCTCGACCTCCTGTCCGAGACGGCGGCCTTCCGGCGTCGGCAGCAGGCGCTTGCGAACGCGTTCGAAGAGGCGAAGGCCGATATCGGCTTCGAGGTCCAGGAGCAGCTTGCTGACGGAAGGCTGCGAGATGTGAAGCAACTCGGCCGCGCGCGTCGCCGAGCCTGTTTTGAGCACGGCCTGAAACGCCTCGAGCTGCCGAATGCGGACGCGCGACATGGTTTCGATCATAGCCTAAATGAATGAACTTCTATCGCCAAAATATTTGACGACCTGCCGGTGCGTTGACACCCTGCGAACGCATTCGCGGCACCGCCGGCGGGTGAAAAGAACCGGGCGACGCGAGACTCATGAAATCCAGACACGTTGCAGTAATCGGAGCGGGCGTCGTCGGCGCTTGCACGGCGTTGATGCTTCAACGCTACGGCCATGCCGTGACGATCATCGATCCCAAGCCGCCGGGCGAGGGGGCTTCTTTCGGAAACGCGGGCTGTTTTAACGGCTCCTCGATCGTGCCGATGTCGATGCCGGGCCTCTGGAAGGATGTGCCGGGCTGGCTGCTCGATCCCTCGGGTCCGCTGTCTGTGCGCTGGAGCTATCTCCCCAGGATTGCGCCGTGGCTGATCCGCTTTCTGCGATCGGGACGGCCCGACAAGGTCGCGGCGCAGGCTTCGGCGCTGCGCGGCCTTTTGCAGCCGACCGTCGAGCTGATGAGCTCGCTGGCGAAGGAGGCGGGCGCCGGGAACCTCGTGCGCCATGAAGGGCACCTCTACGTCTATCGGTCCGAAAAGGGATTCTGGAAGGACCAGGGCGGCTGGGCCTTGCGGCGGGAAAACGGCGTCAAGCTGCAAATGCTGGATCACAGAGCGCTGCGCGAGTTCGACCCTGCGCTCGCGCCTCGTTTCGTTCGCGGCATCTTTATCGAGGAGAACGGACACACCGTTAATCCATCCAGGCTGGTCAAGCGTCTGGTCGAGCAAGCGGTCAGGAATGGTGCCACGCTGATACGCGCTTCCGCGCATGCGATCACGCTCGACGGCCGCGAGGTTCGCGCGGTTCAGACATCGGCCGGTGAAGTTGCGGCCGATTGTGTCGTGGTTGCCGCCGGCGCGCATTCCAAACCGCTGGCGGATCAGATGGGGGACCGGGTGATGCTCGATACCGAGCGCGGGTATCACCTGATGATCCGCGATCCCGAGGCGAAGCCGAGGGTTCCGACCACCGAGGCCGAAGGGAAATTCGTCGTGAATGCGATGGAAGAAGGATTGCGCCTGGCCGGCACGGTTGAACTCGGCGGGCTCGATCTGCCGCCGGACTGGCGCCGCGCGCGTATTCTGCTGGAGAGCGCGCGTCAGATGTTGCCGGGGCTTGCCGCTGATTATCCCGAAGAGCGGATGACGCGGTGGATGGGCTTCCGGCCGAGCATGCCCGACTCGCTGCCGGTGATCGGCGCGTCAATGCGCTCCCCCGGCGTGCTTTACGGTTTCGGTCACGGCCATGTCGGCATGACGGCCGCGCCGATGACGGGAAAGATTCTGGCCGCATCGATCTCCGGAGAGAATCTCGGAGTCGATATCTCGGCTTTTTCCCCGCAGCGTTTCATGTGATTTTACGCGATACGTCCGTGCCCATCGCCGGGATGACCGGCCGTCGGCGTGTCCGGCCCGTATCGAAGAAGATAGTCAAAATGAAATCCCTAAACTAACATTCCGGCAGGGCCGCTCGGCGGGGGGCCGGTGATTGGCGATGCGTCCGCCAATGCGTCCGCGATCCGGCCGGATCCCGTGCTTGGGCCGACCGGGGCGTTCATCATGGAAATGCACCAGATTCGCTACTTTCTGAAAGCGGGCGAGACGCTGAATTTCACGCGCGCCGCCGAGCAGTGCGGCGTGAGCGTGCCCTCGCTCAGCCGCGGCATCCGGCAGCTGGAAGAAGAGTTGGGCGGGCAGCTTTTCCGGCGCGAGCGGCACCTGACGCACCTGACGGATCTCGGCCGGCTGATGTTCGCGCATTTCTCCGTCATGAGCAGCGCCGCCGATGCCG
>Ga0153956_1002955_pt1 | contig 11650 bp, 6 predicted proteins | sample TSFL040MetaG_FD_104704 | JGI IMG/M metagenome (GOLD analysis project Ga0153956, IMG submission 104704) | Attine ant fungus gardens microbial communities from Florida, USA - TSFL040 MetaG | ecosystem: Host-associated > Fungi > Mycelium > Unclassified | place: USA: Florida, Wekiwa Springs...
ACGTCGGCCAGCGCCCTCGCCGCAGGACCCGTCACGTCTTCCGAGTGGTCGAAGAGCAGCGTGGTCTTTCCGCCGCGCTCCACATAGAGCACCAGAGCGCCGTCGACGAGCACGACGATCGCGCCCGCCTTGCGCCCGGGGCGGTGCCCGGTGGCCGACACGGCGTCGCCCGAGGCTGATGCCTGGGGCCAGGGCAGCGCCCCGCCGTACGGGTTCGCCGGGTCGGTGGCCGCGAGGGCGACGGCGGCGCGGGGCGGCTCGAGGGTGCTGTCGAGAGTGAAGGTGCGCAGGCGATCAACGGTCGCGCCGGTGGAGAACTGGGCGGCGCCCAGCGTCTCCACGAAGTAGCCACGACGGGCGCGGCCGGACTCCTCGAATCCGCTGAGCACCCGGTAGGCGAGAGCGAAGCCGCCCGGCTGGTTCTCGGCCATCACCGATCCCCGTGTCACGACTCCATATCGCTCGAGCAGGGTCTCCGCTGCGGCTTTGGCGCGCACGGTGGCATCCGGCTCAGTACTCGACAGCGGAAGGGGAAGGATGGACCACCTTCCCGCGGTGGTGGGCGGGCCGGAGCGCGCGGATGCCGCTCGGAGGCCGTCAGCGAACGTCGGCCGTCCGTAACCGCGCGGCGCTCGCATCCGACCGCGCGGGGTTGCGCGTTGCGGTTTGTGTGCGCCGCTGCCGCCCGTGAGCGCACGGAGCGGAGCGAACGTGTCGTTGGTGACCAGGCCGGCCCAGACGAGATCCCACAGCGCGGTCGTCAGGGCGGCATCGTCGAGCGAGCCGACGGCGTCGGACAGCTGACGGAAGAAGAACGCGCCTCCCGCGCCGAGTGCGGAGAGCACCTCGCGCTGTAGCTCGTCGGTCGCGTGCTCGGGCGGCGGGATCATGGTGAGGGCCGCGCTGTCGGCCAGGTGAAGGCTCACCCATCCGTCGTTGCCCGGGAGGGACCCACTGCCGCTCCAGAGCACCTCGCCGCTCGCGGTGAGCTCGTCGAGCATGGTCGGCGCGTAGTCCGCGACACGCGAGGGCAGGATCAGGCTCTCCCATGCGGAGGCCGGGACCCGGGCGCCGGCAAGCTGCTCGATGACCGATGCGACGGCATCCACACCTCGCAGGCCACCGCCGACGTGCTGCCACTGGGGGAGGAAGCGTGCGAACGTCTTCGGATCGACGGGCTCCACCTCGTGACGCAGCGCGGCGAGCGACATGCGTCGGAGCCTGCGCAGCACCTCGGAGTCGCACCACTCCGTTCCGCTGGCGTTCGGGCGGAACTCGCCCTCTGTGACGCGACGGTCCTGCGCGAGGCGTCGCAGCGCGTCGTGCGCGACGACCGCGCCGAGGCCGAATCGGGATGCCGCCTCGTGGACTGTGAACGGACCGTGGGTGCGGGCGTACCGACTGAGCAGGTCGCCGAGCGGGTCGACGACGGGCTCGATGAACGCCGTCGGGACACCGATCGGGAGCGGTACGCCGAGTGCGTCGCGCAGCCGGGATGCGTCTTCGACCGCCGCGTAGTGCTCGGCGCCGGCGATGGTGACCCGAAGCGCCCGCTTCGCTGCGCCGAGCTCGTCGAGGGTGGAGTGCGCCGACCGCCGTCCCGGTGATCGGTCCATCTCGACGTCGGCGTCATCGCCCTCGCTGTCGCCTGACGTCTCGGCTTCATCTGCGATCGAGGCTGCTCCGCGCTCCAGAGACCAGCGCTGGACGACCTCGTCGACGGTGAGCGGGCCGAGCAGCCGCAGAAGATCCGCGGCTCCCTCGAGGCCGAACATCCTGCGCTCGGGCGTCAGCCGTTGCATCTCGCGCGCCACCCGTTCGATCACGGCCGGGTCGAGCAGCTCTCGCAGCTCGGCGCGACCGAGCAGCTCGGAGAGCAGCGAGGCATCCACAGACAGAGCGGCCGCACGGCGCTCCGCCAACGGAGAGTCGCCCTCGTACATGAACGCGGCGACATATCCGAACAGCAGCGACCGCGCGAACGGCGACGCCTCATCTGTGCCGACCTCGACGATGCGGATGTCCCTGCTCGCGATCCGCGCGGCAACCGTGCGCAGTGCCGGCAGGTCGTACACGTCTTGCAGGCACTCGCGCATCGTCTCGAGGATGATCGGGAACTGCGGATGCCGGCGGGCGACATCCAGAAGCTGCGCCGCCTTCTGGCGCTGCTGCCACAGCGGCGAACGCCTACCCGGGTTGTACTTCGGAAGCAGCAGCGCCCGCGCCGCGCACTCGCGGAACCGTGACGCGAAGAGGGCTGAGCCGCCGACCTCGTCGGTCACGATCTGCTCGAGCTCGTCTGATTCGAAGAGGAAGAGATCGGCTCCCGGGGGCTCGGCCTCCGCATCGGGGATGCGCACCACGATGCCGTCGTCGCTGGCGATGCACGAGCCCTCGATGTTCAGTCGCTCCCGTACACGTGCAGCTACCGCGAGCGCCCACGGGGCGTGCACCTGCATGCCGTAGGGGGAATGCAGCACGATCCGCCAGTCGCCGAGCTCATCCCTGAAGCGCTCGGCGACGAGCGTGCGGTCGGTGGGGAGATGGCCGGTTGCCTTCTTCTGCTCGTCGAGATAGGCGAGCAGGTTGCCCGTGGCGAACTCGTCGAGGCCGGCCCTCGCGGTACGGGCACGGGCATCCTTCTCGGACGCGGCAGCGACCTCGCGCACGAATCCGCCGACCGCTTCACCCAGCTCGGCGGGACGACCGATGCCGTCGCCCTTCCAGAACGGCAACCGGCCGGGCTCGCCGAAAGCCGGGCTCACGAGCACGCGGTCGTGCGTGATCTCCTGGATGCGCCAGCTCGTCGCCCCGAGTGCGAACACATCGCCGACCCGTGACTCGTAGACCATCTCCTCGTCGAGCTCGCCGACGCGACGGCCGCCTTTCGCAGGGTTCGTCTCGTCGGTCGAACCGACCATGTACACGCCGAAGAGCCCGCGGTCGGGGATGGTTCCGCCGCTGGTCACCGCGAGCCGCTGCGCACCGGGCCGCCCGGTCAGGATGCCCCGGTCGCGGTCCCACACGACGCGCGGACGCAGCTCGGCGAACTCGTCACTCGGGTAGCGGCCGGCGATGAGGTCGAGCGTGGCGTCGAACGCGCTGCGGGGGAGAGTCGCGAAGGGAGCACTGCGACGCACCGTGTCGAACCACTCGTCGACGTCGACCGGGTCGAGGGCGGTCGCAGCGATGGTCTGCTGCGCCAGGATGTCGAGCGGGTTCGCCGGAACCCGCAGCTCCTCGATGAGGCCGGTGACCATCCGCTCGCTCGCGACAGCGGAGTTGATCAGGTCGGAACGGTGCTTCGGGAACATCACTCCCTTCGACACTTCGCCCACTTGGTGACCCGCGCGGCCGACGCGCTGCAGGCCGGACGCAACGGACGGCGGAGCCTCCACCTGCACGACGAGGTCGACCTCGCCCATGTCGATGCCGAGCTCGAGGCTGCTGGTGGCGACGACGCAGCGCAGACGACCGCTCTTCAGGTCATCCTCGATGACCGCGCGCTGCTCCTTGCTCACCGAGCCGTGGTGGGCGCGGGCCAATATGCCCGAGTCGGCATGGTCGGTGCGAGCGGTGCTTTCGGCCGTCCATTCTCGGGGCTGTCTGCGCTGTTCGACCGTCGCGCTGAGAGCAAACGGATCGACGGATGCCCCGGCACGACTCGCCTTCGTCTGCCCGCTTGCACCGATCAGCTCGGCGGGCGCGCGTTTCGCACGTTCGGTTCCGACCTCGTCCAGTAGCTGTCCGACGGGAACGGGCTCACCGGGCTGGCGATCGCGCTCCGAGGCATCCAGCAGCCGTTCCTCGTAGATCTCGTTCATGCGCGCCGTCAGCCGCTCGGCGAGCCTGCGAGAGTTCGTGAACACAATGGATGACCGGTGCTCCAGCACCCTGTCGACGATCGCCTCCTCGACGTGCGGCCAGATCGACCCGCCTGCCGGACTCGAATCGTCGTCGTGCGCGGCTGGGCCCAGGTCGCGCATGTCCTCGACCGGCACGATGACCTTGAGGTCGAACCGCTTCTGGGAGGGCGGCGCGACGATCGTCACGGGGCTGCGGCCGCCGAGAAACCGTGCGACCTCCTCCGGCGGACGCACGGTCGCGGACAGCCCGATGCGCTGCGCCGGCTTCGGCAGCATGGCGTCGAGTCGCTCTAGCGAGACTGCAAGGTGAGCTCCGCGCTTCGTCGCCGCGACGGCGTGCACCTCGTCGACGATGACCGTCTGCACGTCGGCCAGCGTCTCTCGTGCCTGCGAGGTGAGCATGAGAAAGAGGGACTCGGGGGTCGTGATCAGGATGTCCGGCGGTTTCGACAGCAGCGCGCGCCGGTCGTTCGCCGGGGTGTCGCCGCTGCGCACCCCCACCGTGACGTGCGGCGGTTCGGCACCGAGCCGCTTCGCGGTCTGCGTGATGCCGACGAGCGGCGACCGCAGGTTGCGTTCGACGTCGACGCCGAGCGCCTTGAGAGGAGAGATGTAGAGCACACGCGTGCGCGAGGCGACCTTCGGCTCCGCGTCCTTCGAGTCCTCGCCCTTCGGCTCCGCGCCCTTCGGCTCGATGTTCTTCGAGTCCTCGTCCGCGCTCTCGTGCATGAGCCGATCGATCGACCAGAGGAACGATGCCAGGGTCTTGCCCGAGCCGGTGGGAGCGATCACGAGGGTGTGCTCGCCGCGGGAGATGGCATCCCATGCACCGAGCTGGGCACTCGTCGGTGCGTCGAACGCTCCCTCGAACCACGCACGCGTGGCGGGGGAGAAGCGGTCGAGCACGTCTGTCACCGTCTCATCTGAACACAAACGACCGACATCGTCTCGACCCCACCCATGGGCGGCCGTGGCCCGAGGCTGCTGTGTCGCAGATGGGGTGTGAGTTTCGGAGATTCGCCTACGTCCCGGGCCAGTCACGGTGCAACGTGGCCGAGTCGTGGCGAATCTCCGAAATCCGGCCCGAGTGACGGTGGCCATGGCTATCGTCGGCCGCATGCATACCTTTCTCATTCCAGGACTCTGGCTCGATGCATCGTCGTGGAAAGGCGTGACCCCAGCGGTCGAGGCGGCCGGCCACCACGCGCATCCGCTGACCATGCCCGGACTCGAGTCGGATGCCGCCGACCGCTCCGGGATCACCCTCGACACCCACATCGACTACGTCGTGCGGCTCATCGACGACGTGCCAGCCGACGAGAAGGTGGGGCTCGTCGCGCACAGTGGCGGTGCCCTTGTGGCGCACGGGGCGATCGACCGGCGTCCCGACCGCGTCGAGCGAGTGGTCTACGTCGACAGCTGGCCAGGCGGCGAGGGGTCGATCGTCAACGATGACCTGCCGCACGACGACGCCGACATGCCGTTCCCCGGCTGGGATGCCTTCGACGAGAACGACGTGCGCGACATCACGCCGGAGCTCGGCGACGAGATCGCATCCCATGCCCACATCTCACCAGCTCACGCCGCGGTCGACCCGCTGCACGTGAGCGACGACAGGCGCCTCGAGGTGCCGGCCACCATCATCCTGTCGACCATGCCGAGCAGCGACATGCGCGATCTCATCGCGCGAGATGTCGCCTGGCTCGGCGACACAGGCCACCTCCGCTCGCTGCGTCTCGTCGACCTGCCGACGGGCCACTGGCCGCAATACACCAAGCCCGACGAGCTGAGCACCCTGATCGTCGAGGGGCTCGCCGGCTGAGGGAGCCTGCACGAGCGACCGAGCGTCCACAGGCCGGGCATCTCGCTGCTCATCCACATCCTGCGGCGGTACGGATGCCCGGCCACGGGTCATCCGTATGATCAACCCATGGCGGTGCGCACTCCCGATCCCGATCCGGAGGACTCCGGGCCTCTGGGCGATGGATCCTTCGGCGGACCATTCGACGGTCCGGCCTTCGACGACGGCACGCTGCCCGGCGTAGGGCCGGGCTGGCTCAGCGACATCGAGCTGGAGCAGGCACGGCACCGATTGCCCATCCTCTATGTCGAGGCCGTTCCGGTTCGCGTCGACGGGCTCGGTCAGGTCATCGAGGTCGGGCTCCTGCTGCGCGCGAACGCCGTCGGCGAGATCACGCGGACGGTGGTCTCGGGCCGTGTGATGTACGGCGAGACGCTGCGCGACGCGCTGTTCCGGCACCTCGAGAAAGACCTCGGGCCGATGGCCTTTCCGCAGCTTCCGGCCAGTCCTGTGCCGTTCACGGTCGCCGAGTACTTCCCGATCCCCGGCGTTTCGGCGTTCACGGATGACCGGCAGCACGCGGTCTCGCTCGCCTACGTCGTCCCCGTCACCGGCACGACGCAACCCCGGCAAGACGCGCTCGAGCTCACCTGGCTCTCGCCCGCCGAGGCAGCGTCCCCGCAGGTCGCCGCCGAGCTGGAGGGTGGACGCGGCGCTCTCGTGCGAGCGGCCCTCGCCTCGGTGGGTGTGCTTCCGTAGGCAGAACCCGTCACCGCAAGCAGGACCCGTCACCGCGCCCGGCGGGGCCGCACCATCCGCACCTCGTGCGCCGGCTCCCCACCGAAGGTGTCCACCTTCGCGGCGCCGTCGGGCGCGAAGCCGTTGCGTCGATAGAACGCTTGTGCGCGGGGGTTGTCGGCGAGCACCCACAGGTACGCGGCAGAGTCGCCGAGTGCGGCATCCAACAGGCGTTGTCCCGCGCCGCTGCCGTAGTGATCGCGCAGCACGTAGATGCCCATCAGCTCGACCGGGGCCGGACCGGCCTGGTCCCGTGCCTGGCCGGCGGACGCCCAGCCGACGACCTTGCCGCCGGACTCGGCCACCCAGACCTCGACGCCACCGCCGATGATGTGCTTCCAGCGTGCGGCTCGGGTGTCGACATCCAGGCTCTCCAGCAGGTGAGGCGAGAACACGTGCACGTAGGCCTCCCGCCACGAGCGCACGTGCACCCGAGCGATGCCCCGCGCGTCGCCGACCGTCGCCCGTCGCACCGTGACGGATGCTTCCCCCTCGTCCACAACAGGGACGATAACAAGGAGTGGACTGCGTTATCGGTGACCCGTGGTTAAGCTGTTGCGGTCGCGCCGAGCACACCGGCATCACCGCGATCGGCGCTCCTATGATCGCCGGCGCACATCGTGGCCGGACACTTCGTGGAGGGAACCGCGTGAAGCCGCTGACCGAGGATGACATCCGCTCGTCGTTCGTGAACGCCACCACCGAGCAGGTGGAGCGGTTGCCCATCCCCGGCATCCACGAGACCCTGTGGGACGAGCGCGAGTACCTCGGTTGGCGCGACCCGCAGGCATCCCGCCTCGGTTACATCGTGCACTGGATGGATGGCCGACCGACCGGCATCCTCGTGCGTGCGGCAACGGGCGGCCTACGGCCGGGCATCGCAGCGATGTGCTCGTTCTGCCACTCGTCACAGCCTGCGACCCAGGTGCGCATGTTCAGCGCGCCCCGCGCAGGTGAAGCAGGCCGCAACGGCAACACGATCGGCTCGTACATCTGCGAGGATCTGGCGTGCTCGCTGCTCATCCGCATCACTCCGCCGCACGCGCAGTCGTCCGAGCACATCGCCGAGCGCGGGGCGGCCCTGCTCTCCAGGGTGCAGAACTTCACGGCGACCGTGATGAAGACCGCCTGAACTCGCGCGCTGGAGCTGAAAGCGAAGGCCCGGTGGGCCTTCGCCGCGACGCCAGCGCCGCAGCTGTGCCTCTCAGCGGCTCAATCGCCTCGGCGATACGAGCAAGCTCGTCCCGCCAAGGCTCAATCGCCAGTAGCGTTGACGCTGTGAACGCACCCGTCGACGCCACCACCACGTCCGCCTGGGCCGAGCTCGAAGCCCACCGCAGCGCCTTCGCGCCCGACCTGCGCGGCTGGTTCGCCGCCGACGCCGGTCGAGTCGAGCGTCTGAGCTTCACGCTCGCCGATCTGCACGTCGATCTCTCCAAGAACCTGGTGACCGACGACATCCTGGCCTCGCTCCTTCGCCTGGCAGAACAGGTGCGTGTCGCAGAGCGGTTCGGTGAGATGCTCGCCGGCGAGCACATCAACACGACCGAGGACCGCGCCGTTCTGCACACCGCGCTGCGCAGACCGAGGGATGCCTCGCCCGAACTCGTCGTCGATGGGCACCACGTCGATCACGACGTTCAGGAGGTGCTCGACCGCATCGCGGCGTTCGCCGACCGCGTGCGCACCGGAGAGTGGAGCGGCATCACCGGCAAGCGGGTCGCCACTGTGGTGAACATCGGCATCGGAGGGTCCGACCTCGGCCCCGTCATGGTCTACGAGGCGCTGAAACCATACGCGGACGCCGGCATCGACGCCCGTTTCATCTCGAACATCGACCCGACGGACCTCGCGCAGAAGACGGCAGACCTGGACCCGGAGACCACCCTCTTCATCGTCGCGTCGAAGACGTTCACGACGCTGGAGACGCTCACCAATGCGCGGCTCGCCCGCGACTGGCTGTGGGAGGGACTGGCCGGGTCCGGTGCCATCGGCAACGACGAGCAGAGCAAGAAGGATGCCGTCGCCCACCATTTCATCGCCGTGTCGACAGCGCTCGACAAGGTGGCGGCCTTCGGCATCGACCCGCAGAACGCGTTCGGATTCTGGGACTGGGTCGGCGGTCGCTACTCGGTGGACTCTGCGATCGGAACGTCGCTGGCGATCGCGCTCGGCCCGCAGAACTTCACGGATTTCCTGGCCGGATTCCACGCGGTCGACGAGCACGTGCGCACGACCCCGCTCGACCGCAACGTGCCCGTCCTGATGGGCCTGCTCAACGTCTGGTACTCGAACCTGCTGGGGGCGCAGTCGCACGCTGTGCTGCCGTACGCGCAGCTGCTGCACCGCTTCCCTGCCTACCTGCAGCAGCTCACCATGGAGTCGAACGGCAAGTCCGTGCGATGGGATGGCACTCCCGTCACCACCACGACCGGCGAGGTCTTCTGGGGTGAGCCCGGCACGAACGGTCAGCACGCGTTCTACCAGCTGATCCACCAGGGGACTCGTCTGATCCCCGCGGACTTCATCGCGTTCGCGAACCCCGCCTATCCGCTGGCGGATGACGGGCGCGACGTCCACGGACTGTTCCTCGCCAACTTCCTGGCGCAGACCAAGGCGCTCGCCTTCGGCAAGACAGCCGAAGAAGTCGAGGCGGAGGGCACGACGGGACCGCTCGTTGCTGCACGCACGTTCGCGGGGAACCGGCCGACGACATCCATCTTCGCGCCGGCACTCACGCCCCGCGTGCTGGGCGAGCTCATCGCGCTCTACGAGCACATCACCTTCACCCAGGGTGTCGTGTGGGGCATCAACTCGTTCGATCAGTGGGGCGTCGAACTCGGCAAGCAGCTCGCTCTGCAGATCGCGCCGGCGATCGAGGGCGATGCGGATGCGCTCGCCGCACAGGATGCCTCGACCCGAGCTCTGCTGGAGTACTACCGGGCCCACCGCGGCTGACAGTCGAGACCCGGGTGACGCACTCGCGGCCGGCGCAGCGACGCACTCGCGGTCGGCGCAATAGCGTTGGGACATGGCTGAAGAGAACAACAAGGTCTGGTTCATCACGGGTACCTCGCGCGGCTTCGGCCGGGTGTGGGCCGAAGCGGCGCTCGAACGTGGAGACCGGGTCGCGGCCACCGCGCGCGACGCCTCATCCCTGGACGAGCTGGTGGAGAAGTACGGCGACCGGGTGCTGCCCCTGGAGCTCGATGTGAACGACCGCGCGGCCGACTTCGCCGCGGTTCGGACAGCGCACGAGCACTTCGGACGGCTGGACATCGTCGTGAACAACGCGGGCTACGGCCACTTCGGGTTCATCGAAGAGGTGACAGAGCACGAGGCGCGCGCCCAGCTGGACACCAACCTGTTCGGCGCACTCTGGGTGACCCAGGCGGCGCTGCCGTTCCTTCGGGAGCAGGGCTCCGGGCACATCATCCAGGTCTCGTCGATCGGCGGCATCTCGGCGTTCCCGCTCGTCGGCATCTACAACGCGTCGAAGTGGGCGCTCGAGGGATTCAGCCAGGCGCTCGCGCAGGAGGTGGCGCCGTTCGGCATCCACGTGACGCTCGTCGAGCCCGCGGCGTTCGCCACGGACTGGGCCGGGTCATCGTCGAAGCACTCCGCTGAGTTGCCCGATTACGCCGACGTCCACAGCGCCGTTCAGGAGAGTCGCAAGCAGCGCAACGGCACGCCCGGGGATGCCGCCGCTTCGGGCGAAGCGATCCTCAGGGTCGTCGACGCCGAGCAGCCGCCGCTGCGGGTGTTCTTCGGCACCGGCCCGCTCTCGATCGCGAAGGCCGACTACGCGTCGCGCCTCGCGACCTGGGAAGAGTGGCAGCCGGTCGCGGAGCTGGCTCAGGGCTGACGCTGCCCAGCGCAGGCCGGTGCGGCGTTACGCCGTCGGGCCTGCGCGTGGGGTCAGTAGTCAGTGTCAGCAGTTGGGGTCAGTAGTCGGGATCAGTGGGCGGTGTCAGCAGTCGGGGTCAGCCGCGGGCGCGACGGCTTCCGTTGCCGCGGGAGGTGCCCGCGTTGGGACGCACGACGTCGCCGACGCGGATCGGCCGACCGCTGCGACCGCTCTGGCTCCCGCCGCGAGTGCCCTGGCCGCTCTGTGCGCTCTGAGCACCGCGCGCCTGCGCGGAGCGGCCTTGGCCGCGTGCCTCGGTAGCGCGGCTCTGGTTGGAGCGTGCCTCGGTGCCGCGGCTCTGGGCCGAGCGACTCTGGGTGCTGCGACCGTCGGAACCGCGACCCTGCACATCCACGCTCTGACCGTCGCGTCCCTGCGAGCGGGCACGCCCGCGTCCGCGCGTGCCGCGGGTGCTCGAATCGCCTGAGCCTGAACCGGAGTTGCCGCGGTCGGAGCGCGTCGTGCTTCGCGAGCCGCGCCCCTTCTGCGAGCCGCCCTGGGGTCGTGCGCCGCCATTGCCTGCCTGACGCGGCGCCGGCTTCACGTACGCTGCCAGCTCTCCGACGAGCGTCGACACCTCGGCCGAGGTCGCCGTCACCTGCACGGGAATGACGCTGATCGCGGCCTTGCGCAGAACATCGCGCAGGTCGCGACGCTGCTCGGGCAGTGAGATCGTCACGACGTCGCCGGTCGCACCGGCACGCGCCGTGCGGCCCGAACGGTGCAGGTACGCCTTGTGCTCCGTGGGCGGGTCGACGTGCACCACGAGCTCGACATCGTCGATGTGCACGCCGCGGGCCGCGACATCCGTCGCCACCATGACGCGCACGCCACCGTCGCCGAAGGCCGCGAGGTTGCGGTCGCGCTGCGGCTGCGACAGGTTGCCGTGCAGGTCGACGGCGGGGATGCCGGAATCCGTGAGCTTCTTCGCGAGACGCTTGGCGTGGTGCTTCGTGCGCATGAAGAGGATGCTGCGGCCCTTTCCGGAGGCGAGCGCACGCACCAGGTCGTTCTTGCTGTCGACCGAGTCGACCTCGAACACGTGGTGGGTCATCCGGTCGACATGGCTCGTCTCGTCGTCCACGGAGTGCAGCACGGGCGAGTGCAGGAACCGCTTCACGAGCTTGTCAACGCCGTTGTCGAGCGTCGCCGAGAACAGCAGTCGCTGGCCATCCGTCGGCGTCTTGTCGAGAATGCGCGTGACGACGGGCAGGAATCCGAGGTCGGCCATGTGGTCGGCTTCGTCGAGCACCGTGATCTCGACGGCGTCGAGCGACA
>Ga0153956_1002956_pt1 | contig 11648 bp, 8 predicted proteins | sample TSFL040MetaG_FD_104704 | JGI IMG/M metagenome (GOLD analysis project Ga0153956, IMG submission 104704) | Attine ant fungus gardens microbial communities from Florida, USA - TSFL040 MetaG | ecosystem: Host-associated > Fungi > Mycelium > Unclassified | place: USA: Florida, Wekiwa Springs...
TTCAACGCCATCCTCGGCTTGATCGGCTTGGCCGGTATCCTAATGCGCAACACGTTGATCCTGACGGAGCAAATCAAGGAGAACCAAGCTGCTGGGCTGGATGAGTATCATTCCGTCATCGAGGCGACGGTACAACGCACGCGGCCCGTGATCCTGACCGCGCTCGCCGCGGTGCTGGCTTTCATTCCCCTCACGCATTCCGTGTTCTGGGGATCGATGGCTTATACGCTCATCGGCGGCACGGCAGTCGGCACTGTCCTGATCCTGCTGTTCCTTCCCGCGCTCTATGCCGCATGGTTCCGGATTAAATCGCCGGTTGAAGAGGTCCATGAAGCCAAGCCTGCATGGTTTAGTAGCAATTTCGGCTTCGCCCGAATTTACGCACGGCGTTCGCGAACCGAGTCATGAGCTTGCCGGCGGAAACAATCATACGTGGGCTAAAGGGACTGTGGACCAAGACCGCGCGCGAGCGGATGCAAACCCGTTCGCAACGGGCTCTCCTGACGCGCCCGATCGAAATTCGATAATAGGTGCATGGATTCCTACATCAACACGCTGCCAGACCGCATCACCGAGCCATGCGGCGGAGCGGGAATTGGCGTCCCGTTGGCCGCATGTAAGGTTGTAAGAAGAGGGCTTCGGCCCCTTTTCGTTTGGCATATGCGTCTTGGTCGAGGTGCTGACCGTAGTCCTGGGTTAGGGAGAGGCCAGCCAGCGGTGCTGAGTCGTAAATCCGCTCAAGAGCCTGTTCAACGCGAGCGTTGACACCGGCTAAAAAGTCTGTCGCCCAACGGGTGAGAATGTCTGCTCGGAGTGCAGAGAGCTCTGCTGCAATTGCTAAAGTCGTATCTCGGGCTGTGCGGAAAGAGCATTAAGGTGCCAGCGATCACACTACGAGTATAGCTTAATTGGAAGAGAGTTCATCATTTCGCTCGCCGAAGATTAATGTACTTTTCATCGACGAAGCGACTTAGTCGTCGGCGCCAAGATTTGGCGGCGCGGCCTTGAACGCGGGCTCGCGACACCAAGGCCTTATCTGATCGAGGCGATGATCTAAAGCGAAGGGTGGCTTGGATAAGCGCCGCCTCGCTTTTGCGTAACAAGGGAGCGGTTCGTCTCGCTATTTGCACGGATCCTCGTCGCGGATGGACTTTTTACGGTAACGGATCTCAACGAATTCAACGACTCAGCCCAGACTACGAATCTGGGGGGCAGAGGTTCGAATCCTTTCGGGCGCGCCCGAAAGGATTCGAACTTTTATGCCGAAACGTTCGGTTCACTCGGGCAGCCAAAATAGTCACTAGGAGACATCGTGGATGTCAGTCGTGTCAGCTACCCCGGCCCGTTCATAACGTGCACGACCTAATAGGTTGACAACTGAACACTGAGACGTACACTTTTTAGGATAAGCGAGCCTAAATTCTTAGATAAATCAAAGGCAAGGTACGGGGCAGGGGTTCGATACCGCTCTCTCCGCCAGTATTTAGCAACAATAAGCCATCGAGTTGGCAAAGGCCCTAAGCGCCGGGTAGGCGGCGGCGTACACGATGACATCGTGCGCGGGCTTTGCGAGGAGCGAGCTTGCGTTGCAGGGCCCACCCATTGAGATGCCCTGCTAAAGGGCCGTCGGTTCAGGCGCGCGCCATGGTTGGTGACCGTCGCTTGCTGATTTGACGGAAGCAGGAAATCGAGCGTCGTCTTCACGTCAGCCTGACAATATTGGTAGGTATCATGGCGTCTCCATAGTGGATGTCACCGGTCGCCTTTTCGATTCAAAAAAGAGGCAACCAACTGCCGTCGGCAGTGATGCATCGCCACGGCAGATTTGCATCCGCCTGCCGATCCGGCGTATGATTTCTACATCTATTGTCTCTCTCCGCTCCGCGCAGCGCACGGAAGGCTGGCGAGGCTGCCGCGGCGCGGCGCAATCCGCAGGAGATCCGTGACAATGAACGCCCCTATCGTGCGTCTGACCAGCCTTGCCCATGGCGGCGGGTGCGGTTGCAAGCTTGCGCCGTCCGTTTTGCAGGAACTGCTCGCCAACCAGCCCGCCGCGGCGCCTTTCCATCAACTGCTGGTCGGCGTCGAGACCGGCGACGACGCCGCGGTGTGGAAGGTCGATGATTCCACCTGCGTGGTCGCCACCACTGATTTCTTCATGCCGGTCGTGGATGATCCGTTCGACTTCGGCCGTATCGCCGCGACCAACGCGATCTCCGACATCTACGCGATGGGCGCCAAGCCGATCATGGCGCTGGCGATCCTCGGCATGCCGCTCGACAAGATTACGATCGAGGATGTGCGCAAGATCATCGCGGGCGGCAACAGCGTCTGCACTGCGGCCGGAATTCCGGTCGCGGGCGGTCATTCGATCGACGCGCCCGAACCGATCTACGGTCTTGCCGTCATCGGTCTCTGTCGCCCCGATCAAGTCCGTCGCAACGCCGACGCCAAGCCCGGCGACGCGTTGATCCTGACCAAGGCGATCGGCGTCGGCATCTATTCGGCCGCGATCAAGAAAGGCGAATTGCCGGGCGAGGGTTATGCCGAAATGCTGGCCTCGACCACGCAGTTGAACCGCATCGGCAGCGAGCTTGCCGAGAACAAGTCCGTTCACGCCGTCACCGACGTTACCGGTTTCGGCCTGCTCGGCCATGCGCTGGAGCTTGCACGGGGCTCAAAATTGAGCGTCGTGTTGAAAGCCAACGACGTGCCGCTGTTCACGCAAGCCGCGCACCTTGCGCAGCAAGGCTACATCACCGGCGCGTCCACGCGAAACTGGGCGAGCTACGGCGACGCGATCCGCTTGCCGGATAATTTCCCGGATTGGCAGCGCAGTCTGCTGGTCGATCCGCAGACATCAGGCGGGCTGTTGGTGTCGTGCGCGGCCGACCATGCGCAGGACGTGCTCGCGACGATACAGCGCGCAGGCTATGATGCGGCGCGGATTATCGGGTACACCGAAGCTGGCCCCGCGGAAGTTCGCGTCGCGATGTCATAGCGTCAGCGGCAATTTGCCGCGGTGGCGATCAGCGCCGCTCCTCGATCCGCAACGTCGCAAGATTGCGCACGAACGCGGCTTCGTCTTCGAGGCAACGCAGATCGAGCACGAGCGCATCGTTCTCGATCCGGCCGATGACCGGCCGCTGCAAAGCGCGCAACGCGGTTGCAAGGGCCGTCAGCGCACGGCCCTTGCCGCGCGTGTCTGTCGCGCGCACCGCGATCCCGATGCTTGGAATGACTTCGCTCGGCAACGAGCCCGAACCGATCTGGCTTGAACAGGCGATCACATCGGCCTCGAAGCGCGCGCCGGCGGCGGCGGCAACCACAGGCTTGAGGCGCATCGCCGCGGCCTCGATATCGGCAAGCGGCCGCGCCATCATCCGTACTGTCGGCAGGCGTTCAGCCAGCCGGTCCGGATCGCGATAGAGCCGCAACGTCGCCTCGATGGCCGCAAGGCGGATCTTGTCGATCCGCAACGCGCGCTTCATCGGGTTGCGGTTGAGGCGCGCGATCAAGTCGCGGCGTCCGACGATGAAGCCGGCCTGCGGGCCGCCGAGCAGCTTGTCGCCGGAGAACGTCACGAGGTCGGCGCCTTCGGCCACCGCCTCCGCCACGGTCTGTTCATGCGTCAGCCCATAGCGCGCCAGATCGATCAGCGTGCCGGAGCCGAGATCGTTCAGAAGCGGCACATGGCTTGCGCGCGTCAGAGCGGAAATCGCCTTGCCGGAGACCGATTTGGTGAACCCCTCGATGCGATAGTTCGAGGTGTGCACCTTGAGGATCAGCCCGGTTTTCGGGGTGATCGCCGCCGCATAATCCTTTTCGTGGGTGCGGTTGGTGGTGCCGACCTCCACGAGCTTCGCGCCGGCGCGGGCCATGATCTCCGGCATCCGGAAGGCGCCGCCGATCTCGATCAGTTCGCCGCGTGAAACGATGGCTTCCTTGCCCTTGGCCAGCGTATTGAGCGCAAGCAGCACGGCGGCGGCGTTGTTGTTCACCACCGTCGCATCCTCGGCGCCGGTCAGTTCGCATAACAGGCCGCGCACCAGATTGTCGCGCTCGCCGCGCTTGCCCTGCGCGATGTCGAATTCCAGCGCCAATGCCTCGCGCATTGCCACCGTCGCCGCCTCGACGGCCGCTTCCGCAAGGATGGCGCGGCCGAGATTGGTGTGCAGCACGGTGCCGGTCAGATTGAACACCGCCCGCGCGTTTGGGCGGGCATCCGCCTCGAGCCATGACAGTGCATTGGCGGCGACGGCCTCGATGCCGGGGGCATGCGCTGCGCCCGCGTTAATGTCGCGCCGTGCAGCAGCGACGGCCTGACGGATGGCTTCCACCACGCGCGGGCGGCCGAAGCGCGCGATGGCCTGTTGCACCGCGGAGGTCTTCAGAATCTCATCGACGGGCGGAATGCGGCTAAGGGCGGAGTTCCCGGCATCCATATCGGCCTCCCTCATAGCCGATCAGAAACGGAGATCGCGCAAGTTGCCGCCATCGCGGGCCTTGCGAAAATGCCGGGCGAGTGCCGGCTTGGGGCTGCGCGGGGAGACAGGGCTCATTTGCTCGATAATGAAGGAAACGTCCGATAATGCAATATTACCGGACATCCGGCATCATTCGCTGCACCGCACGAAGGACAGGAAGCCAGATATGTGCAGATATCTTCATATATGACGATTTATGCAGGTGGTGGTATATAGAACATAACAAACAACTCTAGGCCGGGAGGCTGCTATGGGCAGACAAGGGAAGCAGAATTACACGCGACTTACCGAGCCGCTCGTCCGCGACAATGGCGTGTTGCGGCCTGCCTCTTGGGATGAGGCTCTTGATCGCGCAGCCGAAGGCTTCCGCCGCAACCGCGAGAAGCACGGCCCCGACGCGTTCGGCATGTTCTCGTGCTCCCGTTCGACCAATGAGTTGAACTTCATTGCCCAGAAGTTTACCCGGGCGGTGATCGGCACCAACAATATCGACTCCTGTAACAGAACTTGACACGCTCCTAGCGTCGCCGGTCTGGTGACGGTATTTGGAGCTGGCGGTGGTACCTCTTCTTATCGCGAAGCTGAAGAAGCGGATTTGCTTGTCTTCTGGGGCTCCAATGCCCGCGAAGCGCATCCGATTTTCTTTCATCACGCGCTGAAGGCGATTCATAAAGGGGCCAAGGTTTATTCGGTTGACCCGCGCCGCGCCAAAACGGCCGAATGGGCCGACAGTTGGCTTGGTCTGGATGTCGGCACCGACGTGGCGATGGCCTACGGCATCGGTCGCGAGATCATTCACGCCGGTTTGGTCAGCAAGGAGTTCGTTGCGAACGCCACCACCGGGTTCGATGAATATGTCGCCGCATGCGAGCCGTGGACGCTGGAGGTCACCTCCCGCGAGACCGGGGTGCCTGCGGAGTTGATCCGTCAGCTTGCGCACGACTATGCCAAGGCGGAGCGTGCGCAGATTTGCTGGACGCTCGGCATCACGGAACACCATAACGGCACTGACAACGTGAGGTCGTTGTGCAACCTCGCGCTGCTCACTGGCCATGTCGGCCGGTGGGGCTCAGGCCTGGTTCCGCTGCGCGGCCAGAACAACGTCCAGGGCGGCGGCGACATGGGGGCGATCCCCAAGAACCTGCCGGGCTTCCAGGATGTCGGGAATCCCGAGCATCGGGCGAAGTTCGAACGCCTGTGGAACGTCACGATGCCGCCGAAGTACGGCATGACGCTCTCGGAAATGATGCATGCGATGGATGAGGGCCACCTCACCAATCTCTACATCGTGGGCGAGAACCCCGTGCAGTCCGACGCCGACTCCAACGCGGTGGGTGCGCGTCTGGAGAATCTGGACCACCTGGTCGTGCAGGACATCTTCCTCACGAAGACCGCGACATACGCTGATGTCGTGCTTCCGTCCGCCGCGGCGTGGTGTGAAAGCGACGGCACCTTCACGAACAGCGAACGGCGGGTCCAGCGCGTGCGAAAAGCACTGGAACCGCCCGGAGAAGCGAAGGACGATATCGAGATCATCCGTCTGGTGGCGGAGCGTATGGGATATCACTGGCCCATACAGACTGCGGAGCAGGTCTGGGATGATTTGCGCGCGGTTTCGCCGGCGCACCATGGCATGTCCTACCGGATGCTTGAGGAGCGGGGCGGATTGCAGTGGCCTTTCCCTGACGAGGATGGGCCCGAGACGTCATTCCTGCACGGCCGTCTTTGGGAGAAGGACCCCGCGAAGCGCGGACGGCTTGCACCATTCGGTACGCCGACGCACAGCCTCCCGGTGGACAAGCTCGATGAGGAATTCCCGCTGCGCCTGACGACCGGCCGGCGGCTCACCGACTACAACACCGGCGTGCAGTCCGGCGGCTTCAACTCGCCGATCCGGTTTGGCGCCTGCATCGACCTCTCTCCGGAGGACATGGTTCGGCTCGATGTCAGTGAAGGAGAGTGGGTGCGGGTGACTTCGCGCCGCGGCTCCGTATTGGCACCCGTGCGCAAGGAGGTCGGGCTACGTCCCGGCCTGCTCTTCATGGCTTGCAACTTCCCCGACGAGGTGGACGTCAACGCGCTCACCATCGAGGCGAATGACCCGATCGCTGGAACGGCCGAGTTCAAGGCGACGGCGGTTAAGGTGGAGAAGACTAACGAAGTTCCGACTTGGGAGAGAAATGCTTTCACCAAGCTCGAGGCTGCGGAATAGGGTGGATGGACTGTGGATCTAAAGTTCTCGAATGCCGAGCCGTCTGCAGACGAACGGGACGCAGTTGATCGCCTGCTTGGGGCTGGCGAGAGTGGTTGGCACGGAGGCGAACGCGACGAACGGGATCACCGGCGTGCGCACACCGGGCGCGTAGCGCGGGCTCAGCGGCATTACGTCATGGAGACGCTGCACGCGGTAAACGACCGCGTCGGCTGGATCAGTCCCGGCGCGCTGAACTATATCGGAAAACGGCTCAACATGGCGGCGGCCGATGTCTACAGCGTCGCGACGTTCTATGCGCTGTTCTCCACCAATCCACGGCCCAAGCGCATCGTGCATGTTTGCACCGACATTGCCTGCATGGCGCGCGGTTCGAAGGAGGTTTGTGCTGACCTCGAAAAGCGGCTGGGTCCGGCCGGTGCGATGAACGGCTGGAAGCACAGTCCCTGCCTCGGTGTGTGTGAACGTGCTCCCGCTGCGATGGCGGTGGAGGCGGGCGATCCGCCTCATGAGCATCTGATCGGGCCCGCCACCGTCGAGGAAATCGCCCTCGCGCTGAATAACGGTCCTCTGGCACTTGCCGCCGAAGCTCCGCCGATCATGGCCGTGCCGCAGGCTGGCCAAGAGGGCCTGATGCTGCTCAAGCGTGTCGGCAAGGTCGATCCGGAAAGCATCGACGACTACCTCGCGACCGACGGCTACGCTGGATTGCGGCGGGCATTCGAGATGGAGCCGGGGAAGGTCATCAGCGAGGTCAAGGATTCTCGCCTGATGGGCCGCGGCGGCGCGGCATTCCCGGCGGGTATCAAGTGGGAAAGTACTGCCAAGCAGGCTGCCACGCCGCGCTACCTCGTCTGCAACGCCGACGAGAGCGAGCCCGGCACGTTCAAGGATCGCGCCATCCTCGAAGGCGACCCCTTCTCGCTGATCGAGTCGATGACCATTGCCGGTTATGCCTTCGGCGCCGAGCGGGGCTATATCTATCTGCGCGGCGAGTATCCGCGCGCCCACCGGATGCTGCACAACGCCATCGAAAAGGCCCGCGAGCGCGGGTTTCTGGGTGAGAACATCCTGGGCAAGGGCTGGAGCTTCGAGCTGGAGATCCGGCGCGGTGCTGGCGCCTACATCTGCGGCGAGGAAACCGCGATCTTCAACTCGATCGAAGGCTATCGCGGCGAGCCGCGTTCCAAGCCGCCGTTCCCGTTCGAGGCCGGACTCTTCAGCAAGCCGACGGTGGTCAACAACGTCGAGACGCTGTGCAACGTGCCGCTGATCATGCAGATGGGCGGCGCGGAATACGCCAAGATCGGCACCGAGGGCTCCACCGGGCCCAAGCTGTTCTGTGTTTCGGGCAACCTCGTGCGTCCCGGCGTCTATGAAGTGCCGTTCGGCGCGACTCTGGGCGATATTATCGAGTTGGCTGGCGGCGTGCCGGAGGGCCGCAAGTTGCAGGCTGTGCTGCTCGGCGGCGCGGCAGGCGTGTTCGTGCGTGCAGACGAACTTCATATCCCGCTGACTTTCGAAGGCGCGCGCGCCAATAACGCCACCCTGGGCTCGGGCGTGGTGCTGGCCTTTGACGACACGGTCGATCTGCCCGCCATCCTGTTACGCATCGCGCGCTTCTTCCGCGACGAATCCTGCGGCCAGTGCGTACCCTGCCGAGTGGGCACCGTGCGTCAGGAAGAGGCACTGCTGCGGATTGCGCAGAACCGCCGCGATGCCGCGGCCAAGGGACGTGACGTCGGCCTGCTGCGCGATGTTGGCCTCGTCATGAAGGATGCGTCCATCTGCGGTCTCGGCCAAGCCGCCTGGAACGCCGTCGAGTCCGCCATCGACCGGCTCGGTGTACTCGAGGAGAGCAAGAGCAGATGAACGCGCCCGTTCAGCAGATCACGATCACCATCGATGGCCAGGAGGTCAGCGTCCCGGAGGGGAGCACCATCCTGACGGCTTGCAACGCGGCGGGGAAAGACACGCCGACGCTCTGCTACGGTGACACGCTTACGCCCAAGAATGCCTGCCGTGTTTGCATGGTTGAGCTCAAGGGCTCGCGCGTCCTCGTGCCTTCGTGCTCCCGTAAGGTCCAGTCCGGCATGGAGGTCTTTACCGACACCGACCGGGTGCGGCACAGCCGTCGCCTCGTGCTGGAGTTGCTCGATTCCTCGGTCGATCTGTCCACCACGCCGAAGATCCCCGAGTGGAAGGCGCGCTATAACGTCGACTCGGATCGTTACGGTCCAAGAGCTGGCAAGAGCCTCACGCGCGACGTCCATGATCCCGGTGAGCACCACGCCGGAAACGGCAGCGTCGCGGCCTCGATGGCTCAGCCGGACAAGATCGACAACGATCTCTATGTGCGCGAATACGACAAGTGCATCCTCTGCTACAAGTGCGTGGATGCCTGCGGAGCGCAATGGCAGAACAGCTTCGCGATCCAGATCGCGGGACGCGGGTTCGACGCCCAGATATCCACCGAGTTTGCCGTGGAGTTGCCTGAGTCCGCGTGTGTCTTCTGCGGCAACTGCGTTGAGGTGTGCCCGACGGGAGCGCTGTCGTTCAAATCCGAATACGACATGCGCGCCGCTGGTACCTGGGACGAATCGCAGCAGACCACGACCACCACGGTATGCACCTATTGCGGCGTCGGCTGTAACCTGGAGCTGCACGTTCAGGACAACAAGATCGTCAAGGTGAACTCGCCGCACGATCACTCGGTCAGCCACGGCAATTTGTGCATCAAGGGCAGGTTCGGTTGGGTGCACGTCCAGAACCGCGAGGAAGGCGGCAACGGCTAGAGCTTTTTCGCTGAAATGGAATTATCTTCGCGTTATGCCCGGCTTCATGCCGGGCATTTGCGTTTGAAGGGCTGATATTTCCGCGGTTGTCATCGCACAACTTCGCGATGATCGTCGTCGATCCGGCGCGTCATGCCACGTCCGTCCAGATACTCCAGCAGCGGGATCGCCACACGGCGGCTGGTGCCCAATGCCTGCCGTGCCTGACTGGTGGTGAACGGTTGAGGCAGTTGTGCGAGTGCCTCAACCGCGAGCTCCGGCGCGGACGGCAACAGCACCACGCCTCCTGGAAGACGAAACACGCGCCGAGCTTGCTCAGCGGCGGCAAGTTCGCGAACTCCCAGGCCGAGGGCGGTCAGATCGCCGGCCAGTGGCGCGAGGAAGGGATCGGTGAGCAGCCGCGCCTCGAGCTTGGCCACTCCGGCCTCGGCGCGTCCAAGGTCGGCACGGGCCCGTGGCAGCCGGACGTAACCATTGTGCCGTTCAAGTCCGGCATCCACGATGAGCAGATCTGTGAAGTGCGCTGCGGGCATGCCGAGTGCGTCGCGCACGGCTCCTTGCGAGACGCCGGGCGTGAGCTGGTCCTGCTGGTCGTCGTTCTCCACCAGAGTACGCAGCCGTTGCCGCCATTCGTCATACGCAGGATTATGCAGCCACCAGCCGTTGACGTCACGGACATTGGGTGGCGGTACGGCATCAAGACCGATCAGGTTGATCCGGCGCAGGTAGCTCGCCTCCACCGCGCCCCGGCTGGCCACCTTGGCCAGCACGTCGCCTTCGATCGGCATGGCGGCCAGCGTCACGCTGCGCCGGGTCCCATCCCCACGACGCAGCAGTTGCGGCGGGTCGGGGTCCAGTACGCCGACGCCGCCGAGCACCAGGCGGCTGACCGGGTCGCGGAGCAGCAGCCGGTCGCCCACGATCAGCGGCAGCGGCCAATCGAGGGTGATCCGGGCGTGCCCAGCATCGAAGCCGCGCAGCCGTGCCGGTACCGCCGCCGTCCCGATATGGGCGGTGAGTTGTGCGGGCACCTCATTGAGCGCGGCCCCTCCGATGCGGCGCACATCGACGGCCGTGGTCATGAACCAGGCGTCCGGCGCGATCAGGGCCTGACCACGACGGATGTCTCCCGCAGGCACGCCGCGCAGATTGACGGCCGCGCGATTCATGGGGACGAGGGTGTCGGCAGGCGCGTCCCGCGATTCCAGACCGCGAACGATGACCTCGTGCGGCTCCTGCCCATGGCCGACCACCTCGAGCCGGTCGCCCTTGGTCAGCGTTCCGGCGACGAGGGTGCCGGTGACGACCTTGCCCGCTCCCGAGACGCTGAACGAGCGGTCGATCCACAATCGAAGGCGGCCATTGGCGTCGGGCGCGGGTGCTTTGGCCAGGACCTCGTCGAGGACCTCTCTGAGCTTGTTCAATCCGGTGCCCTGCATGGCCGATACGGCGACCGCAGGCGCGTCGCGCAGGCCGGTGTGCGCGAGTTCGCTGTGGGCACGCTCGATGGTCGTCGCCACGAGGTCGGGCGCGCGGTCGGCTTTGGTCACCACGATCAGCCCGTGTTCGATGCCGAGCGCTGCGACGGCATCGCGGTGATCGGAGGATTGCGCCGACCAGCCCTCGTCGGCGGCCACCACGAAGCAAACCACCGGCACCGTTGCCAGGCCAGCCAGCGCGTTGCGGATGTATCGGCCGTGACCAGGCACGTCCACGAAGGAGACCTCACGGCCGGAGGGCAGGGTCGTCCAGGCGAAGCCGAGGTCGATGGTGAGTCCGCGCCGGCGCTCTTCTTCCCAGCGGTCAGGCTCCATCCCGGTCAGCGCGCGAACCAGGGTGCTTTTGCCGTGGTCGACGTGACCGGCCGTTGCGACGACGTGCGTCGTCATCGTGTGTCGCGCGGGTTATCGACACCCTGAGTGGCGTCGGGGTTGCTGCGATTGGCGGAGGCGGACAGGAATCGAACCTGCCAGACCGAGATACTCGGTCTCACCGGTTTTGAAGACCGGGAGGACCACCAGGAACCTAAACGCCTCCGAACGCTCTCACATCGAACATTCATTTCGCCGAGCGCTCGCTTGTGAGGCCATATGCCTGACTGCCATGAAAGCTCTTCCACAATGCGTTGATATTGCGTTCGGCAATGCTTGGGAA
>Ga0153956_1002957_pt1 | contig 11645 bp, 11 predicted proteins | sample TSFL040MetaG_FD_104704 | JGI IMG/M metagenome (GOLD analysis project Ga0153956, IMG submission 104704) | Attine ant fungus gardens microbial communities from Florida, USA - TSFL040 MetaG | ecosystem: Host-associated > Fungi > Mycelium > Unclassified | place: USA: Florida, Wekiwa Springs...
CAATCGAGCCGCGACAAGCCTTGCCGGAAGGAGTAGTTTTTGCGGATGCGAAATTTTCCGCCCGAGCGAATCGTCTGCCTCACCGAGGAGACGGTGGAGACACTCTATATGCTGGGCGAGGACGCGCGGATCGCCGGCGTCTCCGGCTACGCCGTGCGGCCGCCGCAGGTGCGGCGCGAGAAGCCGCGCGTCGCTGCATTCATTTCGGCGGATATCGGCAAAATTCTTGCGCTCGCTCCCGACCTCGTCCTCGCCTTTTCCGACCTGCAGGCGGAGATCGTTTCCGCGCTGGTGAAGGAAGGCGTCGCGGTGCATGCGTTCAACCAGCGCGACGTGGCGGGCATTTTCGCGATGATCGAGACGCTGTCGGCGCTCATTGGCGCTTCCGAAAAAGGCGCGCGGCTTTGCGCGGAGCTGCGCGCGCGGCTCGACAGGATCGAGGCGCGGCAGAAAGAACTCCCCCGCCCGCGCGTCTATTTCGAGGAATGGGACGAGCCGATGATCTCCGGCATCGGCTGGGTGTCGGAACTGATCGGGATCGCGGGCGGCGACGATATATTTCCGGAACTCGCGGGGAAGAAATCCGCGAAGGATCGCTTCGTCACGACGGAGCAGGTGATCGCGGCCGCGCCCGACATCGTGATCGGCTCGTGGTGCGGAAAGAAGTTTCGCGCGGACAAGTTCGCGGCGCGGCCCGGCTTCGACACGCTGCCCGCCGTGCGAAACGGCTTCGTGCGCGAGGTGAAATCGACGATCATCCTGCAGCCGGGGCCGGCGGCGCTGACGGACGGGCTCGATGCGATCTGCGAAATCATCGATGCGTGGCGCGCGGTGCAGAAGATGAAGGCGAGCGCGTAGTTCTATTTCGTCATGCCCGCACTTGTTGCGGGCATCCACGCCTTTCTTGCCACGCTATCGTTAAGACGTGGATGGCCGGGACAAGCCCGGCCATGACAGAGAAAAAAGTGAGAGCCTCTACCCCGCCGCCTTCGCGCGGTCCTGCCCCGGCGCGGTTTCGGCGTGCAGTTCGGCGAGCAGCGACATGAACCGCTCGCCCTGCACCACGACATGCGCGCGCAGGCGCTCGCCCGCCTCGACGCCGTTGCCCGCGAGCAGCGCTTCCATCACCGCGTCGTGCTCGCTGAAGGACGTCGCGAGCCTTCCCTGCACGCGCAATTGCAGGCGGCGATAGGGCTGCAGCTTGCGCTGCAGGTTGCGCGCATTGGTCGCGAGCGCGCGGTTGTGGGAGGCGTCGTAGATCGCGGCGTGGAAATCGGCGTTGGCGCGGTAGTAGCCGTCGACGTCGCCCTTCTCGCAGGTCTTGCGGCAAAGGTCGAAAGCCGAGACGAGCGTCTCGCGCTCGCCCGCCGTCATGCGGCGCGCGGCGAAGCGCGCGCAGGCCGCTTCCAGCTCGCCCATGAACTCGAACGCCTCGAGCAATTCGCGCGGGCCGAGCAGCGTGACATGCGTGCCACGGCGCGGCCGAAGCTCGACCATGCCGGAGCCCGCGAGCTGGATGAGCGCCTCGCGGATCGGCGTGCGCGAAACGCCGAAGCGCTCGGCCAGCTCCGTCTCGTCGAGCCGCTCGCCCGGCCGCAGGCGCCCGGACACGATATCGTTCTCGAGCGCCTCGCGCAGACGAATGGCCGCTTCACCGCGCATCATGTTTCTCCCGGTCCCGAAGGCCGGATCAGTTGGCCAAAAACCTTCGATTCGAACAAGGCTCTTCGCATACGCAGCATAAATTCTTGTATACAAGATCGTTGACAGAAAATACAGGGCTTCGTAGCCTTTCCCATATTACCGGCGAAACCGCGACACTCCGGGGTGAAGACCGTGGCCGCAAACCGAAAGTTTCTCGGCGATCTTCTGCAGACGATCTCGGATCGAAGCCGCGAGCTGCTGGCAAAAGCGCGCCCGCGCCGGCCCTCGGGAGAGGAGCGCGCGGAAAGCCTCGTCGAATTGTGCGAGCAGCTGCTGTCGGGCCAGGGCGAAGCCTCGAGCGTCGCGCGCGCGACGGAAATCCTCGACGCCTATCGCTCCATGAAGACCGGCGAGCGCATCGCCTTCTTCGAGGCGCTCGCGCATGCGTTCGGGCCGGAACGCGAGCGGCTCGAAGCCGCCTGCAAGGCCTATGCTGCGGACGCCACCGATCATAACGCCAACGAAGTGCTGGAAGCGGCCGAGCCGCGCCGGCAGAACCTCATCCGCCGGCTCAATCTCGCGCCGGGCGCGACGCGCGACCTCGTGCAGATGCGCGAGCATCTCCTCGACGCGATGGCGCGCCGCTCCGATCTCGGCCCGGTCGACCGCGATTTCATGCATCTCTTCGGCTCCTGGTTCAACCGGGGCTTTCTCGTGCCTCGCCGCATCGACTGGTCGACGCCCGCCGCCATTCTGGAAAAGATCATCCGCTACGAGGCGGTCCACGAGATCGACTCGTGGGACGACCTGCGCGCGCGCATCGATCCGCCGGACCGGCGCTGCTACGCCTTCTTCCATCCGACGCTGCTCGACGAGCCGCTGATCTTCGTCGAGGTGGCGCTGACGCGCGAAATTCCCGACGCGGTCGCGCCCATCCTCTCGCGCACGCGCGCGATCCTCGATCCTTACGAGGCGACGACCGCGACCTTCTACTCGATCTCGAACACGCAGCGCGGCCTCGGCGGCGTTTCCTTCGGCAGCTTCCTCATCAAGCAGGTGGTGGAGGAAATCTCGCGCGAATTCCCCAAGCTCTCCACCTTCGTCACGCTTTCGCCGGTACCGGCCTTCCGCGAATGGTTCACGCGCGAACGCAAGAACGAGAATTCGACGGTGTTCAAGCCGTCCGACGCGCATGCGCTCTCGCTGCTGGACGAGCCCGGCTGGCACGCGAAGCCCGATGTCGTGAACGAGGTGAAGCCGCTGCTCGCCGCCGCGGCCGCGCATTACTTTTTGATCGCGCGCTCGCGCAAGGGAAAGCCGATCGACCCGGTCGCGCGATTCCACCTCGGCAACGGCGCGCGCCTCGAGCGCATTAATCTTCTGGGCGACCTGTCGGAAAAAGGAATTGCCCAGGCCTATGGCCTCATGGTGAATTACCGCTACGAACTCGACGACATCGAGAAGAATCACGAAGCCTATGCGGGCTCCGGCGAGATCGTCGCGAGTTCGGCCGTCCGCAGGCTGCTTCGGGCGGACGCAAAACAAACCGCATTGGTGCCGGCATCATGAAGAATCACCTCTACGACGCGATCGAGAAGGCCATTCCCGGCCGCGACAGGACCCTGATCGAGCTTTCCGACGGAAGGAAAATCTCCTACGGCGAGTTGTTCGCGCTGGTGGAGACGCTCTCCGGCCATCTCGCGCGCTGCGGCGTCGCCGCGGGCGACCGTGTCGCGGTGCAGGTCGAGAAGTCCTGGCAGGCGATGGCGCTCTATCTCGCGACGGTGCGCGCGGGCGCGGCCTATCTTCCGCTGAATACCGCCTATCCGCTGGCGGAACTCGAATATTTCCTCGGCGACGCGCAGCCTTCCTTCGTGGTGGCGCGCCCGCAGATCGAGGAAGACGTGCGCGCGCTCTGCAAGACCATCGGCAAGGCGACGGTGCAAAGCCTCGGGCCGAACGGCGAAGGCTCGCTGCTCGCGGCCGCCGAAGGCGCGCCCGCGATCGACCCGCGCCCGCGCGGGCCGGAGGAACTCGCCGCCATCCTCTATACGTCCGGCACCACGGGGCGCTCGAAGGGCGCGATGCTGACGCACGACAATCTCCTGTCGAACGCGCTGGTGCTCGTCGATTACTGGCGCTTCACCGAAAAGGACGTGCTCCTGCACGCGCTGCCGATCTTCCACACGCACGGGCTGTTCGTCGCGATCAACACGATCCTGCTTTCGGGCGGGTCGATGCTCTATCTGCCGAAATTCGACAACGACACCGTGATCCGCCTGCTGCCGAAGGCCACTTCCATGATGGCGGTGCCGACCTTCTATGTGCGCCTGCTGGACGACGCGCGCTTCGACCGCGGGCTCGCCAAGAACATCCGGCTCTTCACCTCGGGCTCGGCGCCGCTTCTGGCCGAGACGCACCGGGCTTTTTCCGACCGCACGGGACACATGATCCTCGAGCGCTACGGCATGACCGAAACCAACATGAGCACCTCGAACCCCTATGACGGCGACCGCATCCCCGGCACCGTCGGCTTCCCGCTGCCGGGCATCCAGGTCCGTGTCGCCGATCCCGAAACGGGGCGCGTGCTGCCGCAGGGCGAAGTCGGCGTCCTCGAAGTGCGCGGGCCGAATGTGTTCGCCGGCTACTGGCGGATGCCGGAAAAGACCAAGGCCGAATTCCGCGCCGACGGCTTCTTCATCACCGGCGACGTCTCGAAGATCGACGAACGCGGCTACGTGCACATCGTCGGCCGCGCCAAGGACCTCGTCATCACCGGCGGCTACAACGTCTATCCGAAAGAAGTGGAAACCGAGATCGACGCGATCAAGGGCGTGATGGAATCCGCCGTGATCGGCTGTCCGCATCCGGATTTCGGCGAAGGCGTCACCGCCGTCGTGGTGCGCGAGAAAGGCGCCAGTCTTTCCGAGGGCGACGTGACCGCCGCGCTGGAGGGCAGGCTCGCCAAATTCAAGCAACCGAAGCGCGTATTCTTCGTGGACGAGTTGCCGCGCAACGCCATGGGCAAGGTGCAGAAGAACGTGCTGCGCGAAACCTACGCGGCCATTTACGCGCGCGGTGCGGCATGACGGCGCGAAACGGATTCGAACCGGCGCCGGGAAGCGATTGCTTCCAATTTACGCCTAGCAGGAGGGCCCGCCCTGCGCTAAAAAACGGTCCCAACAAGAATACCGGAAAATCCGGCAGGAAAATCTTCAGAGGGAGGTTACCATGAAGAAGTCACTTATCAGCGGAGCTGCCATCGCGGCCCTATTGTTCGCGCTTTCGAACGCAGCTTCGGCGCAGAATGCCGTTCTTCGACTTTCGCATCAATTCCCCGGCGGCAAAAACGACGTCCGCGACGACATGGCTCAGCTCCTCGCCAAGGAAGTGAAGGATGCGAATGTCGGCGTCGACATCCAGGTCTATCCGGGCGCGTCGCTGTTCAAGCCGAACGACCAGTGGAACGCGCTCGCCAACGGCCAGCTCGACTTCACCGTCTTCCCGCTCGACTACGCAAGCGGCAAGGCGCCCGTCTTCTCCGCGACGCTCATGCCGGGCCTGATCCGCAACCAGGATCGCGCGAAGCGCATCAACGACTCGCAATTCATGAAGGACATGCGCGCCGAGATCGAGAAGCGCGGCGTCATCGTCCTTTCCGACGCGTGGTTCGCGGGCGGCCTCGCCTCCAAGGGCGGCTGCATCCTGACGCCGGCCGACATGAAGAGCCGCAAGATCCGCGCGGCCGGCCCGACCTTCGCCGCGATGTGGCAGGGTGCGGGCGCGAGCATCGTGAGCCCGCCGTCGAACGAGATCTACAACGCGTTCCAGACCGGCGTCATCGACGGCACCGACACGAGCCTTTCGACCTTCGCCTCGATGCGTCTCTACGAGCAGGCGGACTGCCTGACCGAGCCCGGCAAGAACGCGCTCTGGTTCATGTACCAGCCGATGCTGATGTCGAAGAAGACGTTCCAGCGGCTGAACAAGCAGCAGCAGGACGCGATCATCAAGGCCGGCAAGGACGCGCAGAAACTGTTCGAGGGCCGCGCGGACAAGATCAATGAGGAAGCCATCAAGGCCTTCAAGGATCACAAGGCCAAGGTCGTGACCCTCGACGACGCCGACTACAATGCGTGGCTCGAGATCGCGAAGAAGACCTCCTGGGCCGAATTCGCGAAGAACGTTCCGAACGGCCAGAAGCTGATCGACGAAGCATTGGCCGTCAAGTAACGGCACCAAGAGGCAGCCGGCGGCCATCCCGCCGGCTGTTTTTTAATATCCACTCCACAACTCACCGGTTGCTCATGGACACCTTTATCCGCGCCGTGGTCTTCTTGTCGCGTGTCACCGGCCTGTTTGCGGCGCTTCTGATCGCGGCGGCAGTGCTCATCATCTGCGACATGGTCATCGAGCGCTATATCCTGAACTGGACGACGATCTGGCAGATCGATGCTGTCACCTACTGCATCGTCGCGGCGACCTTCGTCGGCAGCCCCTATGTGCTGCTGACCCGGGGCCACGTGAATGTCGATGTCCTGCCGCTGCATATCAGCCCGGAGAAGCGCTACTGGCTCGCCTTGTTCACGAGCCTGCTTGCGTTCGGCTTCTGCGCCGGCATCTTCGTTCTCTGCACGGAATACTGGTACGAAGCCTATTCCCAGCGCTGGCTCTCCAACACGGTCTGGCGCGCGCGGCTCTGGATTCCATATCTCTCCATGCCGGTCGGCCTCGGCCTCCTCGTCCTGCAATACGTCGTCGAAATCCTGTCGCTCGTGACCGGCCGCACCCCGCCCTTCGGCATCAGCCCCAAAGCGGACGCGGAAGAGGTCGCCCGCGAACAGGCCAAGGAAGCTCTCGGAGGCGCATCGTGAGCCCGGCAGCGCAAGGCGGGATCGTTCTCGTCGTCACTCTTTTGATGCTCGTTTCGGGCATTCCGGTCGCTTTCGGCCTCGGCGCGATCGCCCTCAGCTTCCTCGTGATCTTCCAGGGATTCGACAGCCTGAATATCGTTGCCGAAACCCTCTGGTCGGGTCTCGACGAATTCACGCTCGTCGCGATTCCCATGTTCGTCATGATGGGCGCCGCCATCGGCTCCTCGCCCGCGGGCAAGGATCTCTACGAGGCGCTCGACCGCTGGCTCTATCGGCTGCCGGGCGGTCTCGTCGTTTCCAATCTCGGCGCCTGCGCGATTTTCGCCGCGCTCACCGGCTCGTCGCCCGCCTGCTGCGCGGCGATCGGCAAGATGGGCATTCCGGAAATGCGCAAGCGCGGCTATCCGGATGAAGTCGCGACCGGCTCGATCTGCGCCGGCGGCACGCTCGGCATCCTGATCCCGCCCTCGGTCACGTTCATCCTGTACGGGATCGCGACCGAAACCTCGATCGGACGCCTGTTCATCGCCGGCATCGTTCCCGGGCTGATGCTCACCGGCTTCTTCATAATCTGGACGATCTTCGCGATCTGGCGAAGCGGATTCAGGTCGCACGCCGAAGGATTCCGCTACAGCTGGAAAGAGAAGTTCGAATCGGTGCCGAAGATCGCGCCCTTCCTCTTCATCATCGGCGGCGTGATGTACGCGCTCTACGGCGGCATCGCGACGCCTTCCGAAGCGGCGGGCGTGGGCGCCGCGCTCTGTTTGGTCCTCGCCATCGGCATCTACAGGCTTTGGACGCCGGCGCAGATCTGGCACATCCTGCGCGACACGATGCGCGAGAGCGTGATGATCCTGATGATCATCGCGGCGGCCGTGCTGTTCGGCTACATGCTGACGTCGCTGTACCTGACGCAGACGCTCGCGCAAGGAATCGCCGACCTGCACGCGAACAAGTGGGTGTTGATGCTGCTCATCAACATCTTCCTGCTGGTCTGCGGCTTCTTCATCCCGCCGGCCGCGATCATCCTGATGACCTCGCCGATCCTGCTGCCGATCATCACGGCGGCGGGCTTCGATCCGGTGTGGTTCGGCGTCATCCTCACGATCAACATGGAGATCGGCCTCATCCATCCGCCGGTCGGCCTCAACATCTACATCGTGAACGCGATCGCGCCGGACGTGCCGCTCGCGAAAGTGATGTGGGGGACGATTCCTTACGTGCTCTGCATGTTCCTCGCGATCATCATTCTCTGCGTCTTCCCCGATATCGCGACCTGGCTGCCCAATTACCTGATGGGCCCCGGCCGTTGAACCGGCGCCTTCCGGCGCTTATCTCTGGGTAAGCGCCGGAGCCGGATTTGCGATAAACTCCGGCCGCGAGGCTGGAGTTTTTTTATGAGCAAGCCGAAATCCACGCTTCCGGGCGCCGATTACATCGTCCGCCCCGACCCGGCCGACCCGCGCCTCAGCGTGAAGGTTCGGGGCGTCGACGAAACGGGCGCCGCCGCCGACACCACCGTCGTGGTCGAGCGGCCGCTCACGATCTTTCTCAATTCGCAGGAGATCGTCACGGCCATGACGATCGGCGACTATCCCGAATATCTCGCGCTCGGGTTTCTCCTGAACCAGAACATGCTGCGGCCCGACGACGCGGTGACCGGGGTCGATTACGACGACGACCTCGCGGTCGCGGTCGTGCGCACGGAACGCACCACGAATTACGAGCAGAAGATGAAGAAGAAAGTGCAGACCTCCGGCTGCGGCCAGGGCACCGTCTTCGGCGACCTCATGGACGTGATCGAGAACGCGAAGCTGCCGAAGAGCGAGCTGCGCACTTCATGGCTTTATGCGCTCACCAACAAGATCAACACCACGCCCTCGCTGTATCTCGAGGCCGGCGCGATCCACGGCTGCGTGCTCGCCGAGAAGGACCGCCCGCTCGTCTATATGGAAGACGTCGGCCGCCACAACGCCGTCGACAAGATCGCGGGCTGGATGTTCCGGGAAGGCGTGCCGCCCGGCGACAAGATCTTCTACACGACGGGCCGGCTCACTTCGGAAATGGTCATCAAGACCGTGCGCATGGGCATTCCCATTCTCGTCTCGCGCTCGGGCTTCACCGCCTGGGGCGTGGAGCTTGCGAGAAAGGCGGGGCTGACGCTGATCGGCCGCGCGCGCGGCAAGCGCTTCGTCGCGCTTTCGGGCGAGGACCGCATCGTCTTCGATCAGGACCTCGCCTATGTCGAGGAAGAGAGCGCGAAGCATCGCCGCAAGGGCGCCGTGCATGCCGACTGATCATCCGCCGACCTTGGGCCTCGTGCTCGCGGGCGGGCTCGCGCGCCGCATGGGCGGCGGCGACAAGGCGTTTTTGAAAATCGGCGGCGAGACGATCCTCGCGCGCGCGCTCTCGCGCTTCCGGCCGCAATGCACCGAGATCGTCATCAACGCGAACGGCGATCCGAAGCGTTTTGCCTCTTTCGGCTTTCCGGTCGCCGCCGACGACATCCCGGATTTCGCCGGGCCTTTGGCGGGCATCCTCGCGGGGCTCGACTGGGCCGCGAAGAACCGCCCCGGGATCGAATGGATCGCGAGCGTTCCCGGCGATTGCCCGTTCGTGCCGCGCGATCTCGTCGCGAAGCTGCATGCGGCGCGCATTGCGGAAAACCAGCCGCTCGCCTGCGCGCGCTCCGGCGAATGGCGGCATCCTGTCGTCGGCATATGGCCGGTATCGCTGCGCGGGGATTTGCGTCACGCGCTGATGAAGGAAGGCCTGCACAAGATCGAGGTCTTCACCCGGCGCCACGGCATCGCCATCGCCGAATGGCCGGACAAGCCGGTCGATCCGTTCTTCAACGTCAACACGCCGGAGGATCTGGCGCGGGCGGAAGCGCTGGTGCGGGAGAATGCGCGCTCATAACTCTCCACCGTCATGCCCGGCCTTGTGCCGGGCATCCACGCCTTAGCGGCAGAAAAGAAAGACGTGGATGGCCGGGACAAGCCCGGCCATGACAAGAATAGAGTTCAGGCAATCAACGCCGCATACGAGATGAACCCGATCATCTCGCCCTGCTTCACCGCCGTCACACTTTCCGGCAATTCGGCGAAGCCGTCGGTTTCGGTGAGCGAAGTGATGACGCCCGCGCCTTCCTGCGGATGCCTGAAGGCCTCCATCACGCCGTCCTGCGCGCGCTTCAGCGCGACACGGACATATTCGCGGCGATCCTTCTTCTTTTTGTAGTCGAAGGCGGCGCGCACCGGGAGCGCCACGAACGGTTCCGCCGCGGCACCCATCAGCCGCAGCAGAAGCGGCCGCACGACATGCGCGAAGGTCACGAACACGGCGACCGGATTGCCCGGCAACCCGGCGAAAGCCGCGCCTGCAATCACGCCGAGCGCCACCGGCCGCCCCGGCTTGATCGCGACGCGCCAGAGCACGAGCCTGCCGATCTTCTCGACCGCGTTCCTCACGTGGTCGGCCTCGCCCGTTGAAACGCCGCCGGTCGTCAGCACGAGATCGTGCGACTTCGCGGCTTTTCCGATCTTCCGCTCCAAGGTCTTCCGGTCGTCGGAGAGAATGCCGAGGTCGCTCGTCTCGATGCCGAGCTGCGCGAGCAGGCCGAGCAAGAGATAGCGGTTGGCGTCATACAGCGCCGCCGCCTGCAGCGGCCTGCCCGGCTCGACGATCTCGTTGCCGGTGGAGAACACCGCGACCTTCACGCGCCGCCGCACCTTGATCCTGTCGACGCCGACGGCGGCGGCGAGCGCCACGTCCTGCGGCTTCAGGCGGCGGCCTTGCGGGATCGCGACCGCGCCTTCCTTCAGGTCCTCGCCCGGCAGGCGGCTGTTCGCGCCGATTTTCAGCCCCGGCGGCACGATGACGTAATCGCCCTCCACGCGGCAGTCTTCCTGCATGTAGACGGTGTCGGCGCCGGCCGGCATCGGCGCGCCGGTGAAGATGCGCGCCGCCTCGCCCGCCGCGAGCGCGCGCTCGGGCTCCTCGCCGGCGAAGACGCGCCCGACGATGCGGAACTGCGTATCGCCGCTCGCGCCGATATCGCCGTGGCGCACGGCGTAGCCGTCGACCGCGGAATTGTCGAAAGACGGCAGCGCGATCGGCGCCTTCACGTCCTCCGCCGCGACGCGGCCATAGGCGTCTTTCAGCGAAACGGTTTCGGTTTCCGCGACCGGCGGCACCTGCGCCGCCATCAGCTTCGCGGCGTCCTCGATCGGCATCAGGGGGCCGTTGAATGCGAAACAGTCGTCGGAAAGCTGCGCCATCAGGCCTCCGCGGGCGTCCTGCCGAGCTGGTCCACGGGCATGGCTTCCGCGAGCACCGCGTCGGCGATCTTCTCGATGTCGTTCAGGTCAATCACGGGAACGCCCGCATGGGCGACCTTCCCGTCGGAAGCGATCGCGACGATCCAGCAATCCTCCGGCTGCAACAGGGGCTTGCCGACCTCGGCGCGATGAATCTCGATCTTCGGATGCGCCTCGCGCTTGAAGCCCTCGACGATCACGAGATCGACCGGCGTCATCTTCGTCAAAATGTCGCGAAGATGCAGTTCCGCCCCGCCGCGCAGTTCGTGCATCTGCGCCCAGCGGTTCGCCGAGGAAATGAACACTTCCGACGCGCCCGCCTCGCGATGGACGTATGAATCCTTTCCCGGCTTGTCGAGATCGAAATGATGATGCGCGTGCTTGACGGTCGAAACCTTCACGCCGCGCGCGGTCAGCGCCGGAATGAGCTTCGCGAGCAGCGTCGTCTTGCCGGAACCGCTCCAGCCCGCGAGGCCGATGACTTTCATCTTCTTCATATTCCGACCTTAACCCGCCGCGGGCTTCATGCCGAGCGCGCGGATTTTCTCCTGCACGGCGGGGTTCTTCAGCGCCTTGAGAAACGCCTGCACGGCGGGACGATCGCGCCGCGCGTCGACCAGCAGGAAATCGTAATGCTCGGGCGTGAGCGGCAGGAAGCCGAGGCCGTAGAGCTTCGCGACCTGCGAGATCGCGATCCCCCAGTCGGCGCGGCCCTGCGAGACGGCGGCGGCGACCGCGTTATGCGAGCGCGGCTGGTTGCCGTAACCGGCGGGGCGCGCGCCGTTCAGCAACTGATCGATCAGGATGC
>Ga0153956_1002958_pt1 | contig 11645 bp, 11 predicted proteins | sample TSFL040MetaG_FD_104704 | JGI IMG/M metagenome (GOLD analysis project Ga0153956, IMG submission 104704) | Attine ant fungus gardens microbial communities from Florida, USA - TSFL040 MetaG | ecosystem: Host-associated > Fungi > Mycelium > Unclassified | place: USA: Florida, Wekiwa Springs...
AAAGCTCTGCTGCCCAACAACTTATCCACCCACCGACGAGCAGACCTCAACCCCAACACCACCCACGTGAAAGATCGAGGCTAATAGCCGGTTGACACGAGCGCGTGCCCACCCAAAGGCATGAATAGCGCTTGCCGGAAAATATCTGCCCAACCGCTAGAAACTGCTGAACGAGCAACAAATCAGTGACAATTATACAATCACCATTACTCCGTTGTATATTCCACAATAACTGTTTGATGATTCGATGCCTCTGTTAAATGCAAGTAATAAGGCGATAACTGGACATCCAGGGTGCTACTTTTTGTTGACTTTACCCATCACTTGTTCATAATGAGGGGCGAAGTCAACGGTGCCTCGGCCCGAGCAACACATATCCTCCGTTGACTTCATTCGCGAATCTCGTCGATGTTCTGCGGCTTCCAGATCACCACCCCCGGTGATCGGCCGCACTCCATCGAGGAGGAATGCCATGAACGGCGAAACACCGCCCACATCCGTGGGCAGTACCGGCCAGCTCAAGACGCTGGCCGTAAGGATCTCCGAGGACCTGCGCGCACAGCTGGACGTTCTGGCCCAGCTGACCGGCCGCAGCACCACTGAAGAGATCCGGTTGGCGCTGGAGCATTGGATCGAGAAATCGAAGGCCGATCCGGCGGTGCTCAAGAAGGCCGAGACGGTCCGGGCTGAAATCGAACGCGACGCCCAGACTCGCCGCAACGCCATTGCCGCGATCTTCGACAGCGGTAGCACCGGCCAGAGCAGCGCCAAATCCTCTATTCCCCGGTCGACTGGTCGAGCCACCAAGGATTCCCAATAGATCGGGGCGCGGGGTGGAGCCCTGGACATCGCCGTCAGGCGATCGTCCAGGGCTCCACCCCTACCAACCCATTCGTGAGTGAAACTCTCCAGCCAATCCCGGCTGGAGAGCGGCACCTATGAAAGAGGTGATCACGATGCCCATCGGCATTATCGTCCCCAGCGACGAACGGAAGTCACTGGTAATTAAGGAGTTTCACTCTCTGGATGACTACCAGACAGTGGTCGGCGGCTGGATCGAAGGCATTAGCCTCGGCGAAAGCAGCCCGTCGTTCTTTGCCAACGACGAGGCCAAGCTCATCGGTATGGAATTCAACTGGCGCGCCACCATTTGCTGGTGGCTGCATCTCTTCCCGGATCGCACCAACGATGTCCTGTGTGGAGATGTCGTTCTGGTGGGGCCCACCGATGAACACGGAGAAACGCAGAATGCGCCCGAGTCACTCCAACTTCTTCTGCTTACGCCCTCAACTTTCGTAGTTGAGGTAAAGACGCACAGAGAGACCGCCTGGCAACGCGTTCCCCACTTATTCGCCGGCTACTTCGACGCTGCCTCATGGGGACTCGACTTTGCCTGGCGGCGACTCTCTATCGAACGCATCCGCGTCATCACGACCGCATAGGTGTCACCCCGGGCCATTCACCAAGGCTCCACGCGCAGTCCCGCGACTCTTCCGTCATGAGTAATTCGGAGTGAGACACGGGACTGCGCGACTGCGCACATCCAGTTCCAGAACCTACGAACTGCGTCGTAGCCCGTAGCCCAGTAGAAACGTTGGACGGCCCTGCCCCTGCCCCTGCTCTGAGCATCAGCGCAGGGGCGCTTCACGTTTCGCCGACTGGCAAGAGCGCCAACAACTGCTGGCGCCATTGCGGTAGTAGACCGGCCGGTTCGAGCCACCGATACGCGATGCCGCCAATATCGCGCTCAGTATGGCTGAGATACTGGGACGGATCCTCAAGAATCCGTTCGAGGACGTCCCAGATATTCGCGGGCGGAGCAAATTCGGGCAGCACGTCGAGCTGATGCCTAGCAGCCCACGGAAGGAATTCTGTTAAGGCCCATTCTTCACCAATGTCATCAATTCCCAGCACTAGTGAGAATCCAATGAAAAGGTGTCGCTTCCTCCATATTTCAGGATCTGAATCCAGTACAGCTGCACGCAGCTCCCGTACGTCGCAGCGCTCAAGTATCGCCACTAGCGGGTCCAACAAGAACATTGCATCAAGGAGCCTCATCGGCAGTTCGTACGACTCTGAGCGCGAACAAATCGTCGCCGCAAAGTGAACGACGACAGCTGCGGACGGCGTGTCCTCGGGGTGCAGTAAGACATGAGCCACTGAGCGGCTTACCTCATTGAGTACCGCGACATCCCGCTCCCACCCGGCCGAAAGGTCCGCCCACGTAGCGCTGACCGTGTCCCCATCCAATGGCTGACCGCTGCACGCGAGCGAATAGACCAGCGCCAGTGAATCCAGATCTTCAAAATCTTCGTTGAACGTGAGCAGTGCAGTCCAGATGCCTAACTCCAGCCACGGTGACATGGATGCGTTGTTGTAAAGCCGCCGGGGTATGTAGTAGCCCATGCGTGCGGCCATCCCGCCGCCCACCTGTTCTTCGAGGCGGAGACCATCTACTGGCTCGTGAATCTGCAGGATCGACATGTACTCGTCCCGTACATTCTCGAGGTGGCTCTCGTCGTACTGCCATAGTGGCAAATCAAGACCTGCGCGCAGCCGCGATATCTTGACGATCTCGGGAAGGAACAGTGTCGACGATTCGATGAGTTCCTGTGTGACACCCCAATTTTGCAAACACCGCACCACGGCGTACTGATCGTCTGCATCGTGACAAAGTGAGAGCACGGCGTCGATATTTTCCAACGTGATGTCAGGGTGAGTCTGCGCAAAGAAGAACTCGCACAGTCTGAGTATATCAATGCTTTTGGCGTCGACTGCGATGCCGATTGCCGCCGTGGCCGCTTCACGCCGCAGCACCGAGTTCGACATCAGCGCCATGAGAGGCCTCATATCGATGTCGTCGTCTCTGTAGCCGGAGTAGAGCGCCAACACATCACAAATGAACGTCACGTCACGACAGACCGCTGGGCAGTGTGCGAACACACCGAGCGCATTGGGCACGCCGGGGTCTCGGATGCGAATGAGTTCCAGGAGTTCCCGTTTGGCAGCATCGGGATTGGCTGCAAGCGCCAGATTCCAATCACGCACGCCGAGAGCGACACCGGCGACGTCTGTTTTCAACTCCGGAGGCAAAGCGTTCCAATTCGCGATCATCTGCAGGGACTGCTTGATCGCGTCACCGGGGTCACCGACGCGAGTCATCGCTAGAAAGCTGTCCACAACCTCGCGTCGCACTCGTTCGTCCAGGAGACCAAACATGTGCGCTAACGACATCGCCCACACACTGGGGTTCTGCGCACAGGTCACCAACAGGTCGTGAAATTGCCGCCTATCGTCGCCTGCCAGCTTTTCGAGATACTCACCGCAGAGATGCTCCTGAACACTTCGATGAATCCATCTCAGCGGACAACGCAGTGCCCCGATGGAAACATCAGCCGCACAAAGGATTCCGTTGGACTGCACCAACGCTTCGACCTCGACGGCATGCTCGTCTCCCACCACCTTGTATAGCTCTTGCAGCGTGGTGACGTCACTCCAGGATCCGGCTTCCACGCGACCTTTGTTTGTCGCCATCGCCCAGGCGATACCCGGGAGGAGCTGTAGCAGATTGTCGGCACGTTTCGGATTCTTCGTAGGCCGAGGCGTCTTCCATTGCCCTTCGATGAAGTGCACGACATAGTGGCGGTACAAGGCTGCGATGTTCGTCGGCACCGTGCTGTCCTGTGCCACATAGGCAACGAGACCCAGTAGCACGGGGATTTCGGCCAAGCCAATTCCGTTGGTAGCGTTGAGGGCCGTGGCCGCCCGCACGAATCCCTCTGATTCCTGGCTGCCGAACCACCATAGTAGGAACCGGCTTGCGCCCTCACTACTGAGACGATCGACCACAAACTCCTGCCACACATCACCAAGGTGGTCATAGCCGATGTACCGCGACGTGAGAACGATCCGTCCTGGAATCGGATCGAGAGATTCGATGAGATACCTTATGTGAGAACTCTTCTCACTGCCGGTGACTTCATCGAGGCCATCGATCACGATGACACTCGACGGATCAGATAGCACCGCTTGTACCAGGGCATCATCGGCAGGCGCCTGCGCTTCGGGATCGGCATGGGTTGGCACTTGCCGACGAAATGCGCCGACCAAAAGTCCCGCAGTTTCTCCTGCCGATGGCCGTTCGGCATCGGCAAGACGGTCGGCTATGTCTGTCGCTCGGACGAACACGACGGGCATCCCACTGCGCGAATGCCACAGTGCGTATGCCAAACCGACCGTTGACTTCCCCGAGCCAGGATCACCGAGCACAACTGCGCGACGCGTCGCATCGAGCGCCTGTCGCACTTCCTGCCCGCCACGACGAATTGGCGCCCCGTACAACGATTCACCGCGCGCATCAGACACGCGGCCGCGTTCGCCCTCATGCGGTGACACGGTCAGCAGCGTCGCCAAACTACTCGGTCGCATCTCAGGAACATCACGCGGGTAATGCGCGGGACGGACATCCAGCCGGTCGAGAGCGCTCGACAATTCTGCAAGTGCATGCGGCGGTGCGATTGCCGGCTCGTGCCGAGGCGTATCGCTGTACGGCGCAAGAAGTTCTTGGCGGAAGCCATTATCACCGAGCAGAAGATCGCATTCGACGTATACGAACGCAGCCACCCACTTCGTGCCGCCGTACCCAGGACCGAAGTTGCTCCTGTGTTTGTGCCTTGAACTCACTGCAGCAGCCAAAACTTGTCGCTGCTGGGACTCCGTGAAATCCACCGCCTTTCCCGGATCGAGGTGGTACCCAGCACGCTCGCAAGCAGCTTCGTAGCTCATACCGCTGCCAGGTACTGGGTCAGTCCGCAACCTCGGCCAGGTCGGCTCCATCAAGAGGAGGAACCGTGCCGCCCGAAACGGGTCCTCGACCGGTTCGCCTTCCAAACGATGATTAACTGCCCGCTCAATGACCTGCCATGCCAGCTTCGCGAGCACGTCTGCGGGCCAGTTCGTGAGCCCCCAACGTTCCACAACCCAATTGATCAACGCAGGCGCAGCCGACGCGTCAATCGGCGTGATCAATCTCTTGCTATGCGGCGATAGCAAGTTTCCGATTGCCGCCTCGACGTCACCTTGATTCGGCAATCGCTATTCACCTCTCCGATCGACACTATTGACAATCATTTTCATTAATGCTATGATGATCTCAGGGTTGGCCCCCGAAATTGAGGAGGCCGCCCGTGGCCCAAGAGAATTACACCACCCCGCCAGATCCGCGGTCGCGTGCCAAAACTGAATCCGTCTTCGGTTTCAGATGCCAGTTCCGGCATCCACCCGCAGTCTTAATACGAGGTGAGGACTTCCGACGAGGCATCGAATCGGTCCTCTCACGACTGCGTGCCGATCTCGACTCTGAACGAACAGATCTCGCAGCACCCGACACTGAGCCGGACGGTCTGGGATCTCGCGATCCCATGACTCCCAGTAAGCCTTAGACGGACCGCACGAAGTAGCAACCACCAAACTTGGGCCAACCTGCCCGGTCAACCACTGCGTTGACCGGGCTTTTTCCATTTCCAGGCCCTTTTCCGGCACGCCCGTCACGGGCCGTCACAGGGTGTCACGTGACGCGCTGTGACGGAGTTGCGTGATGCCAGGTGACGAGTACGCAGGTACCTGCAACACATCGTCATCACACGAAAGTGAGGTCAAATCCAATGCGCGACACCGTTATCCGCAGCCTGGTCGGGGCGGAGTCCGCCCTGTCCAGTGCCTCCTTCAGCCTGACGGCCTACGGCCGGTGGATCAGCATCGCGGACATCCAGGACCTGAACGAGCACATCGACGAGCTCCAGGATCTGCTGCGGGCGTTCCAGTTGCTCGTCAACGACGTTCACGGTCGCCAGGCAAAGAACTAACGCTCAAACGACGGGTGGGTGGCCCGCGCCAACGGGCCGCCCACAGCGTCATCCCTCTCCCTATCCGCGCCAACGAACAAGAACCGGAAGTGACCTCATGAACGCTACCCATCTGACGACCCGTGCGGTCGCACTCGCGGGCATCTCGCTGCTGACGGCCGTGGCCTGCGGCACCGCCGCTCCGACCGGCATCAGCGACGCCAAGGCCCTGATCTCCTCGTGCACCGGCCCGGTCAACACCTACATCGCCATCGACGGCACCGCCTCCGGCGACATCTCAGCTCTCGACGGGCCGCGACGACGTGCCATCACCAATGAACTCTCGCAGGTCGCTGCCTGCGGTGGCCGCGCCAAGGCGGTCGTCTTCTCCTCGTCTAGCGCGGCCACCATGACGCTGTTCGAGGGCGGCATCGCGCTGAGCGGCGCGACCGATCAGTCGCGGGCCCGCCGCTTGAGCGGCGCCGTCGATGAAGTGGTGAACCGGATCAGCAGTGCCTTCGACGCGGCGGTCCCGTCCCTTGACCACAGCGGCTCGGACCCAGTCGCTCAGATGCGTCTGTTCCACGAATGGACCGGACAGGTCGGGGTCGGCAAGCCCCGGATGCTGGAGCTGACCGACGGCTTCCAGAACGTTGGGATCGGCACCGAGCAGATCGTGGCCGACCCCGCAGCGGCTGCCGCACGGTTCGCGGTGCCCGACTTGACGGGCACCGAGGTCACGGTCGCCGGTGTCGGCGAAATGTCCGGATCTGCGCCGTCGACGGAGGTCGTTGATGCACTCAAGTCGTTCTACGCGGCGCTGTGCCAGCATGCCGGTGCTGCCCGCTGCGCGGTGATCACCGAGGCCGCCGGAGCGGTGTCGTGACCTCAGCCAACCGTCCCGATGTGAGCGCCGAGGTGGAGGCAGCGGCCGAAGCGCGGCGCTTGCAGCCGATCGACAGCGCACACATGGTTGCGCGCCCGGCGACAATCAGCAGCAGCTACGCCGAGCGGGAATACGACGAGCTCGCCGCCGAGCAGGAACCCCTGTGGCGTGCCGAGGGTGCTGTGGCCGCCCGCTCGGCTGATACCCAGCAGTGTGAGTCTCAGCTGGCCTTCAAAACGGCACGCCGTCAACTCAAACTTCAACGCGCCGTGGTCCTTAACGCCCAGCACGCCTACCTGAACGCTCTGGAGCAGCTGCGCCCATATCGGCGGCGTGAACCCGGTGCCAAGAAGTGGTACCTGGCGCGGTGGGTCTTGCTGCTCGGCGGGGACATCGCCGGGCAGGCCGGCGCCGCCCTGTCCTACGGCGAGCATCCCCTCACCGCGATCCCGCAGGCGCTGGCCAGCGGGATGGCGGCCCTGACCGCCGGCATGGTCGGCGGAGAGTTGCGCGACCTACGCAGTGCCGCGCGTCGCCATCGCGACGCCGACGGGCTTCCCGTCGAACTGCAGCCGTGGGCTCATCTGTTCCGGGTTCCCGACCGCGGACGCGCCCTGGCGCTGCTGGCCATCGGGCTCGGTGCCACCGCCGGGCTGGCGATCGCCGGCGGTATCTTCTCGCTGCGCATGGTCATCGAGGGCAGTGCCGCTGGTGCTGTCTACGGGCTGCTGGCAGTCGGCATCACGTTGGCGTCGGCGGTAAATGCCTACTTCTACGCCGACGAGGTTGCCGACCAGATCGACTCTGCCCAAGCCGATTACACCCGCGAACTCACACGCGCGGCCGCGCTGGCGGGCCACCCGGAACTGCGACGCCACGCCGCTTCCCGCGCCGAAGCCGCCTCAATCCGCGACGAGCACCATGCTCGGGGCGAGGCCGCCCGCAGGCACCTAAGCGCCCTCAAATGGCGGGTACTGGGCAACAACCCCGGTGTGGCCGGACATGGGTTCGGTCCCGAAGCGCAGCCACCGATCGGGCGGCGCAATCGCGGCGGTGAACCGTCATGATGATCCCCCACCTGCTGGCCGCGAATGTCCTGGGGCAGTTCCCGCAGCCACGCGAACCCCATGCCCATCGCGATCTGGGTCCGGTGGGCACCTGCCCAACACATCCGACGTTGGTCATCTGCATCGGCGATGACTCCGGCTCGATCACCGCTCCTGGTGGGGCCGACCCGATTTCGGACCGCTACCGCGAGATGGAAGCAGCGCTACGCGCGGTCGCCGGGACCTGCGGCTGCACACACGAGCTGGCCGCGGTGTTGCACTTCGACACTCCGGCCGGGGACACCGGACCACTCCCGCTCAGCGGTGGTGTCGCTGACCTCATGTCGGGGCTTGCTGTCCCTGAGGGCGGTTACGGCACAAGTGATCTGCTGCCGGCGATGCAGCGGGCCGCCGAGATGGCTTCATCTCATGCGGACCACCGGACAGTCCTGGTCATCTTCAGCGATTTCCAACTGACCGATCGCGACCCCGGCGCGGTGACCGCCGCGCTGACCGATTTCCCCGGGACGGTGTACGGCTGCGTGCTCGGCGCGCCCGTCACCGACGTGCCCGGGGTCGACCATCTGGTCCACGTCGATCACACCAGCGCACCGGGCTCGGTCGCTAAAGCCTTGCTGGCCGGTCTTTCCCACCATCGGGACACAAGCCGGCCTGGCGCACCGCTGCCCCGTCGTGTATTCCACAACGCCCTGACGGCTGTGACCCGGCTTCGCCGAACCCCACGGCCCGCCATCGGTCGCGGTGTTCGTGCCGCACGGCGCGCCGCTCGGCATCCCGACCGGTCCGACCATGGAAAACCCCGGACCGGAGCCGCTTAGTACTACGCGGAACCTCGTGTTCCACAACCGAAGAAAGGAGCAATCCGATGCCGACGTTCATCTGCCCCGACTGCCTCAAGCGCTTCGCCAACCGTCAGTCCTGGCTCAACCACATGAAGACATGCACCGCGCCGAAAGCCCGCTGAGGGCGATCTGCGGCACAAACCGAAATCATCTGAAAGGACAGAACACTATGAACGCCAACGTATTCAAGACGATTCTCGCCGACCCTCCCTGGGACGTCGAGCAAAAGGGCGGCCGCGGCGCTGCGACGCACTACAACCTGATGACCCTCGACCGGATCAAGAAGATGCCGGTCGCCGATCTGGCCGCGGACGATGCCCATCTGTGGTTGTGGGTCACCAACGCCACGCTGCGTGCGGGCTACGACGTCGCCGAGGCGTGGGGGTTCACCGTCCGCTCCCCATTGACCTGGGTGAAATTCCGTCTGGGACTGGGTAATTACCTGCGCAACAGCACCGAACACATCCTGTTCGCGACCCGCGGCAAGGCACCGGTACTCTACCGCGCCCAGCCGACCTGGATCAACGCTCCGGTGACCGACCACAGCCACAAACCTGAAGAGCAGTACGGCCTCATCGAGCGCGTGTCCCCCGGTCCGTACCTCGAGCTGTTCGCCCGCCGCCGGCCACTGTCGACATCGGATTGGTCGGTGTGGGGCAACCAGATTGACTCCGACGTCGCGATCCCCGGCTTTCCGGTCCCGGCCTACACGGCCCGCGCTCACCGCAACCTGGGCGATGATCCCCCGCCCGGAGTTCAGCGATGACCGGCAAAACGAACAAGGTCGACGACACGAAGGAGGCGGTGGTGAAGAACCCGTTCGAGTGGCTTCTCCGGACATGTCTGCTGCTGCTGGGCTGCGCGATCCTGCTGACCCTGACGATCAACCTCTTGGCCAACATTTGGCCGTGGGTCCTGGCCCTCGGACTGGCAATTGCCGTTGTTGCGGGCGTGATTCGCATTGCATCCGACAGGCGCCGCAAATGGTGACGTTCGGCCGCCGCCATAAGCGATTTCAACAGTAGTGACGGCCGTTGTGGAATTTACAAATGATATTGACGCGTTGGGCGAAATCATCAATAACAGGAACAAAGAAAAGTGCTGGGAACGCCCAACAACAGCGAGGAAAGGAGGAACAGGATCATGAACAAGAAAGCTGGACGTAAGAATATTCGGCAGCGCAATTTCATCATTGTCGCGCGCGGCGTGCGCCGCATCGAGCCGGACTTTTCGCGGCTGATGCAAGCCACGCTCGACCAGTACCTGGCGCTTACGCGTGCCCAGCAGTCCGACGATCGGCGTTCCTCCGTCGAAGGAGATCCGCGATGAGTTCGGCCGAGCGCATCTGGACTCGTCTGCATCTGCCCCGCCCGCTCGATCAGGCGAAAGTGGCAACAGTCTTGTTGGCCTTCGCTGCTGATCGCCGCAGCCCCGACATTGCCCTGGAGTTGCGGGCGGACAGCGACGGCGTTTCGCACCTGTTCGGTTGCCGCACCGAAGCCGTCCCGGTGGTCAAACGGCTGCTGCGAGATCACTTGCCGGGCATCGTATTTGCCGCCGCAGGCGACCGTACACCGACCATCGAGGCCAGCCGTCTCGATCTGCGGCCCCGGCAGATGCCGCTGCGCACGGACAACGCTATCGATGTCTCGCGGGCGCTGTTGTCGGCGGCCGGTGTGCGATTACGAGTCGGTGAAATCGTGGTGGTGCAGATTCTTCTGGGCCGGCGTCGCCCACCGCGCACTGTTCACCCGTCTCCACTGAGTCCGGCTACGCCGTGGTGGTCAGCTCTACTGGGCAGCAGCCGACCCGCATCGCCGGATGAGCGCCGCATGCTTGCCATCCGCGCCGAAGACGCCGGTTTCGACGCTGTTGTGCGCATCGGTGCCAGTGGCTCGGACTCCGATCGCACCCGGCACCTGATCGTGAGCTTGCACAGCGCGCTGTTCACTGCCAAAGGGATCGGGGCGCGGATGGAATTCCTGCGCGAGAACCCGCACCGGATCACTGCGGCACTCCGGCCGCGCCGCTGGCCGCTGGAGCTAGCCTGTGCCGAGTTGGTCGGCTTGCTCGGCTGGCCGCTCGGTGATGACGACTACCCCGGCATGCCGGCACTGCATCCCAAGCCATTGCGGCCGGCACACACGGTGCACACCGGTGAGCGTGTCTTCGCCACCTCATTGGCGCCCGGTGACGATCGGCTGGTCGGGGTCAGTGCGACCGACGCCCTGCTGCACACCGTCGCCTACGGCCCGACAAACTCCGGCAAAAGCACCGTGGCGCTGGCCTGCATCCTTGCCGATATTCGGGCCGGACGCCCCGTGGCGGTGCTCGATCCCAAGCGTCAGCTGATCGACGATGTCTTGGCCCGTATCCCCGCGGACCGTCTCGACGACGTGGTAATCCTCGATGTGTCGCACGATCACCCGATCGGCTTCAACCCGCTCGATGTGACCGGCCGAGATCCCGATGTCGTGGTCGACGGCATCATGTCGGTTTTCGGCAGTCTGTTCGCCGACGGCTTCGGCCCCCGAACCCTCGATATCTTCTCGGGCACGTTGAGATCTTTGGCTCGTGCCGCCGTCATCTCCGGTATCCCTGCGACGCTGGCCGACATCCCCCGGATGCTGGGCGATCCCGGCTTTCGGCGCGGCGTGCTGGCCCATGTGCGCCATGACGAGGGCCTCGCCGGGTTCTGGGGCTGGTACGACGGACTAACCCCTGCCGCGCAGCACGCAGCCATCAGCGCGCCGCTCAACAAGCTGCGGCAGCTGTTGCTTCGCCCGGCCTTGATGCGCATGCTCGATCAGCCCGACGGCCGATTCCGGCTGCGCGACATCTGGCGCAACAACGCGATCGTGCTGGTGCCGCTCAATGAAGCACTTATCGGGGCGGGGACGGCCGAGATGCTCGGAAGTTTGATCGTGGCGGACTTGTGGCAGGCCGTTCAGGAACGCGCCGCCGAGACATCCCCGGCGAAACGGCCCGGCTTCGTCTATGTCGATGA
>Ga0153956_1002959_pt1 | contig 11643 bp, 11 predicted proteins | sample TSFL040MetaG_FD_104704 | JGI IMG/M metagenome (GOLD analysis project Ga0153956, IMG submission 104704) | Attine ant fungus gardens microbial communities from Florida, USA - TSFL040 MetaG | ecosystem: Host-associated > Fungi > Mycelium > Unclassified | place: USA: Florida, Wekiwa Springs...
CCTCCCGGAAGACGTGAGGAACCCTCGACGCCTTCCCCGCAGGCCTCCCGCGCCCTGGGCTCCTCATGGGGGTCACAGCCTGCCCGGACCCCCATGAGGAGCCCAGGGCCTCCCTCGGACGGCCGCTGGCCCCCCGGGCCCCTTAAAAAGGCGCCCGCTCGCGCACGCCCTGCGCGAGCCCCTTCAACCCACTCGCCTCCGACCTCCCCCGCCGCCGCAGCTCGAAGAGGACCAGGGCCCCGGTCGCCACTCCGCCGACGCCGACCGCGACCACCGGGCGCACCCAGTTGCGGGGTTCGCGGAGGGCGCGCATCTCGGAGTCCGAGAGCTCCTCGGCCCAGTCGGAGAGCTCGGTGGCGGCCGCCGCCGAAAGGGCCGTGAAGGTGTCCTCGATCCGCCCGGACAGCCGCTCCGGCGGCTCGATCGGCCGCAGCACGTCGCCCAGCAGCGCCTCGACGTCCCAGGTCGACTCGCCCGCCTCAGCCATCGTCAGGCCCTTCCATCTCTTCCTGGAGCTGTTTGATCGCCCTGTGGATGAGGACCTTGGTCGCGCCGTCGGAGCGGCCGAGCGCCCGCGCGATCTCGCGGTTGTCCATGCCCAGGGCGAAGCGCATGATCAGCGCCTCGCGGCGGTCGTCGGAGAGCGCCTCGAGGTTGGCCATCACCTGGCGCAGCTCCTCCCGCCCGGCGACCAGGTCCTCGGTGTCGTGCCGCGTCGCGATCGGGTCGGCGCTGTCCAGCGGCGTCTGCGGCCGGCGCGAGCGGTCGCGGTAGTAGTTGGAGGCCAGGTTGTGGGCGATCCGGATCAGCCACGGCCGCAGCGGCCGGCCGGCCGACTCGCGCCGCGCCCGGTCGAAGTGCCGGTAGGCCTGCAGGAAGGCCTGCTCGGTGAGGTCCTCGGCGTCGTGGTGGTTCCCCACCCGGTAGTAGGCATAGGAGTAGACGTCGCGCAGATGGGCCCGGTAGAAGTCCTCGAAGGCGCGGTCGAGCTCCGCCTTCTTCGCCGGCGCCAGTTCGGCCGGCTCGACGTTCTCCTCGCGGTCGCTCACCGGCCCAGACTAGATGAGCGCCGGACCCTCCCGTCCAGCTCATGCCACCCGCCTCACCCGCTCGGCGCTGCGCAACCCGGCCACCCAGTCCTCGCAGGCGACTTCGCCGCGGATCAGCTTCGCCAGGCCCTCGAGCGCCTCGCCGCGAACCCCGGAGGCGGCGATCGCGTCGGCCAGGAGCGGCGTCGTGTCGAGCCCCTCGGAGGCCTGGCCGATGATCCCCGGGATCTCCTCCGCCGGCGTGCCCGCGCCGAGCAGCTCGCCCGCCCGCCGGTTGCGCCCGGTCGGCGCCAGCATCGAGGCGGTGAGGTCACCGACCCCCGCCAGCCCGGCAAAGGTCTCCGGATCGGCGCCGTGCGCCACCCCGCAGGCGATGCACTCGCGCCAGATCTCGGCGACCGCGATCCCGGCCGCGTTCAGCCCGTGCGGCTCGGCCGCGGCGGCGGCCAGCGCGGCGGCATTCTTGGCCGCGCCCGCCATCTCCACCCCGACCACGTCGGCGGTCCGCTCGCAGACCAGCCCGGCGCGATCGAAGACCTCGCCGAGCTGCGCGCGCAGGTCGGGTTCGCCCGAGCCGAGCACCAGCGCCGCCGACCCGGAGACCGCCTCGGCGGCGTGGGCCGGTCCGCCCAGCGAGGCAAGTGCCCGCGCCCGCACCCGTTCGCCGACGTACTCGGAGGGCAGCTGTCCCTGCGGCGCGACCAGGCCCTTGGTCAGCAGCAGGATCGAGGAGCGGTCCCCGGCCCGGTCGGCGATCGAGCCGACCGCCGCGGGCAGCGACTTGGAGGGGATCGCGAGGACGATCAGGTCGAGGCCGGTCAGCTCGATCGCGCTCGCCGGGCGGACGTCGATCGACTCCGGCAGCGCCACGCCGGGCAGGTAACGGCGGTTCTCCCCGTCCTCGATCAGCTGCGCCGCGCTCGCCGCGGTGCGCGCCCCGAGCTGCACCTCGAGCCCGCCGCGGGCGAGCAGCACGGCCACCGCCGTCCCCCAGCTGCCCGCGCCGATCACGGCGGCCCGGCGCATCGGCGGCAGCCCGCCGAGGTCTTCCCACTGCAGGAGGACGTTCGGCCAGATCCGCGTGGTGACGTTCTCGGCCAGCTGCTGCGAGGGCTCCTCGGAGCGCGGGAAGGTCATCGCCCGGCCGCAACGGACCTTCACCTTGCGCGGCCGGATGCGCCAGCCGCGGCGCACCTCTTCGGTGCCGATCACCGCGGTCGGCAGGACGGGCGCGCCGGTCTGCAGCGCCAGTCGTCCCACCCCGCGCTTCGGGTTGGCGAGGCTGCCGCTGCGGATCCGCGTGCCCTCGGGGAAGATGCAGAGCGTCCCGCCCCGCTCGACCACCAGGCGCGCCGTCTCCATCGACTCCGCGTCGGCTTCGCCGCGGCGGATCGGGAAGGCGCCGAGCCGCGAGAGGAACCAGGCCTGCAGCGGCTTCTGGAACAGCTCGACCTTGGCGACGTAGTTCATCGGCCGGCGAAACGGCAGGCAGGTGCCGACCACGAAGGGGTCGAGGAAGCTGCGGTGGTTGGCGGCGACGATCAGCCCGCCGTCGACGTTGCGGGCGTATTTGCGGCCGGTCCGCGAGAGCCGGAAGTAGACGAGGAAGAAGGGGACGAAGAGCAGCCGGATGACCACGTAGAGCGGCCAGTTGACGCTGTGCTTGCGGGTGTAGGCGTGCAGCGCCGCGAGACGCTCGTCGGAGATCACGCTGTCGGCTACACGGGTCCCAGCCCGCGGTTACGCCCGCTCAGGTTTGCGGGGCGCGGGGGTTGACGACCGGGCGGAGGTTCGGTTCGACCTCGTCCCGCAGGTGCTCGAAGGCGGGCGGCAGCGAGAGCTTCTCGCCGAGGTGCTCGAGCGGCTCGTCGACGGTGAAGCCGGGGCCGAGCGTGGCGATCTCGAACAGCACTCCGCTCGGCTCGCGGAAGTAGACGGACCTGAAGTAGAAGCGGTCGATCTTGGGCGTCGGGCGGGCGCCGGCCGCGATCGCGCGATCGCGCCAGGCCAGGTGCTCCTCGGGGGTCGAGGCCCAGGCGACGTGGTGGACCGAGCCCGCGCCCTGGACGCCGCGCTCGCCCGGCGGCGGGTCATAGATATAGAGGCCGCCGCGCGCGTCGCCGCGCGCCTCCCAGCCCTCGTCGGTCGGCTCGAACTCGAGCGCCTCCAGCAGGGCGGAGCTCGTCCCCGGCGCCGCCGCGTAGGCGCGCACCGCGTGGAAGCCCTGCAGCGCCAGCTCCCGCGGGATCTCCGGATGGTCGGCGACCAGCGGCGGGTCGGGGACGTCGGCGACGAAGAGCTCGTGGTCGAGACCCTCGGGGTCGGCGAACCGGAGGCCGTCACCTTCACGGCGGGCGTCGATGTCGAGCGCGCCCAGCCGCCCCTCCCAGAAGTCGAGCGCCGCCGACGAGGCGACGCGCCAGACGATCCGGTGCACCATCCCCGCTCCCGCCCGGCCGGGCGCCGCCCCCGGGTACTCGAAGAAGGTCAGGTCGGCGCCGGGATCGCCCTCCTCGTCGGCGAAGAAAAGGTGGTAGACGGTCGGGTTGTCCTGGTTGACGGTTTTCTTGACCAGCCGCAGCCCGAGCACGCCCGCGTAGAAATCGACGTTGCGCTGAGCGTTCTCGGTGATCGCCGTGATGTGGTGGATCCCCTCAAGCTTCATCGCTCACGTATACCATCCACCCGATGAAGCCCTGGCGACGGCGGACGGTCAAAGGGCTCATCGTGCTCGGCGCCTTGCTGGCCTTCCTCAGCGTCTTCTCGATCTGGGTCGAGCGCCAGGCCCTCGACACCGGTGAGTGGGTCAACACCTCGGGTCACCTGATCCGCGATCCGACGATCCGCACGGCGGTCGGCGACTACCTCGTCGAACAGCTCTACGAAAACGTCGACGTCGAAAAGGAACTCGAAGACATCCTGCCCGGCGACACCAAGGAACTGGCCGGGCCGGCGGCGGGCGGGCTCCGCCAGGTGGCCGGCACCGGCGCCGAAAAGGTGCTGGAAACCGGCACCGCCCAGTCGCTCTGGGAAACGGCCAACCGGACCGCCCACGAACAGCTGATGGGGGTCCTGGAAAACAACAAAGAAGCGGTCAGCACCGCCAACGGCGAAGTGAAACTGAACCTCGGCAGCATGCTCACGAACCTTGCCGGGCAGATCGGGCTGGCCAAGAACCTGGCCGAAAAGCTGCCGCCGGACGCCGGGCAGGTCACGATCCTCAAGTCCGAACAGCTGAAGACCGCCCAGGACATCGTGATCGCGATCAAGGGGCTGGCGCTGATCCTCTCGATCCTGACCTTCCTCGTCTTCGGCCTGGCGATATATCTGACCCAGGACGGCCGCTGGGTGACGGTGCTGGCCAGCGGCGTCGCCTTGATCGTCGCCGGGCTCCTGGTCGTGGTGCTGCGACACGTGGCGGGCGGCGTCGTCGTCGACCAACTGGTGAAACAACAGAGCGTGAAGCCGGCGGCCGAAGCGGCCTGGTCGATCGGCACCTCGCTGATGGTCTCGATCGCGACGACGGTGATCGTCATCGGCGCCTTCTTCGCCGCGGCCGGCTGGCTCTCCTCGCCGACCGGCGCGGCGCGCGGCGCGCGCCGGGTGTTCGCCCCGGCGCTCAGCCGCTACCTCCCCTACTGCTACGGCGCCCTCGTCCTGATCCTCGGCATCTACCTGCTGAGCGCCTCGGGGGTCGGGCTGCGGACCTTCCTCACCGTGGTGGTGATCGGGATCATGGCCGCCTTCGGCCTGCGCGAGCTGAGCAAGCAGACCGCGGAGGAGTTCCCGGGGCTGACCTTCGCCGACGTGGTGGCGCCGACGCGCAAGGCGATCGAGACGGCGGCGCGCGACGCGAAGCTCGGCGAGCGCGCCTCGAAGATCAAGATGCCCGACGTAAAACGCCCTGACGTGCGGCGCTCGAGCGGGATGGGGATCCCGGACGTGCGCCGGCCCGGGGGCGGCCGGCGGCGCGGCGGCGCGGCGCCCCAGTCCCCCGCCGACGCGATGCGCGCGGAAGACGCCCGCCTGTCGAGCCTCGAACGCCTCGCGACCCTGCACGAAAAAGGGGTCCTCAGCGCCGAGGAGTTCGCCGCCGAGAAGGCGCGCCTCCTCAATCGCCCACCGGCGGACTGAACGAGCCGGCCGCCCCGCGGCCCCAGCGCGCCCGGAGAGTGCGTTCGCAGTTAGCCCCAATAGTTGTGGCTAACTGCGAACTCACTCTCCGGGCGCCGGCGAAAACCCGCGGGGGAGCGTCACGTGTTCAAATCCACCCGGAAGACCCTCACCGCGGCCGCAGGGACCGCGCTGATCGCGCTCGTCGTCCTGCCGCCCACCGCGGCATCGGCGCAACGACGCGACATGGACTGCGCGGACTTCACCAGCCAGAAGTCGGCCCAGATCTTCTTCCTCAAGCGCGGCGGTCCCCGGGTCAGGCCACTGACGAGGGGACGGCTCCCGCAGCGGCCTCCACCGATGCCAAAAGCCCGCCGCCGGGATCGAACCGGCAACCTCCTGATTACAAATCAGGTGCTCTCCCAGGTTGAGCTAGGCGGGCGTGGGGCCGACGATGTGGCTAGTTGGATGTCACGTTTCGCCAGCTCGGCCTGGAAGAGGGTGGCGTCCTGACCGAGGCGGCAAGAGCAGCTTACGGGACGGGGGGCGCCGCCCGGCAGGTCCGCGATCCCGGGGTCCGAGTCAAGGCCGACGACATTGCCGTCGCCTCAGACCACGGGCGCGAGCTGCTCGACTGCGTGGTGGTGCTGGAGCGGCGGAGCTAGACCGCGACCTCGCGGGAGGCGAGGTGGGCGCCGACCTTGCGCTTCACCCGCTGGAGAGCGTTGTCGACGGTCTTCGTGTCGCATTCGAGGCGCTCGGCGATCTGCTCGTAGGAGTGGCCGTCGAGGTAGAGCGACAGCACCCGGCTCTCCAGATCCGACAGCACCCCGGAGACGCCCGACAAGCAGGAGACGAGGCTCTCCAGCTCTTCGGTGGCGATCACCTGGTTGACCGGGTCGTGGACGCTCGGCCCCGGCAGGATCTCGTCGAGGGTCGTTTCCGACTCGCCGCTGGCGGCCGGGGTCTGGCTGAACGAGACGTACTGGTTCAGCGGGGTGTGCTTGTTGCGGGTCGCGGTCTTCACCGCGGTGATGATCTGGCGGGTGATGCAGAGCTCGGCGAAGTTGCGAAAGCTCGACTCGCGATCGGTGCGGTAGTCGCGGATCGCCTTGTAGAGGCCGAGCAGGCCCTCCTGGATCAGATCGTCGGACTCTCCCCCGAGGAGGAAATACGAAGAGGCCTTCAAGCGGACGAAACCGCGATACCGCTTGACGATCGCGTCGTAGGCGTCGGTCCTGCCGTCCTTGGCGAGGGCGACGAGGTAGTGATCATCAAGCTCAGCTTGAGGGTTAGCTCGTGCTGCCATAGCGTTGCCACGGCCCGCCATGGTCGGCCGAAATTCCTGCTTAGGCGTCATTAGTGCCACAGATCCTTCTCCTTGCTGAAGGGTCGTGGCGCCGCTTACCTCCCCCGAGGCGCCTTACTTATCCGGAAGGCGTCCCCTCAACTCAAGCCCTCAAGTCGAGGTTCACCCTTTATTGAGGCGCCAGCTTTACGCATAAGCGGAGTTCTGTCAACCCAAATTGCGGTTTTTTGCAACCGCCGTTGCATATGCGGGGTCAGGAGCGCTGGCGAACGGACTCAAAGAGGAGTGCGGTGGCCGCCGCCGAGACGTTCAGGGACTCGACCTGCCCCACGCTCGGCAGGGCCACCAGGCCGTCGCAGCCGGCGGCCACGCGGGGACGCAGGCCCTTCCCCTCCCCGCCGAGGACGAGGACCGTGGGACCGGTGAGGTCGACGCCCCAGGGCGGCGCCGGACCGCCGGCGTCAGCACCCCAGATCCAGAAGCCCGCCTCCTTCGCGCTCGCCAGCCAGTCGGCCAGGTTGCGCACGTGGGCGACCTCGAGGTGCTCGACCGCGCCCGCGGAGGTCTTGCAGGCCACCGGCGTCACCATCGCCGCCCGCCGCTCGGGGATGACCACCCCGGCGGCGCCGGCCGACTCGGCCGAGCGGCAGACGGCGCCAAGGTTCCGCGGGTCCTGGACCTGATCCAGCGCCACGATCAGCGCGTCGGGCTTGCGTAGCATCGCTTCCGCGTCGCCGTAGGGATAAGGATCGACCTCCGCGACCACCCCTTGATGGTCGGGCGAGCCGCAGAGCCGCTCCAGCTCGGCCGGCGAGGTCTCCGGCGCCCGCCACACCTTGTGGACGCGCCGCCGCCCCCGTTCGGCCTCGTGGACCGGCTGCACCCCGTAGATGACCTGCGAGGCCATCAGGACTTCGGCACGAGCCGCGGCCCGTCGGCGGAGTCGCGGACCTCGAAGCCCATCGACGCGAGCTCGTCGCGGATCTCGTCGGCGCGGGCGAAGTCCTTGGCCGCGCGAGCGTCCTGACGCTCCTGCATCAGCCGCTCCGCCTCCGGGTGACCTTCGTCCTGCCCTTCGGCGACCGACTCCAGGCCGACGAGCCCGAGCATCTCCGCCACGGCCTCGGCCGCGCCGGGCACCTCGTCGCGGTTCGCTTCGCCGACCAGCTCAAATACCTCCGCCATCGCCTTCGGCGTGTTGAAGTCATCGGCGAGAGCGTCCTTGAAGGCGTCCAGTCGGGCGGTGGCCGCCTCACCGGGCTCCTCGTCGCCGACGGGGTGCTCGCGGAAGAAGTTCCGCAGCCGCTCGACCCGCGCCCCGGCTTCCTCCATCGGCAGCTCGCCGAAGGCGATCGGCTGGCGGTAGTGCCCGGAGATCAGGTAGGCGACGACCGCCTCGCGCCCGTAGCGGTCGAGGGCCTCCTTCAGCTGGAAGATGTTCCCCTCCGATTTCGACATCTTCTCCCCGGCCGCGTCGACCATCCCGTTGTGCATCCAGACGTGGGCGAACGGCCGCCCCGCCGACTCGGACTGGGCGATCTCGTTCTCGTGATGGGGGAAGACGAGGTCGGAGCCGCCGCCGTGGACGGCGAAGGAGGCACCGAGCTCCTGCTCGGCCATCACCGAGCACTCGATGTGCCAGGCGGGCCGTCCGGGACCCCAGGGGGACTCCCAGTAGGTGTCCTCCCCCTCCTTGGTCGATTTCCAGAGGGCGAAGTCGAGGCGCTCCTCCTTCAGGCTCGAGGAGCCCGCCTCCTCGCCCTGGTCCATGTCCTCAGGCCGGCGGTTGGAGAGCTTGCCGTAGCCGGGGAAGCTGCGGACGCGGAAGTAGACGTCGCCGCCCGCCTCGTACGCGTTGCCTTTCTCGATCAGCTGCGCGATCAGCTCGATGATCCCGTCGACCGTCTCGGTCGCCTTCGGCTCAGAATCGGGACGCCCGAGACCCAGCTGGTCGGTATCCCTGATGTACGCGGCGGTCATCTCCTCGGCGAACTTCGCCGACCCCTCCCCCGCCGTCGCCGCCGCGGTGTAGATCTTGTCGTTGATGTCGGTGACGTTGACGACGAGCCGCGCCTTGTATCCCTCCGAGCGCAGGAAGCGGGCGAACAGCGAGAAGACGACGAAGGGCCGCGCGTTGCCGATGTGGATGCGGCTGTAGACGGTCGGGCCGCAGGCGTAGATGCCGACCTCATGGTCGGGATCGAGCGTCTGCACCGCCCCGCTCAGCGTGTCCCTGATCCGCACCTCCCGCATGGACGAGCGAGGTTAACCGGCCGGGGCCGGTCGTGGCTAGTAGGTGCGGTAGCCGGCGGGGTTCTGCGGTTTCTGGGCGCTGCCCCGCAGCCAGGTCGGACCGTCGTCGTCGGCGGCCGCCTGCACCTCGCGCCGCGCCTTGCTGACGCTGGCGCGAATCTCTTCCTCGGTCGCCGCGCGGGCGCGCTCCTCGCGCCGCTGGGCCTGCTGCTTGATCCGCTCGGACTCCATCTGGAGCTGGTCCTCGGCGCGGGCGCGGGCGGAGTCCTCGGCCTCGCGCTCGACCTTCTCGACCAGTTTGCGGACGCTCTCTTCGGCTTCGCGGCGGACCTCCTCGGTCCCCTCCATGACCCGCTCCTGGATCTCTTTCTCCAGCTGGATCGCGGTGTCGTGGGCGGCCTGGGCGTCGGCCTCCGATTCGGCAGCGCGCTGCTCGGCTTCGGCGACGCGCTTGTCGGCGTCGGCCTGGATCCGCCGGCGGGCCTCCTCGACCCGACCGTCGATCTCCGTCCGCACGCTCGCCTTCGCCTCCTCGATTTCGCGCTCGGCCTCCTCGATTTCCCGCCGCGCGTGCGCTTCGGCGGCTTCCACCTTGGAATCGGCGTCGGCGCTCGCTTCGGAGGCCTTGGCGAGGGTCCGCTCGCGCTCGGCTTCGGTGCTGTTACGCAGTTCCTTGAGGGATTTCTCGGCCCGCTCGCGCCCGCTCTCGGCGGCGGCCAGCTTCGACTCGGCGGCCGCCTGGGCCTCTTTGGCGGCTTCGATCTGGGTCCGCGCCTGCGCGCTCATCTCGCGCAGCGTCTTCATCGCGCGCTGCTTGAGCTCGGCGCGCGCCTTGTCGACATTGCCCTCCGCGGCGGCGACCCGCTCCTCGGAGACCTTCACCCACTCCAGCGCCTGCTGCGCGACGGTGTGCATGTCGCGGTTCGCCTCACGAACCGCCTTCAACTGCCTCGCGGGCTCAGTCATGCGACCGAAGCCTACTGGGCGTCCCGGCTACTCGTCTCGCGAGCCTTCAGCTCCCGCTTCAGGACCTTGCCGGTCGCGTTGCGCGGCAGCTCGTCAAGGAACTCGACCTCCCGCGGCGTCTTGTAGGAGGCGAGGTTCGCTTTCACGTGGGCGGCAAGGTCGGCGTCGCTCAGGGACGCTCCCGCCTCGAGCACCACGAAGGCCTTCAGCCGCTGCCCGAATTTCACGTCCTCGACCCCGATGATCGCCACCTCGGAGACCCCGTCGAGGTCGGCCAGCAGGTCCTCGACCTCGCGCGGGAAGACGTTCTCGCCGCCGGAGACGATCATCTCGTCGTCGCGGCCGTCGACGAAGAGGCGCCCGTCGGGGTCGAAGTGGCCGACGTCGCCGCTGGAGAGCAGCCCCTCGATCGCCTCTTTGTTGCCGCCGCCGGTGTAGCCCTCCATCTTCATGTCGTTGCCGACGAAGATCCGCCCGACCTCGCCCGGCCCGACGTCCTTGCCGTCCTCGTCGAAGAGGCGGACGGTGGTGCCGCGCGGCGGGCGCCCAGCGGTGCCCGGCGCGGCGCGCAGGTCGGCCGGCGTGGCGATCGTGGCGAAAGACACCTCGGTCGAGCCGTAGAGGTTGTAGATGTTGTCGCCGAAGCGGTCCATCCACTCGATCGCCAGCTCGCCCGGCAGCGCCGAGCCCGAGAGCGCGGCGATCTTCAGCGACGGCAGCTTGTAGCGCCGCAGGGTCTCGTCGGACAGGCCGAGGATCCGCTGGATCATCACCGGAACCACCGCGAGCACGTCGGCGCGCGTCCGTTCGATCGCCTCCAGCGTCCCCTCCGGGTCGAAGCGCCGGCGCAGCACCATCGTCGAGGTGGTCGGCAGCGAGACGACGAAGTGCAGGAAGCCCCAGGAGTGGAAGAGCGGCGCCGCGATCATCATCGTCGAGCCGCGCCGGTAGGGGATCATGTCGAGCAGCGAGGCGAGGGTCATCAGCCCGTCGGGGCTCGACCGCTGGGCGCCCTTCGGCGTGCCGGTGGTGCCGGAGGTGAGGATCACGAAGCGCGCTTTGTCGGGCGGCGGCGCGAGGTCGGCGGGATCGCCGGCGGCGATCAGCTGCTCGACCGTGGTCGCCCCCGCGGGCGGCGCGCCGTCGTGCCAGGCGACGATCCGCTCGACGCTCGGCTCGACCCCGGCCAGCAGCTCGGCGAACTCTTCGTCGTAGACGAGCGCCTTCGGGCCCTCCCGCTTCATCACCTCGACCAGCTGCGGGCCGGCGAACATCGTGTTGAGGTAGAGCGCCGAGGCGCCGATCTTGGCCGCCGCCAGCGTCGTCTCGAGGAACCCGCGGTGGTTGCGCGCCATCACCCCGATCCCGTCGCCGGGACCGATGCCGAGCGCTTCGAAGGAGTGGGCGAGCGCGTTGGAGCGCTCGTGCAGGCGGCGCCAGGTCAGCGATCCGCGTTCGTCGAGGATCGCGATCTCGTGCGGATGCTCGATCGAGGCGACGGCCACGCCGGTCGCGGGCGAGGCGCCCCAGCGCACGAAGGTCGAACCGACCCGCAGCGCCTTGTCCGGACGCATCGGTCCGACGATCCCGGCGCGGTGCAGCACCCGCCCCTCGAACAGAAGGTCGGACACGGCCCCCCGCACGTCCGTTTGCCCCGTACTAGCCATCGATCCGTGAACAATATTGGCCGAGCGGCCAAGGAGCCATCCCGGTGGGCGGCAGTCCTAGGTGGGTCCCGGGCATTTCGTAGCGGCCCTGGCAGGCTGTGGCCGCTACGAAATGCCCGGGACTCGTGAGGTTCGCGGGGAGGACGGCGGGGGTCGGGAAGAGTCAGGACTTCCGTGAACGTCTCGTGCGGGAGAGCTCACGAAGAGACCCGAGGGCCTCATTCGTTGACGAAGATGCCGGGAACGTCACGCCTCCGTGCGTCTCCGGTCCGTCTTTTAGCCCGAG
>Ga0153956_1002960_pt1 | contig 11641 bp, 7 predicted proteins | sample TSFL040MetaG_FD_104704 | JGI IMG/M metagenome (GOLD analysis project Ga0153956, IMG submission 104704) | Attine ant fungus gardens microbial communities from Florida, USA - TSFL040 MetaG | ecosystem: Host-associated > Fungi > Mycelium > Unclassified | place: USA: Florida, Wekiwa Springs...
ACCGTTGTGCCATGCCGACATCACTGGGGGCAGTACCACGCCGGTGGTTACCGGCGCTGATCATCGCCGCGTCATTGATACTGGTTCTCGACCTACCGACCGCGCACCGCAACTCCACGCCACCGCGCATCATCGCCGGCCCTTATTCCTCACTGCTGGCCGCATCCACCGACCTCGGTCCGGCACGCCGCAGTGAGATCCAGCTCACCGCGGCCCTGGAGAACGGCGAACGCCCCAGCGCCCTGATCAATTGGGCTGCATACCAACATCTTTCGGTGCAGTGGCGCCGGGGAGACCACTGGGCGGTGATTGCCGGCGAGCCGGGCCGGGTCGGCGATGCCTTCGGCGTCGACATCCATGACTATCGCAGCCGGCGCGGCCAGGAATTCTATGCCGCACCTCAACAACCACAGGTCCCCAACGAATTACGCGGTACGGTAACCGAATTCGGCCGGATCCTTAGCTATGTCTCCCAGCACGAAGCGACCCCGGAGGCCACGCAGGACGTTGCCGAACGCGGCCTGTCGCCAACCATGCTGCGCACCGCCTACAACGCCGACCAATTGGCCGCCGGCGGCAACACCGGCAAGGGCATCACCATCGTGATCTTCGCCTTCGACGGGTTCGACCAGGCCGACCTGGATATGTTCGCCACCACATTCGGCCTGCCCACGTTCACCCCCACCGTCGTCGGCGGCCTACACGACGAGATCCACGGTGAAACCACCATGGATCTCGAAGTGGCACATGCCATTGCACCCGATGCCCGACTGGTCGTCGTCAACGCCCGGCCCACGGTCGAGGGCGACGGCCGAAGTGCCTACGTCAAGATCGGCGAGATGTTCGAGCAGACCGACCGCGACTTCCCCGGCGCCATCTGGAGCCTGTCCATCGGTTGGAGCTGCGACAAGCTGATCACCGCCGCCGATCTGGCCCCCGTTCGCGCGGCATTGAGCACAGCGCAAGCACACGGCACCACCGCATTTGATGCCAGTGGCGACCTGGCCGGCCTGGAGTGCCGCGGCGGCCAGGACTGGGACAGCCCACCCGGCCCCGACGACATCGGCCTCGACTCGGTGGCCTCGATCCCGGAAATGACCAGTGTCGGGGGCACCACGTTGTCCACCGATGCCAACGGCGGTTGGCTGGCCGAACAATCCTGGATCAACGTCCCGCTGACCCAGGGCACCGGCGGTGGTATCTCGAATCTGTTCGATCTGCCCCGCTGGCAATCGGAGGCCGCCGATCAGGTCGAGCCGAATCGCCGAACCGGGAAACGGATGACCCCGGACGTATCGGCGGTGGCCGACCCCTACACCGGTGTGAAAATCGTTGTCCACCAACAGGTCCTCATCGGTGGTGGCACCTCACAGTCGGCGCCTGCCTGGGCCGGACTGGCGGCCGTCATGAGCCAGTACCTGGTCGAGCACGGTGGTCACCTGATCGGGGCGCTCAACCCGGCGCTGTATCGCATCGCCGCAGGGGCCCCGCACCCCGCTTTCCGGGACATCACGTTGGGCGGCAACGCCATCGACACCGCCCACCCGGGCTACGACCTGGTCAGCGGATTGGGCACCCCGGATATCGACGGCATGACCCGTGATCTACTCATCCTGCACCAGGTGGCCCAATGAGCATCCAACTCGACGAGCGCCCGATGATGGAGTGCGAGGTCTGCGAGCTCGATGTTCCCGCCGGCGAGTATTGCGGGCTGTGTGGGGCGCCGCTGAGCAGCCACCGCCACGATGGGCCGCACTGGCTGCGTGCCCGCTCCTACAGCGCAGCGCCGAAGGAACATCTGCTGCGGCCATCGTTGACCAGCACGCTGTTCCCACAGCTGTCCCCGCGTGCCCGCACCGGCTTTCTCGTCGGCCTGATCGCACTGATGCTGGTGCTGGCCGCCACCTCGATGCTGCGACTGCCCGGTGCACTGGTCGCCGTCGCTGTCCTCGGCCTGCCGGCGATATTCGGTACCTACCTACGCATTTCGGAAGTCCATCGCGACACCCACCGAGGCACGCTCCTGCTCACCGCGACGATCGGCATCGTCCTGGGAGTCGGCTGGGCACTGCTCACCGGTGCGGCGGCGGCCAGGTCCTACGGCATCCCGCTGGGGTCCGGCATCGCCGGGGCTCGCGTGCTGCGCGACGGCCTGGGAGTGACACTCGGCGCCCTGCTACTCATGCAGGTACCGGCCCTGTTGGTACGGCTGGTACGCCCCGGACCACGAGAAACGTTGCACGGCTACGCCGTCGGTGCATTCGGTGCTGTCATCTTCGCCTCCGCCGCGACCCTGACCCGCTTGGCTCCGCAGCTCACCGCCGGGGTGATCGTCACGAACCGCCCGCCGCACGGACTACTGGTGGAGGCCGCCATCCGGGGGCTGGCGACACCGATCATCTCGGCGGCGGTCGGCGGCATCCTCGGGGCGGCCCTGTGGTTCAACCGGCCCGCGAACCGACGGCACAATCACCGCGGGTACGTACGGCTGACCTTGTCCCTGATCGCGATAACCGTCGCGGTGATCTTCGCCCTACTCGGCCTGGTCGGGATCTCCACGGTCGGCCAGTGGGTGCAATTGGCGCTGTACACGGCGCTGGCCCTGGCCGCCGTATTCGCCCTGCGGATCGGCCTGCACCTGGCATTGCTGCACGAGTCGCACGACGACTACGACATGGATCAGCCCCTGCTGTGCAGCCAGTGCCATCACGTGGTGCCCGATGCGCCGTTCTGCGCCAACTGTGGTGCATCCACCCGGACGTCATCGCGAACGTTGCGCCTTGCCCAACGCACCGATCGTCTGGCGCCGGTGGATCGGTCCGACACCCTCGAGGTCAAGCTGCTGCCCGGCTACTCCCTGCAATCGCAGATGTACTCGGCGCCGGCGACCAACCGGCACACCAGTTTGATCCTGGGTTTCGTCACCGCCATCGTGGTGGTGGCCGCGCTGTCGGTCGGGCTGTCCGGCCTGTTGGAAAAGCCCGCTGCGCGCTACGTATGCCCACCCCAATGCGGCCACCCACCGATGGGCAAGCCGGTGATGGTCAATCCGCGGTTCACCGCTCCGGATGGCTCGTTCAGCGTCGACTATCCGGCCGCAAGTGCGGCCTACACGGTCAGTACCGACGAGCATGGGGTGACCGCGCATCTGGACGTCAGCGACGGCGGGACCATGCGGTTGTTCAGCCGCCCGGCCGACGGCAAGACGCCGAAAGAGATTGCCGATCAACTGGTTCGGAACGCCTTCCCCGATGCCCGGACGGCCTACGAGATCCCCAACGCGATGGTGGGATATCAACCCGGGTACGGCGAGGTGGCCGACTGGTACCCACAGAACGCCAACGGCAACTACTCCCGCACCCGGCTGCTGGTCCTGGTGGCGGTTCGCAACGACCTGGCGCTGATCGCCGCGGCGTCCGGCCCGTATCACCCGTTCGGGCCCAACTTCGGCTCCGGCAAACCCTCGGGGGTCGGCTTGGAGCTGGCGTTGGACATGGGTCAGTACGTCAACAGCTTCAGCTGGCGCGGAGACCCACCCCGCTGAGCCGGCTCACTCCCACTCGATGGTGCCCGGCGGCTTGCTGGTGATGTCCAGCACCACCCGGTTGACCTCCGGGACCTCGTTGGTGATCCGCGTCGAAATGCGTTCCAGCACTTCATAAGGCACCCGGGTCCAGTCTGCGGTCATGGCATCCTCACTGGACACCGGGCGCAGCACGATCGGGTGACCGTAGGTCCGCCCGTCGCCCTGCACACCGACCGAGCGCACGTCGCCCAGCAGCACCACCGGGCACTGCCAGATCTGCTGGTCCTGACCGGCCGCGGTGAGTTCCTCCCGTGCGATCGCATCGGCCCGGCGCAGCATGTCCAGCCGCGGCCCGGTCACCTCACCGACGATCCGGATACCCAGACCGGGACCCGGGAAGGGTTGGCGCGCAACGATTTCCTCGGGCAAGCCGAGCTCGCGACCGACCGCGCGCACCTCGTCCTTGAACAGCAGGCGCAGCGGTTCGACGAGTTTGAACTTCAGGTCCTCGGGCAGGCCGCCGACATTGTGGTGGCTCTTGATGTTGGCGGTACCGGTACCGCCGCCGGATTCCACGACATCGGGGTACAGCGTGCCCTGCACCAGGTATTCGATCTCGTCGTCACTGTCACCGAGGGCATCACGCACGGCGGACTCGAAGGCCCGGATGAACTCACGGCCGATGATCTTGCGCTTGCCCTCGGGGTTGGTCACCCCGGACAGCGCATCGAGGAAACGATCAGCCTCGTCGACGGTGACCAGTTTGGCGCCGGTGGCGGCGACGAAGTCGCGCTGGACCTGCTCGCGCTCCCCCGCCCGCAGCAGGCCGTGGTCGACGAACACACACGTCAGCCGGTCACCAATGGCCCGCTGCACCAGGGCCGCGGCCACCGCCGAATCGACACCACCGGACAGCCCACAGATGGCCTGTCCGTCGCCGATCTGCTCGCGGACCGCTTCGATGAGCCGGTCGGCGATGTTGGCGGCGGTCCAGGTGGGGCCGATACCGGCGAAATCGTGCAGGAACCGGCTGAGCACCTGCTGGCCGTGCGGCGAATGCAGGACCTTGGGGTGGTACTGCACGCCCGCCAGCTTGCGGGCGCGGTCCTCGAAGGCCGCAACGGGTGCGCCGGTGCTGCTGGCGACGACCTCGAAGCCCGCCGGCGCCGCGGTCACCGCGTCGCCGTGGCTCATCCAGACCGGCTGGGTATCCGGAAGGCCCGAATGCAATTCTCCGCCAGCGACTTTCAACTCGGTGCGGCCGTACTCGCTGGTGCCGGTGTGGGCGACGGTACCGCCGAGCGCCTGCGCCATGGCCTGGAAGCCGTAGCAGATGCCGAATACCGGGATGCCCAGGTCGAAGATCGCCGGGTCCAGCTGCGGGGCACCGTCGTCGTACACGCTCGACGGCCCGCCGGACAGCACGATGGCCAGTGGCTCATGGGCCTTGATGGCATCGACGGACGTGGTGTGCGGGATCACCTCGGAGTACACCCGCGCCTCGCGAACCCGCCGCGCGATCAATTGCGCGTACTGCGCACCGAAGTCGACGACGAGAACAGGACGAGTCGGATTTGCTGCCACCCGGTCAGTCTAGTGGCGCATCCCGGTCCGGTTCGATCAGCCGCCCCGCGGCCGCGTCGATGGCCGCGGCAACCTGTTCCTCGGGCAGGTCGCCGAGTTCCAGCGCCGAACGCAGGAATGGCCCCATCAGACGCCAACCCAGTTGCAGCGCAATGGTGTTGGCCACCGCGAGCCGTGCCTGCAGCTCGTCGTCGTAGCGCCCGCGGAACTCGTCGACCAGGCGTGCCATGTTGGGAAAGGTGCTCTGCAACTCACCGGCGGGGTAGCCGTCGAGCAGCACCCGGGCCAGGACCCGCACCTGGCGGTCCAGTGCGACGTCGATGATCTCGACCGGTGCTCCGGCGTCGATCAGCTCCTCCAGTCGCTGCCCCAAGTGGTCCAGCACCGCCCCGACCAGCTTGTCCTTCGAGCCCAGGTGCCGGAACACCAGCCCGTGATTGACCTTGGACCTGGCCGCGATGTCGCGGATCGACGTGGCGGCCGGGCCGCGGTCGGCGAACAGTTCGGCCGCGGCCTCCAGTACCGCCGCGACGACCTCGTCGCGGCCGAGGGGACCGACTCCTGGCGATTCCGTAGTCACATGACTACACTAGCGTCCAACACCCTGTAGTCGATTGACTACAGATGGATCGGAAGGATCTCCATGACCAACACTGAGCTCACCGTCACCAAGCTGACCAGCAAGATCGGCGCCGTCATCGACGGCGTCACCCTGTCCGGCGACCTGACACCGGAGACCGTGGCGCAGATCCGCGGCGCGCTGCTGACCCACAAGGTCGTCTTCTTCCGCGATCAGCAGCACCTCACCGACGACGAACACCACGCATTCGCCCGACTGCTGGGCACACCGGTGGGCCACCATGCACTCCAGACCGACGACGCGCCCGTGATCACGCCCCTGGACTCGGACTACGCCAAGGCCACCCGCTGGCACACCGATGTGACGTTCCTGCCCGATTACCCGGCCATCTCGATCCTGCGAGCGGTGGTCCTGCCCGAATACGGCGGATCGACCCTGTGGGCCTCGACCGCGGCAGCCTACGACCGGTTGCCGACACCGCTGAAGACCCTGACCGAGAATCTGTGGGCGGTACATAGCAACCGGTTCGACTACGCCGCGGCACCGGCGGTTCCGCTCAGCAACGAGCAACAGCAGATGCGGACGGCATTCGAAAAGCCCGACTTCCGCACCGAGCATCCGGTGGTTCGGGTGCATCCGGAGACCGGTGAACGCACCCTGGTCGCCGGCGATTTCACCCGCGGCTTCCTGGGGTTGGACAGCCACGAGTCGACCACCGTGCTCGAACTGCTGCAACGCCGGATCACCATGCCGGAGAACACGATCCGTTGGAACTGGCGGCTCGGCGACGTCGCGATGTGGGACAATCGGGCGACCCAGCACCGCGCGGTCGACGATTACGACGACCAGCACCGGGTGATGCACCGGGTCACGCTGACCGGCGAAGTGCCGGTCGACGTCAACGGCCGACGCAGCCGTCCGCTGGCCGACGCGGCACTGCTACGGGCCGGCTGACCCGTCAGCACAGATTCGCTTTCGCCCAGTCCTCGACGGTCGTCGTCGCAATACCGCGGACCGCGTTGTAGGACCACTGTTTCGGCCACGCGACGCCGGTCGGTCGGGCAAACACCGCGCGATACCTGCGCATGGGGTCGTCGGGCCCGGCGGCCAGTTGTTCGTCCAGGAACTCGGTGCTCCACAGCTTGCGTACCACGGTGGTGCCGCGCACCCGCTCGACGATGTCGGCAAGATCGCGGTAGCTGATGGTGTCACCGGCCAGATAGATCACCGCGTCGCGGATGCGGGGCCGGGCGGACACGATGTCCGCAGTGAGCACCCCGATGTCTTCGGGCGTGGTGAGCGTCAGTTCGTGATCCCAACTGCCCAGCGCGTGCACGGTGTCGGTGGCCACGACGCCGAAGGCCGGTTCGAACAGGAAACTGGTGAACATGCCGGTCGACACGATGACCCATTCGGTGCTGCGTTGACCACGCAGCATGTCGCGCACATCGAGTTGCTCATCGAACACCGGTTGCGCACTGCCACGGCCGATTTCGTCGTAGTCCACGCCGAACTGCCACGGAAAATAGCGTGCCACCCCCGCACTGAGCACCGCCTCGGTGATCTTGCGCTGGACACCGGGCCCGGCGGCGAAACCCACACAACTGATCACAGTGTGGTGACCCGCCAGGATCCGCGCGAGCTCGGCTACCGACGCCGTTGCCACGTCGGCGTATTCCACGGCGACACCCACAGACGACCAACGGGCGGCGCGGGTGTCCGGCATCCGGTCGGTCGGTCTCAGCAGCACAGCGATCGTGGCCGCGTCGGGATGGCCGTCGCGACGACGGCACAGCGAGGTAAGCACCGCGGCACCGAGTTCTCCGGCACCGATCACCAGGATCGAGCCGATGTCCGCGACGGTCGGATGTGACATGACGGCCCCAATTTCCTATCTGGTCCAACGATTTTCGAAGCAACGGATCAACACCGACCACCGGTGCACCGTGTCCAAAGCAACCAGCGGCGGGGCGCACAGATTCCCGCTAGCGTAGGAGCCCATGAAAAAGATGCTCATCGGCGCCGCCGCGGCCGCCGGTACCGCGGGGCTTTCACTGGCCGCAATGCTGGGCCGCCGCTACCTGTCGCTGCGCGACGCGATCGCCGAGGTGCCGCCGACGCTGCGCAGCCCGCTGGTGCTGATCTCGGTGGAGAATTCCGCGCGGACGATCGGTGTCAACCGCTTCATGAACGGCAGGCTCCCGACGCCGGTGGGACCCGAGGTCACCGCGGCCACCCACCTGGCCGGTGAGCCGGCCGTTCCCGTTCTGGTCATCACTCCCGACCGCACCGGCACCCGCCCCGGCATGCTCTATCTGCACGGCGGCGGGATCGTGCACGGCTCGGCGAAGTCCGAGGCCATCGTCTGCGGCCGATGGGCCCGGGCACTGGATGCGGTCGTCGTGTCCCCCGACTACCGACTGGCACCCGAACATCCCTATCCGGCCGCCCTCGACGACTGCATGGCCGTATTGCGCTGGATGCACGAACGCGCCGATGACCTCGACATCGACCCAGAGCGCATCGTGGTCGCCGGGACCAGCGCCGGCGCCGGGTTGGCCGCGGTCGTCGCGCAGCGGGCCCTGGACGAAGGCATCGGTGTGCATGCCCAGGCGTTGGTCGGCCCGCAACTCGACGATCGAACGACGTTGGGCGACTACGGGATGCGCGAAAATCCGGCGCGCGGCCGCCTGCTGCTGACACCGGCGTCGAACAAGTTCTGTTGGAGCACCTACCTGGGCGCCGCGCCGCACCTCGACGACACCCGCCCCTACGTCAGTGCCGCCCGCCGCGACGACCTGACCGGTCTGGCACCCGCCTGGATCGGGGTGGGCGAACTCGACCTGCTGCACGACGAGGCCGTGGACTACGCGCGTCGACTCCAAAATTCCGGAGTCCCTTGCGAATTGGTTACCGTACCCGGTATGTACCACACCGCCGAGGGGCTGGCCCCCGACGCGCCGGAGGTACAGGCCTTCCTCGGCTCGGCCACCGAATTCCTCCGCGCCCAGCTGAATCAGACCGGGGTGATCGGCAGCCGACGCAACGCACCGGGCGCATCCGCCGGCACCACCGGTGCCGCCGGCGCCACCGGGTCCAACCGCCGGTAGGGCTCACCCTGCGCCGGCCGGGTGTCGTCCTGGCCCTTGTTGGGCCACAACGATGCCGCCCGCTCAGCCTGGGCCGCGATCGAAAGCGATGGATTCACACCGAGATTCGCCGAGATCGCCGCGCCATCGGTGACGAACAGTGTCGGGTAGTTGTACACCCGGTGGTACGGGTCTATCACCCCCGTCGCCGCACTGTCCCCGATCGCCGCGCCGCCCAGGAAGTGCGCGGTCAGCGGAATGTTGAACAGCTCGCCCCAGGTGCCACCGGCGATGCCGCCGATTTTCTCGGCAATCCGCCGGGTGGCGTCGTTACCGGCCGGGATCCAGGTCGGGTTCGGCTCACCGTGACCCTGCTTGGAGGACATGATGCGCTTGCCGCCGGGTCCCCTCTTGGTGAACGTGGTGATCGAGTTGTCCAGGTGCTGCATCACCAGGGTGATGACGGTCCGCTCGCTCCAATGCTGCGGATTGAGCAGCTTGAGCAGACCGGCCGGATCCTGCCTGCCCTGATCGATGAATTGCTTCCAGCGCGGCACGTCGGTTCCGGTCGGGCCGGCGCCGTCGGTCATCAGCGTCTGCAGCATGCCCATCGCGTTGGAGCCCTTGCCGTAGCGCACCGGTTCGATGTGGGTGTCCGGCGTCGGGTGGATCGACGAGGTGATCGCGACACCGTGCGTCAGATCCAGATCCTTTGGCACCTCCAGGGTTTGGGCGCCGAGGATGGATTCGGAGTTGGTACGGGTCAGCACGCCGAGCTTGTCGGAGAGCTTGTTGAGCCGGCCGGTGTCGCGGACCTTGAACAACAACTTCTGGGTGTTGTATGTGCCGGCCGCGACGATCAGGTACTTCGCCGTGAACGTGCGCTTGCCGCGCCGAAGCCGGCCGTTGGTACGCCGGGTGTCCACCTGCCACAGCCCGTCACCGCGCTGCTCGAATCCGGTCACCGTGGTCAGCGGATGTACCTGTGCCCCAGCCGATTCGGCCAATCCGAGATAGTTCTTGACCAACGTGTTCTTGGCGCCGTGGCGGCAGCCGGTCATGCATTCGCCGCACTCGGTGCAGCCGGTGCGCGCCGGCCCGACGCCACCGAAGTACGGATCCGGCACGGTCTGCCCGGGCGTCTGCTGCCCATCCGGCCCGAAGAACACCCCGACCGGGGTCGCCACGAACGTGTCACCGCAGCCCATGTCGTCGGCGATCGACTTGATCAGCTTGTCGGCGTCGGTGAACGTCGGGTTCTGCACCACGCCGAGCATGCGCTGGGCCTGCTCGTAGTGCGGCATCAACTCGGAGTGCCAGTCGGTGATGTTCTTCCACTGCGGGTCGTTGAAGAACGGGTCCGGCGGGATGTACAGCGTGTTGGCGTAGTTCAGCGAGCCACCGCCGACGCCCGCGCCGGCCAGGATCATCACATTGCGCAGCAGGTGGATCCGCTGAATGCCGTACATGCCGAATTTGGGCGCCCACAAGAACTTTCGCAGATCCCACGAGGTCGTGGCGAAGTCGGCGTCGGCGTACCGGGGCCCGGCCTCCAGCACACCGACGCGGTAGCCCTTCTCGGTCAACCGCAGGGCGCTGACGCTGCCCCCGAATCCCGAACCGATGATCACGACGTCGTAGTCAGGCTCCATGGCTTGAGTATGGACCTACCGTCGGGTAACCAGCTACTGAGGTGACCCTAATTCGGTACCGCCGGTTCTAACTGCCGACGGTCAGTCCGACCTTCTGGAATTCCTTGAGGTCGCAATAACCCGCCTTGGCCATCGATCTGCGCAGGCCACCGACCAGATTGATCGACCCGAACGGGTCATCGGACGGGCCACTCAGCACCTGCTCCAGTGCGGGCCGCTCACCGAGGGCGACCTGCAGCAGCGCACCGCGCGGCAACGACGGATGCGCCGCTGCGTTGGGCCAGAACCAGCCATCGCCGGGCGCCTCGGCGGCCGCGGCCAGCGGGGTCCCCAGCACGACGGCGTCGGCGCCGCAGGCGATGGCCTTGGCCAGGTCCCCGGAAGTGTGGATGTCACCGTCGGCCAGCACGTGCACGTAGCGACCGCCGGTCTCGTCCAGGTATTCGCGGCGGGCGGCCGCGGCATCGGCGATGGCGGTGGCCATCGGGACGCTGATGCCCAGCACCTCGTCGCTGGTGGTGACGCCCAGGGTGGAGCCATAGCCGACGATGACGCCGGCCGCGCCGGTGCGCATCAAGTGCAGCGCGGTGCGATGGTCGAGTACGCCACCGGCGATCACCGGCACGTCCAGCTCGGAGATGAAGGTCTTCAAGTTCAACGGCTCACCATCGGTGACCACCCGCTCGGCCGAGATGATGGTGCCCTGGATGATCAGCAGGTCGATCCCGGCCGCCACCAGCGTCGGCGTCAGCGCCTGGGCGTTCTGCGGACTGACCCGCACCGCGGTGGTGACGCCCGCATCGCGGATCCGCGCGACCGCGGCGCCCAGCAGGTCGGGATTCAGCGGGGCGGCGTGCAACTGCTGCAGCAACCGGATCGCCGCGGACGGGTCGGGGTCCTGGGCGGCCAGCGCGACCACCTGAGCGAGCTTGTCCTCGACATCGGCATGCCGACCGATCAGGCCTTCGGCATTGAGCACGCCCAAGCCACCCTGGCGACCCATCTCGATAGCGAACTCCGGCGACACCAGCGCGTCGGTCGGGTGAGCCACCACCGGGATCTCGAACCGGTAGGCGTCCAGCTGCCAGGCGGTCGAGACGTCCTTGCTGGAACGGGTGCGACGTGACGGCACGATGCCGATATCGTCGAGTTCATAGGTGCGACGGGCGGTGCGGCCCATGCCGATCTCAACCATGTCACGCATGAGCTG
>Ga0153956_1002961_pt1 | contig 11636 bp, 10 predicted proteins | sample TSFL040MetaG_FD_104704 | JGI IMG/M metagenome (GOLD analysis project Ga0153956, IMG submission 104704) | Attine ant fungus gardens microbial communities from Florida, USA - TSFL040 MetaG | ecosystem: Host-associated > Fungi > Mycelium > Unclassified | place: USA: Florida, Wekiwa Springs...
CAACTTGGAACAGCTTATCCTGAAAAGCTATTGACCGAAAACGTGAAAGTATCAGTCCTTAACCTGCAAAACCCTGTGTTCAAAAACATTTTCGAGGATTTTCCGCAAAATCCCGACTTACCTGTGATCAAAAAATATTACCAGTTAACTGCAGGTACAAGTCGCAATGAAAGCCTGATGCAGGTTCAGGGTGGCGGCGCATTCTGGACAGGTTATAATAGTGGAAAAGGGAAGGTTTTTGTATCAGCAGTACCTTTAGATGAGAATTTTAGCAACCTGCCGCGCCACGCCTTATTTGTGCCGATAATGTTTAGGATTGCTTTGTTAAGTGGCCATGACCAGCCTTTATTTTATACTTTGGGCCATGATGAAACCGTGGAGGTGCCTCCGGTGCGATCGTCGGATAAGCAGTTGCTCAGGTTAATTAAAGGAGAGGTAAGCATCATTCCTGATGTAAAGCAACAAGAGGGAAACACGCTATTGTATGTGTCAGACCAATTGCATGAAATCGGATTGTATGATCTAAAAATGCAGGACAGCACGGTGTCGGTCATGGCATTTAATGATAACCGCAGCGAGTCTGATTTGAGTTATTTCACACCCAATCAACTGAACAAGTTACTGGCCGATAGAGGCAATGTAGTTGAGCCGGCACGGGGGGCAGTAAAAGATATAGTAAGTGCTGCAGATTTTGGTGTGCAATTATGGAAACTTTGTATAATTTTGGCATTGATTTTCCTGGCTGCCGAAATATTGCTTACGCGCTATTTTAACGTTAAAACTGCTGTCGATAAACAAGCTTTGCAAACAGAAAGTCGACCTCAATCAACATATAAAGCATAACCAATGAATTTGCTTATCAAATCTGCCACCGTTGTTGACCCTAGCTCACCTTTTAATCAACAAGTTGCCGATATTTTAATAAAAGACGGAATCATAACCGAAATTGCCAAAGACATTAAATCCGACGTTGAAGTGTTCGACGCTGGTGGAAAACATATATCCCCGGGGTTCTTTGACCTGAACTGTAATATTGGCGAACTGGGATTTGAAACCAAAGAAGATTTGAAGACCGGTACCGCCGCCGCTGCCGCCGGTGGTTTTACCGGTGTGGCCCTTATGCCTAACACCCAGCCCCCGGTACACTCAAAAGCTGAGGTTGAGTATCTGTTTAACCGGGCTAAGAATTACCTGGTAGATGTTTTGCCACTGGGAACGTTGTCGCAAAAACGTGAGGGCAAGGACCTGGCCGAAATGTACGACATGTATCAAAGCGGTGCCCGGGCTTTTACTGATGGTACACGCCCGGTTCAGGATTCAGGGCTAATGGAGCGCGCACTGCTTTACAGCAAAGGTTTTGAGGCGACAGTGATTTCATACCCCGAAGATGCCGCTATCGCCGGTAAGGCAAAAGTTAATGAAGGTGAAATGAGCACCCTTTTGGGTATGAAGGGCATCCCATCATTGGCAGAAGAGCTGATGATAGCGCGCGATTTATATCTGGCAGAATATACTGATTCAAAAATTCACTTCACCACAATATCTACCGCCCGCTCAGTCGAATTAATTCGCGAAGCTAAAAGCAAGGGTATCAAGGTAACGTGCGATGTTGCCGCACACCATTTATTATTGACCGATAAGTCCCTGGCAAGCTTTGATAGCCTTTATAAAGTGAAACCACCATTACGTACTCAAACTGATGTTGATGCACTGTTAAAAGGCTTAAAAGACGGCACCATTGATGCTATTGTATCGCAGCATACCCCGCACGAGATCGAGTTTAAAGATGTAGAGTTTGAAGTAGCCGAGTTTGGTATCATTGGTTTACAAACGGCTTTCTCGCTGGCTGTTCAGGCTGGTTTAGATATGGCTTTGATTGTAGAGAAACTGGCTGTTAACCCGAGAAAGATATTGGAGGTTGAAGTTCCCGCCATTGCTGCCGGTCAAAAAGCCAATGTGGTGGTACTTGATAGCAAAGCCGAATGGAACTTCAATAAAGATAATAATTTGTCTAAATCAAGTAATTCGCCTTATTTGGGACAGACCCTTAAGGGCCAAATTTTGTTAACTTATAACAATAAGCAGGTATTTAAATCCAGATAAAAAATGATCGATCAAAAAATAGATAAGGCATTGGGCGCAGCGCTACAGGCTTTTTCAAAATATAGTGGTAATGACGTTTCGCAAGTTACAGACGAGTTTAAAGCCGTATTTGCGCTTGAAGATGATTTTTTAAGTAAGGCTGACGCTTTGGATGAAGTATTCGATAATCACCCGCAGCTTGAAGCTTTGCGCGAGGTTTTCTTTGATTTATTGATGATCAATTTCTTCAGCGCTGATGTTAAAAAGCTGGAGGCCGATTATTTAGACAGCAAAGAGTGGGAAGATATTGAAGAAGAAACATTGGACAGAGGCACAGAGCTGCTTAACCTGTTGCTTTACTTGAACGAATGCGAAGAGGAGGAAATAGAGCCTGATCTGGAAGATTACCTGAAAGAATTTTTATTGGTTGATGAAGACGAGTTCCAGGACGAGTACCGCATTTATGAACCGGTAATTGCCCATCAGATATTAATGGAAAGCTCCGTTGACGAGATAGCTAAAGTAGCCAGCAAACTACCTGAAGACTCTGAACTCAAAGAATTGTTTTACCCAATGATGTGCTTTTTTCAAAACATACATCCTACGGCCGACGAGAAAGATCAGATTGCGGCCAATGCTGTAAATAAGGATTTTGACATGGCTGTATACAGCATACTGGAATCATTTTAAACCAAAAATATGGAAGAACAAGAAATTAAATTGGTTGTAAGACCCAACCCCACTAAAATAGCTACTAAATGGGCGCTGGTAAATGTGCTGGTAGCTATAGTTATTACCTATGCTTTTGAATTGATGGATGCCAACACAAATTCGCAGTTGCAGTATTTGGGGTTTATTCCTTTTGCTGTGTTTTTGTTTTTAACTCAAAAAGAGTTTAAGAGCAGCTTAGGCGGCTTTATGAACTTTGGTGAAGGTTTCTCGGCAGGTTTCAGGTATTCAATGTTTGTTGGCTTGTTAATGGCCGTATTTATCTTTTTGTATTTAAAAGTGTTGAGCCCTGATCTGTTTGATAAATCGTTAGAAGCATCAAGGGCGCAAATGGAGGCTAAAAACATGTCTGATTCACAAATAGATAAAGCTATGGGGATGGCCAAAAGCTGGGGGCCATTAGCTGCGGCCTTCGTTACCGCATTAAGTGATTCAATACTAGGCGCTGTACTGAGTTTGATAGGGGCCGCTATCTTTAAAAAAGAACGCACCGGCCGCGATCTTGTAGACAGCGCTATTGATCCGACATTGTAAGGCCCTTAAAAAATTATAATAAAGAAGCCGCTTCGGACATCCCAAAGCGGCTTCTTTATTTATGCTAAAATCTATCTGTTTAGCGTGTGTTTTCTGTTGACTGTTTACTTTTGGTAACCTGTTTTACAATATCATTACCAAATACAAACACCATTAGCGAAATCAATAATACAAAGCCCACTATCTGAGCGCGCTCCAGGAATTTGTCGCTCAATGGTTTGCCTTTGATCATCTCAATGATCAGGAAAACTGCATGACCGCCATCAAGCGCCGGAATAGGCAACAGATTGGTAAATGCCAGTACCATGGATAAAAAGCCAACCAGCGTCCAAAAATGTACCCAATCTACACGGGTGCCAAACATATTGGCAATAGCAACCGGGCCGCCCACTACTTTGTTAAATTTAGCCTCGCCTTTAAATACCTTACCTATGCCTTTCGCATTGTTTACAAAAGTACCCCAGGCTTTGCCTGCACCTACAGGTAATGAGCCTATCAAGCCGTAGTTCACGTTAATTTCTTTCGGCAGGTCAAAATGTGCTAATATACCCAGCGTGCCGTCTTTGTTAACAGCAACGTTCAGATTTTTGACTTCGTTATTACGTTTAATTTCCAGCGTTACCTTTTTGTTAATATTCCTTTTAAGCTCGGCCTGCATCTGGTCAAAAAACTGAATTCTTGCGCCGTTTACCGCTGTAACACTATCGCCTTTCAATAAGCCGCCTACTTGGGCATTACTGCCTTGTACTACTGAATCAACCGTAAACTTTACGCGCGGCAACGGACTGATAAATGACTCCAGCCCACCGTCAGACAAATCATTAAATATATTTGGCGGCACCGTTAATGATAAGGTTTTATCGCCACGCTGTACTGTTAAAACGGTATGGTCAAGAATCACTTCTAATTTCAGCAGATCCTCAAAATATACTACCGGCTTACCGTTTACAGCAACAATTTTATCGCCCGCTTGCAGACCCATTTTTTTACCTACATTGCCGGGCACAATACCATATTTTACACTTGAATTGGCAATATGGCTCTCGCCTAATTTGGCGGTAAGCATCCAGAAAATAAATATGCCTAATACAATATTAACAATGATACCGCCCAGCATTACAATTAAACGTTGCCAGGCTGGCTTTGAGCGAAATTCCCAGGGCTGCGGCTCGCCCTGCATTTGCTCGGTATCCATTGATTCATCTATCATACCGGCAATTTTTACGTAGCCGCCCAGCGGTAGCCAGCCTATGCCGTATTCAACATCTTTATAGGTGAATTTAAAAAGGCTAAAGCCCCAGGCGTCAAAAAACAGGTAGAACTTCTCTACCCTGATGCCAAAGGCGCGCGCAGCTAAAAAATGGCCAAGCTCATGTAAGATCACCAAAATCGAAAGTCCCAGCAGCAACTGGCCAACCATTATTACTATACTCATTCTTTATATTACGTTGTATGCCTTGTGCGGCATTTGTTTTATTAAATTTTGCGCAAATATGCGTGTTTCTTTATCAGTATTCAAATAGTCGGTAAGCGTAGGCTGAGTTTTAAAGCCAATGCCTTGCATGCAGCTTTCTATCACCTCGCTCATGGCTAAAAAGCCGAGTTTATCGGCCAGAAATCCCGCTACTGCAACTTCGTTAGCCGCGTTTATTATACATGGCATATTGCCGCCTTTGTTTAAAGCATCATACGCAAATGCTAAGTTACGGAAAGTCGCCAGGTCGGGCTTTTCAAAGGTAAGCGTTGGGTAATCCATAAAGTTAAACCGCTTAAAACTGTTCTTTAAACGGTTAGGATGAGCTAAAGCGTATTGAATGGGTAATTTCATATCGGGCAAACCCATTTGTGCTTTTAAAGAGCCGTCCTCAAACTGCACCAGTGAGTGAACTATGGATTGCGGATGAACGATAACATCGATCTGGTCAGGCAACAAATCAAACAACCATTTCGCTTCGATGACCTCCAAACCCTTATTCATTAGCGTAGCAGAATCAATAGTGATCTTGGCGCCCATAACCCAGTTAGGGTGTTTTAAGGCGTGCTCGCGGGTTACGTTAGCCAGCAAGCCGGCTGTTTTACCGCGAAAGGGGCCGCCGGAAGCTGTGAGTATAATTTTTTCAATCGTTCTGTAATCCTCACCAACCAGGCATTGATAAATGGCCGAGTGCTCAGAGTCAACGGGGAGTATTTTAACATCGTGCTGTTTAGCCAGGTCGGTAATCAACTCGCCGGCCACAACCAGGGTTTCTTTATTTGCCAACGCAATGGTTTTGCCTGCTTTAATGGCAGATATAGTAGGTTCTAACCCTGCAAAGCCAACCATAGCGGTGAGCACAATATCTATCTGCCTGTCTGTAACAATATCAATGATTGCTTTGATGCCGCTAAGCACTTTGGTAGCAGTGCCTGCCAGCGCGTCCTTCACCTCTATATATTTGCTATCATCGCAAATAATGGCGTAAGCCGGCTTAAATTGAAGTGCCTGTTGTATCAGCAAATAGGCATTGCTGTGGGCTGTTAAAACATAAGCATTAAATAATGATGGGTTTTCGCCAATCACCTCTAATGTTTGCGTACCTACACTTCCGGTTGAGCCAAGAATGGCTATATTTTTTATAATATTACTCAATTTTTAAACAATATACGCTTTCAATCCGTCTGCAATCTTCCTGTCGTTAGCCAGGCGCGGAACCTTATTTTGGCCACCCAGCTTGCCCTGCGATTTCATATAGCTGATAAATGCGTCCCTTTTCAAAGTTTGGATAATCAAAGGTTGCAAAATGTTACCATCAATCAGGTCAAAATAATAAATATTTTTTAATTGAAGCGCCTTGTCAACTTTAGCTGCAAAAGCTTGCATATCTTTCGGCATCGACCCAAACTCAATAAACCATTCGTGGTAGGGTAGCTGCCCCTTTGCCGGGCTTACTTGCGGGGCCACGGTAAACTCCACAATATCTGCGCCCTCCTCGTTAGCTACACTCATGAGTGCATGTTCAACCTCCTCGCCGATAACATGTTCACCAAACGCAGAAATATAATGTTTGATACGCCCGGTTACCAATATTTTATACGGGTTTTTGGAGATAAACTTAACAGTGTCGCCAATGCTGTACCCCCACAAACCGGCATTTGTATTCAATATCAGCGCATAGTTTTTATTTAGCTCAACATCAGCCAAACTAACACGTGCAGGGTTTTCATTGAAATATTCATCTGTTGGAATAAACTCATAAAAAATCCCTGAATCAACCAGTAACAGCAGCCCTTTTTCTTTTTGCGAATCCTGGAAAGCAATAAAACCTTCAGAAGCGGGGTAGGTTTCAATACTATCAATAGCAAAACCTATACTTTCCTGAATACGTGAACGATAAGGTTCGTAATTAACGCCACCATACACAAACAACTTAAAGTTGGGAAAGATATCCTTAATCTTCTTACCGCCCGATATGGCAGACAATCTATCGAAATACATTTGGCACCAGGGCGGTATGCCCGATATCAGGCGCATATCTTCTTTAACGGTTTCCCGCACTATGGCGTCTACTTTTTCTTCCCAGTCGTCAATACAATTCACCTCATAGCTGGGCAGCCGATTTTTTTGCAGATAAGCCGGCACATGGTGTGCTACGATGCCTGATAATCTTCCGGTTGGGATACCGGCTTTCTCGGCCAGTTCAGGGCTGCCTTGCAGAAATATCATTTTGCCATCCACAAAATCGGCTTTGCCGGTTTCATGGATATAGGCTAACAAAGTGTTACGCGCCGCTTTGATATGCTCGGGCATACTTTCTTTGCTTATGGGAATATATTTTATACCTGAGGTAGTGCCCGAAGTTTTGGTAAGATAAGTTGGCTTGCCCGGCCAAAGTACATTTTCTTCACCATTGGTTACGCGTTGAATGTAGGGATACAGCTCTTCATAGTCGCGAATGGGGACCTGCTTTTTGAAATCCTCGTAGGTATTAATGCGGCCGAAGTTATGGTCATTGCCAAATAAAGTATCCTTTGCCTGATCGATCAGTTGTGCGAAGGTTTGTTGCTGTAGTGATACCGCGTTGGCACGTATGCGATCCAGATCTCTATTAATCCACGCCGCAAATACCTTACTCAATATAGCTTTTAAACCCATGGCTTAATTGGTTTCGGCAATCTCATCATCCACATCCTGGTGGCTGTAGATCAATTTGCGATAGGTTACGGCCAGAATAATATTAACAAATGGGTAGGTGAATATGATGGCGATAGAAATAAACGGATAATAACGTGAAAGTGTGGCAGGCAAGGCTATCAGCACTAAAATAATAACAAGCATGGTTAACACCTTGAAAAAGTAACCGCGGGTTAAATCAAAGCTTTGCCTGATAGATTCAAATGCGCCCGACTCATCATCAACCACAAAGGTGATGAAGAACATCATACGCAAGGTAATGTAAAGTGCCAGTAGTGCAGCAATGTCTTCTATCAGCGTTTGGAGGTTTGGATATTCATCAAGGCCTTTCATGGTAAAATGGAAGGTAGTAACCACAAAGGCAATAAAGAACACTACGATAAGGTAGCTTATAATACTTTTAAATGAGGGCAGAACCTGGTTAAACTCAAATTCATAATACTCACTGTCAATCACGGTGAATATTAGCTTGTACAGGCCCAGCGTAGTGTAGGCCTGTACAAATATCATCATGAAAGAAACGGCGGTGGTACCGGCAAATGACTCTGTCGAAAAAACGTACTCAACTACAATACCCAGAATAGAAAGCAGCAAGAACGATATAAATGAGTAAACAATTATAGTTACAAAGTTTTTCTTGAAAATAACCCATGCAGCTTTTGTAGTTTCTGCAACAGAAAAAGGATGATACATATTAATTTACCACTGTTTTAGTATTAACCTGCGCCAAACGTCTTGCATGAAGCCTAAACCGTAAGCGGTAAGTTGTATAACCGAGGCTAACACGCTCAAAAATGCAATTTTTACCGACTTATTTTTACTTAGCGAATGAAAAAATATCAACAAAATAATAAGTGCGGCAATAATATTACATAAAATAGCAATCGACCAGCCGAAAATGTTTGCCAAGAGTGTGAAAATAACACAGAGTGTAAATATGGCGGGGAAGAAATGAACCAACTTAAGCTCGTTAGGGAAGAACTTGTAAACATTAATACGCGCGCGCCCAAAGAAGTGCAGCTGCTTATAAAACTGCAAAAAGTTGGTGCGGCGCTTATGGTATACTTTAGCGCGGGGAATCAACCCGATCTTAAAACCCATATTGTGAATACGGATGCTGTACTCGATATCCTCGCCAGATCGCGTAATGATAAAACCGCCTGCTTTTTCCCACACCTTCCGCGAAAGCCCCATGTTAAAGCTGCGCGGATGAAACTGACCCAGGCTTTTTTTATTGCCGCGAATACCGCCTGTGGTAAACGGCGAGGTCATGGCGTAGCTAATTGCTTTTTGGGTGGGGGTGAATGACTCATGCGCTGCATCCGGGCCGCCGTAGGCGTCCAGCCAATTCTCGTTTAATGAGTTGTTGACGATTTCCAGGTAATCATCGGGAATTAAACAATCTGAATCGAATATAATAAAGTAATCTCCTTTGGCGCGCTCAAAAGCGTAATTGCGGGCAAAACCCTGGCCGGCATTGTCTTTTACGAAATAGCGTAAGTTTAACTGACTTTCAAAGCTTTTTACAATTTCCTCAGCACCGTCTTTTGATCCATCTTCAATTACCAGTACCTCGAAATTTTTATAAGTCTGCGTGGTTAGCGTTTCGAGCAACTCTTTAATTTCCTGAGGGCGATTGTATAAAGGTATGATGATGGAGAAAAACATGAATTAGATTTGAGAATTGAGATTTGAGAATTGAGCCCAGATATTAGAAAGAGAAAGATTTGAAAAAGTAAAATATTCAAAAAATGATATTCTCATATCTCACGTCTCAAATCTCACATCTAAATTTAAATGCTGTCTTCTATCTGGTATTTATTGCGCTCGGGCGCGGCACGGGCTACCAGTTCAGCCACAAAGCCGGTTAAAAACATTTGCGAGCCGATGATAATGGCAACCAGTGCAAAATAGAACAGAGGTTGATCTGTAACCTCGCGAGAAATTCTGATATGATTAGCTATATCGTATAACTTATCGCCAATTAACCATAACGCACAAATGGTACCCGCCAAAAAGCTTAAGGCGCCTAACGAGCCGAAAAAGTGCATAGGGCGTTTGCCAAACTTGCCGACAAAGAATATTGACATCAAATCAAGCAAACCATTAATAAAACGGCTCATGCCAAATTTGGTAACGCCGTACTTACGTGCGCGATGCTCAACAATTTGTTCGCCTATTTTGGTGAAGCCCGCCCATTTAGCTATAACCGGTATGTAGCGGTGCATCTCGCCGTAAACCTCAATGTTTTTAACTACGTTTTTGCGGTATGACTTCAATCCGCAGTTAAAATCGTGCAGGTTGTTAATGCCCGACATTTTGCGTGTAGCCCAGTTAAATACTTTGGTTGGTATGGTTTTACTTAGCGGATCGTAACGTTTAGCTTTCCAGCCTGATATCAGGTCATAACCATCTACGGCAATGCGGCGATAAAGATCAGGTATCTCATCAGGGCTGTCTTGTAAATCAGCATCCATAGTGATAACCACATCGCCCTGGGTGGCATCAAAACCTACATTCAACGCGGCTGATTTGCCATAGTTGCGGCGAAACTTAATGCCCTTGATAAAAGGATTGTTTAAACGTAGTTTATTGATCATATCCCATGAGCCGTCAGTACTGCCGTCGTCAATTAGTATGATCTCGTAAAGGAAATTGTTTTCGGCCATTACGCGGGCAATCCACGAAGTAAGCTCAGGCAATGATTCAACTTCGTTATATAAAGGTATTACTACTGATATATCCATTTATTGGTGATAGGGTGAGCGCTAAGCAATTTTGAACCCATGCAAAAATAGAAAAAATGAGGAATGATTTATATGTGCCGGTTTTCAATTATCCAATAACGGAAATTCGCGCTGCGATTCATGCATCAGGTTCTCAAAATCAAAGCGGGCTACCCAGCTTTTTTCGTTTTTATTGTAGTAAATAAAAGCTTCTACCGCAAGGTAATCAGGCTGTTTATTCTCATAATCTTTATCCCAAAGTATGGCTTTGATGCCGTAATATAGTTTGATCCTGGTTTTTTTATAGCTATAGACATCTTTACGGGTTTTAAGTTTTACACCGCCTGAGTATCTTTTATTGAAATCAACCTGTATTAATATCCGTTTTTCAGGATCTTGGTTTTTGGCGATGAGACAGGTGATAAAACTTCCGGTCAACATAACACTTGCACTTGCCAACCATAACCAATAGCCGGGCTGGTAGCCTGTTATAGATGAAGTTATATTAGGCTTTAAGTCTGATATTTTTGTGGCTGACAGGAATGAAGCAGCTAGCAGTGTCCCGATAAAACTAAATATCACAGCCCATTTGGGATGCTTATCAATTTGCGACCATGCAGCCCATAATGCGGGATTGGCGTACCAGGTTAAGCCGGCAATGCTCATAATGCCCCCTACAGCGCCCATTGCCACTAATGAAATGCCATACCAATGATTACCGCATGCACCCGAAATGCAATAGCCCTGCTGCGTTAAAGATATGGCATACAAGCCAATGCTGATAACTAAAGTTGTTTTGGAAGTATTGTGATAAGCCCGGGTACTCATACTTACACAAAATAAATAATACCTTTATATTATGCAATGTAATTGGCCTTTAAATCTGGCCATCCTTTGTTCATTTTAAGGGTTAAGCATCAGTAGAAACCTAAGTGTTGTTATGGGCTGCGACGGATGTCAGGATTTAACAATAGTCAAGGCTTTTGTTAAGGTGTGTTAAACTTCTAAATATCAGTTTAATAAAATTTTATATTTGCTTGCATTCAATACAAACCCAATCACAATTTAGCAGCAGGTTTGCCGGTATGGAAAGATGAGGTTGCCGGCAAACTATTTGCGTGGCAACAAAGCGTTCAAATTAATCAAACTGGTTTTGCAGACGGGTAAGCCTGTCTATGATCAGATTTAATTTCTCCTGCTCATTCTTCACAAACTGTCCCCTGATGTAAAAGGTCGAAAATAAGATAAAGGCTACATAGATGCTGTAGGCTATAGCTTTAAACAGGGTTGTTGTACTTTGAAGCACTTCCTGAAAATACAGGAACAAACCGGTGCTCATTAATAACACATAAATGTAATAAAGCTGTCCGTAAAGCTTAGCGCGGTTGCGTTGG
>Ga0153956_1002962_pt1 | contig 11635 bp, 10 predicted proteins | sample TSFL040MetaG_FD_104704 | JGI IMG/M metagenome (GOLD analysis project Ga0153956, IMG submission 104704) | Attine ant fungus gardens microbial communities from Florida, USA - TSFL040 MetaG | ecosystem: Host-associated > Fungi > Mycelium > Unclassified | place: USA: Florida, Wekiwa Springs...
CTGCGGCCAACCCGGTGCAATCCAGAGGAAACATTCGATGAGTGCGACGAACGCACGCCAGGGCATCCTGTCCCTGGCGGTCAAGGACAAGGCCGCGCTGTACAGCGCCTACATGCCGTTCGTGAAGAACGGCGGCGTGTTCGTACCCACCCCCAAGCGCTACTTCCTGGGCGACGAGGTGTTCCTGCTGCTGACCCTGCCCGATTCCAGCGAACGCCTGCCGGTGGCTGGCAAGGTGGTGTGGGTCACCCCGCTGGGCGCGCAGGGCAACCGCCAGGCCGGCATCGGCGTGCAGCTGGCCGACGGCGCCGATGGCGAAGCGATCCGCAGCCGGATCGAAACCCTGCTGGCCGGCACCGCCGGTTCGGACAAGCCGACCCAGACCATGTAGTACAGATTCGCAGGCCGTGAGCGGGGGAGCTTGTGCCGGCCTCGCGGGTGATGCCTCGCTACATGCCGGAGGGCGCCATGCACGGTTGTTCACGCCGGCGGGAGCGATAGGTGAAAAAGTTGCTCCGGTCCGTTGACGTCGCCACGATTCCCCCTATAATGAGCGGCTCGCAACACGGGCGGTTAGCTCAGCGGTAGAGCATTGCCTTCACACGGCAAGGGTCACAGGTTCGATCCCTGTACCGCCCACCACGCGAACGAAAAAACCCCTGATTTTTCAGGGGTTTTTTGTTGCCCGGGATTCGGCTTTTCGTCGTTGGATGGCTTGGCAACCTGTTGCCCCGAGATCGGGTTGCCACTTTTTTGCCACGCAATTCCGCCGGTGCGACGTTCACTGACGGGGACTTACACTGGATTTGGCACGGATGTGTCACGGTGTCTTGGAGATGATCCTGGATGGGTGCTGCAATCTCGAAGAGCAGCGCTGAGCCGTCTCCCGGGACCGGGGAGACAGCGGTTGGAACGATCAGGTTTGCCCGCCTGGCGGCCCATGTATGGCTGCATGTGGACATGCCGATGGCAGTCGAAAGGTCCGGTTGCAGGCAGAAATCTCTTGGGGCTCTCTAGAGGGAGTGGGGGATCGCTTGAAGGCGGAGCAGGCATTTGCCATGCTGGCTCCGCCCAGTTCTGGCTGCTGGGCAGCAACCTTGCCCGCTTGGCGGCTCTCTCGATGAGAGTCCGCCGTGGAAGCCACTACTGCCAATACCAATAGCGCCAACACCCTCCTGCTGTTCTTGCTGCAGGGATATGGCCCTGCGATGTCCTTCGGCGACATCGCCGATACCTTGAAAATTTCGCGCGCAGCGCTTCACCAGCGCTGTTTTCGGGCTGACATTGAAGGTCGCAGTTACCTGCCTGCTGAAGGCCGTTTGGACCGTAGTCATTGGGCCACGGCATCCATCGCGCGATGGATGGACGCTCCATCACGTACCGTTGAGGCGGTAGCTCCGGAGCACACTTTCGCTTCGCCGGCACAGCGAGGACCCGGCCGCCCCAGGAAAAAGCCGAGAGGAGGGGCATCACGGGAGGGGGCGTGATGATGCCGGGCAGCGCGCTTCACGCGCTTCCGGATGCCCACGGAGCCTATCTGCATGCAGGGAAACGGCATGGGACGGTGCTCGTATGGCGGCAAGGTGTCAGCCATGGAGCTTGGGAAAAAATTGGGCCAGACGATGACTTGGCCGACGCGCTTTCAGGCTACACGGGATGTAGCGATTGCTACCTGTCGGTCAATGAGTTTTACGGTTGGCGCAAGGTCATCTTGCTCCGTTCGCTACGAGCCTGTTTTGTCGACTTGGATAACTGCACAAGTATCGATGCGGCGTTACTGGCAGTCGATGACGCATGCTTGACAATGCCTAGCTATGCCGTGCATTCCGGTCGTGGTGTCCATCTGTATTGGGCAATGGATCCGGTGGGCAGTCAGGCATTGCCAGTCTGGCAGGCCATCCAGGCAACCTTGGTAAAGACACTGGCTAGTGTCGGTGCTGACCCGCTCGCCAAGGACTGCACCCGCGTGTTGCGCTTGGTCGGCACAATCAACAGCAAGACGAGAGAAAAAGTGTGGGGGCGCGTCATCACTCCTGGTCGTTGGACGCTCCATCAGTTGGCTGATGAGGTGCTTGGACCGCGTGAACATATCCGAGAGGTGATGGCACGGCCGAAATGCACTTATCCGGTACGCCGAGCAGGGCGGATGGCCATCGATCACAATGCGTTGTGGTACCGCCGTTATAAGGATTTGTGCCTGATTGCAAGGCACCATGGTTCTGGGCGCGTTGGAGTAAGCGAAGGTCACCGGGACAAGTTGCTGTTTCTGCTGGGGGTGGCACTTTCCTGGTTTACGCACGGTGATTCCTTGCGGCAGGAAATCGATCTTGTAGCTCGCAAGTACCTGCGAAGCCTGACGTCGATGGAAGTCGCGGCCTATACCCGGCCCATCGTTGATCGCGCCGTGGCTGCGGCTCAGGGGCGGACGATAGCGTTCAATGGCCAGGAGCGGGACGCGCGCTTTTTCTTCAAGACGGAGACGATCCGCATATGGCTGGGAGATCTTCTCGTTCCCGAGCTGGAACCGAGGTTACAGGTCTTGCTGCCTCCTGAGAAATTGCGGGAGCGAAAGCGAATACGTGATGCATCCCGTTGGAGTCAGGATCGGGCGACCTATCTGGAAAGTCATGCCCAAGAGCGCAGCAAGCCATGGCGAGCGGCTGGAGTAAGCAGGGCAACTTACTTCCGTAGACGAGCACAAGAAGCTTCTCCAGATCGTGAGACAGGTGCGCGTCCCGTATAGCCCCCGCAGGGTAGGCGGCGTAGCCGCTTGCCTTGGCCTGTGCTCCAGAGGGTACTCAGGGAGCATGCTGTTAGTATTAATGCTAACAACTTATGATGTCCCGTCTCAGGTCATGAGCCGACCTGGCCCGAGACTGCCTGCATGCCGCTGCTCCACCTTCCATCGCCTTGGCAGCACGTGATGCAGCGCTATCGGCGCACGCTGGTGGAGAGTCAGTTGCTGGGCCTGGAGCGGCGCTGGGAGCGGGTGGAGGGTGTGGCCCACCTGATCGTCGAGCGCTTGCACCGGCTCGATGAGATGCTTGATGGCGTGGAGGCGAAGAGTCGGGATTTTAGGTAAGCAGGTGAGGGTTTTCGACCCAAGGCAGTCGCAGCGACTCGCTAACTTGATGCCCGATTGCAGTCAGTCAAATGGTATTTCGCGTGCTCACTTGAAGTTGCACCGTTTCCCCAGAGTTGCAGCCGGCCCCCGAGTTTTCTTGAAGAATATGCTGATTCCTGCACTGTTGAATGTCTCCACCAGCTAGGCTGGATCGGTGTGGTGCTGCTCCTCGCTGCGCGGTCTGCATAGGTATTCTCCAAGCTCCGCGAAACAGGCCGCTCACCCATTATGATTGTCAGTAGAAGGCACCGCGCAGCGGCGAGAGCATTAGCAGATGAGCAAGAAGGAAGTCACCCCACGCGACCCGCTGCAGGGTACTCAAGTGATGAGCGCTGTCGCTACTGGCGGCGGTGGCGCCGTCTTTCAGGCCCGTGTGGGTGCCCTGTATCTGGCCAACATGCTTACCGGCTTGCCTACAGCCTTCTGCTTGCACGGTACTCGGGTTGAAGAACTGCGCTTTGAAGCTCGCTATAAAGGTGCTCACACCGACGATGTCTACTGTCGGCTCCGTAACTCCAAGGAAAGTTGGCTACAACTCGTCCAGTGCAAGCGAGGCCTCAACGCTACTGCTGGCAACACAGATTTTATCGACGGACTGCAGGGTGCCTGGCGCGACTTTCTCAGTATCGGGAAGAGCCCTTTTGACCGCGCCAGTGACGTCCTAGTTCTTGCGACCATAGCTCCGGCGACGGCCGCTAACCAGGCAGCAAAGCGTCTTTGCGAACTTGCCCGTGCATCAGCAGATTTCGCTGACTACCTACAGAAGGTGAACTCCCGGCTTTTCGACAAAAAGCACAAGGAAACCTGGGAAGCGTTCAAGACGGTTTCGAAGGAGACGCTGGCCGACAAGTACACCGAAGAGCTTGTCTTCCAACTGCTCCAGCGTCTGCGTGTTGATATTCATGACTTGGGTACCGAATCCTCGCAGGAGCTCAGCCTCATCCAAGCACTCTTGACTTCAGGGCAATCAGGCGATTCAGGAGAGCTGGTATGGGATGGCCTTGTTTCCTATGTGCAAGAGCAAGGCATTACAGTAGGGACTGTCACTCGGACGGCATGGTCTCAGACTGCCAAAGAAGGACTGCAAGCGGCAGTGAGCCGCCTGACTTCCTCGCGCGGACTGGGAGGTGTTACTGAGCGTTTGACTGAGCGAGCCCTACTTCAGCTTTCCCTCATCTCGACAAGCTTACCCAATGGCGCACACATCCCTCGAGGAGAGTGTGTAGGTCGTGTGCTGTCAGCACTTGATGACCGCCAACTCGCCATCATCACTGGAGGCCCGGGCGCAGGGAAGTCAGCGGTCGTCTCTGAACTTGCATCTCTGCTGCGTGAATCCGGCCCACTGTTCTTCTTCAGGGCTGATGAGCTGGATGTGCCGACTTTGGCAGCAGTTCAATCCCTGAATGGGCTTCAAGACCCCGTGCTGGGCATCGACACGCTGCTGCGCACAGGAGCTACTGTCATCATCGACTCGTTGGAGAAGGCTCTCGAGGCACAGAACCCAGGCGCGCTCGAAGAGCTACTCGCACTTGTTCGCAAGAATAAGTCGTCGAGGCTCTGCATCACGACGCGCTCCTATGCTCTCAACGGTCTGTATACAAACTTCCTCTATAGCTTTTCCAGCCAAGTCGTAGACGTTCCTCTACTCACGGACGCGGAGATTACCACCGCGGTAATCGAAAGCCCGCTCGAAGTGGTTGTCGCCAAAGACTCCGGGGTAAAAGAAGTTCTGCGTACACCCTATTACCTGCAGCTAGCGTTCAAGTCCGCCGCGGCGCGAACAGCACTGCCAAGTGCTTCGGGTAACGACCTTAGGCGGGCACTTTGGACAGAGCGAATTGCGCCCAGCAGAGGAATTTCGTCCGCCATGCGCACAAGGCGTCTAGCGACTTTCGACCAAGTCTGCTATCTGCGCACCGAACGCTTTGCGCAGTTCGTTGAGGCTCCCGGGGACGCAGAGGCTGTCACGTCGCTCCTGCAAGACGCTGTACTTGCGAGGGACGAGACCGGCCGAGTAGCCCCGGCGCACGATGTCTTGGAGGATTGGTCGCTGTTCTATCGAGTAGAACGTGAGGTGCGCTCCGCAGAGAGGGACTGGTCAGCTTTGTTCACAAAGCTCGGCTCACATGCGGGCATGCGACGAGCCTTGCGCTCATGGACGGCTCAGAGATCAGCTGAAGGCGACGATGACGCCTACGCGCTCTTGGAGGATGCTCTCCAGCCCGAATCGACGATTGCGCAATTGTGGCGCGACGAAATAGCCATCGGGCTTCTGCGCTCTGATCGAGTCGAGGAGTTAGTCGAAAAGCTTGGAAACAATGACACCTTTAGGAGCGTGGCTCTGCTTCAGCGTCTGAGCCACCTGCTGAGGGTTGCTTGCAAGGGTCCGACTTCCATCAACTACTCGCACTTGGCGGCCGACACTGCGAACAAAGAACTTATTGCCCGAGTCGGGATGGCTGCACCGGTAGGCAAGGCTTGGGACGTGATGACTGGGTTGGTTGCAAGGGCATTCCCATCTCTGCCACCGGAAGCTCACTCATGGGTTGTCCAACTCGCCGAAGACGCGGTTTCGCACGATGACGCTTGGTACAAGCCAAGCCCACGTGTGGCCGATATCTTCAGCATGGCTGAGCACTATTGTTGGCGAGACAACGACACTTGGTACCGGGAAAAGTCTGTAGGTAAGCGGTTCTACGAGCTTCTGTGTCGCTGCTCTGGAGCTGACCCAGCCAAGTTCAAGATGTTCATCGACACACTTGTGAAGCGGGTCTCCGAGGATCGAGAAGACCGTGATGTCTACGCAGAAGAGCGATTGGAATTCCTTACCAACATTAAGCACTGCAAGGAGCCCATTTACTTCAACGCAGAGTTAGTTCGCACTGCGTTCTGGACGCTCTACACAGAGCCTAGGCCTCGAACCGAACGTCACTTCGGCATGGGTGGCTGGGAGGCAGCAATGGGCCTCAGTCAGAGGGCAGCGCATGCGTTCTTCCCTCCCTCCGTGTTGCAAGGACCTTTCCGGTGGCTCCTGCTTTACTCCTTTGTTAAGAGCGTGCGCTTTGTCGTTGACCTCTGCAATCACGCAGCTGTGTCATTTGCCAAATCGCATCCGGAGGAGGTCATCGTTATTCCACCGGAACATAGTCCGAACGGGCGGGCCCACATTCACGATTGGCGACTTTGGGCGACCTATCGTGGCCACTCCGTTTCTAGCTATGCCTTGAACTGCGCACTCATGGCTCTGGAGGAAAGGCTTCTGATCGGGGCGGAGGTGCAACCGGAGATCATCTCGGAGATCCTCGCGTTCATTTTGGAGAACGGTGAGTCTAGCTTCACTACGGGCTTGGTGGCAGGCGTACTGATGGCGCATCCGAGCCTCGTCAATGAAAATTTGCTGCCGCTCTTCAACTGCCCGCAGTTCTTCGCTGATGACATCGCGCGTCTCACGGGAGAGACGACTGCTTTAGCCATTCGCGGCGGTCACGATGGCTTAGACAACGAGAGGCAAAAGGAGCGCATCGCCAGCAACCGGCTACCGCACAGGAAGCAGCACTTGGAGATGCTCGTGCTTCAGTTGCAGTTTATCCGCCCCGACCTCCGGGAGAGCATCTTTGCGATCCTCGATAAGCACATCGAAGATCTCAAGCACGCCAAAGATGTGCCTGACAGTTGGCGCATGGGGCTCAAGCGCATGGACGCTCGAGGCATGAAGCTCGGCAAGCCAGTTGGTGATGGGGAGTTCGTACCTCTGGAAATAGCGAACCTCGAGCCCGAGTTGAAGCAAGTGAGCGACCAAGCGGAGTCAAGAAGTCAACTTATGAACCGGTTGGCAGCTGTCCGGGTTTGGGCGGGAGCTGTGACGCGGCCAATGCTTACCTCGTCTCCGGGGGCCGCAGACCGCTTCTCCTCCTCGTCTGAGGTATACGAAGAGTTCCAGCGCCTTCTTGAAGAGGTTAAGGGGCAGGAAGAGACCTTGTTATTGGGGATGAATGACGACCTCCCTTGTGCGCTGATTCAGCGCTGGCCGACCGACACCTCGGAAGCGCTCCAATGGGCCAAGGACTATCTCCTTGACGTCACCTCGAAGCGCCTGGACAACGACGCTTGGATCCGTGGTAGCACCGCGACGGGCGAGTTGAGAGCCACGACGCTCGTTTTGCTGGCAAGCGTAGACCCAAGCCATCCAAAACTGCCTGAGTCCCTCGCCAACATCATTACAGAGCCCGTCTGGAAGGTTCGCAGGGCAGGAGCCCTTGCCATCTCAGAGATTCTGCGACCAAAGCAGCCTCTGCTCGCCGAGATCTTGACCACGGCGCTGGCGCAATACGCCGAAGCGCTCGACACCACAATAGGTACTGCGCGAAGACACAGGCGCGACTTCGTCGAAGAAGCACGGGACTCAATCAGTAAGGGGGTGGTGGCAGTCCTTACAGGCGGGAAGATAGCTCCTAGGCCTAGTCCTAGAAGCCTCGCCGCTGTCAAAGAATGGACGATAGCACTCGATGCCGCCCGCAGCGAGATGCCAGAGACTTGGAGAGTCCAGGCGCTTACAACGCTTTCCCACCTGATGGCCGATCAGGAAGGCAAGTCACGGGTTGACCGGTGCGACCCAGACTATGTCGATTTCGAAGCGCGCTGGGAGGTGGGAGACCTTTTGGCATCTGAGCTGCTAGTTCAGAGCACCAACAAGACTTCCGTCTTCGAAACCCTTGACTACTGCATCGAGCATGGCCAAGAACTCAGTGAAAGGGTGCTGGAGTTAACCCTTAGCGGGTGCATGAAGCAAGAGTACGCTAACGCGGATGCCTTCTGGCGTGTATGGGACCGGGCCGCAGCGAAGATCCTTCCAGACGAGTCGTTGCGCACGTGCTCGCGGCGCGTGTACAGCAAGAATGAGAAGCCGCTCGCCGTGCTGCTGTTTCAGTCCATTCCATGGACCAATACCTTTCACGACTTGCCACTGCTGCGAAACCGCCCTCGTTTCATAGCCAACTGCCTTGTCGCGGCAGGTGACAGCCGGCACGCACTCGAACATCTGCTTGCGCTAATGGCGGGTGTTGGAAGGGCAACGTCGGTGCCCTCCGCCTTAGGGGAACTGAGGGACGCGATAGCGAAGGCTCCGGCTGCCCTGTTCAACGACGGAAGCAACCTTTGGAACGCTGAGACTGTCTGCCAAGCAGCGGTGCATGAGCATCGTCAGGTACTCCTCCGGGATGTCGCCCTCAGGCAGGCTACTCTAGATGTGCTGGATAGGCTCGTAGACGCCGGTTCGTCCTTGGCCTTTCAGTTACGCGACTACTTGGCGACATCGTCCCCGGCTGTACCTTTAACACCTCCAGCCTCAAGCTCAGCTGCGTAGCTTTTCAAATTTCGTCGGTGGCAACAGCTAGCCTCTCGAAGAGCCAATACTTCCAAAGGATGGCTCCTGGTCGATAGCTGTCGTTGAGTGAATGAGTACTTTCCCCGCTACACTGGAAAGCCTGTAATCAGGCCGAAGGCTGATGCTCACAATCAGGAGCAAGACATACACTTAATGACCTCAGCCTAGGGAATGGCGCTCCTGCATGAGTTCAACCGCCGCCTCGTGGGCACGTACAAGTTCGGGATTCCGTTCCACGCATCGAATCATTTGTTTTCGCACTTTGTTTTTCACCTTAACAAAAGACGGCATTGCTGGCAGACGTTCCTGGCGACGTTCCGTGACATGAAGGCTGCGGAGTGTTCCATCGGCTTGAATTGCTGCAGGCGTATGCATGGCCGTTTCCGTGAATGCTCCTGCATCCGCATATCGTCTCCCCAACGCCTGCAAGGTTCCCTGCATCGACGATGCTCGGGCCATCAGCAATCCTCCCGCGTTAATTGCCTGGAAGGCATTGAGGGTGCATACATCCTCTTCGGACGCATTGACGATCTTTCCAGCGCTAGCCTCCCGATAGAGGTAGACCGTTGGATCGTACAAGCAGCATGTGACTGACGGCGATATCGGCAGGAAGAATTGAACCCCGCGTGCAGTGATGGAAGAGGCGCCCAACTCCCGTGAATCCCGAAGGTACCAGTTGTACTGGAAGACCGGGTGGTCTGAGAGAATGAACTCAGTCGCGGTTCTGTTCACGACCAGCGCTACTCTCAAGTCCGAGATCAGTCGCCAATTTATTGCGGCTCCCGCGGCCAAATAGGCAAGCACGGCACGCGGCTCAGAATGCGATATCCGCAATCTCCTTGCCGCCTCCACGTCATAACCATTCAGTCGTGCCAGTTCGGCGAACATCGTCTGCATTCCCGCGCTCATGAACGCAAGGCCGTTCTCGTAGGACCGCCGTGTCCTGAATAACTGAACTAACAGGAAGCGTAGAAGCTCTGTCGTCGGCTTTGGATTCACTGGCTCATGGGCCTGAGCTAACCGCTCTATGTCCACGCTGGCTGGCGTTTCAATATGTTCGCTCAGGAATTGTTCGAAGGATGCATCAGTGTCATACACGTAGTTGCCAGCGCATACGTCTCGGATGTTCTGATTCAACCGATATTGGATCCGATCGATGTCGTAGACGCTGATGCGCGATCTGCCGCTCTCTTCGGCCGCAAACCGCCGGAGAAGGAACTGCGGGACAAAGTGCTGCTTCTTTGCAGGCATGAGGCGGTTCCGTGTGCTGGATGTGGAAGTTCAGCGGGAGGTTCTGGGATAAGCCCGTGATTACAAAAGTGCAACTGACAAGAGTCTAGGCACAGGACTGCTAGTCTAAAAAGCAATGTCTACTCATGGCCGGAAGTAGATACTCTACTTCTCCAGTTGGCGTGGTGCACACATTCACTTCACCCCCAGGCCGCACTTACAACACATGTACTATCTACGCTTGTGATCATTCGTTTCAGGAGATCACCAGCATGTCGCTTGTAGCCTTTTGCTTCCGGGCCGCTTTTTCGCTAGGTGTCGGTATGGTCATGGGAGGCTGTGGCAGTCGTCACGAGCCTCGGCCACTGGATGTTGAACTACTGGCGACGGACGTCTATGTTGCAGTGGCGCAGCAATCGCTTGTCTTGCCATTCGCTGCCATGGGAGACCCGGTGAGTGGAGGCATGTCGTTTTCGCTCAATCGGAAAGCGGATGCGAAGCGTGCAGTGGAGCGGCGAACCGCTTTCCTCCGCGAGACTCGTAACCCTCGATCTCCGCTCGCGCTCGACCTGGTCTCGATCAGGCTGTATGCATACGGCGCAAGCGACTTCCACGCTGACGGTGGTCAGTTATGCCTTCAACTGTCACGCCATTGGGCACGAGCTGTGTGTGACGGTTCATTGGGCCCCATCCGGCGCGCGTTACCCCACAATGGTTTCAAGTTGCTCGACCTTGCCCAACTACGGCCTGATGAGCCACATGGACCGGCAAACTGCCTTGACGGTGGCAAGCGTAATCCCCCACCCGTAGTCCCGGGGCGAGGAATGATCATGTGTCCCGCGCTGGTCTTTGGTGGCGATGAGGACGAATTTCATACGGCTGTCTTGAGGATCGACGGCAACTTGGGCGCAGTGTGGACAGTCTGGCGAGGCGGGAGGAATGGTGAGTCCGCTGAAGCAATGGCTGAGCGAGAGGGGCGCGCCATCAAGCTGTTCGTCGAGACGGCGCTTGGAGAGCACGAAGACTACTTGAAGCTCCAGCAGGGAATGGCCGACTTGTTGCCTCCTGGAGGCTGATGCCGGGGTGATGTATCCAGTAGCTGTTGTGGGCGGAAGCAGACTTTTGGTGCGGGCATGCTGGGTGTTCCTTCTGGGCCTATAGGCTGTCCACATCAACCCAGCCGTTATCTGTCAGGGCAACGGTCATCTTTTTCTCCCGTCCTTCAGCCAAAGCCTTCCCGATCTCTGGGATGGCCGCCTGTAGCTGTTCGTCCTTTGCCCACTCTCGGATGTTGATGGGAGAGGCGGTGAAAATGACTGTGCTAACCGTCATGCCGAGAAGGCTGTTTTCTGTTGGTGTGGTGAAGTTGCTTATGGAGTCCAGCTTCAGCCCATCGGCGATGCAGAAGTAACCGACGTTCTTGTAGCTGCTTTCGTCTTGAAAGTAATCTTTCTGCCCAGCTTCGGTCAGGTCATAAGTCCTGATTTTTGATGTGCCGAAAAGATGACGACGCTCGCTGCTGGATACAGTGAGCAGGCCGGCACTGACCAGTGCCTCATGGCCCTGTACGGCAGGTAGCTCTCCGAGGCTTCCTGTATCGGTATAACTGGAAGGGATGCGGGAGCCAATACGCAGACTCACGCATCCCTCTTTTTTCAGATGGTTCTCCGCCAGCCGAGCCAGTTCACCCTTGCTCGGGGTGCCGTTGCCACATGCGGCAAGTGTGGCTGTTGCCAGGATTGCAAGGCCGAGCGTGATGCTTTTCATGGTGTCTTTGAATCGCCCCGGGTTCACTAGACATCTCCAAGCCGTACATTACGGCAATCACGGAGGTGTATATGAGCGGCAAGCGGTATTCGGACGAGTTCAAGGCCGAGGCGGCCAAGCAGGTAATCGAC
>Ga0153956_1002963_pt1 | contig 11633 bp, 11 predicted proteins | sample TSFL040MetaG_FD_104704 | JGI IMG/M metagenome (GOLD analysis project Ga0153956, IMG submission 104704) | Attine ant fungus gardens microbial communities from Florida, USA - TSFL040 MetaG | ecosystem: Host-associated > Fungi > Mycelium > Unclassified | place: USA: Florida, Wekiwa Springs...
CCGCAACATACAAGGTATGGTAGGTTCAGGTTATATGAACGGGCAGATGATACTGTCTCGACCTTCGCTGGAAAAAGGTTTCTCGCCGATGGCCGGAAAAGAGAATACGGCCATTCATGAGTTTGTGCACCTGGTTGACAAATCTGACGGCGCTACCGATGGCGTGCCTGAGCACCTGATGGCGCATGAATATGCACTGCCCTGGTTAAAGCTCATGCATCAGGAAATGTATCGCATTGAAAAAGGTCATTCAGACATTGATCCCTATGCCCTTACCAACGAGGCCGAGTTTCTGGCCGTAGCGGCCGAATACTTTTTTGAAAAGCCCGACGAATTTAAAACCAGGCATCCTGAGCTTTACCGGCAGCTCAGCGCTATCTTCAGGCAAAAACCCGCCGGCAATAGTAATTATCGCTTCAAAACGTTAAGTTAGTTCCGCAATAACAAACCGTCATGAAAAAAACTTTTGTAACCTTTACGCTCCTGGCTGCCATTGGCGTTGGCCTAACCGCTTATACCCAAAAGCAAGCCCCAAAACGCCCCAATGTTATTGTTATTTATACGGATGATCAGGGCTATGCCGATATCAATATCTACGGCTCAAAAGACCTGCAGACACCTAACATGGATGCTTTGGCCAGAAGCGGCGTACGGTTTATGAACTTTTATGCAGCAGCGCCGATATGCTCGCCATCAAGGGCGTCATTACTTACAGGGCGGTACCCGCAGCGTGCAGGGTTAGCAGTAATGGCTTCTTCAAAAGAGGGCGGCGACTTGAGTATGCCCGGCTCGCAATATACCCTGGGCGAGTTGTTTAAAGATGCCGGTTACAAAACCGCCCATATAGGCAAATGGCATGTAGGTTATACTAAAGAAACAGAACCAAATGCGCAGGGCTTTGATTACTCTTTCGGTTTTATGGGCGGATGTATTGACAACTATTCGCACTTTTTTTATTGGGATGGGCCCAACCGACACGACCTATGGCGCAACGGCACTGAAATTTATGAACCGGGCAAATTCTTTGCCGACCTGATGGTTGATGAAGCCGGCAAGTTCATGGCCGAAAACAAAAACGCGCCTTTCTTTATGTACTGGGCCATCAACAACCCGCACTACCCGCTGCAAGGCAAACAGAAATGGCTTGACTATTATAAGAACCTGACATCGCCGCGCGATAAATATGCGGCGAGCATTTCAACTATGGATGATAATATTGGTGCATTACTAAAAAAGGTAGACGAGCTGGGGCTGCGCGATAATACCATCATTGTTTTCCAGTCAGACCAGGGCTTTTCGCGCGAGGATCGTACTTTTGGCGGTGGCGGCTCGGCAGGGCAGTACCGCGGTTCAAAATTTAGTTTGTTTGAAGGCGGCGTGCGTGTGCCGGCATTCATCAGCTGGCCCAAACACATCCAGGCCAACGGCATACGCAACCAGATAGCCACTAATATTGACTGGTACCCAACCCTGGCCGAGTATTGCGGCATCAAACTGCCGGCAAGGAAATTAGACGGCGTTAGCCTGGTGCCTGTTATCAAATCAGAACAAGCTAAAACCGGGCATTCGGTTTTTAACTGGCAAAGCGGCGGTGGTAAAAACAACCCGCAATGGTCTGCTTTAGATGGCGATTGGAAATTAATGCACAACCCTTACGAAGCAAAAAAAGACGAACTCAACGCCCAGGGCTATTACTTAGTTAACCTGAAAGAAGATCCGTCAGAGCAACATAATATTGCCGACCAGCATCCCGATGTAGTGAAACACTTGGAAGATATCCATCAGAAATGGATCGCGGAGGTATTTCAGCAATAGATATTGAATTACGATTATCAAATTTCATAAAACTTTTTTCAGGACGGGTCATACACTCGTCGGCTATTTTCAATGCGAGTATGTCTCCATCCTCAAAAACAACAACGGTCACTATTAAAATAAGTGTACAGGTAACCTTAAAATCGGTACCGCTCTTGTTTAAATAGAGCTTTTCAATACGGGCTTGCGGCTCATCGGCACAGCTTTGCGTTGCCTATGTGGTCTGCAATATCGCCCCCCTTCATAAACCTTAAGCTTCCGGTTATATATCTGGGCAATGCTTACTATAGTTCCTGATTTTTATGGATGTTTGCGCGGTTTCCGACCAGCTGGTCGGTTACGATGCTTATTTTTTGTGCCGGCGTAACATCTGTAGGCAAGGTTATTTCTCGGCAAAAACCGCCGCCTCTTTATTCAAAGCCCCGGCCGATAGCGTTTGTGTACCATTGCTAATCACAATGCGGTATTTAAACGTAACCGACTCGCCTTTTTTCAAGGTTAGGTTTTTCTCAGATTTACCATTGGTAAAAACCCTCTCTCCCAGCGGGTTCGCCGCAAATAGGCCATAGCCCCTTGCATGCCAAAAGGTTGGATAATTAGGGTTTTTAGGGTGATCAATGATGGCAATGCTTACTGAGTCGGCACCTATCTTGCCGTAAACCTTGCACCATACACCGCGTGTGCTCCAGGCATCGTCGCCGGTTTTACCGGCACTGGTTAGGTAGTTGCCATTGGCCAGCTTGTCTGTGCCGCCTTTAACTACGGTTACGTTACCCTTATCGTCGGTAAACTTTTGGTCTTGTTTGGTTGGCATTTGTAACTCATGCACCAGGCGTAAGCCTAGCATGCCGTCTTTGGCATCGGTAAACCTGGCTTCTTGCACAGCGGTTAGCGTAGTGATGCGGTCAATTATCCGTTCGCCCGCCGTGCCGCTAAATTCAAAGCGGGTGCTTTCCTGCAAAATTACCTGTTTGGCCTGGTTGGTCCAGTTGGCGGTGTACGCCAAGACACCGGTGCTGCCGCTTTTAGTTTCGGTAACCTTCTCGGTCCTTATCCAGCCATACCGGGCTTTTTTTGATGCCGGGATGGCGTAGCTGTTGTTCCAGAAATCAAGCCCATTCAGGTTTTCATAATTAAACCATAAACCTATGTGATGCGGGTGGTCGGTCGGGTCGCCGTCGCGTTCATCTAACGGGAAGCTACGGGTAACCAAAGAGCCTGCCGCATCACGTATAGGGTACAGAACGGGTTTCTCCAAGGTATCCGGATACCAAAAGCTTGTGAATGGTTTACCACCAACGCTAATGTCCACCTTTTTGCTGCCGGCAGCCGGGGTTACAGTTACCGTTTGTGCTTTTTGCGCAAAGCCAATGGTAGCTGCCGACATTAGTATCCCGAGGGTTAAGAGTTTTTTGTTCATGGGATTAATATTATATGCCCGTCTATTTGTAGAAATTAATTTACGCTTTTATCTCGCCCCACTTAAACACTTTGCCATTTGCCATAACCTCCTGTGTTGCTTCATCAAAGGTTGATTTGTAGCCGGTATGCACGGCGGCATTGGTCATAATGTTAGCTATCGAGTGGCTGTAGCCCGCCTCAACCGGTGCATTTGGCTGCTTGCGGCTGCGCACGCATTCCATCCAGTTACGTACGTGGTTTGAGGTTAGCATATCGCCGCCGGTATTGGCCGAGCTCACTACCTTTTCAGTATTGGCCAGGCTTAATTTAGGCAAAAGATTTGCTTTCATGCCCATGGCTGCCGCTTCTTTTTCATGCAGGCCGCCTTTGGGCGATATTTCATTGGTGATGAGGTTCAGTTCGCCGCCGTTTGAGTAGTAAATTTCAGACGGATCGTCGGCGCCATTGTGCATGCGCGAGCCAAAGGTTACCTGAAAGCCTGACTTCGGGTCGTTTGCGGGTCCGTAATCAAACACCGCCATCAGGGTATCCCAGTTACGGCGGCCGTCTTTCCACATATAAATGCCGCCGTTGGCAGTTACGCTGCGCGGATGTTTCAGACCGCTAAACCAGTGCACGGTGTCAATCTGGTGGCTCATCCACTGGCCAACCAGGCCTGACGAGTAGGGCCAGAACAAACGGAACTCCAAGTACTTACGCACGTCAAACGCTTCGTACGGGCGATTCATAATAAATCGTTTCCAGTCGGTATCTTTTTCTTTGAGTACGTTCAATAATTCAGGGCGGCGCCAGCGGCCTGGTTGATTTACATTCCAGGTAAGCTCAACCATAGTGATAGGCCCAAACTTGCCCGATTTGATAAACTCGTCGGCTGCGTGATAATTGGCGCCGCTGCGGCGCTGCGAACCTATCTGCACTATTTTGCCGGTTTCTTTTACGGCTTTCAGCGCTGCACGGGCATCCTCCATGGTTTCGGCGAACGGTTTCTCAACATAAGCGTCGCAACCGGCCTGCACTGCCTCGATACAGTGACGGGCATGCTGAAAATCGGCCGTGCTTACAAATACTGCATCAACCGTTTTGCTGCCGTAAAGTTCCTCGTTATTGCGGTAAGCTTTTACGTCGTTCTGCATTTTTTCTTTCCAGATGGCAGCACCTTCCTCGCGGCGGCGGCTCCAGATGTCAGAAACGGCAACAACTTCAAAGTTAAGCTCTTTGTAGTGGTTCATGAAGCAGGGGATATGCGAGCTACGGTGCCTGTCAGAAAAACCGACAACGCCTACGCGCACCCTGTCGTTAGCGCCAATGACGCGTTTATAACTTTTAGCACTTAAACCGCTGGTAAACATCAATCCGGCACCGGCAATTGAAGCCTGCTTAATGAAGGTACGACGTGATTCTTCCATAAGGATATATTTAAAGGTAAAAATTGGTAAATGGCCGGCTGTTGGCCAGCCTCATTCAAATATCTATTAAAATAAATAAAGTCAGTTAAACTATAACTGCAAATTTACGCACACGTTTGCGGAGCAGGCATTGCTCATCCCACTGTCCTGCGTGAGGCTATCTTTAGAAAACAGAACTGATCCACGTGCAAATGTGTATCAATTCAGATCAGTTGGATCACTTAAAAATCGCAACTAATTGATGGTTAAATGATTGGAATTTTGATATTGAGTCGGCGGATCAGTTTGGATCACTTTTAGTATATGGCTCATTAAATAAGAATACTACAGCAAGAAAAGCCTGCGTATGGTTTTGGAGAAAACCAAACCGAAAGATTTAAACTAAGCTGACCGATTTGGCCTCACGATTGCTTACTTTCGGCTTATCATATTTTCATCCTATGTCATCGCACCATATCGTCAGAGAAAAACAGGAACCAGCCCTGCTATTGTTAAGTTTAGCGGGCTTTGACGACGAGCAACTGGGCCAACTGTTGGAGTGGAGCCCTACGGTTATAGCTACGGCGCTGGTGGCTGAGCAGCTTCATGCTTTCGGTATAAAAATAGACTGGATAATTGCCGAGGAGGTTTCAGTCGACCTACAATCTGACGTAAAGCAACTTAAACCCGGGCCCAAAGCAGCGCATATTGCCGCGCTTGACTACTTAGTCGACAAAGGTTATCCGGCGGTTAACGTAGTGACCGATGATTTTGAGCTTATACAATACATGCCTTATGTTAATAAAATAACACTGGTTGTCTTTTATCGACAGCAAAAAATATACGGTGTTGAATCCGGGTTCAGCAAATGGAAACCGGCCGGCGAAAGCATCCGGATCATATCTGCAGCAAAAAACCTGGAAACCCGGGGCCTTGAGCTCACTGCCGAAAACACCTACCTTACTGTTGCCGATGGTTTTTTTAGCCTGACCTTTAATAATGGCACACTATTTATTGCAGAAAGCCTGTAACCAATTGCGCCGTTAAAGCATCTTTAGCCATACCATAAACACAGCGTTAACGTTATAATATATTGATTAAACCGTTTGTACATTTGTTAGTCAAAACAATAACAATCGCAAAACGGCATAATACAAACCGAGACATGAAAAAGTTATATAAAAACCTTATCGGAGCAGGCTTTACCGCACTATTATTTGCGGGGTTAAGCATTCCGGCCCTTGCACAGCGCGGCATACAACACAGTACCGACAATAAAAACTCTGGCGGTGGCGGCTCTACTCCGCCGCCGGCAGCCCCTTCGCGGCCGGCTCCGCAGCCGCAGGTTCAGCGTAGTGCGCCGCCGCAACAACAACAAGCTCCTCGCACTGCGCCGCAACCACAAATGCAGCGCGCTAATACACAAAATAACAATGGGTTTGGCGGTCAGCGCCCGGCGGCAACTCCGGCGCCTTCGCAGCCACGTGGCGTACAACACCAGGCACCACCGGTACTTTCCCGCGGTGACCGGGGCGATGCGCCGCGCCGTTATCCCAGCATTGGCGGTTCAAGGCCGGGTTATAATCCACGTCCGGGCAGCAGCCCCTATCGTAACGGTTACCGCAGCTATCCGGGCTTGCGCTTTGGCCGCAACTATGTGTCGCCACGCTCCAAAGGTTTTTATTACCGCAACCAAGGGTATTACAGAACTTACTACACCCCCCGTATTGGTGTGAGCATACACGTGTTACCACGCAATTATTATCCGTTTTATTTTGGCCCCGACCAATACTACTACAGCGAAGGCTTGTATTATCGCCAAATGGAAGACGATAACTATACGGTTGTCGAGCCCCCAATTGGTGCAAGTATTGAAAAACTGCCTGATAACGCCCAATCAATCGCCATTAATGGTATGCAGTACTATGAGCTGAATGGCGTTTATTACCAACCGGTAACCCGTGACGATGGCACCCTGGTTTACCAGATAGCCGGTAAAGACGGCGAATTAAATGTTGATGATGCAGGCAGCAACCAGGAAGACCTGCCGCAGGTTGGCGACCTTGTTGACAGCCTGCCTGAAGGCTGCCGTATTATCAGATTGAACGGCCAGAAATATTATGAATCGCAGGAAGGTTATTATTTCCAGGAAGCGGTTGATACCAATGGAGATAAGGTGTTTAAAATTGTCGGCACACCTGACGAGGAACCGGAAAACTAAGTAAAAACACACTACAAAAAAGGGCGGCAGATTTGCAAATCTGCCGCCCTTTTTTGTAGTTTTAATTGCCGCTAAACCTGTGAGCATATGCAAACAGCCCTTCTGTTTGTGTTATTGACGATTGCCTTTAATTATTTTGAATAAGTTTGTTTAAGGCAAACAACCGCCAGTTTTAAGAAGCGTGATCAGGAATGTTCCCTACCCGGTTAAGCAGCCGGCAAATAAGTTAGTCATCAAATACTACAGCTTAAGCCTTTAGGATCATTTTAAAATTTTCAAGCCCTTTTTTGCCGGGGAGGATTTAGGAGAAGCTTACCTAAACATTTAATGCTGCTTTCGGGTTGTTTAAGGCATGAAGGCACTGGTATTAAATTGTACGCTCAAACCCTCGCCGCAACCCTCAAATACCGAAGCGTTGGCCAACGAGGTGATCAAAGAACTTGAAAAGCACGGCGCCAGGGTAAAGCTGATACGCATTGCCGATCATAACGTGATCACCGGTACCAAGTCTGACATGGGTGAGGGCGATGCCTGGCCGGCTATACTGGATGAGCTTTTAGCCAGCGATATATTGATCATGGCTACTCCCACCTGGATGGGCACCCTATCAAGCATGGCCATGAAGGTGATGGAGCGCATCAACGGCCTTTACCCCACGACCGACCGCTACGGCCGGCCGGTAACTTACAACAAGGTAGCGGGCTTTGTGGTAACCGGTGAGGAAGACGGCGCCCGCCATGTGGTAACTGAAATGGCGCACGGACTGATGGACGTAGGTTTTACCATAGCCCCGCAAAGCTATACTTATTGGAACAACGGCCCCGGCCCGGGTAAAAAATATCTGGAGTCTGATTTCAGGAAGAATTGGTCGATAGAGACGGCAAAACTGGTAGCGGGCAACGTTATTGCGGTGGCTAATGCCTTAAAGAAAACGCCCATACCCGCACCTAAATAGTCCGCACAACACTATTGTTTCTGATTATTCGTTTTATATTACACAGAGGCACCGGGTTATCTGATATAACTCTTTGTTATTGTGTATAAAATCCGCTGGCTCTCTGAAAAAGGATGCGATGACATTAATTTAAAGCCATGTCATGGGTAACCAGGCGAAGAATAACAAATGTTCCAATCTTGTAAAGCAATGGATCGAAGAAAAGCTGCAGCCGTTGTAACCAAACCCGTCGCGCTGCTCATTATTTTTTACATAATGCTTTGCGGGTCGGCACCGGCGCAGGTTTTGAAAGTAGCGGCGACTGCCAACCTGCAATCGGTAATTGCGGTTTTACAAAAAGACTTTAAGCAGAAAACCAATATTGATATTGAGCCTATCATTGGCTCGTCGGGCAAACTGGTTGCGCAGATCAGAAATGGCGCACCCTATGATATTTTCCTGTCGGACGATATGGGTTTCCCCGAATCTTTATATAAAAACGGCTTTGCAACCAAAGCGCCGGCAGCGTATGCCTGCGGCAGCCTGATCATTTGCAGCACAAAAAACATTGGTTTTGAAAACTGGGAGCGCACCATGCTTACGCCGCGTATCAAAAAAATCGCGATAGCAAACCCGGCGGCAACCCCTTATGGCGCAGCTGCCAGCCAGGCTTTACAGAAAAAAGGCATCCTGGACAATATACACAGCAAAATAATTATAGGCGAAAGCATATCGCAGGTAAATACTTACATAATTACCGGCGTGGTAGATGTGGGCTTTACTACGCAAGCACTGCTGAAAGACCGGGCCAATAAAACCGTGTTGTACTGGAAAACTATCGCCCCCAACAGTTACGCACCCATAAAACAGGGAATGGTGATTTTGAAACGTGCCGCCGGGGATGCCACCGCCGAAAAATTTTACAACTACCTTTTAAGTACCGATGCCAAAAAGATATTTGAGCAATATGGTTATCGCATTTAATCATCGGCATAACTGTATCGATCTGTCGCCATTCGGTGGATTACCGCTATACCCGGCAACGATCAACCACAAGCCCACACTTGGCGGGGCGGGTTTAAGAAGGTTTTATAAACCTGCCGGTCTCTGATAATCATCGCGGTCGCGATCAGGGTCATAGTGCACGCCCGGTGTTAGCCAGTATAACAGCACTACCCTTGAAAATTTAAAGTTAAACGGCGACAGCAGTACTGACACACCCAGCAGGGCAATTACATAAGCCCATGGATTATGGCTGCCTGTTAGTACGTAAATAGCTACGGCCATGGTGACCATCTGGGCCACGTTAAAGGCATAACTCACAAACATTGCCACATAAAAATAGCCGGGCTCGATCTCGAAAGTAAAGCCGCAGTGGGGGCAGCTCTTATTCATTTTTTGCGAGAACAGGCTATATCCGCTATTGGTGAACATATCGCCGCGGCGGCATTTTGGGCACTTGGCGTGTATGGCTGCTGATAGTTGTGAGGTTGGCATGGTGGCTGGTTTTATGATTGAACTATTCATGACTATTGGTTGTTTTTCTAAATTCTTCGGGCGTGATACCTACCTGCTTTTTAAAGAACTTGGTAAAGTACGAGTTATCGGCAAAGTTAAGCTGGGTGGCTATTTCTAACACCGTATGGTCATTGTTAATGAGCAGGCGCTTGGCCTCTAAAGCTATGCGGTTGCGTATCACCTCGCCGGCCGATATCCCCAGTACATCATTACACAAAGCATTTAAATGATTGGGGGTGATATACAGCAGCTCGGCATATTGTTTAGGCAGACGCAGTGTGGTATAGTTTTTTTCGATGAGCTTTTGAAAATTGCGCAGCAGCGTGTAGTTGTATGGGGGTATGGTTTTATTTACCGTTGCCACGCCCACACGGGCCACGCTAATAAACAATTGTAGCAGCAGCGAGCGCACCATATCGTCGGCCAGTGGCTGGGGTTCCTCGGCTTCGTGTATCAATTGCTCGAACAGGTTAACCAAATAGGCCTGCGCTTCGCCGGGTATGTCAATTACCGAGTCGTCAACAATACCGGTAAAAAACGGAAACTCTTCCAGGTAATTGGCTTTCAGCAAAAACGATTGAAAAAAAGGTACCGAGAAATTAATGATATATCCATCTACCTCGCCTTTAAAGGCCCAGTTGTGCACCTGGCCCGGAATCATAAAATAGATCTGGTTGGGTTTTACGGGCACTTGCTGAAAGTCGATAGTTTGTGAGCCATCGCCTTTGGTAAAAAACACCAGGTGATAAAACGAATGTTTATGCGCCAGGTGCAAGTTGCGGTGGCTTTTTAAATAGGGCGCAAAGCGATTAATGAGCAGATCGTCCTGGCGCTCGGTCAGGCTGCAAATGTCATAAATAGGTATCGCCGCTTTCATTAATACAAAGATACGGAGTATCAATCCACAACAATGGTATTGTTTAGTGTGATTATGGTACTATTTACCGATTATGCATTCTCGCTATGGCGGGCAAACCTTATAGGCGGCTTGAAGTTATACCTTTATATGAACATTTACTACAAAATATGGGCAGATGTAATTAACCGCACCCGGAAAAACAAGTCCGCAAAAAAAGGCTGGAAACTGATGCCTTTAATTTCCATGTCGGTTTTAATGGGGCTTAACCTGCTGGCGTTGTTCCTGTTGCTGCATGCGCTTAACCGCAGCCTGCTGTTACTGTTTCCGGTTGATATTTTTGAAACCACAGGGTATAATACCGGTATCTCGGTATTGCTGACTTATTTTTTACCCTTTGTGATGCTTAATTACCTGCTGATATTTTCAAACGACCAATACCTGGTTATCGCTCAAAACTATAGGAGCCGGGGTAGCAAGCTGTATCGAAATTACGCACTGATTTCAGTTGGTATTGTAGTTATACCCGTTTTATTAAAAGTGGTATTTTTTAGCTAACACGATGGAACTATCCATTATATCATTTCGACCAACGGGAGAAATTCATACACGGATAGGCTCGGTTAATTAAACGTATGCATAGATCTCTCGCTATGCTCTAGATGACACATAACCGGCTTAAATGTTCAAATGTTCTACGCCTGGCTTTGCGGCTTTTCAATCTGAAGGCCAATGCTTTCAATTACCTCGTCGGGCAACGGGTCGCCTGATGTCTGGCGCCATTGGTTGTCATGTGTCAGGGTGGCTATTTGGTGGCCGTCGATGTATAATCTGTAAATATCGTCGCTGCAAAGCACCTCAAAACCGGTCATGCCGCCGCGGTAGTAGGCTTGTACATATAAATTGCCGTTATTCATAGGTCAATGTGTTTTAAATAATTACAACAGGCGCTTCAATTTGTTTAGGTAATCGGCCTCATACCTAAAAAGAAATAGCAAATACGGTTTGGTTTGGGGCGATGGTTTTAAGCGAAAAATCAAACCCGTGATTACTCAATATTTCGCGTACCAAAGTAAGGCCTATACCCTGGCCGTCGGCTTTGGTGGTGTAAAACGGGGTAAACAGCTGTGTGCGTTGCTTATTGTCAATACCGCGGCCGTTGTCAGTAATGGTTAACTGTCTACTTTGAATATTAATAGCAATGTTGATCTGCCCATTTTGATCAACAGCCTCAACAGCATTTTTGATGATATTAATAAATGCCTGTTCCAACTGCTGTTCGTCGGCCAGGACGGTTATTGCATCGGCCGGTAAATCCACGGTGATATTTACTTGCTTGTCTTCGGCCGGTATTTGCATCAGTTGTGCTACATTTTGCAGGGTAGTGCGCAAGTCGGTTTGTTTGGTGTTGGGCGGCGGCAGCTTAACCAGGTCGGCAAAGTTGCGCATAAACAGGTTTAGGTTTTGGTTACGCTCGCTGCC
>Ga0153956_1002964_pt1 | contig 11633 bp, 6 predicted proteins | sample TSFL040MetaG_FD_104704 | JGI IMG/M metagenome (GOLD analysis project Ga0153956, IMG submission 104704) | Attine ant fungus gardens microbial communities from Florida, USA - TSFL040 MetaG | ecosystem: Host-associated > Fungi > Mycelium > Unclassified | place: USA: Florida, Wekiwa Springs...
CCCCGACCATCTTCGACTGCGGCAGCAGCACCAGGTAGCGCGAAGGGATGCTGACCTGGGTGGTCAGGCGCGCGCCCTTGCTGCCGATCGGGTCCTTGACCACCTGCACCACCACGTCCTGGCCGTCGCGCAGCAGCTCCACGATCGGCACCGCCGCCGGCAGCGGCAGGCTGGGCGCGGTTTCCTCGGTGTCGGCGGCCACCGGCGCCGGCCGCACCACGTCGTTGGCGTGCAGGAACGCGGCGCGCTCCAGCCCGACCTCGACGAAGGCGGCCTGCATGCCCGGCATCACCCGCTGCACCTTGCCCTTGTAGATGTTGCCGACCACGCCGCGGCGCCAGCCGCGCTCGATGTGCAGCTCCTGCAGCATGCCGTTCTCGATGACCGCCACGCGGGTTTCGCGCGGGGTCACGTTCACCAGTATTTCCTCGGACATCCGTTCAATCCTTCTGCGACAGGCCGAACCCGGCCAGCAGCGCGGCGGTCTGCTGCAACGGCAGGCCCATCACGCCCGAATAACTGCCCGCCAACCGGCTGATATGGCGTTCGGCGCCGCCCTGTATGGCGTAGCCACCGGCCTTGCCCATTGGCTCGCCGCTGGCGACGTAGGCGGCGATCTGCGCCTGGCTCATCGCCGCGAACGTCACTTCCGATTCGACCAGCACCTGCTCTTCCCGCACCTGCGACACCAGCGCCACGGCGGTGAGGACCCGGTGCGTGCGCCCGGCCAGCGAGTGCAGCATGGCCGCCGCATCATCGGCATCGGCCGGCTTGCCGTAGACGCGGTCGCCGAGCACCACTTCGGTATCCGAACCGAGCACCATTGCCTGTGGGTCATCGGCGACCACCCATGCCAGGCCGGCGCGCGCCTTGTCGCGCGCGACCCGGCCCACATAGGCGTCGGGCGATTCCGCGGCGGCACGGATTTCCGGCACGTCCAGGTCCAGCGCGCGGAACGGAAGGTCCAGGCGTGCCAGCAGTTCGTTGCGGCGAGGGGAGCGGGAGGCAAGATAGAGCATCGCGGAAGGATAACCTGCCGGCATGACCCCGCCGCACCGGCCATGCCCTGCGGCTACGCTGCGGCAGCCCCGTGGCCCTGGCGGCAAGGGCGCGCGGACCGGCACTGGCTGAACCAACGGCCAAGGTGTCCGCACCAGCGCAACCCCGCCCGGTCTCACCGCCCGTTCATCGCCACCGCACCACGCTTGCATCCAACCAAGGAGGATCACCATGCGCCACCGCACTTTCGCCCCGCTGCTGCTCGCCCTGTCCCTCGCACTGGGAGCCCCGATGACCGCCCACGCCCAGAACGTCCCGGCCACCGTGGCCGCCGATGCCACCCTGCTCAACATCTCCGCCCAGGCCCAGGCCCACCGCGTGCCGGACGTGGCCACGCTCTCGGCCGGCGTGGTCACCCAGGCCGCCGACGGCAACGGCGCCATGCGCGACAACGCGGTGCAGATGGACAAGGTGATGGCCGCGGTCAAGGCGGCCGGCATCGCCGAGCGCGACATCCAGACCAGCGGCATCAACCTGAGCCCGCAGTACCGCTACGCCGAGAACGAGGCGCCGAAGATCATCGGCTACCAGGCCAGCAACACGGTCAGCCTGAAGGTGCGCGACATCACCCGGCTGGGCAAGGTGCTGGACAGCCTGGCCGCGCAGGGCGCCAACCAGATCAACGGCCCCAGCTTCGAGATCGACCAGCCCGAGCCGGTCTATGACGAGGCGCGCCTGGCCGCCCTGAAGAAGGCCCAGGCCCGCGCCGAGACCTACGCCAAGTCGCTGGGCCTGCGCGTGCGCCGCATCGTCAGCATTTCCGAAGGCAATGGCGGCGGTTTCGCCCCGATGCCGATGCCGATGATGGCGCGCGCAGCCAAGGCGGACACTGCGGTGTCCCCGGGCGAAACCACCCTGTCGGTCAACCTGGACGTGGTGTTCGAGCTGGGGCGCTGACGGACGTTGCAGCGCACCACCGCCCACCTCCTTGAGGGGTGGGCGCCCTTCCAGCTGTCGCCTCACAACGCTGGACGTCGCTCCTGCGACTTCATTTCGCACTGCAGCCCCACGGTTTGCGCGGCAAACCATGGGTTCTCGTCCCTCCCATCCTCCGCCGCCGCTCTGCGGCCAGTCCCTGACCTTGGGGGTTTCCCTCCGAGTGCCCCACATCCTGCACCCGCTCCATTCCTGTCTGCGGGCTGACCGGGAAATCCACCGCCACTTGCCGGGCCACGCGTTTGCGGGCGCACTGGCGGCACGCGGGCCCGTACACGGCCATCGGCAACCCCGGCCCGCGTCGCCGCGCGTTGTTCTCCAGCACACCCCCACGCATGAGGTGGCATATGGTCCGCACGCAGTCCGGTATTTCCCCGATCCGCTTCGACGCCTCCCGCATCTTCGGCTACAGCACGGCCATCGCCCTGCATGCCCTCGTACTGGGCTTGCTGCTGATTCCCCTGTCGCAGGTACCCACCAGCAACGATCAGGCGCGCCAGGAGCCGCACTGGCAGTTGCCGAAAACCGTTCCCGTCGTGCCGACGCCGCCAGCGCCGGTTCCGGTGCCCGTGGTGACCCACGCGCCTACCCCGCCCCACCACGCCCTGCCCACCCCGGTCGAAACCGCGCCGATGCCGGTGTTCGCCACCGAAGCAGTCATGCCCCTGTCCGCGGAAGCCGGCCTGCCGGCCGACACCGGCCCGGCGGCTGATTCGATCGCACCGGCCGAACCGCTGGCCGGTGTGCAGCTGCGCTACCTGGAGGCACCCGCACCCGCTTACCCGCGCGATGCCCTGCGCATCGGCGCGCAGGGTACGGTGACCCTGCGGGTATTGGTCGGCGTGGATGGCGCACCGCTGGAGGTACGCGTGGAGCGCAGCAGCGGCAACCGCAGCCTGGATACCGCCGCGCGCAACCAGGTGTTGCGGCACTGGAAGTTCCAGCCGGCCATGGACAACGGCCACCCGGTGCAGGCTTACGGCCTGGTACCGGTCGACTTCAAGCTGAATTGAAGTCCCTGCCCGCGGGAAGCGCCAGCTGAACGCTTCCTTGCGGGCAATCGCCACAGGCCCGCCTATTAATCGATTTTTCACTCTTGTCTCACGCAGGGAAAACATAGATTCGCGGCAGTCGATGTTCCCCCGGCCGCCTTCGGGCGGTCTCTTTGCCGCAGTTCCCCTGGAGAGAAAGACTGTGAAACATCCGACCCATCGGCAGCGCGCCTGCCAGCAGAACCGACTCTGCAACGCCATCTCCGCCGGCCTTGTCCGCCTGCTGGTCCCCGTCACCTTCGCCATCGCCGCGCCGGCCGCGCTGGCGCAGGAACAGCCGACCACACTGGACCGTGTCACCGTCACCGGTTCCAACATTCCCCGCACCGACACCGAAACGCCCTCGCCGGTCCAGGTAGTCACCCGCCAGGAAATCGACCGCACCGGCAAGAACAACGTCGCCGAATACCTGCAGACCCTGACCGCCGACGGTTCCGGCTCCATCCCCAAGACCTTCGGCAACGGTTTCGCCGGCGGCGGCGCCGGCATTTCGCTGCGCGGCCTGGGCGCCGGCTCCACCCTGATCCTGTTGAACGGCCGCCGCATGGCCACCTACGGCCTGGCCGACGACGGGCAGAAGGTGTTCACCGACCTGAGCACCATTCCGCTGGATGCGGTCGAGCGCATCGACGTGCTGAAGGACGGCGCCTCGGCCATCTATGGTTCGGACGCCATCGCCGGCGTGGTCAACATCATCCTGCGCTCGGACTTCACCGGCGCGATCCTGCGCGGCTCCTACGGCCTGTCCGGCGACAGCGACGGCGACCAGCGCAAGGCCACCCTGACCGCCGGCACCGGCAGCCTGGCCGAGGACGGCTGGAACGCCTTCTTCAGCCTGGACGTGGGCAAGACCGACGCGATCCGCACCTCCGACCGCCGCAACCGCAAGTGGATCGGCACCGGCGACCTGCGCCGCTGGGGCTACGACATCGACGGCAGCCAGTTCCTGGCCGGCGCCTTCAATGGCACCGCCGCGCAGGGTACGTCCCCGACCGGCAGCGTCTATTCACCCGATGACACCACCATCGTCAGCCTGCCCGGCTGCGCCGCGCTGTCCTCGGTGTCGCCGCAGGACCCGCGCGGCGGCTGCGTGTGGGATGCCGCCCAGTTCCGCGACCTGGCGCCGGAGGAGGAATACGCCAACCTCTTCAGCCGCGCCACGTTCGCCTTCGGCGACAACGCCGAGGCCTACGTGGAGCTGGGTTACTCGAAGAAGAAGACCAGCTTCCGCAACACGCCCTCCAGCGTGTCCGGGAGCTGGGGCTACCCCGGCGGCCCGGTCAACGCCAACAGCGGCCCGGGCGCGATCATGCTCGGCGCCGACCACCCCGACAACCCGTACGACGTGCCGGTGCGCGTGCGCTATTCGGCCTTCGACGTGGGCCCACGCGTGACCAACAACACCAACGAGTTCTTCCGCCTGCTGGCCGGGGTCAAGGGCACCTGGGGCGACTGGGACTACGACACCGCCTACCTGCACTCCACCACCAACCTGGTGAACAAGCGCACCGGGTTCCTGCGCTACAGCGCGGTGCAGTGCGTGCTGGAAGACCCGGATTGCGCGGCCGGGGTGTGGAACATCGGCCAGGGCGCGGAAGCCAACCCGCAGAGCCTGTACGACTACATCTCGCCGACCATCAGCGCGCGCGCCAAGAGCGCGCTGGACATGTTCGACTTCAAGGTGTCGCGCTCGCTGACCGACCTGCCGGGCGGCCCGCTGGGCCTGGCGCTGGGCACCGAGTGGCGCAAGACCAGCAACTCGCTGACCCCGCAGACCTACACCGACCAGGGCGACATCATCGGCCTGGGCTACTCGGCCTACGACGGCACCCAGAACGTGTATGCCGCCTATGCCGAGTTGTCCGCGCCGGTGCTGGAACAGCTGGAACTCAACGCCGCGGTCCGCTACGACAAGTACGAAAGCGGCGACGACGCAGTCAAGCCCAAGGTCGGCTTCAAGTGGACGCCGGCGCACTGGTTCGCCCTGCGCGGCACCTATGCCGAAGGCTTCCGCGCCCCCAACCCCGCCGAGAACGGCGTGGGCGGGCTGGCCGCGTTCTCGCGCGCCAACGACCCGGTGCGCTGCCCCGGCGGCACACCCGCGCCGGGCGCGACCCAGGCCGACTGCGGCCTGCAGCCGGTGGCGATCATCACCAAGCCCAACCCCGACCTGAAGCCGGAGGAATCCAAGAGCTACTCGCTGGGCATCGTGCTGCAACCGACCCGCACCACCTCGGTCACCGTCGATGCATGGCGCATCAAGCGCAGCAACGAAATCGCCCAGGGCGATACCGACACCGCCATCGCCGCCGGCGACGTGCTGCGCGATTCCAACCTGCTCAACGGCGTGGCCGGCACCGGCTCGATCCTGGCGGTGAACACTTCCTACGTGAATGCCAGCCAGTCGCTGGTGGAAGGCATCGACGTGGACCTGCGCCAGGACATCCCGCTGGGCAACGCCGGCGACCTGCGCCTGGACGCGCAGTGGAGCCACACCCGCAAGTTCGAGCGCACCGATGGCGGCGTCACCCACGAGTACGCCGGCACCCACGGCAACTGCGACGTGACCAACTGCATCGGCACGCCCAAGGACCGGGCCAACTTCGGCGCGACCTGGGACATGGACAGCTGGTCGATCAGCGGCATCGTCAACTACATCGGCAAGATGGACAACAAGGACGAACGCGGCGGCGACTACCTGTCCTTCTACGCGGACGGCTCGCCGGTGAAGACGATTCCCTCCTTCACCACCTTCGACCTGTCCGGGCGCTGGAACGTCACCGATGCCGTCGAGCTGAGCGCCTCGGTGCAGAACGTGTTCGACCGCATCGCCCCGCTCGACCCGGCCACCTACGGCGCGGTCAACTACAACCCGCTGCACTACAGCGGCGCGATCGGCCGTTACTTCACCGTGGGCGCCAAGTACACCTTCAACTGATCCGTTACGGATCGCCAGCCGAAAAGGCCCGGACGATGTCCGGGCCTTTCTGGCAAGCCGCTTAATTTCCTCGAAAAGCCACTCATCGCAACCGCTGGGCACATGGCCTCTTTAGTGCGTCAGGACGAGAAATCACTGCGACTTGTGCCGGCCTATTTCTTCGCACTCATCAGGGTGTCGATGAAGAAGCTCATGCGAAGCGCCATCAATTCCGGATTGCGCAATGCATCGCTAACCCCGTGCCCCCCTTCCTCGTCTTCGTAGAAGTAGGCCGTGGCACCCACATCCGCAAGGCGGTGGGCAAACTTCCGCGCATGCCCGGGACCAACCCGATTGTCCTCCGTGGAGATGGTCACCAGGAACGGAGCGTAGTGCTTGCCCTCGTGGACGTTCTGATATGGCGAGTAGCCCAGCATGGCCTGGGCCTGGGCCGGCACATCGGGATTACCATATTCGTTCATCCATGCCGCCCCCATGCCCATGTGGCGCATGCGGATCAGGTCGGTCAACGGCACGTCACTCACCACTGCCGAGAACAGGTCCGGGCGCTGGGTTCCCAGCGTTGCCGCCAGCAATCCGCCATTGGAGGAACCGAAAAGACCCACATGCCCCTGCGTGGTAACGCCCGTACGGATCAAATGTTCGGCTGCCGCGATGAAGTCATCGTAGGAGTTCTGGCGCTTTTCCCGCAGCGCAGCCTGATGCCATGCCTCCCCTCGCTCGCCACCGCCGCGAATGGCCGGGATGGCAACCGCGCCTCCACGCTCAAGCCATACCTTGAGCGCCGGCCCCCCGACGATGTAGTCGAAATATCCCGGCCGGAAGGAGAGGCCAAAGGCGCCATAGCCCGTCATCAGCAGTGGCACGGGTCCATTGGCCCGCGCAGGGCGCAGCAGGAAATAGTCGATCTTCGTTCCATCCTTGGATCTGGCCGACCCGACCTCGCTCACATAGCCCTTGGCATCGATCACGCTGGGGTCCTGCGCCAGCTGGCGACGCTGCCCCTCCGGGCCGAGAACGTACTGAGTCCGGGGCGTGACGAAACCCGAGATCGCGGCAACGACGCCCCTGCCGTCTTCCGTGTCGCCACTGACAGCGATGGTCTCACCGGGCGCAGCTTCAAGGAGTTCCTTTGAAGACCAGCCATGAGCCTGCGGATGGAATGCAACAACCCGCTGTCGCAGGTTCTTGTTCAGAACCACGAATACATGCTGTCCATCCGAAGCAACACCACTGAATCCTGCATCCAGAAATTCACCATCCGCTGGCGCATACACCCTGGCGATGCGTTCGGCAGGTGCCACCCTAGGGTCAACATTGAACGACAGCAGGGATTCGGCTTGATACGGAACGCCTTCAAGGGTCTCATCCCGGGTCAACTGGAACAGGATATTGCTCCCGGAAGCGGCCAGAACACCCATTGGCTTGAGTTTCTCGGGCAACGGCACCGGGCGCCGCTCACCATTTGAATCAACTATCGTCAATTTGTACGTGGAGTAGTCGATGGCCCGCGCGATGACCGCATAGGGCTTGCCATCGGCATGGACGACATAGGCCTGTACGATCGCATCCGATGGTTCAGCCTGGAATACGATCTTGGCGGCATCCAGTGGCTGCCCCCGCGTCCATAGTCGGAAAGCCACCGGCCAACCGGCAATGGTCTTTGGCGAATCGTCCAGCACATGAGCCACAAGCACCTGGTCCCTGCTCATCCAGTTGATGAAGGCACGTGACTTCGGGACGTGAAAGCCATCCGCAACGAACTGAGCTCTGGAAAGATCGAACTCACGCAGTTCAACCTCGTCACCACCACCTGGGGACAGCCTCAGCAGGCACCGTGTGTATTCCGGCGCAAGGCATGAGGATCCGAAGGTATACATCTGCAATTCGTAAGGCACGCCCTCGCGCTTGCGCAGCTCCGCGACATCCAGAACCGTCGTCCATGCAGCCGTTGCGCCCGCCTCATCACGAGGCGCGACCTGGAGCAATCCGTAAGGATTCTCCGCATCGCGAAGCAGCCTGACGGCACGGGAACCCAGCAGAACCCGGTCCGGTTCCGAGGGCGCCTGTACCAATACCTGCTTGATCTCCTTGCTCACCGCCTCGTGCGACGGCAAGGCCCCCAGCTTCTGCCGCGTTTGCTCGGTCGCCTGGCGCGCCCACTGCAAGGCGTGTTCGCCATGGGGATCTTCCAGCCATTGCAGCGCATCCTGGGCCAATGCCGGGGTCGGCATCGACTGAATCGCAAGCCCCAACCCCACTGCCCCCAACAATCCAAGAAATTTCATCTGTCGGCTCTCCCGGCTCAGTAGTTGTAGCGGAACTGCACGCCATAGGTACGCGGCTGCAGGCGGTTGGCAGGACCGTAGCGCAGGAAATTGCCATCCCCATCCAGTTCGGTCACGCCCCTGGCATCGACGGCACCGTCTTCGTTGGTCAGGTTGTTGCCGTACACGTACACGCCCCAACCCGAGGGCGACTCCAATCCGACACGCAAGTTGGCCTGGGTGATGTCGTCCCCCGGCGAACCGGATGTCAGCGACGTCTCGCGAGCGGAGCTGTAATTGACATGGCCACTGATGCTTCCACGCAACTGCCTGCCAACATCCCAGCCATAGGATGCAGCTACATGCAGCGTGGTCTTCGGCACGTTGTACACCGGCGTCCCCTTGAACAGCGGAGTGTCCGGCACATCTTCGGAATAGACCGCATTGACCCAGCTCCCACCTGCCTGCAAGGTCAGATTCCTGTCGGGCTGATAGGCAACATTCACTTCAATTCCGTCGGTGGTCGTGCCATCCGAATTCGCCAGGCCATTGATCTCCGGCGTGATGGGAACGCGCACGGCGACCTTGTCCCACTTGCTGTGGAACAACGCACCCTCGAGCAGCACCTTGCCCTCGGCAAGTACGGACTTCATGCCGATTTCGTATGTCACGATGGTGTCTGCATCGATCACCGATGGCAGCGCAATGCCGAACTGTTCGGCCAGGAGCATGGAACTGATGGGCTGCAGTTGCGCCGACCGGAATCCCTTGGCGCCACTCGCATAGAAAGTCGTGTTCCCGGAAGGCTTCCACGACAAGCTCAGGCGCGGGTTCCAGCTGTCATAAGTGCCATTGAGGGTATTCACGCGACCGTCGGAGCCTGCATCCGCAGCATCGATATCGTCTTTGAAGTAGCGCAGGCCAGCAGTCAATGCCCATGCCGGATCGGGAAGCTTGAAAGTCGTTTCCCCGAAGATGGCCTGTGCCGAGTTGGTCTGGCGGGATTTGCTGCTGATCAGGCCGGGGATATCGATATCGTCAATCCGCTCCGCGTCGCGAAGGTAGTAGCCAACCGTCCAGTCCAGCGTGCGTTCGCCCGTGGAGGCCCAGCGCAGCTCATGCGTGCGGATGTTCATGTCGATTGCTGCATTGAGCGACAACCCCGGTGCCAGCTCGCCTTCCTGCGGATAGTGGATATTGCCGTCGGAGAACGCATAGACGAGTTGCGACCCGTCGAAGTCATAGGTGCTGGTGAGACTGCTGGAATCCCAGCTGTTGTTGCTCGACAGGAATGACGTGTTGGTCATGTCGTCATGGGCGGTGTTGCCTGCTGCCCTGGCTTCGAGCTTGTATTTCCAATACGCCAGGTCGATGTTCCACCGCTCCGTTGGCGCAAAGCGCAGCTTTGCCCGCCATGTGCGGATATCCATGTCGTTGACATCTTTCTCGCCGGTATTGGCATTGTCGATCCAACCCGGCGTCTTTTCGTCGGTGGCGACCAGGCGCATGGCCAATCGGTCGTCCACCAATGGCACATTGACATAGGCTTTCGCGCCACGACCATCGCTCCCCCCACTGGCGGTCGATGCATCCAGCTCCACGCCTGCGCCGAAACGATTGAACTCGGCCTTGCGGGTCAGGATGCGCACGGTTCCTCCCATCGAGCCTTCGCCGAACAGCGTGCCCTGCGGGCCCTTCAGTATCTCGACCCGGTCGATGTCGAACGAGCGCGTATCGGGGTACCAGGGAACGGTGACACCCGTGAACGGCGTTTCGTCGACGTAGTAGCCGTTGTCGTTGCCGCCCAGGGAACTGGAAACACCACGGATCTGGACCTGGGTGAAGCCGCCGCCGGTATCCAGTGAAGAGGCACCAGGCGTTGTGTTGATGACATCAACCACGTTCTTCAGGCCCATCCTGTCGATCTGTTCGCCAGTCACGGCAGTGATGGCGATAGGCACATCCAACTGGCGCTCGTCACGCTTTCGCGCGGTCACCATGACCGACCCCAGATTAGTCGCTTCCTTGCTGGAAGGAACTTCGGGCGTTGTCCGCCCTGCCTCCTGGGCATATGCAAGCGGGGTACAACTCAGGCCTGCCAGGATGGCGACCGCAAGGCGCTGGTAGCGGTGAGGAAAAGCACGACGGGAGGAAACAAGGTGCTGGCTGGTGCGCACGACAGGACTCCGGTTGGGCACGGCATCGGGCCGAAATCCTGGGCGTGTCGCCGCTGGAAATCGGGACATTCAAAGCCGTGACGAACCAGATGGTGGAAAGTGAAATGGCTTTGTGTACAAGCCGGATCAGTACCGGTATTGCACTTCCAGCCCGACGCTGCGGGGATGGAGCCGGGTCGCCTGGCCAAAGCCGGTGCGTCCATCAAGCGCCCCATCCTCGTTGGTCAGGTTGTCACCATGGAGAAACGCCCCCCAGCGCCCGGCCTCCACTCCGAGGCGCAGGTCAATGGCCGTGATGGGATCGCCACTTGAACCACTTGCCAGCAACCCGGTCCGGCGCGCGGAGTGATACATCGCCGTCCCGGCGATGCTGGCGGTGTAGCGATTCACTTGCCGCACATAGCGGGCAGTCGCCGACACGCCGAATTTCGGCACGTTGTATACGCTCATGCCCCTCCTTATCGAGGTGTTGGCGACGCCAGAGGTATATCGAGCATCGGAATAGGTAACTCCCCACCCCATTTCGAATGCATCCCATGGCATGTGGCGCAACTCCAGTTCCGCGCCCCGGACTCGTGCACCATCAGAGTTGACCAAGGCATTGAATGCGTCGTCGACAGGAACGCGGACCGGAAGATTTCTCCATCGGCTTTGGAACAGCGCTCCCTGCCAACGCATGCGTCCGCTCCGCAGCAGGTGCTTGAATCCCAGCTCCTGGGACACCAGCGTATCGGGCCTGAGGTACACGGGCACATCGACTCCCACCGCTGCTGCACGAATCAGCGACGTGACCGGTTGTATCTGACCAGAACGGAATCCCGTGGCGATGCCGGCATACACCAGGCCTGAATCCGAGGGATGCCAACCCACGCTCAAGCGGGGTATCCAGCGATCCGAATGCGCAGTTGCCTGGAACGACACATCACCCGACCGGGCAAGCACCGAGATATTCTCCTGGAAGTAACGGGCACCGCCGGCAATGGACCAGCGCGAACGGGGGATGCGCACAGTAACCTCGCCGAAGATCGCGCTGGCACGATTGACCTGTGTGTCATCGGACGGACTGCCATCTGCAATGAAGTCGTCATGCCTTCTCGCCGTCCGGAAGGACACCCCCACCTGCCAATCCAATGCCGTGCTGGACGTTGACGACCAACGCAGTTCCCTGTTGGTTACATCGATACCGATAGTCCCGGCCAACCGC
>Ga0153956_1002965_pt1 | contig 11629 bp, 5 predicted proteins | sample TSFL040MetaG_FD_104704 | JGI IMG/M metagenome (GOLD analysis project Ga0153956, IMG submission 104704) | Attine ant fungus gardens microbial communities from Florida, USA - TSFL040 MetaG | ecosystem: Host-associated > Fungi > Mycelium > Unclassified | place: USA: Florida, Wekiwa Springs...
AATTTGTAGTGACCTGTGAACATCAGCAATCAGGCTCGGCAATTGATCGATCGGAACGTTATGAGTGCTGACGTAGGCACTGATGATGCGCGAGGCAATTTCGCTGGTGTCGCTTGCCAATTTCATTCTCTTCTAATGGTTGCAATGAAGCAAAATTAGACGCTTGGTCACCGACCACGCAAGAGGCAATTGTCCGACGTCTGCGCAAATCGGTTGGAGCCCGTGACCGGAAAGGGGAGGGGAGGGCAAAAAAGGAAGGAGAAAATGGCTGCCGCATGCCCGCCAGCCGCGTCAAGGGAGGCTTCGCCCGCTGCGCGGCCCTTGACCCGGCCGGACGAGAGGCGGCCGCAGGGGAGGGGTCAGGAAGAGGTGAAGAAGATGGTGAGGTCGTGACGGCCGGCCGCGCTTCAGCTCGACGGCGTGACAAGGAGCGCACCCATGACCCTCTCATCCATCCGCAAGGTTTTCCAAGGCATCGCCGACCGCAGGCAAATGTTCTGCCTGTTCGATCGCCACAAGCAGCGGCCCGGTTGCCAGGAAGACGATCCCAGCGCGCTTTATCGCGGGGAATGGTTCGAAATCGGCGAGCGCGAACATGACGAGATGTTCAACATCCTGCCGCCGCTGTTCATGCGTGGCGACATGTTCGCCATGCGCGAATTCGTCACCGGCCAAGTTGCGAGTATTTTCTTCACGCTGAAGATCGACGGACGGTTCCGCTATTTCCACGGTTATTGCGACCTCGCGGACCAAGGCTCTCCGATGCGCATGCTCAATGCCATCGTCGAGCGCGAGTCGCGGCCGGTCCGCGCAATGACCCGGGACGAGCGGCTCGAACATATCTGGTCAAGCACCCATGACGATTACCGCGGGTACGCCGGCGAACGCTGGCCCGTGGCGTCGCGCGGCAAACGGACCATCGTCTGTTATGGTGGGGCGGCGGGGACTGTCCTAAAACTCTTGGACGACCTGACCGACGACGAAATCTCGGGCAAGCTCCCGGTGCATCTGCGACACCTTCCCAGCGCAATGGCGGCATGAGGGAGGAGATCATGGCAGATTATCATTCCCCGACCGTTGTCCAGCCGAATATCCCGGTCTCGGACATCACGCCGCTGGAACGGCTCATCCTGGATCTCGCCTTCGATGCAAATGTCATAGGCGACCATGTCTATTTTCACTCATGGTGCGGCCCGAGCAGCGTCGTAACCTTGGCGGTCGCCGATCTCCGTTCCGCTGCGGAAGCCTCTCGCGATTTTGGGGAAAGCAGCATTGCCGCCAGCGTCGCCAAGCTGCTCACGCGACACGATGAAGAGGCCGACGACGATGATCCGCCGGACGACATCGATGTCGATCTCAGCGACGACGGCTGGGACAGGATGTTTCAGGATATCGTGCGTCGCTCGGCCACGATTGACGAGATCATCGTCACCACGGCCTTCACCTGTACGAAGATGCGGCCGGACGGCTTCGGCGGCAGCGTGATGCGGATCACCGCCGGGGCGATTCAATATGCCTCGACGGTCGATATGCTGGAGAATATGTGGAACGAGCGGCCCTCGCCGCCACTCGTGGAAAGCTCGGGCCACGATACACGGCACCGGCTTGAAGACCTCGCCGCGACGGCTGGATGGGATAGCTTTACGCTCCTGCTGCTGATCGGTCGTTGGCTCGACGACACCGGCAACGCCGATGCGCTGGTCGGCTTCCTCGATAGACTGGCTTCCGAGGAAGACGACGAAGACTGAGCAGCCGTCGGCGCGCGAAGGCACCCATCCGATCCTATCCCTATTTCCTCATCGCCCGGCCACCCCGCCGGGCGTTTTCGTTCCCACAAAGGAGAATTTCCGTGGACGATCTCGAAACCACCGTGGTTATCAACCCGGCCATCCCACTTGACGACATGACCTTGCTGGAGCGGCTCGTGTTATCGCACATATTCGATGCTGGCGAGATCGACGGGTGCCTGCACCTCTATAGCGATCGCGGCGCGGCCAGCGTGCTGCATATTCCTGCGATAGATCTTGAAGCCGCATATGCCGCGTCCCGAAACGTTTCGGTCAGCGGTATCTCCCCGATCATCGCCCGGCGCCTCAATGGGTCGGTCGAACCGACAGGAACGATCGACGTCACCCTGAGCGACAGGTCCTGGGAGTTCATCCTGCGGGATATTGTCGCTCGCTCCAGTGATCTCACCGAGATCAGAGCTCTGGAGTGGTATCGGCATGCTTCGCAGAGCCCGGACAGCTTCGGAGTGAAGATCATCCTGATCACCGCAGATGCCATCGTCGGCAGGAACAGCGACGAGCTGCTGGAGGACATGCGGGACGAAGCCGGGACCTCGCGGCTCGTAAAGCAGGTCAGGCGATCGCCAGGGGGAGACGGCCCTCAGGCTCCCGTCGACGTTGGTGGGCCTGGGGTAGCGCCGATCACCTACCGCGTTTCATGGGATATCGACATCAATGACGCCGCTTCTCCGCTCGACGCGGCTCGCAAGGCGCGTGCGATTGTGCGCCGACATGCAAGTGCGGGCATCGCTTACAATGTCGAGGCGCCGGATGGCATCATCACTGTGGTCGACCTGCAGGAGGTTGACGCCCCGCCGCTCGGCAAACATTCGTCCGTCCTCTGGCAGGCACTGGTCGGCGCCGAACGCTTCATTGCGGGTTTCGAGGGCGACGAATTGCAGGAAGGCCTCGATCCGCTCCTCGCCGATGTTCCCGCCGCCCTGCGGGGGCGCACCGATCGTCAGATCGTCGACGAAACCAACCAGCTCGCCCGCTATATCATGGCCGAGCTCGTAGGCACTGGCTACCAGGTGCGCGAGGGCTGGGCGTTCTACGAGGGCACGGATCCCCGAAGCCAGAAGGCTTGGAAGCACGCGGTCGCGATCATGGAAATGATCACCTTCACCAACGCCGACGATGCTCTGTCAAACCTCGAAGTCGAAGGGCTCGATCCGAATAGTCGGTTCCCCATCGAGGACTGGAAATACGAGGTTGCCAACGATGACACCCGTCTCGGTTACGAGGCGTGGCTGGAGGCAAGGTGCGAGGAATGATCCTCGGCCATTCACGTCGTTTCCGTTCATCCCGATTTCGGTCAAGGAGCACCTCGATGCCCAGCGTCTACGATACCGACAATTTCACCGGCCGTGTGAACTACGCCGCGACGGTCATTTCCCGGAGGGGTGGCCAGACCCGACACTTCGACACCTGCTTCGAGATGTGGGACGGCGTGGAGGTCGCGGTCGCCGTTTATCGACGCTCACTCAAAAACCCGAAACTGGCCGCCCACATTTGGACCTACCTCGGCAAAGACATGGTGATGAACAATGTCGCGGCGCTGAAGGACGTCGAGACCCGCGACCTGCCGGCTCGTGCCGCGCAGTCGCGGGCGATGTCCAAAGCGGCCGCCGACAAAATGCTGGAAGAGCAGAGGCGACAGCAGGCTTTGCCGTAGTGCCCGTGACGGAGCGGCCTCGTCCTCAGCTTTCGCCCCGACGGCAGGGAAAAGAGAAGAGGGAAGGAAAGATCCCATCCCGCATACGCGTCCGGCCCGTCAAGGGCGGACGTTGCCGCTGAAGCGGCCCTTGACCGGCCGGCCGCGATGCGGGCCGCCGGACTCGTAATGAAAGGTCTGAAAAGGGCAGGAAGCCACTCCAGATCCCAGCAACCCTTCTATTCAATCGCGAACGCTGTTGCCCTCGGAACGCCCTTCCGCGGAGGGATGGCGCGCGCCTGCTCACCAGGAGAACAGCTATGAGCAACGATCCCTTCACCTTTGATCTTTTTGGCAATACAGCGCTGTCATCCGGCCTCGGCCTCGGTGTCACCGCGTTCGGCGGGTTCGATCCCGTTGCGGCGAATGATGACGAGCCGGATCCGACACCGCCGGCGCCGAGCCCGGCGATGCCGATCGCGGCGAAGCGTCCGGGCGCCCGCAAGAGAGGAACACGCGCCAATTTCTATCTCGGCGAGGAAGGCCGTGGCCTTGCTGCCAGCTGGAAGGAGCGCGCGAGAATGAACGTCGCCGCTATCCTGCTCGCGAGCGAAATCGAACAACAGGACCGCCCGGCGACGCGCGAGGAACAGGCGCGGCTGATCCGGTTCACAGGTTTCGGCGCCAGCGAATTGGCCAACGGCATGTTCCGGCGGCCCGGCGAGGCCGAATTCCGTGACGGCTGGGATGATCTCGGCGGCTCGCTGGAATCTGCCGTCAATGAGGCCGATTATGCGTCGCTGGCGCGCTGCACGCAGTATGCGCATTTCACGCCGGAATTTATCGTTCGGGCGATCTGGTCGGGTCTCGAGCGCATGGGCTGGCGCGGCGGCCGGGTGCTGGAGCCGGGTGTTGGGGCCGGTCTATTTGCGTCATTGATGTCGCAAAAGTTCCATAAGAACGCTTATCTGATCGGCGTCGAAATCGATCCGGTGACCGCCCGCATCGCCCGCCTGCTTCAGCCCACGGCACGGATTATCAACGGCGATTTCGCCCGCACCGATCTTGGTGTCGTCTATGACCTCGCCATCGGCAATCCGCCCTTCTCCGATCGCATTGTCCGTTCCGACCCGCATTACCGGGCGCTGGGCCTGCGCCTGCACGACTATTTCATCGCCCGGTCGATCGACCTCCTGAAACCCGGCGCACTGGCCGCGTTCGTCACCAGCGCTGGTACGATGGACAAGGCTGACAGCGCGGCGCGCGAGCATATCGCCAAGTCCGCCAACCTGGTCGCGGCGATTCGTCTGCCCGAAGGCAGCTTCCGGCGTGACGCCGGCACGGACACCGTCGTCGACATCCTCTTCTTCCGCAAGCGCAAGACCGGCGATGCCGAGGGCGATACGTCCTGGCTCGATATCGACGAGGTCCGGCCGATGGCCGACGATGAAGGCGCGATCCGGGTGAACCGCTGGTTCGCGCAGCATCCGGAGTTCGCGCTGGGCGTCCATGCCTTGACCTCCGGGCCGTTTGGCGAGACCTACACTTGCCGGCCGCGCGCCGGCGAGGATCTGGAAACTTTGCTCAAGGCCGCGGTGGAGCGCCTGCCCGAAGACCTCTATGATGGCGAGCCGACGGAGATTGACCTCGATCTTGAGGATGAGCTGGCCGAGATCGTCGACCTGCTGCCGGACAATGCCAAGGCCCGCGAAGGCAGCTACTTCATCGACAACCGCCATGGTCTGATGCAGATCGTTGATGGTCAGCCCGTCGAGATCAAGGTCCGCAAGGCCCGAAGCGCAGACGGTATCTCGGAAAAACACATGCGGATCATCCGGAAGCTGATCCCGATCCGTGACGCTGTGCGCGAAGTGCTGAAGGCGCAGGAAACCGACCGGCCATGGCGCGACCTGCAGGTGCGTCTGCGCATCGCCTGGTCGAGCTTCGTCAGGGACTTCGGCCCGATCAACCACACCACAGTCTCCATCACGGAGGATGCCGAGACCGGCGAGGTGCGCGAAAGCCATCGTCAGCCGAACCTCCAGCCGTTCCGGGACGATCCCGATTGCTGGCTGGTCGCCTCGATCGAAGATTACGACCTCGATACCGACACGGCCAAGCCCGGTCCGATCTTTACCGAGCGCGTCATCGCACCGCCCGCCCCGGCCGTCGTCACCTCGGCCGCCGACGCGCTCGCCGTCGTTCTCAACGAGCGCGGCCGCGTCGATCTCGACCATATCGCCGAGCTTCTGCATTGCGATCGCGAGGCCGTGGTCGATCAGCTCGGTGACACGGTTTTCCAGAACCCGGCCGATGGCTCCTGGCAGACGGCCGACGCCTATCTTTCCGGCCCGGTTCGCACGAAGCTTGCGGCGGCGGAAGCCTCGGCCGCACTCGATCCGGTGTTTGGGCGAAATGTCCGCGCGCTTCAGGCCGTGCAGCCGACAGACCTTCGCCCATCCGACATCACCGCGCGCCTCGGCGCTCCGTGGATACCGGCTGCCGACGTCGTCGCCTTCGTCAAGGAGATGATGGGCGCGGAAGTCAAGATCCACCATATGCCGGAAATCGGCTCCTGGACGGTGGAGGCGCGGCAGCTCTCCTATAGCGCCGCCGGCACATCCGAATGGGGCACGAGCCGCCGGCACGCCGGCGAGCTGCTTGCCGATGCGCTCAACAGCCGTGTCCCGCAGATCTTCGACGTCATCCAGGATGTCGGCGGCGAGCGGCGCGTCCTCAACGTCGTCGACACCGAGGCCGCCCGCGAAAAGCTCCAGAAAATCCGCAGCGAGTTCGAGCGCTGGGTTTGGACGGATGCCGATCGTACTGACCGGCTGGCAAAGGACTATAACGAGCGCTTCAACAACATCGCGCCCCGGAAATTCGATGGCTCCCATCTGAAGCTTCCCGGCGCCAGCGGAGCTTTTACGCTCTACGGCCACCAGAAGCGCGGCATCTGGCGGATCATTGCCGACGGCTCGACCTATCTTGTCCATGCCGTCGGGGCCGGCAAGACGATGACGATGGCGGCGGCCATCATGGAGCAGTGCCGGCTGGGCCTGGTCGCCAAGGCGATGCTGGTCGTTCCCGGTCATTGCCTTGTGCAGGCCGCACGCGAATTCCTGGCTCTCTATCCCTCGGCCAATATCCTTGTCGCCGACGAGACCAACTTCTCGAAGGACAAGCGCGCCCGTTTCCTCTCCCGCGCCGCCACGGCGACCTGGGATGCGATCATCATCACGCATTCCGCCTTCAAGTTCATCGGCGTTCCCTTTGCCTTCGAACAGCGGATGATACAGGACGAACTGGAGCTATTCGAGGAATTGCTGCTGAAGGTCGAAAGCGACGACCGCGTCTCGCGCAAGCGTCTGGAGCGTCTGAAGGAGGGGCTGGAGGAACGGCTGAAAGCGCTGTCTGCCCGTAAGGATGACCTGCTGACCATCTCGGAAATCGGCGTCGACCAGATCGTCGTCGATGAGGCGCAGGAGTTTCGAAAGCTCTCTTTCGCCACCAATATGAGCACGCTGAAGGGTATCGATCCGAACGGCTCCCAGCGCGCGTGGGACCTCTATGTTAAATCCCGCTTCATCGAGGTGAAGAATCCGGGCCGCGCGTTGGTGCTGGCCTCTGGCACGCCGGTCACGAATACGCTGGGCGAGATGTTTTCGATCCAGCGTCTGCTTGGTCATGAGGCCCTGCACGAGCGCGGCCTGCACGAGTTCGACGCATGGGCATCCTGCTTTGGCGACACGACCACGGAACTGGAGATCCAGCCCTCTGGAAAATACAAGCCGGTCAGCCGGTTCGCCAGCTTCATCAACGTGCCGGAGCTGATTGCGATGTTCCGCTCCTTCGCGGATGTGGTGATGCCCGCTGACCTTCACCAGTATGTGAAGGTGCCGGACATTTCCACCGGTCGCCGTCAGATCCTCACCGCGGCGCCGACCCCGGCGTTCAAGATGTACCAGCAGATGCTCGAGCAGCGCATCAAGGCGATCGAGATGCGCGAGGGGCCGGCCCAACCCGGCGACGACATCCTGTTGTCGGTGATCACCGACGGCCGCCACGCCGCGATCGATCTGCGCCTGGTCATGCCGGCCAACGACAACGAGCCCGACAACAAGCTCAATCTCCTGGTCGCAAACGCCTTCCGCATCTGGCAGGAGACGAGCGAGAACATCTATCTCCGCCCCGACGGCAAACCCTATGATCTGCCGGGCGCCGCGCAGATGATCTTTTCCGATCTCGGCACGATCAATGTCGAGAAGTCGCGCGGCTTCAGCGCCTATCGCTGGATCCGCGACGAACTGATCCGGCTCGGCGTCCCCTCCTCCGAAATCGCCTATATGCAGGACTACAAGAAGACCGAGGCGAAGCAACGCCTGTTCGGCGACGTGCGCGCCGGCCGGGTCCGCTTCCTGATCGGCAGTTCCGAGACGCTGGGCACCGGCGTCAATGCCCAGCTTCGCCTCAAGGCACTGCATCATCTCGATGTTCCATGGCTGCCATCCCAGATCGAGCAGCGCGAGGGACGGATCGTGCGGCAGGGCAATCAGCACGATGTCGTCGACATCTTCGCCTATGCCACGCAAGGCTCGCTCGACGCCTCGATGTGGCAGAACAACGAGCGCAAGGCCCGGTTCATCGCCGCCGCCCTTTCCGGCGACACGTCGATCCGCAGGCTGGAAGACCTTGGCGAAGGTCAGGCCAACCAGTTCGCCATGGCCAAGGCGATCGCGTCCGGCGACGAGCGGTTGATGAAGAAGGCCGGCCTCGAGGCCGATATCGCTCGCCTGGAGCGCCTCCGCGTTGCCCATGACGACGACCTGTTCGCCGTTCGCCGGCAGCTTCGCGAGGCCGAACGCGATATCGCGGTTTCCACGCAGCGCATCGAGGATATCGGGAAGGATATCGCGCGCCTGGTTCCGACCGCAGGCGATGCCTTCACTATGATGGTGCTCGGCAAGCCGCAGACGGAGCGCAAGGAGGCTGGCCGGGCGATGATGCGGGAAATCCTCACGCTGGTTCAGCTCCAGCAGGAAGGTGAGGTCCACATCGCGACGATCGGCGGCTTCGATCTCGTTTATCATGGCGAACGTTTCGGCAAGGACGGCTATCATTATCAGACGCTGCTTCAGCGGACCGGAGCCGATTGCGAGATCGACCTGCCTGTGACGGTCACACCGCTCGGCGCGGTCTCCCGGCTTGAACACGCGCTTGACGATTTCGAGAGGGAGCGGTTCCGCCATCACGAACGCCTGCAGGAGGCGCAGCGGCGGCTCACATCGTATCGCTCGCGCGAAACTGGCACGTTCGCCTTCGCCGACGAACTGGCCGACAAGCGCCGGCAGCTCGACGAGGTGGACGAGGCGCTGGCCGCCGAGGCGCGCGAGGATGCCGATTCTGTTGCTGAGGCGGCGTAGACAGGCGGTGTCAAACGCCGGAGGGAATTCCGGGGACGATAATGCGACGCGGCAAACGCATGGCCGCGTCGCATGGCCCTTGGGCGAAGCGGTGTGGATTGATGTCCGCGAGTCCGGTGGGGTTCGGGTCGAGCATTTTGGCGCGGCAACGTGACCGCCCCTCGCCGGCATCGAACATTTGACGGAGCCGTCCAACGCTGCGGCCGGGCGCAAATTTATCCTCGAACGGTTGACAGGCGGCCGCGCCGTTCAAGTCTGCGACTGCACCAAGGCAATCGAACGCGGCTGCGAAATCGTCAATCTCGAAGATCTCGTCACCGCCTGCAAGGCGTAAAAGATGTAATGAGGTAGTACCGTAGATAAAGTGCAATACCCTCTCATAAGAGCGACAGGCCGGGCGATGACCCGGCCTGTCGTGTCTTTCAGAACTTTCGGCTGACGCCGGCTTTCGCGCCGACGGATTTCTCGCCGTCGCCCTCGATGTTGAACAGCAGGTCCGTGTCGATCGACCAGTCGTTGGCGGTTTTCAGCGTCAGGCCGGCCGTGAACGAGCCGAAAGCGCCGGTGCCGTCGAGGCCCGAGAAGCCGCCCGTCACGCCGAGCTTCGGCGTCAGCGTCGCCCCGCTCTCCAGCGTGAACGAGCGGGCGATCTCCGCCCCGAGGCTGACGCGGAACTGCTCTTCGTCGAAGCCGTCGAGGCCGATCGTGTCGCCGGAGGCGTTCTTCACCGTATAGTCGCCGACCGTTTCGGAGAAATAGACCGCCCGCAGCTTCGGCGACAGCGTCGTCGTCTCGTCCAGCGCCCATTCCCCGGTGATCGACGTGTCGGCCATCCAGCGCGTCGTCTCGAAGCCGCCGTTCCAGAAGGTCGTGTCGATGGTGTTGGTCGAGCCGCCGTACAGCAGGCTGGCGTTCCAGAACACGCCACGGCCGATCTCCAGCGAGGCGTAGGGGCCGGCGAGCCAGCCGTTGCCGGTCAGCGTCGCGTCCTCGTCGGTCGGATCGGTCATCCGGTCGAGATGGAAGGACAGGCCGAGCAGCGCGTGATCGGAGAGCAGATAGTCCGCGCCGAGGTTGAGCATGCCGAAGCTGCCCCATTTGCTGCCGTTGACGTCCTTGTCGTTGTGGGCCAGGAACGCCCCGTCGATCCAGACGTTGAGCGGCGAGGACGCGCCGCCGGAAATGCCATCGGCATTGTCGCGCGCCGCCTCCATCTGCGCCAGGCTGGTGGATAAGCTGACGTTCATGCCGTGCTCGGAGGGCATCATGCGCGCCGTGACCGGATCGGTGGCGCGCTCCATCTGCCGTCGTTCCAGCAGGCCCGGCACCTTGATGCTCGAGGCGATCATGCTCTGGCGCGAGCGCACGAATCCATGCACGAGGCTGTCGACTTTCTCGGCCACCTTCACGGCGTCGTAGCCGAGCTTGTAGGTCACGGTGCCGGTGTTGGAGACGCCGAGCGTGCTGGTCAGCTTGAAGCCCACCTTCACCTGGCCGGAATAGGCCGGGTTCGGGACGAACTTCAGGTACCAGCCGAGCGGCGTCGGGCCGACGGCGGCGAACTCGCCGCGCACGATGCTTGCCGCACCGGCATTGGCCGGCTCCACGAAGGTCGTTTCGGCGGAGGAGAACGGCCCGCCGGTCGCGCCGTCTTCCAGATTGACGTTGTTGGGTGTGTCGCCCGCCGGCACGTCGAGGCTCTTGTCGGTGACGGTGACGACCTGCTTCGTGACCTTGATGGTGAAGCTCGCGGTTCCGGTCGCGTTGTTCGCGTCGGTGACCTTGAGGGTGAAGCTGTAATCCTTCACCTCGGCCGCCGCGTCGAGCGGGCCGGTCAGTTCGCCGGTGGAGATGTTGAGCACCATGCCCTTCGGCAAGGCTCCCGAGGCGAGGCTATAAGTCAATGCGCCCGTTCCGCCCGTCGCGGAGACCGGCTGGTTGTAGTCTTCGCCGGCCATCGCCGCCGGCAACGCGGTGCCGCCGGCCGGCGTGAAGGTGAAGGTCGCGACGGGAGCGGCGGTGACGGTGACGGAGAAGGCCGTCGAAGTTGCGGCGGCATTGTTCGCATCGCCGCTGTACTTCGCGGTGATCGAATGCGCGCCGGCTGCCAGAGCCGAGCTCTGATAGGTTGCGGTCGTGCCGGAGACGGTTCCGTTTCCGAGCGAGGTGGAGCCGTCGAAGAACGCGACCGTGCCTGTGGGCGACGATCCGCCGGTGAGCGTCGCGGTAAGGATCACCTTCTCGCCGAACGCCGGATTGGGCTTATCGGCCGAAACGGCGACGGTCGGAGCGAGCTGACCGACGGTGACGGTAGCGGCCACCGAGGTCGCGCCAGCATTGTCGGCGTCGCCGGCATAGACGGCGATGATGGAATGCGTGCCGACGCCGAGCGAAGAGGTGGAGAAGGTCGCTGTCGTACCGGAGATCGCGCCGGTCCCGAGAACGGTTGTGCCGTCCTTAAAGGTCACGGTTCCGGTCGGCGATGCGCCGCCCGTCAGCGTTGCCGTGAGAGTGACGCTCGCACCGAGCGCCGGGCTGGAGTTGTCGGCCGAGACGGTGACGGCGGGTGCAGACTGGCCAACGGTTACGGTGACGGACGTCGAGGTCGCGCCGGCGTTGTTCGTATCGCCACCATAGACGGCGGTGATGGAGTGCGCGCCGACGGCGAGCGTCGAGATGGAGAGGGTCGCCGTCGTTCCGGAGAGGTTCTTCGTTCCGAGCGACGTGGAACCGTCGAAGAACTCGACCGTGCCGGCGGGCGATGC
>Ga0153956_1002966_pt1 | contig 11624 bp, 12 predicted proteins | sample TSFL040MetaG_FD_104704 | JGI IMG/M metagenome (GOLD analysis project Ga0153956, IMG submission 104704) | Attine ant fungus gardens microbial communities from Florida, USA - TSFL040 MetaG | ecosystem: Host-associated > Fungi > Mycelium > Unclassified | place: USA: Florida, Wekiwa Springs...
ACTATCACGGCGAACGCCGCATCATGCAGCGTATCTCGGTCGTCGGCGCGCCGCTCGAAGCCGCCTGAGACGATGCAGATGCTCTACAATCACGTCTTCGTCGGCACCAACGACATCGCACGATCGCGCCAATTCTACGATGCGGTGATGGGCGCGCTCGGCCTGAGCAATGCCGCGTCATCGGACGACGTGCTGATGTACCGCCGCGGCGACCAGGGCTTCGCCGTTCGCGCCCCGCGCAATGGCGAGGCAGCGACCTTCGCCAATGGCGGCACGATCGGCTTTCGCGCATCGGGGCCGGAGGCGGTCGACGCCTTCCATGCCGCCGGGCTGGCCAATGGCGGCACGGACGACGGCCCGCCCGGCTTACGCGGGGCCAGCTTCGGCCAACCCTATATCGCCTATCTGCGCGATCCCGACGGCAACAAGATCTGCGCGACGTGGAAGGAAAGCTGGAGCGAGGGCAGTTGAGGACCGCGCGTCGCCGAATTGCGCCGCCGACTGCTAAAGCAGCGCCTCGGCGACCCGCTGGATCTCGTCCGCCGCGGCCTGCAGCGGTGGCAGCAGATCGGTCAGCAATCCTTCGCGCGAAACGCGCGCGACCGAGGTCGCGGCGACGATCGAAGCAGTCTGCGCCCCGCCGATCGTGAGCGGCACCGCGATCGAGCGGTTGCCAAGGAACATCTCCTGATCGTTGATCGCCCAACCCTGCGCGCGGATCGCCGGCAATTGCGCTCGCAATTCATCGACCGTCGCCACCGTGTTGGGGGTGAAGGCTTCGATCTGCCAGCCGTCGAGCCGGCGATCGAGCTCTTCCCCGGGCAAGGCGGCCAGCAGGACCTTTCCCGGTGACGTCGCATAGGCCGGAAAGCGCGCGCCGACATGGACATAGGCCGGCTCGAAATGGCCGTAGATCGCACGCGCGACATAGACGAGCTCGCGCCCGTCGAGCACGGCGATCGAGCAGGTGATGCCGAGCCGCGTCGCGAGCTCCCGCATCAACGGCTGCGCGGTCCTGGCGAAGGGCTGCGAGGACAGATAGGCGAAGCCGAGATTGAGCACGCGCGCGGTCAGGCGAAAGCGGCCCTCATCGGCGACGGCATAGCCCAGCAGTTCGAGTGTGCGCAGCACGCGTCGCGTGCTGCCCGGCGTCAGTTCGAGTTCGCGCGCGATCTGGCTGAGTGTCCATTCGGGATTCTCGGCACTGAACAGCTCGATCGCCGCCAGCGCATTGGCCAGAGACGGGATGAAATCGTCATCGTCGGCAGCGCGCGAATTGGGCAAGGACATCATTCTCCAAAGGCGAACCGACCGGACGGTCGCCGCAAAGACAAGTTCCTAGGCGATAGAAGCGGCTGGGGCGACCGCCTTCAGCCCGATCGGGTCGCCTCGGTTTCGAACCGCGCAGCATAGACCATCAACGCCCCGCCGACCGCTGCCGAACAGGCAACGATCGCCATCGAATAGCGTAACGCCTCCGGGCCGAGCGACTTGAAGATGGTGTCATTCATCACGCCAATACTGGTCGGCCCCATGAAATCCGCGAGCAGACTCATCACCAGCAGACCGAAGGCCAAGCCGGTGGCGCGCGCGCCAGGCCCGGAGACATCCATCATCAGCGCCATGGCGCATGCTTGCGATCCCATGATGAGCGACCCGGTCAGGACATAGGCCCACATCCACAGATGCGACGGGAGATTGAGATAAAGGAACTCGCAGGGCGTGCCGATCATCAACATGATCCCTGGCACCCAGAAGCGCCAACGATGATCGCGGCGAGCGAGCCGATCGGTGATCCATCCCGCGAAGATGGATCCGGCCAGCAAGGCGGGGCCACGCGCTATTCCGGAGAGCGTCCCGATCTCGCTCGGCGACATCCCGCGGACACGCGCCATGAAGGCACCCGCCCATGCGCCATTGGCTTGCAGCGTCACGCCGCTCAGCGCGAAGCCTAGCAGGACGAACAGGAAAGCCGGCGAGCGGCGCCAGCTGGCGAGGGTTTGACGCAACGTCACCTTTGGCGGGGCTGCCCCTCCGCGTGATAGTTCATGCGGCGGTTCGTAGACGGTGTAGAGCATCAGCGGGACCAGCACCGCCGCGGGAACGGCGAGGACCAAGAAGGATGCGCGCCAGCCATAGATTTCGGACACGTGGCCGAGCCCGGCCATCATTCCCATCACGACGATCGAGCTGAACACGCGCATGCCCGCAAGCGCCTTTCGCCGGTTCTGCGGCTTGACCAGATCGTTGATCAATGGGCTCGAGCCGGCAACGGACGCTTCCCCCACGCCCAGCACGACACGCGCGACGAGCAACTGGGCGAAATTGGACACGAATCCGGTTAGCCCCATGACGAGGCTGTAAAAGCCGAACCCGATGCCCAGCACGTAACGGCGGCTGTGGCGATCGGCGAAGCGCGCGATCGGCACCGCCGCGATACCGTTGAACAGGAAGTAGGCGATACCGGTTGCCAAACTCATTTCGGTGTCGCTGGCGTGCAGCTCATGTTTGATCGGATCGACGTTGAGGGACAGCAGGCCGCGATCGACCAAATTGAAGCCGAAGAAGATACCGATGATTGCCAAGGTCCATAAGACGCGCGGCGTGAGATCGCTTCGCTGGCCGGTGGCCATCGACGAGTTGGAGACAGGCTGGTCCATGATCAATGGCCCCCACGCACCGGCCGGCGCCGCGCTTCCTTCGGTTCGATGAAGCCGTCATGGTTGGTGTCCATCGCGGCCATCGCTTCCGGCGGCCGCCCGGCCTTGGCCCATTCGCCGGCAGACAGGCGGCCGTCGTTGTCGAGATCCAGCGGCGCGAGCACGCCCAACCTGGCGGACGGAGGCAGCGGCTTGGTGTTGGCCAGCCCGTACAGGCCAAGCAGGGTCGAGGCCAAACCTAGGCCCAGACCCGCTACGCGTCCGACATCCATCGAATTCCCTTTCGACATCCGCTCGCCGCCCGTTTCACCGGACATATTTCCGCCAGAATATCGCGGGGATCAGGCGGCGTCGATGGCATCCGTCGCAAAATGGCGGCGCGCGGCGGCAACCAGGGTTTCGACCATCGCGGCGCGCGTCTCCTCCGTCGCGGAGGCGGCGTGGGGCGAGAGCACGACATTGTTGAGGGCGAGGAAGCGCGGATCGATGTTGGGCTCATTCTCGAAGACGTCGAGCGCAGCGCCGAAGATACGGCGTTCCTGGAGCGCGGCGATCATCGCCTCCTCATCGATCACCGATCCACGCGCTATGTTGACGATGATCCCCTGGTCCCCAAGCGCATCGATCACCGTGGCATTGACGATGTGGTGGGTTTCCGGGCTGGCGGCACAGGCGAGGATCAGCACGTCGCACCGCCGCGCCAATTCGATCGGGCTGCCGACATAGCCGGGAATGCCCGGCTTCGCCGCGCGGCCATGATAAAGGACGGTCATGCCGATCGCGCCCGCCTTGTCGGCGATCCGCCGGCCGATCTTGCCCATTCCGATCACCCCGACGGTACGCGACGATACCCGCCGCGCCGCGCCGGGGCGACCGCTCGCCCATTTGCCGGCGCGAACGAAGCGATCATTCTCGGCGATGCGGCGCTGGGCCGAATAGAGCAGCCCGATCGCGAAATCGGCGACGTCCTCGGTCAGCTCGTCGGGCGTGTTGGCGATGGTGATGCCGCGCCGTTCCGCCTTTTCGAGATCGAGCTTGTCGGTGCCGACCCCGAATGAGACGATCAGCCTCAGATCGGGCAGGTCCATGATTTCAGGCGGGGCGCCGAGCACCGGGCGCGTCACCACCGCGCGCGTATCGCGCGGGGCTTCGGCTGCCGGCCTGGCGTTCGGCCCTTCGATGATGTGATCGACCAGCGTGAAATGGTCGGCCAGCCCCCGGCGCAGCTCGTCGGGCACGAGGCCGATGACCAACAAAGTCGGCTTTTCGTCTGTCGGCATGTTCCCGAAACCCCGTCCTATTGCCTTGACGCTGTGGCCCATGGGGCGCAGATTTGTAAAACCCAATTTTATAGGTTGACCGCCGCCTTGATCGAAGAAGCCCTGATCCAAGAGGTCACCGCCGACCTCTATTCGGCGGCGCTGCGCCGCGTTCCCGACGACACCAAGGCCGCCCTCGCCGCGGCGCGCGATCGCGAGACGAGCGAGAATGCACGCGCGACGCTCGACCTGATGCTGCGCAGCACGGTGCTGGCCGAGAAGAAGGACACGTTCGTCTGCTCGGACAACGGCTTCCCGATCTATTTCGTCGAAATTGGCGGCCGTGCCCACTGGCAGGGCGATCTTAAGGGGGCGATCACCCGCGGCTTCAACGAGCTGGTCGACACGATCAGCCCACCCTTGCTCAAGCATGTCGCCAATCCGCTGACCAACGAGCGCGGCGGGCCGGGCAAGGATATGCCGGCGATCAACGTCGATCTGATCGGCGACGCCGACTATATCGATATCACCTGCATTCCGAAGGCGCTCGGATCGGGCCGCTTCGCGTCGATCAAGACCTTCATCTCGCCATCGCTGGCCGACATCGAGGCCTATGTGATGGAGTGCATCATCGACGCCGGATCGCAGCATTGCCCGCCGGTAATCGTCGGCGTCGGCATCGGCGGCAATTTCGACATGACCGCCAAGCTCGCCAGCCGCGCCACCTATCGCGAGATCGGATCGATCAATCCCGAACCCGTCCTGGCGGCGATGGAGGAAAGGCTGACCGAGGCCGCCAACGCCACCGGCTTCGGCCCGATGGGCACGGGCGGCGAGACCACGGCGCTGGCGGTCCATATCGATTACGCCTTCGGGCACGGCTACACGCCGGTGGCGGTCTGCTTCAATTGCTGGATCAACCGCCGCGCCAAGGCGCGCATCTACAATGACGGCCGGGTCGAGCGGATCTTCTGATGGCCACGCACTCTCTCACGCTTCCGCCGACCCGTGAATCCGTAGCCGACATCCGCGTCGGCGATATCGTCTATCTGACAGGCGACATCGTCGTCACCGGCGGCCTGCCGGCGCATAAGCGCATCGTCGAATATCTCGATGCGGGCAAAGAGCTGCCGGTCGAGATGGGCGGGGTTTTCATCCATCTGCCGCACATGGTCGAGGAGAATCCCGACGGCGGCTGGACGATCCACTACGTCAATCCAACGACCAGCACGCGCTTCAACAATTTCCTGCCGCGCTTCGTCCGCGATCTCGACCTGCATATCCTTGGCGGCAAAGGCGGGGTCAATGAGGAGACGGCGCAGGCGATGGAGCAGCAGGGCTGCATCTACGTCTCGCTGCTCGGCGGCGGCAGCCCGATCATGTCCGAAGGGATCAAGGAAGTCCGCCAGGTCGAATGGCGCGAATTCCCGGCGCATTTCCGGCTGAGCCGGCTGCGCGTCGAGAATTTCGGCCCGCTGACGGTGGGCGTCGACGCGCATGGCGGGTCGATCTATGAAACGCTGAGCGAGCAAGCGCGCGGCCGGCTGCCCGAAATCCTGGCGCAGCTCGACAAACGCCGCGCCGAGGCCGCGGGAGCCTGAACGTGATCGGCAAGACCAACGAAGCGCCTTTGTTCATCGAGCCGCAGAACGACCCCACGCTCAAGCGCGGTATCTTCAATGCGATCATCGCCCCGCGCCCGATCGGCTGGATCAGCTCCCTCAACACGCGCGGCGAACCCAATCTCGCGCCCTTTTCCTATTTCACCATCGTGTCGAGCCATCCGGCGATCCTGATGTTTTCGTGCAATACGCCCGAGGATCGCGACAAAAAGGACACGATCACCAACGTCCGCGCGACCGGCGAATTCGTGTTCAACCTCGTCAGCCACGATCTGGTCGAACTGATGAACCAGACGTCGACCCCGGTGCCTCCGCACGTCGACGAATTCGAACTGTTCGGGATCGAGAAGGCGCCGTGCGTCCATGTCGCCGTGCCGCGTGTCGCACGGTCACCCGTCGCGCTCGAGTGCAAGGTGCTGACGCATCTCAATTTCGGCGGCGGAGAGAAGGGGCCCGAGACCGACATCACCTTCGGCGAGGTCGTCGGCATGCATATCGCGCCGGGTTATGTCGACGAGGCCGGTCATTTCGACACCGCCCGCGCCCAGCCGGTCGCCCGGCTCGGCGGCGCCGAATATGCGGTTAGCGCCCCACCCTTCGTGCTCGAACGCAAATTCACCCGCGCCAACGAGGCGCGCTACTAGGATGGCCGACGCGGAGGATCCGGCCCGGACCGCGAGCGTCCAGGATCTGCGGCGGACGCACGCCGGTCATTCGATCGTACGCACCCAGAATTTCTCGATCGAACGGATCGCAGGCCCGGCGACATGCGACTTCGCCGGTGCCGACGAGTTCATCCTGCTGCTTTACACGAACGGCGCGACGCTCACCGCCGATGGCGATGCGACCGCGCTCCCGCCGCGCAGCGTCGTCATCGTGCCGCCTGGCAAGCATCGCGTGACGCTGGATGCCGGCGAAGCGATCCTGCTGGCGACCGACCGCAGCGACCTGGACGTCGTCGCGGTGGCGATCAACGCCGACGCCTATCGCGAGCCCGATGACCGCGTCGCGCCGGTCGGCGACCCCTTCGCCAATGCGAGCGGCGCATCGGGGCTGCGCGTCTGGCCGATCGACCAGGTGCCGCTGCCGAAGACCAATCCGCGCATCAAGTTCATCCAGAGCGCGACGATGTCGATCAACTGGGTCGAATATCAGGGCGTGCGCGACCGCAAGGCGCTGAGCCCGCACGACCATGCCGATCTAGAGCAGGCGTCGCTCGCGCTCGCCGGGAATTTCGTCCACCACCTGCGCTATCCGTGGTCGCCCGACGCGACGCTGTGGCGCGACGACGTGCATGCCCATGCCGGCGTCGACAGCGTGCTGGTCGTGCCCCCCGGGATCATCCACACCAGCGAAGGGTCGGGCGACGGCGCGCATCTTCTGATCGACATCTTCGCCCCGCCGCGGCGCGACTTCATCGCGCGCGACTGGATGCACAATGCGATGGACTATCGCGATCCGCGAAAGCCTGTAGGATCGGCCTGATGGTCGATGCAGGTAGCAACGTCAGCCCCACCGCGCAGGACTGGTCGTCGATGATGGCGCAGGACCTGCGCCAGCGCGGCGTGTCGCGCTATGTCCAGCTCGCCCAGCTGTTCCGGCGGAGGATCGAGAACGGAACCTGGGCCCAGGGCGGGCGGATCCCGACCGTGGCCGAGCTGGCCGACGAATGCGGCGTCGCGCGCGAAACCGTGCGCCAGTCGCTCGACATCATCGAGGGCGAAGGGCTGATCAAGCGCTTCCGCGCCAAGGGGACGTTCGTAACCGGCGCGCCGCGAGAGCAGACCTGGTGCGAGCTGCATACCGATTTCTTCGGCCTGCTCCAGTCGCGCGTCGACGCCGAGATCGAGCTGCTCAGCGAAACGCGCAACCAGCAGATCGTCGGCAAGACCGACTTCGGTTTCCATGCCGCATCCTATCGCCATCTCAAGCGGCGCCACTGGCGCAAGGGCGAACCCTACATGTTCGCCGACGTCTATCTGGCCGAACGGGTCATGGCCAAGGTGCCGCGCGCTGCGCTGACCACCGTACCGGCGCTGAAGATCGTCGCCGACATCAAGGGGCTCGAGCTCGGCGCGGCGGAGCAGATCATGCGGATCGGGGCCGCCGACCTCGAAGTGTCCGAGGCCTTGCGCATGCCGCTCAACGCGCCGGTGGCGTTCGTCGACCGCTACTGGCTCGACAAGGAGGGTGAACTGATCCTGTTCGCCCCGGCGGTCTATCGCGCCGATGTCGTAAGGCTGCATATCAAGCTACGCTGAGCCTTCGTCACGACGAAGCTGCCTTCACTGCGACTGTTCGGAACCCGGCTGGGCGACGAAATGGCGCGGCCGGACCGGTGCCGGATCGCCAGCAGCCTTGAGCTTGTCAGCCTGGCCCGACACGTAGCCGCGGATCAGGTCGATCTGTTCCGGCGTCAGGATCGTCTTCCACGCGACCATGCCGCCCGCCTCCAGCGCGCCGTCATGGACGATCTGCTGCCACAGCGCCTTGTCCGGCACGGCGGCCGAGCGGCGCAGGTCGGGAATGACATTGGGCGATTGCGCATTGTACGAATGGCAGCGCGAGCAATTGCGCGTGAACAGGGCCGACCCCTCAGCCACCTGATCGGCCGTCCAATGATCGGACGCGGGGTTGGCGGGCGGCGCGCGGCCCGGATCGGCAGGCAATTTGGCAGTGCCGCCGAGGCGGAAGACGACGAGGCGGCCGGGCTGCGGTGCATAGCTATATTGCGACGGCCCGGTCGTCGCGCCCGGCCCGCCGGCCCCGCTCGCCACCGCCAGATATTGGACGCCGTCGATCATGTAGGTGATCGGCGCGGGCATCGCATAATTGGGCATCGGGTAGGACCACAATTCCTTGCCGTCGGTCGCGCGGTAGGCAGCCATCTCTCCGACCACGCTACCGCGTCCCTGGAAGACCAGGCCGCCGGCGGTGGCCAGCGCCCCGCCGCCGCTCAGCTCGTGCCGCCACACCGTCTTGCCCGTCGCCGGATCGAAGGCGATGAAGTAGCTCTTGGCGCCAAGCCCTTGCGAGAAGACGCCGGTGTTCGACGGCCCCCCTTCCTCACGGACGAAAGTGGCCGCTGCGCCCATCGTCATGCTGTTTTCGGAAACGGCGAGGTAAACCAGCCTGGTCATGGGGCTGTAGGCCATCGGCGCCACGCCGTGCGCGCCGCCCAGGCCCGGGCTCAGCGTGAATGGTCCATTTTCGAAGCGCGATCCGGGCGTTTCGACCGGCCGGCCGGTCGAAAGGTCGATCTTCTTCGCCCAGGTGATGCCCCCGACATAAGGATTGGCCGACACGAGCTTTCCGGTGTGGCGATCGATCACGTAGAAAAAACCGTTCTTCGGCGCGTGGAACAGCACGTCGCGCTTCCTGCCATCGACCGTCAGGCTGGCCTGCATGATCGGCTGGACCGAATTATAGTCCCAGCTTTCGGCCCGATTTTCCTGGTAATGCCATTTGTACTTGCCGGTGTTCACGTCGAGCGCGACGATCGAACAGAGGAAGAAATTGTCGCCCTTGCCGTTCGAGCGGATCTTGTAGTTCCATGGGCTGCCGTTGCCGGTGCCGACATAGACCTGCTGAAGATCGGGATCGTAGGAGATGGCGTTCCAGGCGGTGCCGCCCGCGCCATATTTGTAATAATCGCCATCCCAGGTCGGCTGGACCAGCGTTTTCATGATCGCGTCCGACGCGGCATGGTCCGGGCCCTTCGCCGGATCCCCCGGGACGAGATAGAAGCGCCAGGCCAGCTTGCCGGTTTCGGAATCGTAGGCGCTGACATAGCCGCGCACCCCGAAATCGGCGCCGCCATTGCCGATGATCACTTTGCCCCGGGCGATGCGCGGCGCGCCGGTGATTGCGTACATCTGCCTGGGATCGGTGGTCTGGACGCTCCAGACGGGCTTGCCGGTCCGGGCGTCGACCGCGATCAGCCGGCCGTCGATCGTCCCCAGATAGACCTTGCCATGATAGACCGAAGCACCGCGATTGACGACGTCGCAGCAGGCGCGGACGCCCGTCCTGCCCGGCACCTTCGGATCGAAGAACCAGAGCTGCTTCCCCGTCCGCGCGTCGAGCGCGTAGAGCTTGCTCCACGCGGTCGTGACGTACATCACGCCGTCGACGACCAGGGGCTCGGATTCCTGGCCGCGGAACGTGTCGAATTCGAAATACCAGGCCGGCGCCAGCGCCCCGACATTGCGCTCGTCGATCTGGTCGAGCGTCGAATAATATTGGCCGCGATAGGTGCCGCCATTGACCAGCCAGCTTTGCGGCTCGGAGGCGGCGGCGAGCATGCGGGCATCGGTCACCGCACCGGCGCCCACTGCATGCGATGCAGCCTGCTTTGGCGCGCCGATGCCGGGAAAGGCCAGTGCCAGCAGGGCCGCCGCGCCGATGCCAAGAGCCTTCATCCGGGCCATTCGATCCCCCCTCTCCCGCGGCTGGCCGCCGCTTCTATCCGTCGTGCTTATTCCGTGCTTGCATCACGCCGCGGCGGGCACGCGTTCGCGAAAGGGTTCTGGCACCACGAACGGATCGCGCCCCTTCAGGAAGGGCGTGCCCTTGATCGCCAGGCGGTGCATCGCGCGGCGTTTCCCGTGATAATCGTTCACCGCATAGTGCCAGACCTGCCAATTATCCCAGAAAGCGATCGAGCCCGGCTTCCATGTGAAGCGGACCTGAAATTCGGGCCGGGCAGCGAACTTGTAGAGATAGTCGAGCAGGGGCTGGCTGTCCTGTTCGCTCCACCCGGCGAAGCGCATCACGTAGAAGGGCGTCAGGAACAACGCCTTGCGCCCGGTGATCGGGTTGCGGATCACCGCCGGGTGGATCACTTCCTCGATCGGGCGATCCTTGCCGATCAGGTTGGCGCTCGCCGCCCTGACCAGCCGCTCGTTGCTGTGAACCACGTCGAGGCTTTCGAGCAATTGCTGCAGGCCCGGCGACAGCGATTCGAAGGCGTGCGCCGTGCTCGAGAAGAGCGTGTCGCCGCCGATATCGGGAAGCTCGCGCGCGACGAGGATCGCTCCGCGCGGCGGATGTTGCTGGAAGGTCTGATCGGCATGCCAGGAACCGCCAATGTTCGAGCGGTCCTCCTCGTTCTTGACCACCGCCGACATCGACCCGTGGCCTTCGACCGTCCGTACGTAGAACACGTCGGTCAGCTCGCCGAAGCGGCGGGCGAACGCCTCATGCTGCGGCGGGGTAATCGTCTGGTCGCGGAAGAAGATCACGCCATGGAGCGCATGTGCCAGCCTGATCTCATCGATCACGCCCTGATCGAGATCCTGGCTCAGATCGACATTGCCGATCTCGGCACCGATGTAGCCGCTGAGGGGTTTCACCTCGAGATGATTGAACACTGGCCTGTCCCCTGCGTGGCCGCATCGGCCAAGCTCGTTTAACCTAGGAAAGCAGTTTATAGGCGGGAGGCGCGGGGCGCAACCGCGATGCATCGAAACTCGACCCGATCCTGCACATTCAGGCTTGCTTCTTGCCGCCGACGGGATGCGCGGCGAGCGCCGCTTCGTTGATCTCGACACCCCAGCCTGGCCCTCGCGGGACCTGCATCATGCCCGCTTCGACCACGGGTAAGGCGCTGAACACCTCGCGCGCCCAGGGCACGATGTCGGCATCGAATTCGAGGACTTTCAGGTTTGGGATCACGGCAGCATAGTGCGCACCCATCATTGCGTGGAACGGGCTGCCCGCGGTGTGCACGGCGACGTTGACGTGGAAGGTGTCGGCGAGGCTCGCCATGCGCACGGCTTCGGTCAATCCGTTCCACATCATGTCGATGATCGCGACATCGACCGATTGATGCTGGAGATAAGGCAGCAGATTGCGCCTGAAATAGATGGCTTCGAGCGAAGCGACCGGCGTCGATGTCGTCTGGCGAATGCCGGCCAGCGCCGCCGGATCATAGAGATCGAGCTCGAGCCAGCTCATCTGGAGCGGATCGAGGGCTCGCGCGACCTCGCGGAAGCCGTCGGGCTTGTACGAGAAATTGAGATCGAGCATCGCCCCGACGCCCAGCCCGGCTCCATCGCGCATGATCTCGATCTGCTGGCGCA
>Ga0153956_1002967_pt1 | contig 11624 bp, 9 predicted proteins | sample TSFL040MetaG_FD_104704 | JGI IMG/M metagenome (GOLD analysis project Ga0153956, IMG submission 104704) | Attine ant fungus gardens microbial communities from Florida, USA - TSFL040 MetaG | ecosystem: Host-associated > Fungi > Mycelium > Unclassified | place: USA: Florida, Wekiwa Springs...
CCGACCAGCTCCAGGTCGAGGTCGGCCAGCTCGACCGGGTCGACGACGATCGCGCACTGCGGATTGCCGATCGAGACGTGCTGGAACTCCCACTCGCGGCCCGCCGAGCGCACCGTGCCGCGGCCGTCGGGGCCGCCGGAGGGGAAGTCCTTGGACGCCGTCGAGGCCTTGCCCATGTCGACCGAGCAGGTCAGCTCGCCGGTGATCGTCGGGCGGATCGGCCCGGCGACGGTCGAGATCGCGAACTCCTCGGCGTCGGTCCAGCCGTGCCGGCGCAGGTAGAGGATCGCCTCGCGGGCGCCGTTGCCCGACAGCTCGGCCTCCGAGCCGTCCGGGTTGAAGATCCGCAGGTTGGCGACGAAGTCGGGGTCGTCGGAGGGCGAGAGCAGCAGCACCCCGTCGGCGCCGATGCCGAAGTGCGGATCGCAGAGCCACTCCACCCGCGCCTCGCTCAGCTCCCAGGGGAGGTTCGCCTCCTCGAGGATCAGATAGTCGTTGCCCAGCGCTTGCCACTTCTCGAATTTCACGGCGCGGACCCTATCCCGTCGTGGATGCGCGCCGCGACCTCGACGTCGCTCAGCCCGGTGCGGTCGATCGTCGTCAGGTCGGGGATTTTGCGCATCCAGGTGAGCTGGCGGCGGGCGTAGTTGCGGGAGCGGCGCTTCATCGTCTCCAGGTCCCCGGCGAGGATTTCGTTCAGGCCCAGCGCTTTGCGGGCGGTGCGGCCGGGGCCGAGCGCGTCGGCGCGGCGCGCCTCCTCCTCCCCGCCTCCGGCGACGATCGCGTCGACTCTGGCGTCGATCCGCTCGTAGAGCTCCGCCCGGTTCATGTCGAGGCCGAAGATCTGGGTCGGGTGCCGGGTGACGCCGGACCAGAGCTCGGACTCCTGGTCGAAGGCGGGGACCTTGCGCAGCGAGAGGTCGGCCAGCGCCGCCCGCAGGTAGAGCCCGGTGCCACCGACCACGATCGGCGTCCGTCCCGCCGCCAGCGCCGCGTCGATCGCCGCGTGGGCGAGCGGCATGTAGTCGCGGATCGAGAAGTCGGAAGTGACCGGGACGATCCCCAGCAGCTCGTGGGGCAGGACTTTCCGCTCGGCGGCGCTCGCGGTCCCGGTGAGGACGTCGAGCCCTTCGTAGACCTGCAGCGAGTCGCAGTTGATCGCCACCGGATCGGGTAGGAGCTTCGCCAGCTCGACCGCGACGCCGGTCTTCCCGACCCCGGTGGGTCCGAAGATGGCGAGGACCATGCGCGGCTAGAGGAGCGGGGACAGCGGGCGGGCGGCCACCCCGGAGAGGGTCTGCGAGGTCGCCGCTTCGATCGTCACGTCGACCATCTCCCCCGGCTCGGCGACGCCTTCGAAGTTCACCGCCTTGTTGTGGCGCGTGCGGCCGCGCAGGCGGGTCGGGTCGGTGCGGCTCGGGCCCTCGACCAGCACCTCCATCGTCCGCCCGACGAAGCGCTGGGCGCGCTCGGCTGCGCGACGCTGGACCACCTCCACCAGGCGTTCCATCCGCTCGACCTTCACCGGATGCGGCAGCTGACCGTCCATCGTCGCCGCCTCGGTTTCCCGGCGCGGGCTGAAGATGAAGGTGAAGGCGCCGTCGTAGGCCACCTCCTCCGCGACTTCGAGGGTTTCGGCGAAGTCCCGATCGGTCTCGCCAGGGAAGCCGACGATGATGTCGGTGGTGATCGCGCAATCGGGGACGTGCTCGCGGATCAGCGCGACGCGGTCCATGTAGCGCTCGCGGTTGTAGGTGCGGCGCATCCGTTTCAGCACCTCGCTCGACCCCGACTGGAGCGGCAGGTGGATCTGCTCGCAGAGCGAGGGCAGCTCGGCGTGGGCCCGGATCACGTCCTCCTTCATGTCCTTCGGGTGCGGGGACGTGTAGCGGATGCGGTCGATCCCGGCGACCGCGTCGACCCTGGTCAGCAGCTCGGCGAAGGTGATCCGCGACTCCTTCGGCAGATCACGGCCGTAGCTGTTGACGTTCTGGCCCAGCAGCGTCACCTCGCGCACGCCGTCGGCGGCCAGCGCCTCGGCCTCGATCAGGAGCTCGGCCGGATCGCGGCTGACCTCGCGGCCGCGGGTGGACGGCACGATGCAGTAGGAGCAGACGCAGTTGCAGCCCTGGGCGATCTGCAGCCAGCCCTGGAACTCACGCTCGCGGCGGGTCGGCAGGTGGCCGGCGAAGTCCTCGAACTCGAAGTACCCCTGGGCGCTCAGCGAGTCGGAGTTCAGGAACTCGGCCAGCTTGTGGATCTGGCCCGGCCCGAAGGCGACGTCAACGAACGGGAAGCGCTCGAAGACCTCCTCCTTCACCGACTGGGCCCAGCAGCCACCGACGCCGACGGTGCGGGTCGGATCTTCGCTCTTCAGCCGCTTCGCCTCGCCCAGGTGGGCGATGAAGCGGCTGTCGGCCGACTCGCGGATCGAGCAGGTGTTGAAGAGGATGAGGTCGGCTTCGGAGCGCTCCTCGGACTCCTCGTAGCCGAGCGAGGTGAGCATGCCCCGCATCCGCTCGGAGTCATGCACGTTCATCTGGCACCCGAAGGTGGTGACGTGAAAGCGCCTCACGCGCTCAGGGTACCGCCGCGAGGCCGGCTATTCGCCGTGGGTGATTTCCTGGACGACGTAGGCGGCGACGCCTTTGATTTCTTCTTCCGACAGGGTGCCGCCGAACGGGGGCATCCCGCCGCCGCCGTTGGTGACCTGCTGGATGACGCCTTCTTCGGTTTTCGCCAGCGGCATCGTGTTCAGGTCGGGACCGCCGTTGCCGCCTTCACCGGTGGCGCCGTGGCAGGTCGAGCAGTTTTCGGAGAAGACCGCGGCGCCGGCTTCTACGCTGGCGGCTCCGGCCGTGCCGGCTTCTTCGGCCTCCGATTCGCCTTCGCCGCTTTCGGCTTCTTCGGACTCGCCTTCTTCTTCACCGCCCGCTTCCGCTTCGCCTTCGGCGGCTTCCGATTCTTCCGCCAAGGCTTCTTCGAAGGGACCCGTGGTCTCCGCTTTCGTGATCTCTTCGTTGGCTTTGGAGTACTCGGCGTCGTGCTCCTTCGACTCGTCCTTGCCGTGCAGGACGGCGAAGGTGCCGGCGCCGATCGCGAAGATGGCGAACCAGACGATGATCACCGGCATGAATTTGCCGGGGAAGTCGTCGTTTTTCAGCCCGATGAAGCTGACGATGACGGCCGAGGCGACAAGGATGCCGCCGCAGATGAAAAAGAGGGTTTGATGCATCGCGCGGCGCGAATCCTATTGGTGCGGAGGGACCGGTGCGTGCAGGCCGAGACCAGGCCGCTCTAGGCGGCCTTGGCCTCCACGATCGGCTCGGTGCCGGTAGCGGCCTCATCCGGCGCCTCAGCGCCGATTCCGAGCGCCGTACGGACCTTCGTTTCGATCTCCAGGGACAGCTCCGGGTTGTCTTTCAGGAACTGCTTGGCGTTGTTGCGACCCTGCCCGAGCCGGGTTTCGCCGTAGGAGAAGAACGAGCCCGATTTCTGCACCAGGTCCTGTTCGATGCCGAAGTCGAGCAGCCCGCCCTCGCGGGAGATGCCGACGCCGTACTCGATGTCGAACTCGGCCTGGCGGAACGGCGCCGCGACCTTGTTCTTCACCACTTTCACGCGGACCCGGTTGCCGACCGCCTCGGTCCCTTCCTTCAGGGTCTCGATGCGGCGGATGTCGAGCCGCTGCGACGAGTAGAACTTCAGCGCGCGGCCGCCCGGCTGGGTCTCCGGCGAGCCGAACTGGACGCCGATCTTTTCCCGGATCTGGTTGGTGAAGATGCAGACCGTCTTCGTCCGGTTCAGCGAGCCCGCCAGTTTCCGCAGCGCCTGCGACATCAGCCGTGCCTGCAGGCCGACCGTGGTGTCGCCGATCTGGCCGTCGAGCTCCGCTTTCGGGGTCAGCGCCGCGACGGAGTCGATCGCGACCACGTCGACCGCCGCCGACGCGATCAGCCGGTCGGCGATCTGCAGGGCCTGCTCGCCGTAGTCGGGCTGGGAGACCAGGAGCTCGTCGGTGTCGACGCCGATCGCCCGCGAGTAGACCGGGTCGATCGCGTGCTCGGTGTCGATGAAGGCGCAGACGCCGCCCTGGGCCTGGGCCTCGGCGATGATGTGGTTGACCAGCGTGGTCTTACCGGAGGACTCCGGGCCGAAGATCTCGATGATGCGGCCGCGGGGCACGCCGCCGATCCCCAGCGCCAGGTCGAGGGACAGCGAGCCGGTCGGGATCGAGTCGACCTTGACCGTGCCTTTGTCGCCGAGGCGCATCAGCGAGCCGACGCCGAAATCGCGCTCGATCTGGGTGACGGCGGCCTCGAGGGCCGCGTCCTTCGCTTTGGCCTCCTTCGCCGAGGCGTCCTTCAAGTTCACTTTTTTCTCCGCCATCTCAGATCATCACCTTCCGCTGCCCTTTCACGGCAGCTCGACTTGGGCCAGCGGGACGTAGCGAGAGTCCCCTGGCTGGAGTACAGAACGGTAGAGCGTCAATCGGACGGCATAGAACGGCTCCTTGAGCCGCTCCGGGAGGTCTCCGGGCCGCCTCGCGACGGCCGCCGGACGGCGCGATCCGCGACCTTCCGGCCGCACCCTCGCGACCGTCACATGGGGCCAGAAATCGCGGTCCTCGGGCTTGTGGAGCCCCGCTTCGACCAGCGTCTCCGCCACCCCGTGGTGGAGGTCGGTCGTCGCCGGGGACGGCGCCGGGAGCGCGAAGAGCGCCGCCCGCCGCCGCCGCGGCAGTGAGATCGGGTCCTCCAGCTTCATCAGCACCGCCGGCGCGCTCACCTCGCGCACCGCCGCGCCGATCGCCTCCACCTCGTCCGCCTCGCGGTGGCCGAGGAAGACCAGCGTCACGTGCAGCGACTCCGGTCGCACCGGCCGCAGGGCCGGGTCGACCAGCTCGGCCTCCCCCCACTCCCTCAGTCCCTCTCGGATCTCGTCCGGCAGGTCGACCGCGACGAAGATCCGCTGCCGCCTCCCCTTTCCCTCTTCACTTGCCATGCGGCCAAGCTAGGAGGGAAATGCGCGCGGCTCAACACCGCGACGCAACATCTTTGTGAATTTAGGAGAGCAGATCGCGCAAGAGGTGCATCGCGACGAGCCCGGAGCGTTCCCGGATGTCGGCCCGATCCCCCGGAATCACCGGCGAGCGGGCGACCGAAGTCCCGTCGGCGAGCAGCGCGTGGAAGCAGACGAAGCCGACCGGCTTGTCCGGCTGCGCCCCGCCCGGCCCGGCGATCCCGGTGATCGAGACCGCCACGTCGGCGTCGAACGCCTTGAGCGCGCCCTTGGCCATCGCCTCCGCGACCTCCGGCGACACCGCGCCGAACTCCTCCAGCAGCGCCTTCGGCACCCCGAGCAGTCCTTCTTTGGCCTCGTAGGAGTAGGTGACGGCGCTCCCGGCGAAGTAGTCCGACGCTCCCGGGACGCTCGTGATCCGCGCCGCCAGCAGGCCGCCGCTGCACGACTCCGCCAGTCCCAGCCGGTGCCCCTTCAGGAGCTTCGCCACCTGCTGATCGATCGTCTCGCCGTCGAGGCTGAACGTCTCCCCCTCGTGCCGCCGCCGCAGCCCGTCGCGCACCGCCATCGCGGTCGCCTCCGTCTCATCGCGCCAGCGCACGTCGATCTCGATCTCCCCGCGCCGCAGGCACGTGGTCACCTCGACCGCGTCCACGTCCACCCCGTCGTCGATCTCGATCTCCCGCAGGCTTTTCGCGATTTCGGACTCCGGCACGCCGAACATCCGCATCGTCAGCCCGTGCAGCGGCGTCGCCTGGGACAGGATCGCCCGCACCGGCTCCGTCGCCAGCGCCCGCGGCCACATCGGCTGCAGCTCGCGCGGCGGCCCGGGCAGGACGATCACGACCCGCTCCCCGGCCGGCACCACCAGCCCCGGCGCGGTCCCGATCGGATCGAGCGCCGTCGCCCCCTCCGGAACCATCGCCTGCTTGCGGTTGGCCTCCATCACGGCCTCTTCGTCGAATTTGAAGCTGCGGTTGCGGGCGAAGCGGCGCAGGATCTCGCGGATCTTCGCCTCCATGTCCTCGTCCAGCAGCATCTCCCGCCCGGCGAAGCGCCCGACGATCTCCGCCGTCAGATCGTCCGCCGTCGGCCCCAGGCCGCCGCTGGTGACGATCAGGTCCATCTCCTCGGCCGCCAGGAACCGCAGCGCGTGCTCGAGGTCGTCGGGACGGTCGGCGACGACGATGATGTGGGCGACCTCCACCCCCAGGTCGGCGAGCTGTTCCGACACCCAGGGCCCGTTGGCGTCCGAGATCCGCCCGGTGATCACCTCGGTCCCGGTGACGACGATCCCCGCCCTGACGACCCCGTCCTTCACGGGGGCGAAACTACCGGACCGGGCGGCTCAGGAAACGTCGGCGTCGCTGTCGGCCCCGACCGGGGAAGGCTCGGCGCTCGCGCCACCGCCCCCGCCGCCGGACCCCGGCCCACCGACCACCCGGGCCAGATCGGCCTGCGTGATCAGCACCTGGCGCGGTTTGGAGCCCTCGTAGCCGGAGATGACGCCGCGCCGCTCGAGCATGTCGATCAGGCGCCCGGCCCGCGTGTAGCCGACCCGCAGGCGCCGCTGGATCATCGACACCGACGCGGTTTCGGTCTGCACGACCAGGCGGATCGCCTCGTCCAGCAGGTCGTCGGAGTCGGGATCGAAGTCGTCGTCACCGCGTCCGCCCTCCTCCTCGGCGGCCTCCGGCGTCTCCAGCAGCTCCTCCTCGAACTCCGGTTCGCCCTGTCTCGCCCAGTGGGTAGTAATGGCGGCGATCTCGTCCTCGGTGATGAACGCGCCCTGGACGCGCGCCAGCTTCGAGGTCCCGGCGCCGCGGAAGAGCATGTCGCCCTGTCCCAGCAGCGACTCGGCGCCGCCCTGATCGAGGATCACCCGCGAATCGGTCTGCGAGGAGACGGCGAAGGCGATCCGGCTCGGGATGTTCACCTTGATCGTGCCGGTGATGATGTCGGTCGAGGGCCGTTGCGTCGCCAGCACCAGGTGGATGCCGGTGGCGCGGGACTTCTGCGCGAGCCTGATGATCGAGTCCTCCACTTCCGCCGGGGCGACCATCATCAGGTCCGCAAGCTCGTCGATCACGCAGAGGATGTGCGGCAGCGGCGCCTCCCCGGCTTTGCGGCGGATCCGGTTCAGCTCCTCCAGGTTGCGGGCGCGGGCCTGGGACATCACGCCGTAGCGCGTCTCCATCTCGGTGATCAGGTTGGCCAGCACGTTGGCGGCGAGCCGCGGCGAGGTCACCACCGGCGTCAGCAGGTGCGGGACGTGCTCGTAGTGGTTGAGCTCGACCTGCTTGGGGTCGACCAGCACCAGGCGCACTTCGTTCGGGGACGAGGACATCAGGATCGAGGAGAGCATCGCGTTGACGCAGGCGCTCTTGCCCGAGCCGGTGGTGCCGGCGACGAGGACGTGCGGCATCTTCGCGATGTCGGTCCAGACCGCGTTGCCGTCGATCCCCTTGCCGAGCCAGGCGACCAGCGGCGAGGCCTTCTGCGGGCGTCCCGCGTAGATGTCGCCGAGTCGGACCATGCGGCGCTTGGCGTTCGGCACCTCGACCCCGACGGCCTGTTTGCCGGGGATCGGCGCGAGGATGCGGATGTCGGTCGAGGCCAGCGCGTAGGCGAGGTCGTTCGCCAGCTCGGTGACTTTCTTGACTTTGATGCCGGGAGCGAGGCGCAGTTCGTACAACGAGACGTGCGGCCCGCTGACGACGCCGACGATCTTCGCGTCGACCCCGAAGTGGCCGAGCGCTTCGATCAGCTTGCGGCCGGTCGCCTGCTGGTCTTTCGGGTCGGGGCCTTTGTCCCCTTTGCCGCGCTCGAGCACGCGCGGGGACGGCAGGCGATAGTCGATCTCCTCGGAGGTGGTGACGCCGCGCAGGTTGCCCATCGGGGTCGGGGCACGGTCGTCTTCCGCAGGGTCCTCGCCCGCCTCCGGAAGAGTCAGATTGCGACCGGAGTCGGGCGAGGACTGGCCGGCTTCGCCATCAACCGGCATGTCCTCCGCTTCGCGTCCGGGCATGCCGGGCGAGTCCTCGGCCGGCGTTTCCTCGGTCGCCGGCTCCGCCTCCTCGTCGAAGTTGAAGAGCCCCGGGGCGAAGATGTCGTCGTCCTTCTCGTCGGCGAGCGCGACGGTCGGGGCGAAGCTCTCGTCGTCCTCGTCCGGGTAGTCGCTCATCACGTCGGTCTTCGCCGCCTTCGTCTCGGCGGTCTTCTCGTCGCGCTCCCCTCGCCGGCGGCGCCATTCCTCCGAGTTCTGTTTGACGGTGCGCGCGGTCGCTTCGCTCCCCTTGGCGCCGCCGACGAAGATCGCCCGCAGGCCGCGCCCGATCCCCCGCGCCAGCGCCGAGATCGAGGTGCCGGTGAGGATCATCCCGCCCGCGACCAGCATCAGCAGCGTGAAGATCCGCGCGCCGACCGAGCCGAAGAGGTAGACCAGCGCGGTTTCGATCCCGTAGCCGACCTTGCCGCCTTCCCAGCCGAAGAAGAGCACGAAGAGCAGGTAGATCCCGGCAGCGACGAGAAAGAGGCCGATCAGGTCGAGATGGCGCTGCTCGAGACCGTCGAAAAGGCGGATTCCACCGCGCCCTTTGGCGGCTTTTCCGCGCTTGGCTTTGGCTTTGCCTTTGCGGGCTGGGGCTTTCCGGGCAGGGGCGCGCTTCTCTCTAACGAACACGCGACCGATTTCGACGCCGACCCCCCAACCCCTGCGGGCTACCCGTCCAGAGGGGGAAGCCGCACTAAATTCGGCTTAAAAGCAGCGCAAAACGCCGAGGAAGCGGTTTAACATCGGCTTCATGCTCAGCACCGATCCAGAGGTCCAGCAAGGCGGTCGCGTCCTCGTCGTCGAGGACGACGCCGATATCGCCGACGTCCTGCGCCGTTCCCTGCGCAACGAGGGCTACGAGGTCCGCACCTCCGCCGACGGCGTCGAGGCGCTCGACGTCGCGGTCGGATTCGTCCCCGACCTCGTCGTGCTCGACCTCGGCCTGCCCGGCCTGGACGGGATCGAGGTCTGCCGGCGGCTGCGCCAGGAGGGCGACGTGCCGATCCTGATGCTGACCGCCCGCGCCGAGACGGAGGACCGGGTGACCGGCCTCGACTCCGGCGCCGACGACTACCTGGTGAAGCCGTTCGAGCGCAAGGAGCTGCTGGCCCGGATCCGCGCCCTGCTGCGCCGCCGGCCCCCGCGCGGCGCCGCCTCGTTGGAGGTCGGCGACCTGCAGCTGAACCCGGACACCCGCGAGGTCCACCGCGGCGAGCGGGAAATCGAGCTGACCAACCGCGAGTTCGAGCTGCTCGAGTTCCTGATGCGCAACGAGCGCCTGGTCGTCTCCCGCGAGCGCCTGCTCGACGAAGTCTGGGGCTACGACCCGATGGCTGCCACGAACACCATCGACGTCTTCATCTCCAATCTGCGACGCAAGCTCGAGGCTGGCGGCGAGCCCCGCCTCCTGCACACGAAACGCGGCGCGGGATACGTCCTCAAAGACTGATGGTCGCCACGGCGCGAACCAACACCGCGGCCTGGCTGCGGCGAGTCGTGCATCCTCGCGCCTGGCCGGTCCGCTGGCGGATCGCGGCGGTCTCCTCCGGCCTCACCCTGGTGATCCTGATGGTCTTCGGCGGCGTGATCGGCCAGATCGCGACCAGCCGGATCCGGGACGACTTCAACGGCGAGGTGAACAACGCGGTGGAAATCCTCGCCAGCGAATACCAGGTGGTGTACCCGCTGGTCGGCGAACCGCAGGCGATCGGCCCCAATGTCGGCCCATACGTCCTCCCCGACGATGCCGCCGTCCGCATCTTCGACCGCGGCGGCCGCGAACTGCTGCACTCGAGGGGCTTCGGCAAACTCGGCAAACCTGAACCGGGGATCAAAGAAGAAAACGGCATGCGGGTGGTGACCGCGGTGCTGTCCAAGGAAGAAGTCGCCACCGGCTACGTCCAGTACGGGCGCAGCACCTCGCACGTCGACGACACGATCGACCGGATCTGGTTCCTGATCGTCGCCGGGATCCTGGGTGGCACGGCGCTGGCCTCGCTCGCCGGCGTGGCGATCGCGGCGCGGGCGATGCGGCCGATCGCGGCGCTGACCGCGAGCGCCAAAGAGGTCTCCGAGACCCGCGATCCCTCCCACCACATGCCCCGCCCGCCGGTCGAAGACGAGGTCGGCGAACTGGCCGAGACGCTGGAGCAGATGCTGCGCTCGCTGGACGCGGCGCGCTCCGAGCGCGAGCAGGCGATGCAGCAGCAGCGCGAGTTCGTCGCCGACGCCTCGCACGAGCTGCGCACGCCGCTGACCAGCGTGCTCGCCAACCTGGAGCTGCTGCAGGCCTCGCTCGCGGGCCCCGGCCAGGCCGAAGACCGCGAGGTCGTCGACTCGGCGCTGCGCTCCTCGCGGCGGATGAGCCGCCTGGTCTCCGACCTCCTGCTGCTGGCGCGGGCCGACGCGGGCCGCCTGGCGGCCCACAAACGCGTCGACCTGGCCGAAATTGCCGGGGACGCCGCCCTCGAGGCGGCGCCGCTGATGGGCAGGCGCCACTTCGTCATCGACAACGACCGGCCGCTGCGGGTCGAGGGCAGCGCCGACGAGCTCCACCGGATGATCCTCAACCTGCTCGACAACGCCTCCCGCCACACCCCCGACGGGGCGACGATCGAGCTGCACCTCTCCCAGCAGGGCAAGGAGGCCGTGGTCGAAGTCGCCGACGACGGGCCGGGGATCCCGCAGGCCATGCGGACCCAGATCTTCGACCGCTTCGTGCGCGGCGAAGGCCCCGCCGACACCGCCCGCGGCACCGGCACCGGCCTGGGCCTGGCGATCGTCAGCGCCGTCGCCGCCTCCCACGGCGGCACCGTCGAGGCGACCGAGTCGGCCTCGGGCGGCGCCCTCTTCCGGGCCCGCATCCCGATCGCCGCCGGAGAGCCCGCCGACAAAAAGCATTCAACTTCGATCTTTTAGGACGGCTTTAGTTCTCGTCCCTAGATTTGCCCGTGGACGAGACACTAGCCCGCCGGGATTCTCCCCAGACACTGTCCCGGCGGGCTTTTTTGTGCCGTTTTCCAGGCATCCATGAGCGCCCCGAATCCCGCTCCCTGGCGGGCGGCCAGAATTTGGGCGCCGCGTTGTGCCAGCCGCGGCGGCAACCCTTAGTCCTTGGTAGCCCACAGGGCGACCAAGGACTAAGGGTTGCCGCTGGCGACCTGAGGGCGTGGAAGAAGCCGTACGGAGGTGTGGAGTTCGTGCCGTCGGCGCACTTCATCAGCGCTTTCCGTACCCCGGCCACAGCCAGCCAGGGCGGTGGCCGAGACGGCCGCGCCGGCCGATCCCGCCTTGCGTCCCTTTCCGGTCAGACCTGGATTACGACCGGCAGGATCATCGGCCTGCGGCGCAACCGCTGCCAGACGAACTTGCCGATCGCGTCGTGGAGGTCCTCCTGGATCAGGTCGGACTCGCGGGTGCCGGAATCGGCGGCGTCTTCGAGGGAGTCTTCGACCAGGTCCTTGAGGTCTTCCATGATGCCCTCGGCGTCGTCGAGGAAGGCGACGCCGCGGAGGATCACCTCGGGGTCGGCGACGATCGAGCCGTCGTC
>Ga0153956_1002968_pt1 | contig 11617 bp, 8 predicted proteins | sample TSFL040MetaG_FD_104704 | JGI IMG/M metagenome (GOLD analysis project Ga0153956, IMG submission 104704) | Attine ant fungus gardens microbial communities from Florida, USA - TSFL040 MetaG | ecosystem: Host-associated > Fungi > Mycelium > Unclassified | place: USA: Florida, Wekiwa Springs...
CGGCATCAGCGTCATGTCGGACTCGTTGATCGCCTTCCAGCCGGCAATGGACGAGCCGTCGAACATCGTGCCTTCGGCGAAAATTTCTTCGTCGATCATCGACACGTCGAAAGTGACATGCTGCCACTTGCCGCGCGGATCGGTGAAACGCAGATCGACGTATTTGACGTCGTTGTCCTTGATGGCTTTGAGGACGTCTTTGGCGGTCTTCATGAATACCCCTTATGGCTACCTGATGTCGTAGTGGTCGTTCGTGGTTTGTCGTCGTCGTGGACGGTGGTTCGTGGCGACGCGGCGCGATGGCCGGTCAGATGGCGTCGAGGCCGGATTCTCCGGTGCGGATGCGGATCGCCTCCTCGATGTTGGAAACGAAGATCTTGCCGTCGCCGATGCGGCCGGTCTGTGCTGCACGCCTTATCGCGTCGATGGCTTTCTCGACGACATCGTCGCCGATCACAATCTCGATTTTCACCTTGGGCAGGAAATCCACGATGTATTCCGCGCCGCGGTAGAGTTCGGCATGGCCTTTCTGCCGCCCGAAGCCCTTGGCCTCGGTCACGGTGATGCCCTGAATTCCGATTTCCTGAAGCGCCTCCTTCACCTCGTCGAGCTTGAATGGCTTGATGATGGCCTCAATCTTTTTCACTGAACGTCTCCCAAGGCACTTCCTGTTGTGGCACTTCCTGTTGTGGCACTTCCTGTTGTGGCACTTCCGGTTGCGTCGCTTCCGGTTGCTTCACGTCTATTTCCATATCGCGCGGTGCCGCGCACGTCGTTTCTCACCGGAAATCGTCCGGCGCGAACAGGCCTGTGCTGCGGACCGTCTTCCGGTGGAGTTGCACGCATTCCCGCGACAAAGCCAATAGGCTCTTTCGCGGATATGCGCTTCACTGGCTCGCGGGCCGCGCAGCCGTCGTAGCGCCCTAAAAGCAGGGTCCGTGCCAATTTATTAACGGGTCTGATAGATTAATGATATCAGCGACTTATAGTCGATGTTGCACGTTTCTTCATCGTTCGGCGCGTTTTGGCTGGCCTACAAAGAAGGCAATTGCACAATAAAAGTGCATCTGGGTTGCAACAAGGAACGCGCGGACTGCCTCCGGATGAGGCGAAGCGAACAGGCGGGTGGCATGGAAGTCTTGACCGTTCCGGAGATGACGCGGGCCGATCAGATCACGATCAGGCGCGGCACGCCCGGATTTGCGCTGATGCGGGCGGCGGGCAGGGCGGTGGCCGATGCCGCCGAGGCGATGGCCGGGCGCGGGGCGATCCTCGTGGTCGCCGGTCGCGGCAACAATGGCGGCGACGGCTTCGTTGCCGCCACGGAGCTTGCTGCACGGGGCCGCGATGTGTCGGTGGTGCTGCTGTGCGACCGCGCGACTTTGAAAGGCGACGCCGCGCTGGCGGCGGATGCGTGGAAGGGCGAGGTGCTGCCGTGCGACCCGTCCGCGATCGGCCAGCCGCGCCTGATCATCGATGCATTGTTCGGCGCGGGTCTCGATCGCGAGGTCAAGGGCGATCCGCGCGCGATGATCGAGGCGATCAACGCCAGCGGGATTCCCGTGCTCGCGGTCGATCTGCCGAGCGGCGTGAATGGCGACACCGGCGCGGTCATGGGCGTTGCGGTGGAGGCGGCGCAGACGGTGACGTTCTTCCGCCGCAAGCCGGGCCATCTCCTGCTGCCGGGACGTGTTCACTGCGGCGAGGTCCATGTCGCCGACATCGGGATCGACGCGGATGTGCTGGGCGAGATCGCACCGCGCACCTTCGAGAATATTCCTGAACAGTGGGAGGACCTGTTTCCGTCGCCGCAGATCGACGGTCACAAATATGCGCGCGGCCATGCGGTGGTGGTGTCGGGCGACCTGGCCGCGACGGGCGCGGCGCGGCTCTCGGCACGCGCGGCGCTGCGCGCGGGGGCAGGGCTTGTAACGGTGGCATCGCCGCGCGATGCGCTCGCGGTCAATGCCGCCGCGCTCACCGCCGTGATGGTGCGCGAGACGGAGACCGCGCGGCAGTTCGCGGAGATGCTGACGGACAGGCGGCTCAATGCCTGCGTGATCGGCCCGGCGTCCGGCATCGGCAAGCGCACACGCGATCTGGTCCGCGCCGCGCTGCGGGCGGAATGCGCGCTGGTGCTCGATGCGGACGCGCTGACGAGCTTTGCCGACGATCCCGAACAGCTTTTCGGCAGGATCAAAAGGCAGAGCGATCCGCAGGTTGTCCTCACCCCGCATACGGGAGAATTCGGGCGGCTGTTCAAGGATCTTGCGGCCGCCGATGGGCCGCGCTCGAAGCTCGAACAGACGCGGCTGGCGGCAAGGACATCCGGCGCGGTGGTGTTGCTGAAAGGCGCGGACACGGTGATCGCGTCGTCGGACGGACGCGCGGCGATCACCGCCAACGCGCCGCCATGGCTGGCGACGGCCGGATCGGGCGATGTGCTGGCCGGGATCATCGGCGGCATGCTGGCGCAGCATGTACCGGCGTTCGAGGCCGCCTGCATGGGCGTGTGGCTGCACGGCGAGGCCGCGCAGGAATTCGGGCCGGGGCTGATCGCCGAGGACCTGCCGGACATGCTGCCCGCGGTACTGCGCAATCTCTACGATGAACTCGGGATCGCCTGCTGACGGCAATAAATGTGCTCGTCATTGCGAGGAGCGTCGCGACGAAGCAATCCAGCCTTTTCACGATAAGGAAGAATGGATTGCTTCGCTTCGCGCGCAATGACGATTGAGATCACTCCACCGCGTAGCAGCTCACCAGATTCGGCGCGCCCGATGTCAGCGCGGTGGCTTCCATCAGCCAGCGGCCGGGATATTCCGCGAGGAACGCGATGCGCTGGGTCTGGCCCTTGTCCAGCATCAGCGTGTCGAGCCAGAACGGCTTCCAGCCGTCGTCGAGCTTGTCCAGCAGTCTGACGTGATGGCCATGCCATCGGAACACCATCGGCCCGCCGCCGGGATTGGCGACGGCCATGACCACGACGCGTCCGCGCTTCACTTTGAAGACAGGCGCGGTCGCCGCCGCAAATGATGCCGGTGCAATCCATGGTGCTTTCGGATCGAGCGACAGGTCCACCCGCTGCGCGCCCTGAAGCGGCAGGCGCGCGGGCAGGTTCTCCGGGGGAAACGCGGAGGCGGGCGGCAGCGGCGCCGCGCGCACCGGCGCGTCGTTGGTCATGACGATCTGGGCGATGGACTGCGGCTTGCTGCCGTCGTGCAGGATGATCTGAGAGACCGTGCCCGGCGCGCGTGTGGCATCGATCAGCGCGTCGATCCGTGTGCCCGGCGCGAGCACAAGCTGGCCGTCGCGCGCGATGAAGGGCTCGGCCGGGGCGCTGTCGATCGCCATGACGCGAACGTCGTGGTTCTCGATCTTCAGCCCGAGCGGTGCGCGCGCGCATCCGTTGATGATCCGCAGCCGCAGGCGCTCGTTGCCCTTCGCCGGGAGTTTGAAATCGGTCCGTCCGTTCACGGTGTACATGACGGCCGTATCGCCGGGCTTCGCCCGCCATTGTTCGATGAGCAATATCTCGTCCCGGTCCACCGCGACGGGTGGCGTGTCCTCGACGATCAGCGCGCGTGATGCGACGGGCGCGGCGGAACCGCCAAGAAGCTGACCGCTGATCAGAAAGGTGCCGGACCGGCGCAGCGGCAGCCTGAACGACGCCCGCCCGCCGGGCGCGAGCGGCGGTTGGCCGGTCAGCGGCTCGGCGATCGGCGCGCCGTCAACTCCGAGCCAGTTCAGGACAACCGGCGTGGGGAGTTCATTCGACAGGGTCACGGCCAGATCGCCCCGGGCGACTCGCAGCGGTCGCGGATCGGCCGTCTCCAGTGTCCCGATCGGCAAGGAACCCATGGCCCCAGCCGCGAGGGTCCCCAGCCGCGCGCGGATGGTCAGGCTGGTCGCCGCCCGGGCCATGGCAGGTTGCCGCAGGCCGACGGCGAGAGCCGCGCCGCCCAATCCCGCCAGCAGGCCCCGTCGCGACAGCGAAAAGACTTGATTTGTCATGGCATTTTCCCTGTCTCCTGCGGACCATGTTCGGGCCCGCCTGTCCAGCGGGCGCTTGGCCGCTGGCTGCGATCCCCGGCCGGTCCGGATCGGAGGCTAAAGCCGCGTTGCAACAGCCATTTTTTTGCTGCGAAGCGGTTGCCCCATGTTATAAGCCCGCCGCTCACGGCTGTGCCGGGACACTTAACTTCTGCGCGCTCGTGGCGGAACTGGTAGACGCGCTGGGTTTAGGTTCCAGTGTCGAAAGATGTGGGGGTTCGAGTCCCTCCGAGCGCACCAGGCGCGATTATCGTATGCGCAGGATTTCTGGAGGAGACGCTCCTGAGGGGCGTATCCGCCGTTTCACCGATGCATGCCGGATGGCTCTGCGGCCGCCGGTTTTGCGTCCAACAGATCGACAACGACCCGGCGCCGCCGGGCCAAGCTGGAAGAAAATAGATGCAGGTCACCGAGACCCTCGCCGAGGGACTGAAGCACGAGTTCAAGGTCAGCGTTCCCGCCGCCGATATCGAGGCGAAGGTGGATGCGAAGCTTGTCGGCCTGAAGGACAAGGTGAAGCTCAACGGCTTCCGTCCCGGCAAGGTGCCAGTGGCTCACCTCAAGAAGGTCTATGGCCGCTCCGTCGCCGCCGAAACGGTCGAGGAACTGATCCGCGACACCAATTCCGGCATCTTCACCGAGCGCGGCTTCCGTCTGGCGACCGAGCCGAAGGTCACCATGCCGAAGGAAGAGAGCGAGATCGAGAACATCCTCGCGGGCAAGTCCGACCTCAACTATTCGGTCGCCATCGAAGTCGTTCCCGCGATCGAACTGGCCGACTTCAAGACCTTCAATGTCGAAAAGCCTGTCGCCGAAGTGACCGATGCCGACGTCGACGAGGCGCTGAAGCGCATCGCCGACCAGAGCCGCCCCTATGAGGCGAAGGCCGAGGGCGCGAAGGCCGAGTCGGGCGACCGCGTCACCGTTGCGTTCAAGGGCAGCATCGACGGCGTGCCGTTCGACGGCGGCACCGGCGAGGGCATCCAGGTCGTGATCGGCTCGGGCACCTTCATTCCGGGCTTCGAGGACCAGCTCATCGGCATCGCGTCCGGCGAGACCCGCACCGTCAAGGCGTCGTTCCCGAAGAACTACATGGCCGCAAACCTGGCCGGCAAGGATGCCGAATTCGAAACCACCGCGAGCCTGATCGAAGCGCCGCAGGAATCGAAGGTCGACGACGAGTTCGCCAAGAACCTCGGCATGGAATCCCTCGACAAGCTGAAGGAAGCGATGCGCGAGCGTCTGGTCGCCGAGTTCGCCGGCGCGTCGCGCCAGCGCGTCAAGCGCACGCTGCTCGACAAGCTCGACGAAACGCACAAGTTCGGTGCGCCGCCGTCGCTGGTCGAGGAAGAATTCAAGCTGATGTGGAATTCCATCAAGGCCGAGATGGAATCGACCGGCAAGACTTTCGCCGATGAAGACACCACCGAAGAGAAGGCCAAGGAAGAATACGAGAAGATCGCCGACCGCCGCGTGCGCCTCGGCCTCGTCCTTTCGGAAATCGGCGAGAAGAACAAGATCACCGTGACCGACGACGAAGTCAGCCGCGCGCTGATCGATCGCGCCCGCCAGTCGCCGGGCCGCGAGAAGGAAGTCTGGGACTTCTATCGCAACAATCCGAACGCGCTGGCCCAGCTTCGCGCGCCGATCTACGAAGACAAGGTCGTCGACTTCCTCCTCGAACTCGCCAACGTGACCGAGAAGAAGGTCTCGCGCGACGACCTGCTCAAGGACGACGAAGACAAGACGGCGGCCTGATCGCCGCCTGACGCTCGACCGATCAATCACCGCCAGCCTTACGGTTGGCGGTGATTTTTCTTTGAATGGACCACCGCGTCGAGACTGACCGTCAGCATCTGCTTTGTGCCGTCGGTGATCTGGCTTTTGACCGTGATCAGCGCATCGTTGCGCTCCGGGCGCGGGACGATGGCCGCGATTTCGGCGTGGCCGGTGAGCGTCATGCCGGGGCGTACCGGCCTGAGAAACCGGGATTCGATTCCGGCGCCTGCGAGTCCGGCGACCTGCTCCCACAAGGCTTCCACGATCAGCCGCTGATAGATCGCAAGGGTTTGCAGCCCGCTGGCGATGAGCCCGTTGAAGGGACCTTCTGCCGCGGCGGCGGGGTCCATGTGGATGAAGAGGGGATCGTACTTCCTTGCGAAGTCGATGATCTCGGCTTCTTCGAGCAGATAGGTGCGAAAGGGAAAGCGTTGCCCGATCGTCAGGTCTTCGGCGTAAAGCATGACGGGACTGTCCTTGTCATCGCGTTTTCCGGAAGGATAGCAGGTCCGTTCTCGGCGGCCACGATCCCGGATCGGGCCGAACGGGCCGGAAACCATTAACGATACGCCCCGGAATAGCGTTTTGGCGCAGCGCCATCGCTTTCCGTGCCTCGTAGAATCGGCTTCAACTACCCCGGCTTTCCCGCCCTTGTAGCCGGGCTCTGCGGCTATATCTGTGGGGTCCGACCCTTCTGCATCACGAGGCGCCCGTCTGCCGGAACGTTCCAATCCTCAGCCGTCCGGCCGCGCCCCAACTAACCTTCAGGTGATTCATGCGCGATCCCATTGAAACCTACATGAACCTTGTCCCGATGGTGGTCGAGCAGACCAACCGCGGCGAACGGGCTTACGATATTTTCTCGCGCCTTCTGAAGGAGCGCATCATTTTCGTGACCGGTCCGGTCGAGGACGGCATGTCCACGCTGATCGTCGCGCAGCTTCTGTTCCTCGAAGCCGAAAATCCGAAGAAGGAAATCTCGATGTACATCAACTCGCCGGGCGGCGTGGTGACATCGGGCCTTGCGATCTACGACACCATGCAGTTCATCCGTCCGCCGGTGTCCACGCTCTGCACCGGACAGGCCGCCTCGATGGGGTCGCTGCTGCTGGCGGCGGGCGAGAAGGACATGCGCTTCTCGCTGCCGAACGCCCGCATCATGGTTCACCAGCCGTCGGGCGGTTTCCAGGGCCAGGCCACCGACATCATGCTGCACGCGCAGGAGATCCTGAGCCTGAAGAAGCGGCTCAACGAAATCTACGTCAAGCACACCGGCCAGCCCTATCAGGCGATCGAGGATGCGCTGGAGCGTGACAAGTTCCTCACCGCCGAGATGGCCAGGGATTTCGGTCTTGTCGACAAGGTGATCGACAAGCGCCCGGAGGAAGCGGCGCCCAAGGCGTCATAATATCGGATTTCCAGGACGACACGATCAGCGGACGCCGAAAGGCGTCCGCTTTTTTTGCGCGGGGTCCGTCAGGTCCCGGCGCGGCGGATATTTTTGCGTGTTCCCCCCCCATCCGCGGCTTGACCGGCCGATTTGTTGAGCCCCTAATTGCGTATTGCTCCGGGGCTGTTGGACCCGTTTATTGATTGCCCGGTCTTTATTCATGACCACGAGGTCCGACTGTCCCGGCCGACAAAAGAATGCGCCGGGAGACGAATCTATGTCGCACACATTGACCTGGCGTGGTCCGCGCCGCGCGTGCCGCATCCTCACTCCGGTCCTGTTGTTGTCGCTGCCGGTGGCCGGGCTGTTCTGGTTTACGGGCATGGACGCCGCATTCGCCCTCAGCCAGGAAGCGGCCATCGAGAATTGCCGCATGAGCGTCGGAAGGCCGATCGTGCAGGCCTGCATGCGCGCATCCGGCGGTCGCGGCTCCCTTGAATCCTGCCGTGCGCAGGCGACGCCGAAGGTCCGCGCCTGCGTGAAGGCGGCGTTGAACGCCGCGAACGGCCGCGCCAATGTCGCGGTCGCCATTCCCACGGAAGCTGCGCCGAAGGTGTCCGGCACCGATGCGTTGCCGGCGGGATTCGTCGCGCCGCCGCGCTCCATCGCCGACATCACATCCATTCTCGACAACGAAAAGCCCGATCTGAAGAAGATCGAGGAGACCAAGGCTGACGCCGATGCCGAGCCGACCGGCAAGGAATCGCGCGCGGATCTGGCGCAGTTCTATTTCGATCGCGGCGACGCGCGCGCGCAACTCGGCCGCGTCCGCGATGCGATCGAGGACGGCAACAAGGCGATCGAGGTGGGCAGGGGCGCGGTGACGCCGAACCTGATGGGCCGTCTGGTTCAGTTCGTCGTGCAGCAGTATGCCGGCGCGGGCGACCCGAAAAAGGCGCTCGAACTGTCCCAGCGCCTGCTCTCGGCTGCCAGTGTAAAGGGCGCGAAGGGATACGCGCTCGGCGCCAATCTGCAGATCGCCCAGATCATGATCCAGATGGGCGACATCAAGCAGGCCGAAGCCTATCTCCGGCGCAACGATGTGTTCATCCGCGAGGCCCGCACCAGCGGGATTCCCGTCTGGCGTCAAAACTATGCGACCTACGGCCAAAACTGGGAAAGCGCGATCGAATCCGGCAACGCCATGATCTTCGAGGCGCGCGGCCAGTTCAGCGAGGCGGAAAAGGCCTACAGGCTCGCGGAGCAGCGCAAGCGCGCCGGCATGAAGGCCATGCTCGAGGAAGCCGAGAACCCGCCCTCGGAAAGCTCGCTGCTGCTGTCGGCGGACTATTCCACGCTCGGCCAGGCGCGCATGAAGGCGCGGCAGGGACGCCTCGCGGAAGCCGAGGCCGATGCGCGCCGCGCGTTGCTGGCGCGCCTGAAGGATACCGGCAAGTATCACACCGCGACGCCTCGTTTCGTCATGGGACTGGCGGACATTCTGGTGGAGCAGGGCCGTTACGCCGACGCCGAGAAACTGGTGCGGGTCGCGATCGAGATCAACCGCACGATCGGCGTGACGCCGGAGGCCTATTCGTCGGTTCAACTGCTGTCGCAGCTTGGCAGCATCCTCAACTTCCAGCGCAAGTATGAGGACGCTATCGCGGTCTATGCCGAGATCGACAAGGCGATCGCGAACTGGGAGCCGCAGCGGCGGCAGGCTTTCGAGATCAACGGGTCTCGCGTGACCTCGCTTTATGCCTCGGGCCAGACCGAGGCCGGTATCGCGGCGGCGCAGGAACTGGTCAGGCGCGCGGCGGTGCGGTCCGGGGATCAGCATTTCAATACAGCGTCGGCGCGCGGCTTTCTTGCCTACGGACTGATGCGCGCGGGGCGCGACGAAGAGGCGATGAAGGAATTCAAGGCCGCGATCCCGGTGCTGATGAATTCGTCGCGCGAAAACGCGGACGACGATGATACGACGGTGGTCGCCGCGCGAAGCCAGCGGCTGCAATCCATCGTGGAATCCTATTTCCGCATGCTCGCGAAGGACAAGGGATTGTCCGGCGACGTGGGCGCGGAGACGTTCGGCCTGGCGGACGCCATTCGCGGACAGTCGGTCCAGCAGGCGCTTGCCGCATCGAGTGCGCGCAGCACCGTGAAGGATCCGGCGCTGGCCGAGCTGGTGCGCAAGGAGCAGGATCTCAGCAAGCAGGTGAACGCGCAGCTCGGCGTGCTGAACAACGTGCTGACATTGCCGTCGAACCAGCGCGACGAGAAGGGCGTTCAGGCGATCAACGCCTCGATCAACGAACTGCGCGCCGCGCGCAACAAGGCGCGGCATGAGATCACCCAGAAATTCCCGAGCTATGCCGACCTCGTCTCGCCGAAGCCGCCTTCGGTGCAGGAAATCAAGGCGATCCTCACCGGCGGTGAGGCGATGCTGTCGTTCTACTTCGGACGCGAGGCCAGTTTCGTCTGGGCGGTGCCGAAGGACGGACCGGTGGCTTTCGCGGAGATCAAGGCGACCAGCGGCGACATCGAAACCAAGGTGCGCAAGCTCCGCGAGGCGCTGGAGCCGCAGGCCGCGATGATTTCGGACATTCCGCCGTTCGACGTCAAACTCGGTTATGAACTCTATTCGCTGCTGCTCCAGCCGGTCGAAAGCGGCTGGAAGACCGCGAAAAGCCTGATCATGGTGACCAACGGCGCGCTCGGCCTGCTGCCGCTGGCGCTGCTGCCGACCGCTCCGTCGGAGATCAAGGCGGACGACGATCCGCTGTTCGTGAGCTATCGGCAGGTGCCGTGGCTGGCGCGGACCCATGCCGTGACCACGGTGCCGTCGGCGGCCGCGCTGCGCACGCTGCGGCAGTTGCCGCCCGGCAAGCCGAACCGGGGCGAATTGATCGCGTTCGGCGATCCGATCTTCAGCAAGGCCGAACAGGCCAGCGCCGAGGCGGCCGGGGAGCCCGTCAAGGTCGCGGATTCGTCCGGTGCCAATGTCACGCGCGGCGCGCCGCTGAAGCGCCGCAACAGTCCCAAGCTCGATGGCGTCGACAGCGCGGAACTGGCGATGCTGCCCCGGCTTCCGGACACGGCGGACGAACTCAAGTCCATCGCGCTCGCCTTGCAGGCGGACCCGTCGAAGGTTCTCAACCTCGGCAAGGACGCCAACGAGAAAACCGTCAAATCGATGGACCTGTCCGGCTTCAAGGTGCTGGCCTTCGCCACGCATGGTCTTGTGCCGGGCGAACTCAATGGCCTGACACAACCGGCGCTGGCGCTGTCGTCGCCGGATGTCACGGGCGAGGGCGGCGACGGACTGCTGACCATGGAGGAAATCCTCTCGCTCAAGCTCGACGCCGACTGGGTCGTGCTGTCCGCCTGCAACACCGGCGCGGGTGCGGGCGCGGGCGCGGAGGCGGCATCCGGATTGGGCCGGGCGTTCTTCTATGCGGGCACCCGCGCGCTGCTGGTGACCAACTGGTCGGTGCATTCGCAGTCGGCCCGCGAGCTTGTCACCGATCTGTTCAAGCGGCAGGCGGACGATCCCAAGCTGACGCGCGGCGAGGCGCTGCGGCAGGCCATGATGGCGCTGGCCGATGGTCCCGGCTATCTCGGCGCCGACGGCAAGACGGAATTCGCTTACGCCCATCCGCTGTTCTGGGCGCCGTATTCGATCATCGGGGATGGCGGCGGACGTTAAGGAAAACAGGGCAAGCGTCTTTCGTGCCCCGTAGTCCTGCGTTAGGCTCGGGCATTGCGGTTGAGGAGATTTGAAAATGCGGCGTTCGCTGGTGCAGGCGGTGGTGTTGTCGGCGGCCTTTACCGCTCTGGCGGCCGGTTCTCCCGCAAAGGCGGGAACGGTGCTGATTTCCGCCGATGAAGCCAAACTGCCGCCGCCCAAGGGCGCGGTATCGGTCGCAAGCCGCGGCATCACGCGCGGTCCGAAGATCGAACTGGTCGGGCGCGCCGACAACGTGAAATCGCCGATGCATCTCGCGCTCAAGTTCGAGTCGTTCGGCGGGGCGAAGATCGATGTCGAGTCATTGAAGGTGCAGTATCTGAAAAGTCCTGCCGTCGACCTGACGCCGCGGCTCAAGCCCTTCGTGCAGCCGACCGGTATCGACATTCCCGATGCCGAATTGCCGCCCGGCGATCATCTCATTCGCGTCGACGTGAAGGACTCCGACGGCCGCACCGCCACCACGAGCTTCACGCTCAAGGTCGCGCCTTGACCGGCATGAGCGCCGACTGTCCGTTCTGCGCACAACCGGTTCCCGCGCAGGCGCTCGTCTGCAGTTCATGCGCGCGGGACGTCACCATTCCACAGTCGCTGCTCGATGAGCGGGACGATCTCGTCCGGAAGCGCGCCGCAATCCGCGCGCAACTGGC
>Ga0153956_1002969_pt1 | contig 11612 bp, 12 predicted proteins | sample TSFL040MetaG_FD_104704 | JGI IMG/M metagenome (GOLD analysis project Ga0153956, IMG submission 104704) | Attine ant fungus gardens microbial communities from Florida, USA - TSFL040 MetaG | ecosystem: Host-associated > Fungi > Mycelium > Unclassified | place: USA: Florida, Wekiwa Springs...
CGGCAGGAATTAAATCGGAGGGCTGAAAATAGGCTCGCATGGCGCTGATTCTCCTTCAAAAACCAGGCCAGTAGAATCCAAAACATCATCGACAATGAGTCAGACCCCCGTTACGATGCCGATTGACAGAGTAGATCGGCGGTGAGGCGGAACATGGACGCGGTGATCACCAGTTGAAGCGGATGCCAAGGGTGCCGGCGGTTGCCGTCTGGCGGCCGCCGCCATCGAGCGACCAACGGTAACTGGCCTGGCCGTAAAGGCTCACATTTTGGTTCACCCGCGCAGTGATGCCGCCACCAACCTCCAGCGCCGTATCGCCGAAGCGGGTCTCGATGGCGGGTGAGGATTGTCCGAAGAACGTACTGTCATTGCCGGAGAAGGCATGCCAGAGATTCACCCGCGCGTAGGGCTGCCACAGCGTCCCCCGCTCATCGCGCGCGGTGTATTGCAGCCGCGCCCCGAGCCGGCCGGTCCAGGCGGTGCCCGCATTCCAGTCCACACTCGAATACTGGTCCTGTGACCCGTCCACCGAGACGCCTTGGTAGACGAGTTGCGCCTGCGGCTCGATCAGCCAGGCATCACCCTCTCCGAAGCGGATCGGGTAGCCTGCTTCAAGCGACGCAGTGTATGCCGTCGCATTGGTCGAGATCCCCGCGCCATAGAGGGACGTCGCCTTTGCGTCGTACCAGCTTCCCTGGAATACGGCGTCGAGATACCAACCGCTCGGTCCGAAATGCGTCCAATAGGCGCCCACCGACGGCCCGTTCATCTGCAGCTTGCCCACCGCCAGGTTTTGCGTCCCCAGCGCGAAGCCGCGCACCGAGGGCGAGTTATAGTCCGAGTAGGCGACATAAATGCCGGCATGGTCCCGGTGGCCGCTGTCCGTTGTCCGCCGCAGGACGTCGAAGCCTGTCTGGAATCCGATCAGGTTGCCGGTCGCACTGGTATCCGCCGTCCCGTTCCAGCGGTTGCTCACCCGTTCCCCGAACACTCGTCCCCAGGCGCCGTTCGCATAAGCGCGCGGCTCCGGCAGGCCCCTCAGGTTCTCCTCCTCGCCGACACGCTCATGCAGCGTGCCGAGGGTCGTGAGCCCCATCTGCCTTGCGATTGCTGGGATCGGCGCGTAGAGCGGCACTTCCGGACGGTAGAGTGGGATGTCCGGACCGCTCGGCGTCGTCGGATCGATTGGCGTATCGATGAGATGAGAGCGCAGGAACCAGTCGTTTGGATCCGTGCTGCCACCGCGGAAGAGCTCGTACTCGTAGGCGCCGGCAGCGACGCGCTGGCCAAGCGTGAAGGCATCAGTCTTGGTGGTGCCGCCGCCGGTCACCTGTACCAGCCGGATGCCATCCGCGACGGTCTGTGCACCCGGGCCGCCGGTATTGTTGACCAGCACCGAAGACGTGCCGCTGGCCTGCCCGCCATTGATCACCAACAGGTTGCTCGGCGAATTGTCGGCGCCAAGATAAGTGTTGAAGCCGATGCGGCTCCCAGCGCTGCCGGTGTAGTTGCCGACGGCCAATGTACTGTAGGCTCCCGGTCGTGCCAGGAATTGGATCAGACCGGCATTGGCCACCGTGCCGGTTGCGTTGGAATCCCCGGTCACATTCCAGGTGCTGCTGGAATCGATCGCGACATTGGTCGCGTTCCGAGCCAGACCGGTCCAGAGGCTGCCCTGCGCGAGCGACACGTCAGCGGTGTTGCCCATGTCGGCCAAAAGGTCGCCCGTCCATTGCGACGTCGTCAGGTTGGCGCTGGCGGTGTTGCCTGGGCCGGTCAGCGCCAGATTGCCGGTCCAATTGCTATTGCCAAGATTATAGGTGAGGGTCGAGGGATCGACGACGATGTCGCCGGTGAGGGCCGGCATGCCGGTGACATTTAATGTCAGGTTGCTTGGCGTGCCGATCCCATCCTCAGTTACATACGCCAACAATGGCCGGCCGTTCACCACGGCCGGGGTGATTGCGGTGCCGCCACTGATCGAGACGGTGCCGGTGCCGCCCTGGGCGAGGACGATCGCCCCATTGGCGGCGCTCAAGCTGCCGCCTGTGACCGATATGCTGCTCGGCGCACTGCCGGCGAGATAGATCGCCGACGATCCTGCGCCACTCACCGCGACCGCGGTGCCAGACGTGGTGAGCGTGCCGCCATTGATCGCGGCGATACCATGCGCGGCATTGCCCGTGGTGGCAACCGAACCGCCGGTGACCTGCACACCGCCCGCGTTGCTGGCCTGGATGCCGACGGCAGCGTCTCCGGCCGTGGTGATGGCGGCGCGGGTGAGAACGATGGCGCTGCCGGCATCCTGCGTTTGTACACCGTTGGAGTTCTGCCCCTGCGTGGCGACAGTCACATCCGTCGCCGCAATGACGCCGCCCGCCATCGCGTGCACACCTATGGCATTGATGTTCGTGGTGGTGACCGAGGCGCCGGACAGGGTGATGCTGCTGCCAGCGTCGGTCGCCCGGACGCCGTCGGCGCCGCCGACCGTGGCGGTATCGGCGCCATTGGTCGTGATGCTGCCGCCAGTGATCGAGGCCGCGCCGCCTTGACTGACCGTGACGCCGATGGCGCCGTCGCCGTTGGTGGTTATGCTGGCGTTCTCGGTCTGCAGCCGACTCCCGACCCCGCTCACATCCGCACCAGGAGCCTCCAGGCCGATCTGGGCGCTCGGGAACTGGAGAACCGGAGGGTTGCTCCCAGTCACCCGGTATCCGGTGGTGATCTCACCGCCCGTCACTATGACCGTGCCTGTGCTGTTGACGAGCACACCGGCGCTGGAAGGGCCGGTTGTGCGGTTTATGGTGTCTGTCAGCGTGACCGTGCTGCCCGATCCACTCGCCACCGCGCCGGGGGAGTTAGGTTGATAGGTGAAAATGCCGTAGCCTGAGAAGTCGATCCTGCCCCCGGCGTCGGCCCATACGCCCGGGCTGTTCGCGCCATAGGTGGCGGAACTCGCACCGTTGCTGACCTGGATGCTGCTGCCAATTCCCCGGGCGAGCAAGCCCGGGGAATTGGCGATGACGGTGCCTCCGTAATAATCGCCTGCTGCGATGGCGCCGCCGTTGACGGTGATCATTCCCCCGCCGGTGGCGAACAGCCCGGCGCTGCCGTTGCTTAAGATGTTCACGTAAGTGTTGTTCAGGGTAAGACTGCTGCCGGCCCCCGAGGCAACGGCGCCCGGGGCGTTGTCGCCGAAACTGAACGTGTTCAAGTTGTTGAGAGTGATCGAGCCCCCGGCATCCGCGAAGGCGGCGGAGGCGCCCGCGCCGTAGGTCTGGATATCGGTGCGGGTGAGGTTGATTATCCCACCGTCGGCCGCATAGGCGCCGTGCGCGTTGTCGAGCGCCGTGTTCACCCCGCTATCGGTCAGCGTGACGCTACTGCCCGTCCCAACCGCCCCGATGCCATAGGCGCCAGCGCCATTCGTGTAGATGGACGTATAGCTACCGGTGATCAGCCCCCCGCCATCGGCATAGAGGCCATGGCCGCCCGTGCCATTGGTGCTGATCGTCGCGCCATTCACGGGCGTGCCGATCACAGTGATCGCCCCGCCGCCGGTCGCGTACATGCCGTAGCCGCCGTTGTCGTTTGCGGTCAAGTCGATGGAGGTGCCGTTGTAGGTCGTCCCGGTACCAGAGGCCTCGACCACGGGCGTCGTGCCATTACTTTCTCGCGTGGTGAAGGCCTGATCCGAGCAACTGCCGGAGGAGATGCTGACCGCAGCCGGCGCCGGTGGGGCGCATTGCGCTAGGGCTTGCGCGGAGGGCAGCAGCGCCACCATCGCGACGCCCAGAACATAGCGGTGGCAGCAGATAGAACTCAGTAGTGTCGCCTTCAGCGAGTTGCCGGCAGACGCATCGCAGCTGGGAACGGCAATTGGCATTTCCACGTACCCCCCTCCCTCCGGCATTCCTGTTGCGCGAATCACCTCAAGCCGGAGACATTTTGGAAAACAGTAACAGACGATCTTATAAAAGCCTTAATTGAACGATGGCGACACGTGAGATTGTTGTAAAAAAGCACTCTATCACTCGATGAACGCGAAGATTTAGCGATTATGCGCGGCGTCAAGTGGTGTGACTTTCGGAGGTTGGCTCCGCTGAAAGTGGCCCCTGAGGCAGACTTTTGAGTCTCTGCAGGATTCCCGCTCTATTGCCCGTCCCCCTGATCAGACACCACGGAGACCCAACGAGTTTCGGGGCGTCGGGTCGGTTGCGGTGCATGTCGTTGGTTGGGGCACGGTGGCGGTGACGGTGGGAGGGTGACGCACCGGCGGCACTGAGCGTGCCGATGAGGCACCGACCGCCAGCGCCGTTCTCTGCCGACATCCCGGCGAAGCCTCCACGCGGCCTCTCTTCTGGGCTGGTCTGGCGCCGGGCTGGCCTCGGCCTGCAACGGCTCCGCCGACCTTCTTCCCCTGCGGCTGCGCCGCATTCCTCGTAGATCAACAAGGTCGGCTGCCGCCGTCCTACGCTCACGCTGCGGTCCTTCGGATGCAGTCGTCCAGCCCGGCGCCTCTCGACCGCCATCGAGGTCGCATGGGGCGGCTTCGGGCAACTCTCAGGAGATACGACAATGGCTCAGATCGGCACCTTCACCCGCGACGACAACGGCACCTACGCCGGCACGATCAAGACCCTCACCCTCAACGTCAAGGCCACAATCAAGCCCTGCGACCACGACAGCGACAAGGCGCCCGACTATCGCGTCACCGCCAACGGCGTCGAGTTAGGCGCCGGCTGGAGCAAGACCGCCCGCGAGACGGGTGCCGAGTACCTCTCGGTCAAGCTCGACGACCCCTCCTTCACAGCACCGGTCTACGCCTCCCTGGTCCAGGGTGACAAGGGCGAGCACAAGCTCATCTGGTCGCGATAACCGGACAAGGGCGCTCCGCTTCCCACGGGGCGCCCGCCCTTCATCCCCGCAATTATGCGGAGCAGAACGGCGCTGAAACCGGGAGCAATACAGCCCTCACAGGCAAGCGCTCCGCATAATCCCGCTCTCCGCATAATCGGTCTTATGTGGAGCTCCACATAAGACCGAGATCGGCGCCGGCTGGAAGAAGATCGCCAAGGAGACCGGCCGGGAATATCACTCGGTCAAGCTCGACGATCCGAGCTTCCCCGCTCCGATCTACGCCAGCCTCGTCGAGAACGAGGACGGATACGCCCTCATCTGGTCGCGCTGAGGCGGCCAATCACCGGACGCGGCGCTCCATCCCCGGAGCGCCGCAGTTCCGCAAAGGGTGAGCCTCGGAGACGCTCTTCGACAGATTATCAAGCCGGAACGGACTGCGTCATCCCTTGCTGTCGCCGCGCCGGCTCAGTCTGATGGAGATAAACGGCGAAAGTGTCCCAAGGCGGGGTGACGGAAAGTTGCCACAGTATCCGCCCGACCTCGCCGCGATGATATCCTCCATGCAGGGCAACATGGGTCAGCATTTCCTCCCTGGTCATATAGCCCTTATCGCCATCGGTGAAGCTAAACGGGGTCGCCTCGGCCAAAGTCTCGGACGAGACACCGCGAAGGTAATCCAGATACCACCGATCGGAAGACGTTACCGCAGTGCGCAGCTCGCCCAAGGTCGGCGTGTCGTCCGTGTTGTCGGAGGTATAGCCATGCTCCGCACCGGTGAGATGCGCTGCGAAGATTTGAGCCACGACATAGTAGTGGTTGATCAGGCGCAAGGCAGTGTGCAGCTCAACCTTGTGCTGCTCCTGATCCAAAGTTCCCAATTTGTCGAACAGGTCATCATTGGCCCAGGCGTTATAGCCGTAGAGTTTTTGCAGCAATGTGCTCATCAAGTTGGCCCTTCCAAGTTTTCGGAATGCGAGTAATTTACTCACATTTTGTACGAGGAGGGTTCGTTGTCTACTCGCATTGCAAAGCAGCAACCGGTCATGCGCAAGAGGCCGCGACAGGCCCGTTCTCGTGCTACGGTCGAAACGATCCTTCAGGCTGGAGCTCGCATTTTGAGCGATGAAGGCTGGGCCGGATTCACGACCAACAAGGTCGCAGACCTGGCCGGTGTGAGCATCGGCTCGCTATACCAGTATTTTCCGGACAAGCTTTCTTTGGTCGACGCTATCCGTCGACAGCATCTTGATGACTGCCTCGCCGTCATGCGGCAATCCAAAGCCGAAGGGTTGGCACCAGTGCAGTTCGTGGCGAACCTCGTTCAGGCCATGATTGCCGCCCATAGCATTTACCCTGGACTGCACAGGGTACTGCTTGATGAAGCCCCAAGCTCGGACGAGTATCGCAATCCCAAAAGCGAATTTGAGGCCGAATATCTCGGCTACTATGCAGAGGCCGTAGCTAGCTGTCGAAATCGCCAGCCCGGCGAGAGCGATCGAACCGCCGCGCTGATCATTTCCGATGCGATAGACGGGGTAATCCACAATGCGGCGCGTCGCGGCATGTTGGGGGATCCGATAGTGCAAAGCGAACTTATTCGACTGGTCAGCCTGTACCTCCAGGACCGAGGTGAAGCGCCAGATTGGACTACATCAATCCGGCAAAAGGACACATAGGAAGTGTCTTTCAACGAATAACGGAGCTATATCAAAGGTTTGTTTTGAAAAGGACAATTAAAAAATGACCTAAGCGGGCATCGTCGGCCAGGTCCGCACCCTGACGGTCTCGATGAAGGTCCGCCTCAACCCGATCGAACGCAGCTCCCGCGACGCACCGGACTTCCGCATCATGTCTGGCATGGCCGAGGTAGGAGCCGCGTGGAACGCCACGTCGGGCGACGAGGAACCCTACATCTCCGTCAAGCTGGACGATCCGAGCTTCAACGCCCCGATCAACGCCGCGCTGTGGCCGACCGCAGTCGAAGGCGACTACGACCTGGTCTGGAGCCGCCCGAAGCGCGACGCCTGACCGAAGCAACCGGGGAGCCTCGCCGCAAGGCGGGGTTCCTCCCCCCGAAAGCCTGGAGACCAGACATGCCGGAATTTCATGATCGCCCATCCCGAAGATCACCCGAGGACATCGTGCTTTGGCCAGATGGCGGCTGGGCGCGGCTCGGTGACGTCTAGCGGGGAGAATTCGACTGGAAGTCCGACGACTACGAGGTGATCTCCTGCGAGGACATCGTGCGGCTCGGCGCGGAGGGAATACTTGCCGAGATCGAGTAGGCCGGTCCGAAGAGGAAAGCCCGAAGCAGGCATCGAGCCCGCCTCGGGCTTTTTTGGTGCCATACGGAGAGAAAATGTCTGCTTAGTCCGTCCGAGGGTGCCATGGCGCCGATGAGGGGTAAAGGACGAGCGGTGCCCCCAATTTTGCCGCGGTGCGACAAAATCGGCTCCCCCACTCGCCGCCGTCGGCGGTCGCTGTCGCGATCCTTGACCCCTGCCCGCCCCCACGACCGTGGGCGTCGTCTTTCACAAACGTCAAGGAGACGACGATGACCTACGACCTCGACCGCACGATCCTCGAACTCGAACTGGCGCTGGCCGAACGCGAGGCGATCATGGCCGAACAGGACGGCCGCATCAGCGCCGAGCCGCCCTTCTAAGGGCGGCTTTTGCCGTGTCGACGGGCCAGCCGCGCCGGATCGGCCGGCCCGGCAGGCGCGAAGCTACGCTTCGGCGTTTCCCGGCTCGGCCTTTCGCCCGTCACATGTCGTTTGCGGCTTCGCGATTTGAATCCGCGAAGTCTGGTTCTCCAAATAAAGCTATTCCCAATTGAAAGCATTTTCTTTCAGGTTCATTCTGATCGGAGGGCCGCGATGCCAAATAGAATTCCACTCGACCCGGAACTGCCCTCGACATTCGATTCGACCTCGAACGAAAAGCGTCCGAGGGCGCAGCTCGATGCCTGGTGGGACCGCCCCTACGGCATTACTCGGGCGGACGGACGCATCGACGCCACGTGTCTCAATGGCGGCGCGCATGATCGCTCGACTTATCTCGGCACCGCGGACAACTACGATGCGGCCTGCGCACTGGCCGAAGCCGAACAGGCGACGTGGTTGAAGCATCGCGAGCGCCCGATCCTCCATATCGCGGCTGACTGCTTCGCTGTCGTGCGCGACGCGCAGCGGCCGGATGAAGAGCGGACGAAGCTGGCGACTTTTCCATCAGCGGCGGCGGCGGCCGACTATATGCGAGCCCACTATCCCGAAGCGCCGGCCGAGGAATAGCTCCTTACCGAGCGCGGTCCGTCTCCGCGGGGCTGCCGTCAGATACGGTATGCAAGGACGATCGCCGTGTCGTCACGACAGTCGGCGGTGGCCGCTCAACGCGGCCGGCCGGTATCCGCGCGCTCGCTTTTGGCGAAGCAGGTCCAGGAACAGCTGCACCGCCTCCTCTTCCCGCTCGAAATGATGGACCATCTGCTGTCCGTTCGTGCCGATCCGCCCCCAGCGCCGCCTTAGGCAGGTATCCCCAAACAGGTTCTGTTCGATCGACATGGCATAGTAGCGAGCCATGTTCCTCGGTGGGTCGGTTCTCTCGACATAGAGCTGGTAAGGCTGCGTGATCATGGATGTAGAGTCGCCCACCGCGATTCACGCGTCCAACGAAACCTATGAATCTGTCGTCTGTCATCGATTCATCTTCGTGATGGGTTCGTTCTGGCAGTGAGTGGTCTGGGCGAGCCGGCCGATGGCCGGCCGCGTCCTATTCGCTTCGCTCACGGAGCCCGCAAGCGGTCTCCGCCCTGCGGGTTACGACCGCATCTCGCGGGATGAAGCCGACCGGATCGACCGGCCGTTTCATCGCAAGGGGTTTCCCCTCGCCCTCCCCGCCGGCTGGCCGCCGTGAAACCTACCTCTCTCTGACGTCCCATCATAGCACCGCCTCTTCGGCGTCAAGGACGTCGCGGCCCAATCGATTTTTTGCCGCCGCCCCAAAGGCCGGCAACAGAAAATCGGCTGTTCCGCTTGCCGCGGGGCGGCCGCGTTCCGCGGTCCCTGACTCCTCGATGCGCCGGTGCGGCCTCCTTCCGTCAGAGTGACGAAAAGGAGAATTTTGACATGACACCAGAAGAAGCATTGAACCTGATTATACGGCTTGCCGGCTTCAAGCTCATCGTGACCGCCAACCGCTTCGGCTGCGACAGCGATTTTGCCCGGGCCGCGCATGATACGGTCATCGAGATACTGGATGGATGGCGAAAGGAACTCGGCGAGTACATCGACATGCACTGCGCGCTCTGGCGCACCGAGGATTCGCCGGAAGCCGACGAAATCGTTTATGAGATTCGTCAGCTCGGGGACGCCTATGACCGATACTGGCATCTGGGCGATCCCGAATATGTCGGTGGATGGCATATACTCGGCGAGGATGGCGTCAGCCCGCTGACGGGTGAGCCGATCGCGCGCGACCGCCTGCCGATGGCCGAGCCCATCCCGGAGGACATGCTTTGCGGTCTCGCGCCGATCCTGTTCGACATCGGCGTGGAATGCCGCATCCTCATCCTGCCGGAAATCGTCTCCGATATGGTCAAAGCCCCCGAAGCCGTCGACCTGTCGGATCTCGATATCGACGACGACATCCCGTGGTGACGTCGATCGGGAGGCGGCTGCGGCCGTCCTCCTTTTCATCCCCGGAACCACGAGTTTTCAGGCGGCCTTGACCCGGACTGGATCGACCGGCCCGCTCTCCTTCGAGAGGGGGCTGGCCGCCCCTCTCCGCCGCTCGCGCGAGGGCCAGGGCAAGCCCCACCCCTCGGTCTCCCCACCATGGAAAGGGGCGCTCCGCCCCTTCCAAACCATCCCCGGCCCATACGGACACGGCGTCTGGTCGACGCCGTGGCTGCCCCTCTCTCTATGACGTCGTATTTTACGTCCGGCTATCCGGCGTCAAGGACAACGCGGCCCCACCAATTTTCCGGGCCGATCCGGAAAATCGGTTCCTCCGCTTGCCGCGCGGCGGCCGCGTTCCGCGGTCCCTGACCCCTCCAGCCTACGACGTAGGCTCCTTCCGTCATCACGAAAGGAGACACCAATGCCCAAGTCTGATTTCCTCACCCTCTACGCAAAGTTCAGCGGATTCAGAATTCTCGTCCGCGCGAACCAGCTCGGTTGCGATACTGCATTCGCCCGAGACGTCCACGATCGGCTGCTGGCCGCGCTCGACCGCAACGCAGCCTCCTGCATCGAGGCCATCCGCCTCGAGCGATTGCTGCGGGGGGAACCCGACCCCGCAATGCAGGACGCGCTGGCCGACATGATCGGCGATTGTATCGGCGACCTTCAGAGCGGCGGCATGAGCCGCTATCCGTTCCACTTGCTGGACCCTGTCGACTACGATCCCGAGCGCGGTGGATATGTTCATCCGGTTTTCGCCGTCTGGTGCCGCGGGCGGATTCCGGAATCGATGGCGGCCACCGACCGTGACCTGTGCGGTCTGCGTACCATCATCGACCAGATCGCGACGGAGACAGGGTGCCGGTTCACAGCCTATCAGTGCGATGGACGCGGCGAAGCCGCGCTCGCCGGTGAGCGCGATCTCATCGCCGGATAGCGCTGACGAGGGTGCGGCAGGCGGCGGATACTGCCTGCCGCCTTTGATCTTCCTCTCCTGACGTCGAGATTGCCGCCCCTCTCGAATCCATACGGTCGCGTCCCTTCGGGACGCGGGCTCTTCTCTCTTTGACTGCCCATTTTACACTAGGCCCTCAGGCGTCAAGGACGGCCGGTGCCCCCAATTTTCAGCCAGCGCCCCAGGGGGGCACTGTCAGAAAATCGGCTCCCCCAACCGCCGCCGTAGGCGGCCGCTTGCGCGGTCCCTGACTCCCTCCCGCCTACAGTGTGGTCTCCTTTCGTCAAAGTGACGAAAAGGAGGCTTCTATGTCTGATTTCAATCATCTTCATCTCTATGCAACGTTCTCCGGGTTCCGCGTCATGGTCCTGGCAAATCGTCTTGGCTGCGAGAACGATTTGAGCCGTGCAACACATGACCGGCTGGTGTCGCACCTTGAAACTCTTATCAACCAGATGCACCGGGCGATGGCGGCCGAGCGCGACCTCGCACTCAATCCCGATGCCGACCGCGACGATCTGGGCGAACTGATCTGGGCGATCGATCAAACCTTCATCGACATGCTGCAAGAATGCGATGGCATCGACCTCATCGAAAACGACATCGTCGTCGATTGGACGACGAAAGAGTGGTTCGACCTGCGGACCGAGACGTGGCATTTCATCGATGCTTTCCAGCCGCCGCGGGTCGCAATCGGCGATGATCGGCTGAACGGCCTTTGCGCCATCATCGCGCAGATCGCGGCAGAGACCGGGTTGCGCTTCACGACCTACGCGAACCAGTCGGATCATCCGGAGGAGCTGGGCGACTACGATGGCATCGAGGACCCGGCGCGCAATCCGCTCTGGGGTCCCGACACGGACTGACGTCCAGACGAGAGGCGGCTGAAGCCGCCTCTCGTCTTTGCCTCAGTGGATAGTCCTGCCAGCCGGTTCGACCGGCTGGCAGGACTATCAAGAGAGGGGCAAGCCCCCCTCTCGACACTCTCCCCATGAAGGAAGGGCTAAAGCCCCTCCTTCAAACATCCTCCCCAAAGGAGGGGCTAAGGCCCCTCCCTTGAACCCTCCCATGGGAAGGAGGTGGATGATGTCCCAGGGGGTGGTGTAGCAGGGTATC
>Ga0153956_1002971_pt1 | contig 11611 bp, 9 predicted proteins | sample TSFL040MetaG_FD_104704 | JGI IMG/M metagenome (GOLD analysis project Ga0153956, IMG submission 104704) | Attine ant fungus gardens microbial communities from Florida, USA - TSFL040 MetaG | ecosystem: Host-associated > Fungi > Mycelium > Unclassified | place: USA: Florida, Wekiwa Springs...
ATCAAGAATTCGGGCAGTGCGCTCTGCAGAATCACGACCCGGATGCTCGCATCAGCCTCGAGTTCCCTGCCCAGCCGGTCGAATTCCTGTGACAGCGCCTCATCAAGCAGATTGATTGGCGGATGATTGATGTTGATGAATGCAACTCCGGAATCGAACATGAACCGGAAGCACTTGTAGCCTGAATATCCCACGATGTAGCCTTATTGAGGCCCTGAGCGCCTCTTCGTTAGCGCAGCAGGTTCTCGCTGGTAAGGTCAATCAATTCCCGGGCGCGACCATCCAGTACCGCGCGCAGCATGAACATCCCGAAGTGTTTCGCTTCGCCCAAAGTGATGGCGGGCGGCATCACCAACTCCTGGCGCGCGCTGACAACATCGATCAGCGCGGGGCCATCGTGGTCCAGCGCCTTGCTCACCGCGTCGCAGAGGGCTTCCGGGCTTTCGACGCGAATTCCCAGGATACCGATTGACTCGGCCATGGCCGCGAAATTCGGGTTCTGAAGATCGCAGAAGGAATCCGGGAATCCTCCTGCTTTCATCTCGAGTTCCACGAATCCCAACGTGCCGTTGTTCAGAAGGATGATCTTGACGGGCAGCTTAGCCTGCACCAGGGTCAGGAAGTCGCCCATCATCATCGAGAAGCCGCCGTCTCCGGAGAAGGAGATCACCTGCCGTCTGGGAAACGCAGCCTGGGCGCCGATGGCATGACACATGGCGTTGGCCATGGACCCGTGGTTGAAGGACCCGACCAGACGGCGCTTGCCGTTCATCTTCAGATAACGTGCCGTCCAGGCAATAGGAGTACCGACATCGCAGGTGAAAATCGCATCCTCCGCTGCAGCCTCGCTGACCACCCGCGTGACGTATTGCGGATGTATCAGCCGGGCGTGATCTTCGCCCTGCGCCAGCGAATCCAGATCGCGCCGCGCGCGCTTATAGTCTTCGAGCGCCGCCTGCAGATGTGCTGATTGGGCCTTCTTTACGATCAATGGATTGAGCAACTTCAGCGTCGCACCGACGTCGCCGAGCAGCCCGAGTTCCAGGCTGCAGCGGTTGCCGAGCGCCTCGGGGCGCAGGTCGATCTGGGCCACCTTGGCATCATCCGGAAAGAACTGCCGGTACGGAAAATCCGCCCCCAGGACCAGCAGCACGTCACAGGCCTTCATGGCCTTGTATCCAGAGGCGAATCCAACGAGGCCGGTCATTCCAACATCGTAAGGATTATCGTACTCCATGACTTCCTTGCCACGCAGTGTGTGGACGATCGGCGCCTGCAGGTTCGACGCGATCTCGACCACCGCATCGTGCGCGCCGGCGCAACCGGCGCCGCAAAAGATCGTTGCGCGATCCGCCTGATTCAGCAGAGCTGCCAGTTTCTCGACCTCGACCCGATCAGGGATGACGGCCGGCCGTTCCGGTACCAACCAGTTCGGGACTCTTGCATCGACCGCCTTCAGCGCGACATCACCGGGGATGACCACGACCGCGACGCCGCACCGGGCCACGGCAACACGCATTGCACGTGTCAGAATCTGCGGCAGCTGCTCCGGGCTTGACACCAGCTCAACGTAGTGACTGCACTCCCGAAAAAGATGTTCTGGATGAGTGGCCTGAAAATAGTCGATGCCGATCTCGGTGCTGGGGATGTGGGCGGCGATGGCGAGCACCGGCACGCCGCTGCGCTGACAGTCGAAAAGTCCGTTGATGAGATGCAGGTTGCCCGGTCCGCAGCTGCCCGCGCACACCGCCAGACGACCGGTCAGGTGGGCTTCAGCCCCGGCGGCAAAAGCAGCGGCCTCCTCGTGCCGGACATGAATCCAGTCGATCCGCCCCGACCTGCGCAGTGCATCGGTCAGCCCGTTGAGCGAGTCGCCAACGACACCGTAAATGCGCTCGACGCCGGCTGCTTCGAGGGTGGCTGCGATGAAATCCGCACCTGTGTGTGACAATTTGAAACCCTCCTACTCCGTGACATCCGGCATGATCATCCCCATCTCCATCGCCTGCGTCGCGGGAACTTCCTCAATGCCCAGCACGATCTGGTCATCTGCCGCGCCGGTGGCCTGCTGGAGCAGTTTCCAGAGGCCCAGGAGCATCCGACGCTTGTATTCGGGCGGGCGGCCCTTGCGGATGAGTACCGTCAGGGCCGCCGTTGACGCCGGTTGGCCGGCTGTAAAGCCACTGCCGAGGGCGTAATCGTGGAACACGATATGGACCCAGTTCCGGGCGACACCTGACAGCTCGCAATGCAGGTCCGTCAGCTTGGAGGCCAGGTCCGCTTTGGCGGCATCACTCAAGGCACCGGATTGCGTCGTGACGGTATAGAGGGGCACGGCGTTGTGCCCTACCGGCTCGAGTCCGTGGGGGCTTCGAGAATGCGCAGGTCCGTGACCGTGTAGGCCATGCCGAGCCGATAACCCCGTCCCACCCGCTGTGGAGCGATCGAGTGCATGTCCTCACCGATCACCTCCGGAATGCGCAGCTCGGCCGATCCGGCCCAGACATCGACGACCACAAGATTATCCGTCAATGACAGGGTGAGTTCATCGACCGGAGGTTTGTCCCAATGACCCGAGGCCAGCTGGGGGAAGTATCGACGCATCACCGTCGGGCGATTGAATACCGAAGTGGGATCCTTGACCGGCTCTTCGAGCTCAACGCGAGCCGTCGCCAGACGCTCACCATGTGCGGCGACGCTTGCACCGAAGCGGCTGCCTTTGGCGAGCGGTGCCGCGGCGGGACTGGGTGCGATGTAGCTGCGGGTCTGGTAGACGCTGGCCAGTTTCTTGGGAAACCCCTGTGTCCAGCCGCGCGCAATGGCCGCATCATTGTCCACGAAGATATAGGGACAGTAGTTCACGCGGGTGCGGCCGAAGATCGCCTCGACCAGCACGAACGCCTCCCGGTATTGGTATCGGGCTGGATCAGTGAGTTCATCGTTGGACCCAGTGAACTGCCAGTCCAGGAACCAGAAGAAGGCGCGACCGGCGGACTCGGTATCTGGCTTGAGACCGGCAGGCAGCAACGCGGCGACGGCTTTCGGATCGGTCCAGTATTCGATCGCCATGCAATCGCTCGAATAGTGCCAGGGCGGCTGCTGGACCAGGGCGGACTTTCCCTGGGGAGTAAGGGGAACAGAAAATCCTTTGAGCATTGTCTCGTCCTCTCCGCACCCGACGGCCAGTGATATTGCGCGGCTTCCCGAAGTGACTTTACCCCCCTCTTGGGGGGTAAAGGCTCGCCGTTACACTGGGATACCAGTCGCGATTCACCACTCTTAAGATCCGACTCACCCCCTCTACTCGACGACATTGATTGTTAGACGATTCGCTTGCGGCCGAACAGCTGTGCATCCAGCGACCATGCTCCTGGGCCGAGCATGGCGAGCGCCAGACCCAGTGCCGCCGCGACCAGCAGCGACGGATCGAACCGGTGCCCTGCATTGATGATGGCAATCAGAATTACGGCCTGCAGGAGAGCTGCAATTGGTGTCCATAGCCCGATCCACAGCAGCACCACCACACCAATGATCAGGCAGCGCTCAAGCAGCTGCGACGTGTGGCTGAAATCGGCGGCCAGATGCGCGGCGGTGGCCAACGAAACCCCCGTGGCAACGCGAAGAATCAACAATCCAAATCCAGGCCATGCGTTGGGGAATGTTGAGAATAGCCTTTGCACGCTACAGTATGGAACCCGCCGGCGCGGCCGGAGAAACCCTCAAAAGAGTGATTTTTCGCTCACCCTGACTACGTGGAAATGATGCCCCTCTTGAGTCCGAGGCTCACGGCGTGCGTCCGATCCCTCGCGCCCAGCTTTGCCAGGATATTCTTGACGTGGCTCTTGGTGGTTTCTTCGTTGATGTACAGCCGTGCGGAAATCTCCTTGTTCGCAAACCCCGAGGCCACCAGTTTCAACACCTCCAGCTCGCGCATCGTCAGTGCGGCATCCGCTGTGTGCTTGGCCAACTCGGCCGCCACGTCCGCCTGGATTCGCTTCTCACCCTTATGCACCAGCCTGATGGTATTGAGAATTTCTGTCCGCACCAGGCTCTTCAGCACGTATGCCTGCGCGCCAGCCTTCAAGGCCCGCTGCGCGAGCACATCGCCCGAGAATGTCGTAAGAACGATAATGCGTGCCCCGGGTTGCTCGCTCCTGATGGCGATGATGGCATCCAGACCGCTCATGTCGGGCATCTGAAGGTCCATCAGGGTCACGTCAGGAATCAGTTGGCGATGAAGCTGCACGGCTTCCTTGCCGTTAGCGGCCTCCCCCACCAGCTGCATATCTGGCTGGGTGCCGATCAGTGCACCGAGACCGGAACGCAACAACGGATGGTCATCCACTGAAAGAATGCGGATGGGGGAAGTCTGATTCATCGTCGCAGCCGACGGGCCGATTTCATCCGTGACGCCACCCCGCATCGCATTCACCCGCACAGTCCACGCATTCGCAGGATTACACAATTCATGGTCCATTATCTACAATCGCACAGCGCCCGGCGCCGGCTAATCTTCGTTCCATGTCGCCGCTCGATCAGACGCACAACCTGTCCCTTGATCATAGCGCTGTTGATGCCGCGAATTGGCCGATCACGCCTAGCCGCTCCCCCGAAATTGCCGGTGCGTCGCCGGGTGATCGAACCTGGGCCGTCCGCCGAACCATCGTCCGGGTGCGTGCCGCGCTGAACACGGTGCGGCTTGAGGAAGCCACGAAACTGATTAGCCAACTTGGTCGTCTCCTGAGCCACCTGGAGCGTTCCAAAGGTGATCGGTATGTGCCCACGCTGCGGTTACTGCAAGCATCGCTGCACGCGGCGGCAGACCGCTTGGCAGCGGCTCGCGCCGCGCTTGCAAGCCTGCCGGCTTATACCACGGACCCGATTCTTGCTCCCTTGATCGGCTATCTGGACTGGGCCCGGGGCGCATCCTGCCCGGACCCGGTGCCGGATCTGGCGGACTATCTCTCACCTCCGGTCGGAGGCAGGGCTGTGGCCCGAGTCTTCGGCCTGTGCATCAATGCAGCTCTCTCAATTGATCGAATGCACCTTACCGTAGCCTCTAGCCTGGCCTCCGAAGCACTGCAACTCGCGCGTGATCGCTTCGGAACTCAATCGCCTATGCGCCTGCTCCCTGCCACTCTGCTCGCGCAGGTGAGCTACGAGCAGGGCCGCCTCGCAGAGGCCGAAATACTGCTGCGACCCCGGATGGCGGCGATACTCACTTCCGGGACGCTGGAGTGCGCCGCGCGCGCCTCTGTGGTTCTGGCAAGGATCTCGTTGCATCGGGGTCAGCGACGTGCGGCGCTCGCGACCTTGCGTGACGCAGAGACGCTCGGTCGGGCGCGACGTTGGCCACGACTCATCAGTATTGCAATCTCGGAATACAGGCGGATTCAGTCGACTATCCGCTGTGAAGACAATCACATTGGCGAGAGAGCCACACTCCAGCTCCGCATCGCCGCGCAGTTGGATTTATCAACCCGCTTGCGGCGCCTGGGTATAGGTAAGGAAGGTTCCCAGGGGAAAAGTCCGGTCACGTTCCAGCAGGTTGAAGCCGCACTTCAGCACGTATGTTTGTACGTATCGGGCGGGCACGCTGATGAAGGCTACGCGCTGCTCATCCAGTGCCTGCGCATTGGAACGATGCATGGGTTGCAGATGGTATTTGTCGACTCCGATCCCGCACTCCTCAATCTTTTGGAGCGCCTGTACTCGGCACTTGCAACCGTGGATTCGCCGCTGATGGACCTGCGGCCCTATGTCGCGACGCTTCTGAGATCATCAGTGCCAGCTGGTACCGAGCCACAGGAGCCGACGACGTATCGACCGTTGTCACGGCGGGAAACCGACATCCTGGAACTGATTTCCCGCGGGATGTCCAACAAACATATCGCCCAGGCGCTCGGCATCACCCCGGAGACGGTGAAGTGGTACGCCAAGAGCATCTTCGTCAAGCTCGATACCCGGACCCGGGCTCAGGCCGTCTCCCGCGCCGAATCGATCGGACTGCTGTAGCTCTCTTGCACGCGTCGCGCGCGCCGCCAGGCAGCTGGAGTCTCCCCTGTTACTCCCCGAAAGTGCTTGCACAGGTGCGCCTGATCCACGAATCCACATTGCAATGCGATCTCGCTCAACGCCGCATCTGTCCGCAGCATGTACCGCGCAGCTAGTGCTACGCGGCGCCGGATGACGAATGCATGGGGTGTGTCCCCGAACGTGTGCCTGAAGCATCGCGAGAAATGCGCTTCACTACGCTGCACAAGAGCGCAGAGGTCGGAGACCAATATGCGGCTGTTGATGCAGCCGTCGATGTAGTCGATCACCTTCTTCTTTTCCCATCCAAGCAGTTGTTCCTTGGATTGAGCCAAATCATCCGGGATGGGAGGCGCCTCGGCCTGTTTGCGCAACAATGACGTCGCGGCACGTATCTTGCTGTGGGCGGCCTGCTCCTGGTCAAGCTGACTTATGGCTGCATCCAGCAACGCGATGACATTGTGCAGCCATCCTGACGGGCCCTTGTACCGGGTACTCCGACTCGATTTCAGATCGTGGACCTGGATTTGCATTGTCCGTGCCGTCCTCGACTGGTAGCGGCGGGTCCTCACACCCGCTGGTGTGGCTATCAACGTATCTTGAAGAAGTGACGGTATCAGCCACGGGAAGGCATGTGGATCACGAATTGCAGTGGAACGAATCTCACTCCAATGAGGGACGTTGGGAGGCGGCAGGCATTTAGCCCCCGGCACGGCCGCCGCACGGAAGGGAATACTCAGCTGGCGGTGCCTTCGGTTCGCCGGCGGACGCGCCCGGGCCCCATTGCGGATGGCTATCCAGTCCTCCCGGATTAACTCGCTCTCCTGCCCCTGCAGCCCGTCGAGCAGCGGCCCCTACAGGCGCACACTTACCTTGCGTGTCTCATCTCCAAATCCTTTACGATTTGGATCTTTTTTCGCTGTTTTAGTGCCTTACTAAGCTATATCAGAGGGAATATAGTTGATTTCAGCTTATATATGGATAAATACGCATGCCCTACAAGGCGGAATACTTCTACGTCAAGGGCGAGGGCGAGCAGATCATCTGCAAAAACACACTTATGACTCCACGGACCCTAGCGAACACCATTGCAGTCAGCAATCGCAACTCCTGGCGGAATCCATGGATCAAGCGTCCCGTTGATCCACGCTGTGCGGCTGGTTCCGCGTCGGCAACTTGTGGTGGCAGGTACGGCAAATGACGAAAAGCCGCCTTGCAATGGCATTGGTACCTTCGCTAGCCGCATAAGCGCTCGTGAGCGTTTCCTTAGGCGCTTGCGCCTTTGTCCAAAACGCTCGCGCGGCGGATATCCCTAATCCGTCTCTCTTTCAGCTACAGCATACCTCGTGGACGGAGCGGGACGGCGCGCCGCCACGAATAATCGGCATCGCTCAAGCTCCGGACGGCTCGCTGTGGCTGGGATCTGGCGAGGGACTGTATCGCTTCGATGGTTTTACCTTTGAACGGGTACGCTCAATTGATGGCGACTCACAGGCGCCGACGGAAATCTATTCTCTCCTCGCCACATCGAATGGAGACCTATGGATCGGCACCACGTTAGATGGCGTAATCCTCCTTCGAAACGGGAAAGTGCGTCGGTTCCCAGAGTTTGACGGACTCCCCCTCCATACAACCGTATACAGTCTGACGAAAGATTTGGACGGGGCAATTTTTGCCGGCACGGCAATGGGGCTCCAGCGCTTCGATGGCTCGCGATGGCACAAGATCGGGAAGGCGTGGGGGGTTCCTGAAATGGTGCGATATAGCCTGCACCTCGATTCGGATGGAACCCTATGGGCCGCTGCCTTTAAATATGGTCTTTTCCGCCTAAGGCGCGGATCCAGCCAATTTGAACACGTGCCCGGCATGGATTCGACAGAAGGATTTTTTGATCAGTCGCCATCCGGAGAATATTGGGCCAGCACCAAGTCCGGAATTTGCCCACTCACAGAAGCGCAACAAGGCACCTCTTGCCAACACTGGGCCCTTCGCTACAACAGGAGCATTTCTTCGCCCGCTCCTCCTTATGGCTTTCTTACTTTTGATCGTCGCGGCAATCTCTGGATGCGGCCATGGAAGGGAGGCGGGGTCGAGCGCCTGGATGCGGCAGCATTTCGCGATGCCGTTCGCCCGGGTCATCCTCAACGGAAGCCGGAGTTGTTCACCAAACGGGATGGCCTGACCTCCGACGCTGTGTGGTCAATATTTCAAGACCACCGCAACGGGAGCATTTGGGTGGGCACCGAACACGGCTTGGACCATTTCCGCGAATCTGCGTTTCTTCCGGCCCTTCCCACCCCAGGAGCCAGCAATTTCGGCATCCAGCCGCAAAACGGCGGTCGCACCTGGATTGGCAGCGTTGAGCGCCCGGCTGGATTGTGGATCGCCTCTCCCGAAGGAAAGACCAAACCAGTCATTACCACCACCGATTTCGCCATTGATAGCCTGTACGATACCCGCCGCGGGACACTATGGTTTGCCACAGACACGCCCGTGCGGATCGCATCTATTCGCGACGACCTTAGCACCAGGAGAATAACCAGCTTGCCCTTGACGCCGGAACTGCAGACTCAAGTGGCGGTGCAATCCATCGTAGAAGACATATACGGCGGCGTGTGGGTTTCTTTCATACCTTATGGATTAGCCAAGTGGGAGGATGGACATTGGATCCGCAATGGAGGACTGACAGGTCTGCCGGACGCGTGGGTTGTAATCCTGAGCACTGGTGCCGACGGCAAGATTTGGGCGGGTTATATGAACGGGGAAGTAGCGGCAATCGATGGCAGGTCGGTGCGGCGCTACACGGCGAAAGATGGCTTGAATATCGGGCCGGTGGCGGCCATTTTGTGCGGGCAGTCGGATTGCTGGATGGCAGGGCCCAATGGGTTGGTACGTTTCGACGGCCAACACTTCCACATCCTGCCGGAGGCAAACAACAGGCCTCTTCTGGGAATAACAGGCATCGCGATGGCGGGAAACGGCGATCTTTGGCTCAACGGATGGGACGGGATCAGGCGTGTCTCGGCGGCAGAACTTCGGCAAGCTGAGAAGAATCCCGCATACGCGGTTCATTCTGATCTCTACGACCTGACGGATGGCCTGCCTAGTGTTCCACAACGCATCCGGCCCTTTCCTACTGCAGTTTCAGCTCCTGACGGTCGCATTTGGTTTGGCTTGCGGTCGGGTGTTGTGTCCGTAGATCCAAGGGACCCCAATCTCAGCTCTCCTGTTCCTCCCGTGTCGATCGTGCGCGCAATCGCGGATGGAAAGGCTTTTGATGCCACCACGAATGCCAAGCTCTCCGCGCGCACTAGAAACTTTGAAATCGACTATACCGCCGTGAGTCTGAATCGCGCGAATCGAATACATTTTCGATACAAACTGGAGGGAATCGATACTGGCTGGCAGAACGCCGGCACGCGTCGGCAAGCCTTCTATAATGATCTTCCACCGGGAAGCTACCGATTTATGGTGAGCGCCTCCAACGGAGACAACTTATGGAATGAGGCGGGCGCGATCATGAAAATAGAAGTTTTACCCGCATTCAACCAGACCACCTGGTTCCGCGCGGCGTGTGTCACAGCCTTTTTTGGATTGCTCTGGGTGCTGTATCGCTACCGACTCTACCAGATCAGGCATGAATTCGCGGCGCGCCTGGAAGAGCGGGTCGGCGAGCGCACCCGCATCGCACGTGACTTTCACGATACGCTGTTGCAGAGTTTTCAAGGACTGCTGTTCCGTTTTCAAGCAGTTCGCGAAATGCACCGAACGCGTCCGAACGACATCGAAAGGATCCTCGAGAGTGCGCTCGATGAGGCAGCGCAGGCGATCACCGAAGGACGGGAAGCCGTCCAGGGACTTCGCGCCTCGATGGTCGAAAGCAATGATCTGGCGGTGGCCATCAAGATCCTGGAAGGCGAGTTCACGGCTGAATGTGGTGATCGTTCAGCCGTCGGATTTAAGGTGGAGGTGGAAGGCGCATCGCGACCCTTACACCCGATTGTGCGTGACGAGGTCCATCGAATCGCGAGCGAAGCGTTGCGCAATGCATTCCGGCATGCAGCGGCGAATGAAATTGAAGTCGAACTGCACTATGACGAGCGGCAGTTTGTATTGAAGGTCCGTGACGATGGCAAGGGCATCGACCCCGCGTTCTTGACCACACAGGGGCGCCAAGGACATTTCGGGATACATGGGATGCGCGAGCGAGCCAAACTGATAGGTGGAAAACTCACTGTTTGGTCGGCGCCGGGTTCCGGAACAGAGGTCGAACTTAGAGTTCGGGCAGCCCACGCCTATGCCGTGCCTTCTGCGCCCTGGCGCTCATGGTTCACCGGGAGATTCTTTGGTGGCGCACGCAGATCCGACAACGGGCGGCCATCACGACCCGATCTGGGTTCTCTCGATTGAGCCTCGTCTCATGACATTGGCGACCGAGCCAGTTTCACTGACCTGGAGTCACGGGGAGCGCCTGGAAAGACCAGACGTCGCAACTGGTCAGAGCAAACCGAGCTGTTTCCCGCGAATAATCGCGCCGGACCGGTTTTTGACTTCGAGCTTGCTGTAGACATTGTGGAGATGCCACTTGAGCGTACCCTCTGAAACGAAAACCGCCTCAGCAATTTCCTTGTTACTAAGATCGGACTCCAGCCGCTTGAGTATTGAAACCTCGCGCCGGGTGAGTCCCCTGTTCACGGAGGTCGATGCGTAGAGCACTGTAGAGGCGCGCTTGCCGAAGGCGTCCCGCAAGCGACGTGCGAGAGGCGCCGCTTGCGAGCCTTTGAGCCGTTCCGGATTCAGCCGCGCCGTCAGTGGGCCGAGTTCACCACCCTCGTCCAGGAACACTCGTACATACCCGCGGGGAGCGGCAATAATCAATGCCTGCTGCAGATCGGCCTCGGCGCTCGACCAATCTGCGGCGTGAGAGTGCGCAATGGCGCGAATGAGCAGCAACTCGACCGATCGATGAGCGAGTTCACGCTTCAGGCAGGACTCGATCGCAGCATCCAACGACCTGATGACGAGCAACGGTGACTCTTGCATCAGGTAACGTGACGCGGATCGCAGGGCCTTGTCCGAGATCAGGCCGGAATCATCCCCCCGCGGTTCGAGCTGATCGAAACCGAAGCGGGTGGCCATGAGGCGAGCCTCTTCGTGGAGTCCGGCACGCACCAATCCTGCGCACTCCTCAGCTGCAAGCGACAGTGTTACGCGCCGAAGCTCTCGTCGTTCTCCCATCTGCTGACCTTCCCGGAGAACTGCAATCGCGCTGTCCGCATCCCCGCGCAGGCGCTGCAGACGGGACTGCGTCAAGTAGGCGGCGATCACCGCATCCGCGTGGCTACATTCACTTACGCTGCTCATCGCTTGCTCGCCGTGCTCGACAGCATCGTCTATCTCGTCGAATTCATATGCGATGCAGGCGAGCAAGGCGTGCAGCATGCTCGCCTGTCCGCTATGGCCCCGCAGTTCGCGCTCAACCAGTTCGAGACCCCTGACGCAGGCGAGCCGCGCTTCTAGCCAACTGCCGCGTTTCATGTGCAGGATGGCCTCGAGATAATCCGTCCAGGAAAGCGCA
>Ga0153956_1002972_pt1 | contig 11611 bp, 14 predicted proteins | sample TSFL040MetaG_FD_104704 | JGI IMG/M metagenome (GOLD analysis project Ga0153956, IMG submission 104704) | Attine ant fungus gardens microbial communities from Florida, USA - TSFL040 MetaG | ecosystem: Host-associated > Fungi > Mycelium > Unclassified | place: USA: Florida, Wekiwa Springs...
ACGAACGGCCACACCAGCACGTTGTAGATCTGCTTGGCGAAGAAGAAGCAGAACACGAAGGCCACGGCGAATGCGAGCAGCGCCTTGATCAGCCGCGAGCGCAGCTCGATCAGGTGGTCCATCAACGGGGCCTTGGTGGATTCGATGTCTTCGGCGCTCATGACGCTTTGGCGTCCGGCAGTTCGGTTTTGGATCCCAACAACTCCGGCATCGGGTCGGAAGTCTGCGCCGTCTGCGCGTGGGTTTCCGCCTCAATGAACGTCTCCGGCGTCGGCGGCGTCACCGGCGGGTCGGTCTTGAGCGCGTCCTCGCCGTACTTCTCGAGCGAGGTCAGGAGATTGGTCGGCGACAGGTCCTTGGCGGCGGACGACGCCTCGTCGAACGTCTTCTTGATGTCCGCCATTTCCGCTTCGCGCATCGCCTCGTTGAACTGGCCCTGGAATTCCGCGGCCATGCGGCGCGCCTTGCCGATCCACTGCCCGACCATGCGCAGCACGCCGGGAAGCTCCTTCGGGCCGATGGCGATCAGCGCGACAACGCCGATCACGACCAGTTCACTCCACCCGATATCGAACATGGAAAATTCCGCCTAACGACGCACGCCGCTTCACTCGGACCGACAAAGCGGACCGTCAGACCGCCTTGCTGCCGACATCGCTGCGCTGCGAGGTCGCCTGCGGCGCGTTGTCGATGGTCTTCACCGGATCGGACTTCTCCGCCGGCTTCACCTCGTCGTCGGCCATGCCCTTCTTGAAGGCCTTGATGCCCTGCGCGACGTCGCCCATCAGGTCCGAAATCTTGCCGCGGCCGAACAGCAGCAGGACGACGCCGATCACGACGATCCAATGCCAGATGCTAAACGAACCCATACTGCCGTCCTCCAAAACACGCGACCGGATTTTTTCCGGTCTTTTCGGACCGGAACGTAGGCCGCAGAGGTGTCAAAAACAAGGATTAACCCCGCGTCGGGACTGCGCAAACCGGCGCATTGACACGAGAGTTAACATCCGCGCAGGCCGCCTTCCCGGCACAGCGAAAACTTGCTGGAAATTCAGCCTTCTTCGCCCTTTTCCGGTTCCACGGCGGGCGCCAGCGTCAGGTCGAGATCGCCCGGCTCCAGCGGTTCCTCGTCCTCGCGCAGCGCCGGATCGTCGGACGGCGACGGAACGCTGAAGCCGGACGGCAGGCGGGTGTCCAGCAGGCCCGCGCCCTTCAGCTCATCCAGGCCCGGCAGATCGTTCAGCGCCTCGAGGCTGAACTGCGACAGGAACGCCTCGGTGGTGCCGAAGGTCAGCGGACGGCCCGGGGTCTTGCGGCGGCCGCGCGGGCGGATCCAGCCGGTTTCCAGCAGCACATCAAGAGTTCCCTTCGAGGTCACCACGCCGCGGATTTCTTCGATCTCGGCGCGGGTCACCGGCTGGTGATAGGCGATGATCGCCAGCATCTCGATGGCGGCGCGCGACAGGCGGCGGGTTTCCGTGCTCTCGCGGGTCATCAGCCAGGCGAGATCGCCAGCCGTGCGGAAAGTCCACTTGCTGGCCACGCGCACCAGATTGACTCCGCGCAGCGAATAGTCGGACTGCAACTGCGCCAGCGCGGCCTTGATGTCGGTGCCCTCGGGCATGCGTTTGGCAAGCGCCGATTCCTCAAGCGGCTCGCTGGAGGCGAACAGCAGCGCTTCCAGAAGACGCAATTCCTCCGGACGCGCGGCGGGATCACGCACGGACTGCGCGCCGTCGGATTCCACCGACGCCGCGCCGACAGCAGCGTGATCCTGAGCGGACTCATCCTCGGCCGCAGCCTGCGTCTCGCCGGACTCGTCGTCCGACTCCGCGACCTCTTGATCGGCCGCGACGGGCTCCTGAGCCGCAACCGTGTCCCCGGTTACAACCTGCTCGTCAGTCGAGGTGACCTGCTGTTCGTCGGCGAGAGCGTCCTCGACGGGAGTCTCATCAACCGGAGCGATATATTTCGCGGCCATCGGCATCGCCTGGTCTCCTTCTTCCACTTACTCAACAGGCATTTCCGGCGCAGCCTCGGCGCCGGGCGGCACGTGCGCCACATGCTTGCGAAAATACAGAGGCGCGAACGCTTCTTTCTGATGCAGGTCCAGCACGCCCTCGCGCACCAGTTCGAGCGCGGCGGCAAAGCTCGACGCGAACACGGTCGTCTTCTGCGACGGATCGACCACGTAGCGCATCAGATGCTCGTCGAGGCTCGCCCAGTCTTCCGTCTCGGTGGCGCCGATCAGCCGCTCCAGCGACACGCGCGCTTCGGTCAGCGACCACACGGTCCGCCGGGCGAGATGCACGGTCGCGAGCACGTTCTGCTGGCGCTGCGTCGCATAGGCGGACAGCAGATCGTACAGGGTCGCGGTCCAGCGCTGGTGCTTGATCTGCGCGATGGATTCAGGCTGACCGCGCGGGAAGATATCGCGGCGCAGTTGCGGCCGGGTCATCAGCCGGTTCGACGCCTCGCGGATCTGTTCAAGACGGCGCAGGCGATTGGCGAGCGCGGTCGCGAGATCCTCGGCGCTCGGCCCTTCGGCGCTCGGCGGTTCGGGGAGCAGCAGACGCGACTTGAGATAGGCCAGCCACGCCGCCATGACGAGATAGTCGGCGGCCAGTTCAAGCCGCAGCTTGCGCGCTTCTTCGATAAACACGAGATACTGGTCGGCCAGCGCCAGAATGGAAATCTTGTGGAGGTCGACCTTCTGCTGACGCGCCAGCGCAAGCAGCAGATCGAGCGGACCTTCATAGCCCTCGACGTCCACGACAAGGGCGATATCGTCGTCGGCGCGCTCCGCCGCAGGCTGTCCGGTCTCGAATGACAGGATTTCCGCGCTCATGACGTGAGACTCCCTGCCCGGCCGATCAGCCGGTCCAGCTCGGCACGCGCCGCCACGCGATCGAGCGGCTGCGGCGACTTGCGCGACGCCAATGCACGATCCGCGCGCGCCAAAGCTTCGCCCGCCAGCAGCGGCGCTTCATTCGCAACCTCAAGCATCTCGCCGAGCTTGCCGTTGCAATGGAGAACGACATCGCAGCCCGCCGCAAAGCTGGCGCGCGTCCGCTCCGCGATCGATCCCTGCAAGGCGTTCATCGAAACGTCATCACTCATTAACAAACCCTGGAAACCAATGGTCCCGCGAATCACCTGTTCGATGATTGTCGCAGATGTGGTCGCGGGTTGGGCGGGGTCGAGGGCGCTAAACACAACATGTGCGGTCATCGCCATGGGCAGGTCGGCCAGCGGCCGGAACGCCGCAAAGTCGGAACCCGCAAGTTCCACCGCCGGAACATCGACCGTCGGCAGCCGGACGTGGCTGTCCGCCGTGGCCCGTCCGTGGCCGGGGATATGCTTGAGGACCGGCAGGACGCCCCCCTGTTCCAATCCCGTGGTCACCGCCCGGGCGATGGCCGCGACCTTGTCCGGCGAGGTTCCATAGGCCCGGTCGCCGATCACGGCATCCGCGCCGGGAACCGGCACGTCCGCCAGCGGCAGGCAGTCCACCGTGATGCCGAGATCATGCAGGTCGGCGGCGATCAGCCGGGCGGTCAGCCGGGCAGCCTCGAGGCCCGCGGGCTTGTCGGCTTCATAAAGGGTGCTGAATACCGCTCCCGGCGGATAAACCGGCCAGTGCGGCGGCTGCAGGCGCTGCACCCGCCCGCCTTCCTGGTCGATCAGGACCGGCGCGTCGGCCCGCCCCACGCCGGCGCGCAATTCCTGAACCAGACGAATGACTTGCTGGGGGCTTTCGATATTACGCTTGAAAAGGATGAAGCCCCACGGCTGCCGGTCGCGCAGAAACACCCGCTCGTCGTCGGTCAGGTCCGTTCCGGAAACACCGGTGATGAATGCGCGCGCAGCCATGATCCGGCGATTAGCCCGCGCAGTGCGGCAGGGTCAAGGAAAGCGGGCCAAATCCGGGGCATTTGGCCGGATCATCCACAGTCCGTGCCCGCGCGAGCGCGGACCAGTACGCAAACGATGCGGGGGTTTTGCGGCACACCTGGAAGATGTTAGGCTCTTGCCATGAGCAGCGTCGAAGACATCGAAAAAGCCGTCGAAAAACTCGACCTTGGCGACTTGGCAAAGTTCCGTGCGTGGTTCGACGCCTTCGATGCGGCGCGCTTCGATGAACGGATCGAACGCGATGCCTATGACGGCAGGCTGGACAAACTCGCGGATGCCGCGCTTGCCGCGCACCTTGGTGGCCGCACAGGCGGCCTGTGAAGCACTTCGCCAGCCCTGAATTCTGGGCAGCCTATCGGCGTCTTCCCGACAACGTACGCACTCTAGCCGACAAGAACTTCGCGTTGCTGAAAAGCGATCCGCAGCACCCATCCCTCCACTTCAAGCAGATCGGACGCTATTACAGCGCCCGCGTCGGGCTGCGCTACCGGGCTCTCGCAATCAAGGCCGACGATGGCCTCGTGTGGTTCTGGATCGGCTCACATGCTGATTACGATGCACTGCTGAAGGGATAAGCGCATCGCAAAGCCAGCACAGAGCTGGTACAGCCCCCGCATCCTGCTTCAGTTCCGCTGCACGACGCACTGGCCGCCGGCGGATTTCAGGCTCATGCAGAACTGGGCCGCCTCATCGCCGCTTCCGAACGGACCGACCATGGCGCGATAGAAGGTGCCCTTTCCGGCGATGTCGGCGCGGTGGATCGTGGCGGAGCGCGATCCGAGGATGCCCGAATACTTGCCCTGAAGCGCCCTGAACGATGCCCGCGCATCGGCCTCGGACCTCTGCGAGGACACCTGCACATAAGCGCCTGCGCCGCCGCCGGATGGCGTGAGCGCGGCAACCTTGGGACGCGCGGCCTCGACCGGAGCCGAAGACTGCGGCGACAGCGACATCGGCGCATTGGCCTGCGATCCGGTGGGCGCGCTGGCCGATGCGGCGGCGCGCGGCTGCGGAGCCTGCGCGCGGGGCGATGGTGGCGGTGCGGCGCCCGGAGCAGCAGCGGTCGCGTCGGTCTGATCGCCGGGGCGGATGCTCAGGGTGCGGATCTTCCGGGGCTCCTCGCCGCCCTGCAACGTGCCATTGCCGACGCCAGCGCCGGTCGGCCGGGTCGCGGTCGACGCGCTCGCCACCGTCGGCGGATTGGCGTTCTGGGTCAGCGGCGGAAACACCACGCGCGGACCCGCATTGGGATTGGTCCTGGCGTTCACATCGACCGGCTGTTCCTCGCGCGACACCATGCGCTCGGTGGACTTGTCGCCGACGCGATCGGTGATCTGCTTGCCCGAGCTGTCGCCTGCGCCCGGCGGAATGACCTTGTTCGGACCGATGTCGGCCTTGATGACCGGCGGCTCACCGCTGCGCGGAGAACCGACGAAGGTGCGATAGGCAAACGCCGCGCCGGTGCCGACGATCGCCAGCAGCAGCACCACGATGACGGTCATCGTGCCGCCGCGCCGCTGTTTCGGCTCCGCCTGTTCATAGCCGTCGCCATACGACTGATCATACGGCGCGCCGTAAACCTCATCCTGCGCGTAGCCGGCGGCGGGCGCATTGTCGGCGGCCCCGTAAAGGACATCGTCGTAACGGTCGGTCGGCATCTGCTGGCCGTGCGCCCTTGCCTGCGGCAGCGGCTCGTAGCCGGAATGATCGAAATGCGGGTCGCGATGAACCGGCGCCGGATCATACTGACCGTCTGCATACGGCTGTTCGTGCTGCTCGTCGGCACGATACGACGTGTCGCGGGAGCGGCGTCCGGTCAGATTCTGCAACCAGGACGGACGGCTGGCGGGCGCGGCCTGCGGCTCGGCATAAGGTTCCGGCGCGTCATTGGACGCATAGCCGCCGGACGCATGATGATCCTGGGCATAAGGGTCCTGAGCGTAACGGTCTTGATCGTAAGCCTGCGGCGCATGCGGCTGCGGCGCGGCATACTGATCGTCATCGTCCTGCGCGCGCGGCGCGGGACGTTGCGGCTGCCGCTGCTCGCGTCCGAACGTGGACATCGGATCGGACTGCCCGATCAGGCGCGCCAGTTCCGCCAGCGGATCGCTTTCGGCGCGCGGCTGCGAGGCCGAGCGCGAGTCATCCCGGCCGAAATCGTCATCCGCCGGAAACGGTCTGTCGCGATATTGGTTCGCCATTGCGATGTTGCATCCCCTTCGGGGAAGCGCCTCGCCCGTCATTCAAACGAACGCCGCTTCTCACACTGCCGCCACCCGTTCCCCGTGACGGCTCTACCCCCAGAAAACCAGTGGGGTGGATTGACATTCGCGTCCTGGCTTGCAGCAGGTTCGAAACGCGAATGTCAAATCCTGACTCCACTGAAAACCTATACTAGCTAGTGGTCCTTTGATTTTAACATTCGCAAGGATGCCCGCTGAACTGGGATGCGAATGTTAAAATCGGACCACTAGCGCATCTCGTCTGGTGCATGGACGCCGAGCACGGCGAGGCCGGAAGCCAGAACCGAGACGACGCCCTGAACCAAGGCCAGTCGCGCGATTGTTACTTCAGCATCATTCTGGATAATGAAGCGTAAATGAGGCATGTCGCGGCCCTTGGTCCAGAGGGCGTGGAATTCGCTGGCGAGATCATAGAGATAAAAAGCGATTCGGTGCGGTTCATGTGCCGCCGCCGCCGCTTCCACGATCCGCGGGAAAATCGCGATCTGCCGGATCAGGCTGAGTTCGACCGGGTCGGACAGGCGCTCGATCTTCGCATCCCGCAGGAACGCGACCCGTCCCGCCTCGTCCGCAGGCAATTCTGGCACCGCCTCGCGCGCATTCTTGAACACCGAATGGCCGCGCGCGTGGCCGTACTGTACGTAGAACACCGCGTTGTCCTTGGACTGCTCGATCACCTTGGCGAGGTCGAAGTCCAGCACCGCGTCGTTCTTGCGGAACAGCATCATGAAGCGCACGGCGTCGGAGCCGACTTCATCCACGACCTCGCGCAGCGTGACGAAATCGCCCGAGCGCTTCGACATCTTCACCGGCTCGCCATTGCGCAGCAGCTTCACGAGCTGCACGATCTTCACGTCCAGCGTCGCCTTGTCGCCGGTGACCGCCTTGATCGCCGCCTGCACGCGCTTGATGTAGCCGCCGTGATCCGCGCCCCACACGTCCACCATGTTGAGGAAGCCGCGGTCGAACTTGGTCTTGTGATAGGCGATGTCGGAGGCGAAATAAGTGTACGAGCCGTCCGACTTCTTCAGCGGACGATCGACGTCGTCACCGAACGCGGTGGCGCGGAACAGCGTCTGCTCGCGGTCCTCGTAATCCTCGACCGGTGCGCCCTTCGGCGGCGGCAGGCGGCCTTCGTACACGTCGCCCTTGGCGCGCAGGCCCGCGATGGTCGCGCCGACCTGATCGTTGCCGTTCTGGTTGAGCGAACGTTCCGAGAAGAACACATCGTGCCGGATGTTGAGCGCGGCGAGATCGCCCTTGATCATCTCCATCATCATGGCGATGGCCTTGGCGCGCACCACCGGCAGCCATTCGGCCTCAAGCTGCCTGGTGAGCTTGTCGCCGTAGTCCTTCGCCAGCGCTTCGCCCACGGGCTTGAGATAGTCGCCGGGATAAAGCCCCTCCGGAATCTCGCCGATGCTTTCCCCAAGGGCTTCGCGATAGCGCAGGAACGCGGAGCGCGCGAGCACGTCCACCTGCGCGCCGGCGTCGTTGATGTAATATTCCTTGGTGACGTCGTAACCCGCGAACGACAAGAGGCTCGCCAGCGCATCGCCGAACACCGCGCCGCGGCAGTGGCCGACATGCATCGGCCCGGTCGGATTGGCGGAGACATATTCGACATTGACCTTCTCGCCCGCGCCGGACGCGCTGCGGCCGTAGCTCTTGCCCTGCGCCAGCACGGTGCGCAGCGCCCCGAACCATGCGGACGTCTTCAGCGTGAGATTGATGAAGCCGGGCCCGGCAACGTCCACCTTCTCCACGATCGGATCGGCGCGCAGCTTGTCCGCGATTTTATCAGCAAGATCGCGCGGCTTGGCCCTGGCTTCCTTGGCCAGCACCATCGCGGCGTTGGTCGCCATGTCGCCATGGGTCGGATCCTTCGGCGGCTCGACCACCACGCGGGACAGGTCGATGCCTGCGGGCAGCACGCCCTCGCCGCCAAGCGCCCTGCATACGGCATGAACGCGCAAAAGCACGTCGGCGAACAGATGCGGAGGCTGGGTCGGCGAAGTCATGGGACGTCCTGTGTCGTGTACAAAATAGACAGTTCAAATCGTCATTGCGAGCGAAGCGAAGCAATCCATCTTTGAGACCAAAAGGAATGGATTGCTTCGTCGCAAGCGCTCCTCGCAATGACGGAGTAAACCCTTGGGCTTGCTGCCAAAGCCGGAGGCCGCCGCCTAACGCAAATCCGGGGTCGAGTCAAAAAGCCGCCGGTGCTCGGTGATGGCGTATCTGTCGGTCATTCCGGCGATGAAATCGCCGATCCGGCGGGCCTCGGCCGCGGCATGGCCGTGGTCCTCCGGCGGCAGCCAGTCGGACGGCAGATCCCTCGGCTCGGCGCGGTAACGGGCGAACAGGTCACGCACCACGCGCTCGGCATCCCGCATCACCCGCATCACGCGCTCATGGCGATACATATGCGTCTTGAGGAAGCGTTTGATTTCGCCTTCGGTCTTTTCCGCCTCGGCCGAAAAGCCGACCAGCGTGCGGCCGCAAGTCCGCACATCCCCGGCGCTGCGCGGCTGCACGTCGCCAAGCCGCCGGCATGTTTCCGAGAACACGTCCTCGATCAGATACGAGATCAGTTCGCGCACCAGTTCCGCGCCGCGCCGCGGCTCGTCCAGCACCGGATAGCGCGCGAAGATCACCGCGTTGATGTCGGCAATCAGCGGAATGCCGCCGAGGTCGTCGACGGTGAACAGCCCCGCCCGCAAGCCGTCGTCGATGTCATGCGCGTCATAGGCGATATCGTCGGCGACGGCGGCGACCTGCGCCTCCAGCGAGGCGTGGCTCCAGAGTTCAAGACCGTGGAACGCGACATATTCCGAGATGCCGACGGGCACGCCGTGGTCGCGATACCGTCCGACCGGCTCGCCGTTGCGGTCGATCAGCGGACCATTGTGCTTGACGATGCCTTCGAGCGCTTCCCATGTCAGGTTGAGGCCGTCGAAGGCCGGATAGCGCCGCTCCAGCATCGTCACCACGCGCAGGCTCTGCGCGTTGTGATCGAAGCCGCCGTGATCCTTCAGGCATTCGTCCAGCGCCCGCTCCCCGGCATGGCCGAACGGCGGATGGCCGAGGTCGTGCGCCAGCGCCAGCGTCTCGGTCAGGTCCTCATCCAGACCGAGCTGGCGCGCCAGCGCGCGGGCGATCTGCGCCACCTCCAGCGTATGGGTCAGGCGGGTGCGGTAATGATCGCCCTCGTGGAACACGAAAACCTGGGTCTTGTGCTTGAGGCGGCGGAAGGCGGTGGAATGGATCACCCGGTCGCAGTCGCGGCGGAAGGCGCTGCGGCGCAGGCTCGGCGGCTCGTTGAAACGCCTTCCCCGGCTCTCGCCGGGATCGCAGCCATAGGCGACGCGGGGTGCAGCCATTCCGACGGACATACGAATTATTCTACTTTCGGTGTTTGATTCTGGCGTCTGGCACACTTAACTATGCCATACGGACGGCTTCAAATCCGCCCGGTTTCGGAGACTTCTCATGACAGATGCCGCCACCAACGTCACGATTTCGGAACGAGCCGCCAGGCGAATCGGCGCCATCCTGAAATCGGAAGGCGACGGCGCGATGCTGCGCATCAGCGTCGAGGGCGGCGGCTGCTCCGGCTTCCAGTACAAGTTCGACGTGGATCGCGCACGCGCCGACGACGATCTCGTGATCGCGCGCGACAATGCCGTGGTGCTGGTGGACCCGTCCTCGGTGCCGTTCCTTGCCGGGTCCGAGGTCGATTTCGTCGACGACCTGATCGGCGCGTCGTTCCGCGTGGTCAACCCGAACGCCACCGCGTCCTGCGGCTGCGGCACGAGCTTTTCGATTTAAATTCAGCCGCGCGACTTACGGGCTTTCATCGCGTTCACTGGCTAGCGCCACTTTCAACGGCGGCAAGGCGCGTTGTACCGTTTCCCAGACGAATTAAGCCGCCACATCTTCATAATCGTGGCGATAGACATTACCGGCACCCGCCATCTGCTTCCAGGCGATGGCGGGATGGCGCGCCTTCAGATCATCCGGCAAACGACGCGAGGCTTCCGAGATGATTTCAAGACACCGTGTCACGGCATATACCGTTCGCAGATCGCTCGCGAACGTCTTCGCCGTAAAATCCGCAGCAAATCTTTCCGCGAGATGGATGTGATGAAGAATATCCCGCAATGCGGTCTGCGCGGCCTTAGAAAGCATATCGGGCATCGGCTGTCGCCACCGGCCGGATGTGAGACTTGAGACTGTCGCGATTCACCACATCGACCGGACGGTCAAACAGACTGGCGATGTACTCCTTGAGATCGACGTAATCGAACACCGTGATATGCGCGTCCGGATCGACCTCGATCATGATGTCGATATCACTGTCCGGACGGCTTTCTCCACGAGCGACCGATCCGAACACGGCAGCCCGGCGCACTCCGCGCGCACGAAGCGCAGACTCGAAGCGTTTCAAGGTCTCAATGGCGTCGGCTCTGTTCATGACGTGCGGATAATAGCACAGCTTACACAGCCCGGGAGGTGGGAATTCGTTCGGCAGCCCGGTTCCGTCGTCCGTGCCGCCAGCCCCTGTCCCCCCTATTTCGCTGCAAACAGCCGCTTCGCGTTGCCGTGCGCGATCTTGGCCGCGACGTCGGGCGGCAGTTGCTTCAGCCAGCCGCGATAGGCGGCCATGGTCTCGCCGTAGCTCGCCCAGCGCTCGCTGATCCAGGTATCCGATCCCAGCAGAAATCGATCCGGATATTTCTCGAACAGCCCGCGCCATTCCGGTGTGAGCGCACCGCCCGCTCCGGTGATGCCGCTGCGATAGGACAGTTCGCCCCAAAGCTGCGAATAGGTCGCGAGCATGGTCGCGACGCGCGACGGCGACAGGCCGAAGCCGGTATGCGCCCAAATGATCCGCGCACGCGGATTGTGGCGCATCAGGATCTCGACCGCTTCATCGTCGGCATGGGCGTGCAGATAGAGATCGTGCTCGACGGCGAAGTTCACCGTCTTCTTCACCCACTCGCTCGCCGCGTCCTTGCCCGACAGATGAAATTCGCCGATGCCGCGATAGTAGCCGCGCTTGTATTCGTCCTGAATGAGATCGAAGATCGCGGGATCGTTGAACCATGTCTGGATGTCGGGACGTACTCGGTATGGCCGCAGGAACGGCACCACCCAGAGTCCCTCCGCTTTCGCATCCACCAACGCATGGGTGCCGTCGTTGGGGCGGCTGGTGGCGAGAATGCCGGTGACGCGGTGCTTCCTGAACAGCGCCAGCACGTCGTTCAGTTCGTAGTACGGCTTCGGCTCCCAGTTGTAGTGCAGATGCGCGTCGAAGATTTCGATCGGCTCGTCGTTCGCCAGCGCTTGACCGCCAAGAAACAGGACTGCGGCGGCGAGCGCCGCGCACCATGATGCTTTCGCGAACCGGCTGACCATCGCCGCTTACTCGGCAGCCGCCACGCGCGGCG
>Ga0153956_1002973_pt1 | contig 11609 bp, 8 predicted proteins | sample TSFL040MetaG_FD_104704 | JGI IMG/M metagenome (GOLD analysis project Ga0153956, IMG submission 104704) | Attine ant fungus gardens microbial communities from Florida, USA - TSFL040 MetaG | ecosystem: Host-associated > Fungi > Mycelium > Unclassified | place: USA: Florida, Wekiwa Springs...
CCATCGTAAGCGGCAGTCAGGTTGCTCAGCGTAATTGTCGCCGTTGCCTTGTTAACCGTATTGGTGACGTTGGTGGCTATATTAACATTGGCCGCGCCGCTGCTGCTTACAACCACATTGCCATTATAAGGGCCCGCTGGAGTGGCTGCAGCTAATCGCACATACACGTTTAAGGCGTTTATCGTACCGGCCGAACCTACAGTAACATTAGCCGAATAACTGCTGTTATCTTTACTCACTTCAAAGCCTGCAGGCGCAGTAACTTTTATACCCTCGGTTAAATTAGTGCCTGATACTGTGATGGTTTGTTCTGCCGAGGCTACACCATAAGTAGTGATCATGCTGGTTAAGATACCAGTGGCGGTGATGGTCGGGGCTGTATTAACCGTAAAGGTAGTGCCTAAGCTATTTACACTTTCGTTACCGGCCGCATCCGTAGCTTTAGCTTTGATAGTATGGCTGGCATCTGAAAGGGTAGAACTGGTAATCGACCAAGTACCGCCTATAGCGATGGTTGTGCCTAATACAGTAGTGCCATCGGTATCATACAAAGTAATTATAGCCCCATTCTCGGCGGTGCCGGTAAAGGTGGGATTATTGATGATAATGGTAGTTGGGTTGCTGCTAATGACCGGGGCCGCCGGTGCGGTATGGTCAAGTGTATAGGTTTGCCCGGAAGTGTAACCGCTTGCAATGGCAACAGCGCTGCCGTTTTGGATACCGGTTCCGCTACTGTTCAGGTCCAAACGTAATGTTCCGTCGCCCGAAAGGTTATTTACAATTACGGTATAAGTGTCGCCGCTGCCTGTTACATTGCTAATGCTTCCGCCGGCCGTATTGGTTGGGGTCAGTGTAAAGTCGTTACCATCCACACCGGTTACCGACTGGCTAAATGTAACCGTATATTCTACTGAAGTAGCAGCAGTGAGAACGGTAGCCGACGCGCCGCCTGCCCGGACAATGGAATTGACAACCGGTATATCCACCACATTAATGGTAAATGCCTGGAGGGCGTCATTGCCCGCCGCATCGGTAGCCCTCAGGTAAATATGGTAAGTACCCACGATAAGGTTTTGCGCCGCTACCAGCGAGTTGCCCGATATCGTGAACTTATCATTATCGGCATCAATAGTACCATTACCCACAGCTTTGCTATAGGTAATGGAGGTGAGGTCTGTAGCCGAAAGTGTGGCTACTGTAGTACCATTAGTAGCTTCGCTTATGCTGACCGTATTGGTGCTCAGCGCCATGCCGGTTGGCCCTACGGTATCCAATATATAAGTAAAGCCGGATGAGGCTACGCTTACATTACCTGCCGCGTCAGTGGCCTTAGCGGTCAGGGTATGGGATCCTTCCATTAACGCTGAACTGGTAAGGCTCCAGTTGCCAGAACCATCCGCCGTTACTGTCCCTAATAGGGTGATACCATCGGTATCATATAATTTCACGGTTGAATTGGCTTCGGCTGCGCCGGTAATAACAGGTGTACTCGCATTAGTGATCCCGTCGCCTAATGTTCCGCTGTCGCTGCCCGATGCAAGCGCTAAAGCCGTTGGCGCAGCGGGTGCGGTATGGTCAAGTGTTACACTGCTGCTATTGGTAGTAGCAGTTACCCGTGTACCCGGGGTACCGGACAAGTCCCTAAAGTCAATAGTAAATGGTATGAGGCCCTCGTCATCGCTGCCTGTCAGCGTGTAGGTAGCCTTCCAGTTGTTGCTACCAATATTAGCAGCTGTTACCGTATGTGTGGCAATAGTAACTGTGGGTGCCTGAATAGCAGTACCGGATGTAAATGTCAGCGTTACCACATCATCTGTTTTAGCCTTGGCTGGATCCAGGCTATTGTTGGAGGCTATAACTACTGAGGTAAGCTCCGGCACTGCGTCGCTTACTGTAATGCCATTGCCCGTCATATCCGCTGTAACTACCCCAACGTCCGCCCCTGCAGCCCACCCTTCTGCTGCTGCCAGGTTGTAAGTTGTCTCGTCGGTAGACGAAGTACCATTCTTATTCAGCAGCTGGTTGATTGCCGCTTTATCCGTTGTACTTAAAGTAAGTGTAAAAGAAGTGCTGCTGGTAATATCCCCGTTGCCGGTATCGGTTAACGTGTACATTGCACCACTTTCGCCCGTAATGGTGAGTTTATTGGCGACAATATCGTTAGCTGCTCCGCTAAGCGGTAAAAATCCCGTTCCGGTTACGGTCAGTACTCCGGTAGAAGCATTGTACGTAGCTGAGGTAATAGCAGGAGGACTAGCAACAGTTACCGTAAAAGGGTAACTCTGAGAACAATCCTTATCGCTTTTTACTATAAAATTAAAATCGTAAGTACCAGGCGCACTGGCAGGGATAGGTATTAAAGGTGTAATAGTAAATGGGGCATCAGTAACTGCTGTAAAGCCTGGCATTGGCGTATCGCCGGCTGTTATTGAATAACTGGAAATAATACCTGTGGTAGAATTAACAGGGATATTAAATGATGTTGCTGACGTGGAAACTGCAGCTATTGTACCTAAACCTATACTTGGCATGAAATCTACGACACCAGTCGCACTTACATCTTTTTCGGTAGCTCCTGCGGATGTCAGCGTAATATTTCCCGAAATTGGGTCAGCGCTCCAATCCGTTGTTGAAGCTATATGTACATATATAGTAGTAGAGGCTACTGTGCCACCGGATTGAGCAAGTGTAACCGAAGAGCTGAACCCATCACCCGAAGATTTGGATACCTCAAATCCCGAAGGCGCTGTAACAGTAATACCTGTTGTTAAACCGGTTCCTGCTACCGTAAAAGACCCAGGAGCAGATGCTGTTCCCTTGCAGGTTTCTAATCCTGTAATCGTGCCTGTTGCTGTAATAGCAGGAGAAACCGATATTGGTTTAATGTCATCTATGCAAAAATCATTGTAGTAAAGCAATCCATCACTTACAAACTTGATGCTCTTGATATCATTGGGGGCTGTTGTAAAACTACTTAAAGTTTGTACTACGCCATTAGGACTAAGTGAATAAGTCTTCTCGTTGGTAGTATTATCAGCAAAGGTTAAGGTTACCGTTAAATTAACTGCCGCATCTGAAACATACTTTAACGAATTCAGATCAAAACTATAACCTGCAGGTGCAGATATGGTAAATTGAGTACCCCCATCAGTATCGGTATCGAGAGGATACAAACCAACAATGCCCATCTCTCTAATCAAACCAATATAACTGTTGTCAGCAGGAGTAAAAGTGAAGGTTTGTCCTCCTATTGTTTTTGTAAAAGGACCGGTTGCAGATGCTGGAATATCATCGTCTACTATTGCAGTACAAGTGAACGCCGGCCCCGTTGTCTGCGAATTGGCAGGAGAGTTCGCACTTGTTCCATCTGCATTAACCGCTCTTATTCTGAAATAGTAGGTAGTGTTAGCAGCTAAACCGGTTACCGCCTGCGTGGTGCCGGTAACAGTTAGGTCATTATACCCGGCAACAAAAGAATCAAAAGTACTCGATAAAGATACATCCAGCCTATAGGAAGTAGCACCTGTAACATCCCCCCAACCGACGTTAAAATCGGAGTTGGTGACAGCAGAGGTGGTTGGCTGGGCAGGAGCGGCAATGGCAGCTGCGCTTGTTGTAAAGGTTTTATCTTCTCCGTAACCCGTGCCTGAGGTGTTAATACCATACGCCCGGTAATAGTAAGTGGTATTTGCGACAAGTCCTGTCGCGCTTACAGATATCGCACCGGTGCCTGTTCCATTCTGCAATTTAGTATCTGCAGTTGTTGGTGAAGCAGTTGTACTGTACACAATACCTTTATCTGTTACGTCAGATAAACCTGCGTCAGTAACTGAACCGGTAAGCGTCGCACTGTTTGTCGTAATTAAACTAGCGCTGCCTGTTGTAGCTCCCGGACTACTGTAATCCCAGACAAAATTATCGAACTCGGTACCAAAACCTACATCACAGGTAATGCGGATCTCATCAACAGCTTCAAATGCGGTATTGCCAGAGGGAGGGCTAACCGTCTGTAGTGATCCATCGGCAATTAGCGTAAACGAAGCGTCGGCGACAGGTGAATTATTTAAATAACCTGTTATGGTAAAATTTTGCCCGAAATAGTCAATGATCTGAAAGCTTTTAAATTGGAAGGTAGTTGCATCGTGTGTTTTTATAGACACCACGTGAGCTACAGGATCCTGTTGATATAGGGAGAGATCATCTGAATTAATAAATCCTCCGCCCGGTGCATATTGTAAAAAAAACTCGGGGTTAACAGTGCTGTTGCTATAACCCACCATAACAAAATCAAACTGTTTGCTGCCGCTCGTGATCGTTAACGGCGTATTTAAAACATAGACAGATCCCGCATCAGGGGGATTTTTAAGTACATAGTCAGAACTGGGCAAGCCATCAAAATCAATTGTGTGCTGCCCCTTGACAGCAGCTACATTGAATAGTAATAAGAAAAAAGTAAAAATAAAGAGTAAATTTTTTTTCATATGATCACCGTGAAATACATAAATAAGGGTTTTGCCAGCAGGAATGGGAATGCTCTGCAGCGTAATTAAGGCTGGCATTCAGCGCAGCGGGCAATATGTTCGAATAACCGGTTTGGGCTATGTTGTTTCCATTGAAGTCCATTTTTAAAATGGCAATTGTTTCGGGTTCGGCTACAAATTCATTGGTTAATAAATAAGTTGCCCTGCTCACTATATAATTAATAAGTGTTTTGTTGGCGTCAGCCGCCAGCTGGGAAAGGTCCGGCAAGGAAACCTTATCCGGGAATGCGGTATAGGCCAGTCGTAGGGAGGGATGCGCGGATGCGTAATTATTTACAGCGACTGGCAATGCAAATGATACCGAAGGCTTGTAAGTAACCAAGTCGTCAAAGCGTTTAATAAAATCATCCAGTTCAAGTCCGCAAAGGATCACATGCAGGTGGTCTGGCTTCGCGTTATCTATTTCTTCAAATAAAGGCGTAGTATTGATACCATCCAAGTCGCGTTTCAAAATACAATTACTTAGCTCCTTGCCTGAATTACTATGATAACCAATCCTAAATGAGTCATGCAAACTATACCCTACATCATATGATGAGGTGCAAACCATACAGCTTTTTACATCAGGTTGCCGGGCAACCCAATCCCCTAAAACCGTTTCGCACTTCCAGGCTTCATAGCTTATCAGGCAGTAATTAGGTGGGTAGTTGATCAAGGCATGCGTATAAGGAATAATTTCTCCCAAACTAACATGAATAAATAATTTATCAGAATTACTGCGCAGCTTGTCAAATTGCGCAACAGCAACCTTGTAACCAAGGTAGCCTATAATAATATCTACATCATCGCCATAAAAGAGCTTGTCAATAGCCTGCTCAACTTTGGCTTTCTGCCCATCATGGATAAATTCTGTAATGATATCGCTACCATTTATGGCAGCGAAGCTTTTTACCGGATCAAGGAGAGCCCGCTTTAAACCGGCGAACTCTCCCGAATATGGTAGTAATATTCCTATCGTCACCAGGCTTAGTTTCTGTTAGGATAAATACCGTCAAAACAAATAATAAAGTTCATGCCTATCGAAGGCTGCATGACCGAAATTTCGGCTGCGGTGCTAACAGGTATCGTTAGAGGCGCCCCGGCGCCGGTATTCGAAGTTGTTGAAGCCGGCACACTGAGATTGATGGGCGATAAATTAGTCGTCGCAGGACTCGCCGTGTATTGTTTTATGGCCATAGCTGGCTGAGTACCTATTTTTATTGTACCTACCGAAAGTACTGTTGTTGGCCCCGGCGTTTCTGTGCTGCCTGTATTGGCTGATCCTGCAACTGATGGGTTTTCGTCATTTACCGGGATCTTTAAAACAATGGTTGAAGCGCCCACCGTGTGCGAGTGAGCAGGTAAATTAGCCGCAGTGAGCGTAACGTTGGCTACCCCTGTGGATACGACTGTTACGTTATTAGTTCCTAGTTTTTGTCCTTGTGTTATATTCGTCAAACCAGGGCCCTGGCCTTGTGATCCCACGAGTGTCCTGCCTCTAAGGTCAGGTACGCCAAATGTAGTGCTTCCGTCACCACCGTAGGTAAAACTGACCAACGCAAACAACGCTTGATATTGGTTTATAGGTAATGTTTGGCCGTTACAAAACAACCATCCCCTCGGGGCATAATTAAAGGCTACTGGTAAAATAGTTCCTATAAAAGCTTCCATAAATTTGATTTTTAATTGTTATAAATTTGATTTATTTAACAGGAAAGTTTGATCTGATCGTTCGGGATCATGAGCCTGAGCTGCAGGTTAGTTAAGGTTAATGTGTATTTATAATTGTATTTTCATCGTTAGGTTATAGAAAATGTCTATGGTGGTCACGTAGTTAAATTTTGCTGCGTGAATTTTCAAGACCATTGCTTCGCTTAAGGACATAATACCGCTATTTGTAGAGATATTTGACGATTGTCAAGGAGGTGATATCAGAAAAAAAAGGGGAATTAAAACCGGGTCAAAGGTCGAGGTATAATTAAAAGAAATTATTTTCATTTTTAAACTATGATAATTAGGCGTTTTAAAATTAGACAGGATAAAGTGTTTTTCAAAAATATTTTGGAATTTAGTACATTTTTGACTTATTACAACAAAACTTTTACGAATAATCATTTATAAAAGTTAACATGTTTTTAATTTTATAGTATGATTGTTTTCTCTAAAGTTAACCTTGAAGTATTTCAGTCAGGGCAACGCATTGATATTGAGCAAATTGATTCGGGCTGGATGCCGCATTTTAACACGGCCAACTACGAAGGCAACTGGACCGTGCTTCCTTTGCGTACGCCCGGCGGTCTGGATTCTATCTTACCAGACGATCACATGGACAGACGCTATGCTGATCATCCAAATATGACACGGTTTCCTGCTGTTAAATATGTTCTTAACTATTTGCAATGTGATATAATGTCGGTGCGGCTATTGCGACTAAGCTCCGGTTCCGCAATTAAGAGGCACACTGATCCAGAACTTGCCTTTGAGCGCGGGGAAGCCAGGCTGCATATCCCTATCATCACTAATCCAAAGGTTGAGTTCAATGTAAACGGAATTCGTGTGGTGATGAAGGAAGGCGAGTGCTGGTATATTAATGCCAACCTACCTCACAGTGTTGCCAACAATGGTGAAACGGACCGAATTCATCTTGTTGTCGATTGTAAAGTGAATCCGTGGCTGAGCAAGCTGATCCTTTCGGCTACGGTAACTGAAACGATGCCCGATCATGATCCTGATACCTTGTTACAAATGATAGCCGGCTTAAAGCAGCAGGATAACCCTGCCGCTGCCAAACTTGTAAAGAAATTTCAGGAACAATATGATCGTTTAATAGAAAATCATGCCTGATACTACCGAGTTAATTGGCTGGCTACCCTATCAGCTTAAAAATGTTAACAACGAATATATATGCCGATGGCTGCACTGTGGGGATAAAGAATTTATAGAACCGTTCTTTGATGAAACTATTGGAAAATGCAAACAGTTCTCTTGTAATTCCAGCAGATTTCTGCCAGTGAGCAACCTTAGTATCTTGCCAGAATGGGGACTAACCCTAAATACTATCCAACCAACAGCATTTATATTTCATATTTCGCGTTGCGGCTCTACGCTTGTATCACAAATGTTAGGCCTTAATGATTCCCATATTGTATTATCGGAAGTGCCATTTTTTGACCAGATCCTAAAAATGATTGATAGCAACGAACTTGCCTTCAATCCCGATCCTGCTTTGTTGCTTAAGACAGCGATTCAGTTTTATGGACAAAACCGTAACGGGCGTAAAAACCAATTATTTATAAAAATGGATAGCTGGCATATTTACTTTATGCCGTTGCTCAGAAAACTTTATCCCAAAACTCCCTTTGTTCTCTTGTATCGCAAGCCGGATGAGGTTATCCGCTCGCAACAGCAGAAGCGGGGAATACATGCTGTCCCCGGACTAATCGCTGATCATATTCTAGGTATTAACCATGCTATTAATGCGGCTTTTGACCTTGACATGCACATGGCCCTAGTGCTCGAATCATACTTCAAATCATTCATTGATATATCGCAACAGGATAAAAACATCCTGTTGGTTAATTACAACCAGGGCATAGAGCTGATCATGGCAGAAATTTACAATTTCACCGGCCTTAAAATCAGCGATGAAGAAAGTAAAGCAATAAAAGAGCGGAAGCGGTTCGATGCTAAAGCTCCTGACCAGAAATTCATAAAAGATTTATCAGGAAATTCTGTCCCTGATTATCAGAAGAACGTTTTTAAGCTTTATGAATGCCTTGATAAGCAACGGCATGCCCTGTCTCTGTTAAAATAAATGATGTAAATTGCATAGCAGCATCCTGAAAACTGGTTAAATGGGTTTGTATGTATAGATCTATCTTGACGGGGTTTTCATAAACATCGTTTATCCCCGTTAAATTGCTGATCTTATCGGCATGAGTATCAGGAAGTAATGCCCGACGATACAAATCTTTGGTATCCCGTTTTATAAGCATCTCAATAGAACAATCAATCCATACCGTTTTGGCATTATAGCGTTCCGACAATTCATTCCTAACTAGCTCGAACGGATTGATAGCAGCAATAAGTGCTATGGTGCCATTTACAGCATAGGTATGAGCAAGGTGCCCTAGTCTGCGAATATTCTCAATACGGTCGGCGTGTGAAAAACCAAGATCCCGGCAAAGCGTTTGGCGATAAATGTCACCATCAATCACTATACAATCCAATCCAATGTCCGTTAAATTTTGCTTCACCAAATTACAAATGGTGGTTTTGCCAGCGCCTGATAAGCCCGTGGTTTGTAATACTAACATGGTGATAGCTATTTTGTATTTTCAGCAAGTTTGTTTTTTTAAAGATATTGTAAAAGAAATAATAAATTGGTAAGCCAATAATTACTTGAAGATAGAATGAATGAAATTGATATTATGCTTACTTTTCTTGAGCAAATAGGTTTAGAATATTTTTTACAACCAATTGAAGAGGAAACATTTTTACCAGGATTAAAAATGCACAACGGTGCGCTCATTATTGACATTGATAAGCTTACTTATCCCGGTGATATTTTACACGAAGCTGGCCACTTGGCCTGCATGCCGCCGGAGATGCGTAAAACAATGAGTGGCACACTCGAAAATAATAATATGCATCAAGGCGGAGAATTGATGGCTATAGCATGGTCATATGCAGCCTGTAGCCACCTCAAATTTGATCCTAAAATTGTTTTTCACGAACATGGGTATAAAAATGCGGCTGGAAACATCATAGAATATTTTGAACAGGGATATAATATTGGTGTACCTCTTTTACAATGGCGTGGCCTTTGCTATGACATCGTCACCGCTAAGGAAATGAATAGTAAGCCATTTCCGGAAATGCAAAGCTGGATCTGCGAAAGCGTAAACAATTCAGCATAGTTTGGTATGCAATTTAGGTATTTCGACTTACTGTACATTCCTGTAGCAATTCTAACATCAGCTTGCGCGTTTGTGCGCTTTTTAAACTATTCCTGCCCTCAATCTGTAATAACAAAGCGGTGATATTTAAATACCACCGCTTTTATCCCTTTATTTTTAGTTAAAAATTACTCCTGATGATCGGCTTATTATTTAAAAAACTATTTCGTCACATTATCCAATTATAATCATTGAAATGATCAATCGGCTATAGCCAATCCCACCACTTCGGCTGTTTTTATTACCGTACGGACACTATACACAAGTATGTAAGCAGATCCGGCGGTTGTGCCAAAGTCGGCTGTATAAATCACAACATCTATACCCCACATTTCTACGACAGAAGTGATATTGTTGGCGATGTTACTGCCTATAAATAATTTCTGATCTTTAAAGATATCCGGATTTTTAATTAAAAATATCAATTGGTAGATACCGTAAAAGCACTTGCCCAAATTGGTAATTACGCTGATTGGCTTTTCCCACCGTTTGGCGGCACCTGAAACCGAGCTATGCAGCTTAATATAATAGAGTATGCCCAATGGTATTCCCACAAAGGCTATAACTATATATAAAATTTTTTTTCGCGAGTCAATTGTCAGTGTTATTCCCAAAAAAACAACCTCCTTTTTCGTGGTATCTATGTACTTGAATATTTTGTCGAAGTAGGTCATGGCCATGATGCCGTACGATAGCGCTTTTATTATTTTGACAGGCAGCGATATAGTTTCCTGGAATCTTTCAACCGGGCCGCCTATATTCAGCGCCTCATCAACGCCGCTCAGTTGTGTGGGGATCTCCCCGTACCGTATACCACGTTCTACCCCATACACAATTATCGAAAGACTACTTACTGCTATTTTGGCCCACTTTAACACCTCATTATGTTTTTCGTCGCCGGTTTTTGCTGCGGCAATTGCGCCGGGGAGATTTACTGACATATCCATATTTTTTATGCTAATGATGCTACAATATTATTTGAAAATTGCTCGGCGGTTATGTCTTTAAACGGCGCCGAGTTGTTGGCTAGCTTATAACCTATCGTCATCGGGATTGCAATTACCAGCGAGATAAAATCGACAATGCTTAGCGCCGAGCCGCTTATTTTTTTATAGATATCAGATAACAACGGTACATGTATTTCGGTTGTCAGGGCATTTACAATGAAATCTACCGAATCAATGATCAGTTTAAAGAGTTCATTAACTATTGCTTCAATAGCTTTAAAAGTTAGGTCGATGATCACTTTAGCCATTTTTTTAATAAACTCGCCCAGAGATAGCTTTCCCTTAAACAGGTCTATAATCAGGTCAAGTACCATCTTCAAATCAGGGTCATCGCTGGTATTTTTAACCTTACTTAGCTGGGTTACATCCATTCCGTCTGACTGTACGCCCGCATTACCAAAAACGATATCTTTTTTACTATCCATCCAATTAGTGCGCGAGTCTAATTGTTTACCGTCATAAGGGGTGGGCGAGTTAGACAGATCGCTGAAATTTTTATTTAGGCTTGGATCATCAAAGCCAAGCATCTGCTCCAGGTTTTTTTTAAACTCGCGTATCTTATCAAGCGCAATGGCTTCAAATTCCTTCAAGCCAGGGCTTATTGATTTCAGGCCTTTGGTAAAGGCCATTTTCAATGCTTCCTTAGTTTCTTTAATATCGTCCCAATCAAAAAGGAACGCCAGAAATTCCACCAGATCCTTGAAAAACACTTTCACTTTTTCCCAAACCTTTTCCAAAAAGACAATAGCGTCTTTTGCTGTGTTTGCTATCCATTTGATTAACTTGCCCCCCACTTCAATAATAAACTGCACACCCCGGCTCACCTTTTCCACTATAAAATTGGTTATTTCCATAAATCCTTTCTTTACGCTGTAGAAAATATCGCTTATCGTGTTGCCGATATCTGTCACAAAAGTTTTGCCTGCCGGTATCGTCCCGCTAAAAGCAACCTGCGTAAAAATGTTTGATTGATTTAAGTTTGAAGCCCCCGTATGTTGACCGGATAATGTTATCGCAGCACCGGCGATATTGTTGATAGCCGTTGCCACGCTATCAAGCGTTTGGTTGTCGAAGCTGCCCTTTAACAAAAACTCGCCGTTTTGTTTTTTTGCGCTGCTAAGGTC
>Ga0153956_1002974_pt1 | contig 11609 bp, 12 predicted proteins | sample TSFL040MetaG_FD_104704 | JGI IMG/M metagenome (GOLD analysis project Ga0153956, IMG submission 104704) | Attine ant fungus gardens microbial communities from Florida, USA - TSFL040 MetaG | ecosystem: Host-associated > Fungi > Mycelium > Unclassified | place: USA: Florida, Wekiwa Springs...
GACCGCGCATAAGAAAAGCGCCGGATCGTGCAAGCCCCTTCAGGCTATATACAAGAAACCCCCCTCATCGCACCTCAGTCTTGCCATCTAGTGGCAACTCGCGCTGCGGAGAAACGCTCCATCATGCTTACGAAACGGATAGTGCATATGAAACTAAGTTCGCTTGTGAATGTGGTCGCTGTCTTTATCGGATGCAGCTGTCGTCAGACCTACGCTGACGACGGCCCGGATCTGGCGAAACTGGTACAGAACCCGATAGCAACGGTCATTTCGGTTCCATTTCAGAACAATTTGACGTTTGGAACCGGCCCTGACCATGACCCTCAAGATGTGATGAATATCCAGCCTGTTTTGCCGCTCCGGTTGAATGACGACTGGAATGTAATCACCCGGACAATCGTTCCGGTGATATATGAGCCACCGTTGTCGCTGGGCGGCGCCTCGTTCGGCGGCATAGGCGACATTTCCCTCGCCCTATATTTTTCCCCCTCTCGGACCAGCACCTCCCTTATCTGGGGCATCGGCCCCGCGTTCATTTTCCCAAGTGCCAACCACGAGGTGCTCGGCCAGGGAAAGTTCAGCGCGGGCATTTCCGCCGTTGCACTCTCCATCCAAGGGCCGTGGCTGGTAGGCATGCTGGTGACCCAGGTAGCCTCTGTCTCTGGGGTCTCATACCGTGGACCTGTCAGTCAGATGCTGATCCAACCGTTCATCAACTACAACTTCCCGCACGGCTGGTACCTGACAAGTTCTCCCATTATTACTGCCAACTGGAAGGCATCCAGCAGCCAACAATGGACACTGCCTGTCGGTGCCGGAGGCGGTCGCGCCTTTCGCCTTGGCAGGCAAGCCATGAACGCCCAACTCCAAGCATTTGATGACGTTGAACATCCACGCGGAGGTGGCAACTGGACATTTAGGATCCAGTTCCAGCTACTGTTTCCGAAATGAGTCGCTCGATGATAGATGACTCATGGATCTGGCCTCGGCGTGGGAAGTCGTTCCTCCATTCATTAGACATCCCGGTTCATTGGAGATCCCGGCCACTCTGGCGCTGATCGCTGTGTTTCCCTTAGCCTTGCCGACTGTCGCTTCGAAGGCACCTAAATGGCCGGCTCGTACAGCACAAGCACAAAGAAGAGTCCGAGCCCGATCGCCAACATCGTCCACATCGGAAAGTGGCGGGCTGCCACCAGCTTGAAGAAGAACGTAGCAAGGGAGGGCTTCCAACTGGTTATGCAACCATTGGAATTTACTTCATAAACTCATTCGATAGACACGCGGTTACTCTCGAAACCGTACTTGGCCGTTGCCGCTGTCTTCGGACGGCATCGGATCCAGCCCAGGTCATCTCTGGCACCAATGGTACGAGTTTTCATGCCGGCTGTCCGCGCATTCATTCTCCGCCCTCCGACTCCTGCGGCGACACGTCCTCGATGGCACCCAACTCACTTTCCAGTTGCTCCACCGTGGGCAGGCTTGTCACCAGCGGCTCGGGCAACGCTCGCACCAACTGATACTCGGCGACACCGATGGGCTTGTCGATTCCGGACAGCGCGTACTCGGCAACCAGCCGTTTCTGACTTTTGCACAAGAGCAGTCCGATTGTGGGCTTGTCTTCTGGTGCCTTGATCTGCCGGTCCACCGCGGTCAGGTAGAAATTCAGTTGCCCCGCATGCTCAGGCTTGAAGGCCGTGGCCTTCAATTCCACGACCACATAACACTTGAGCCGCGTATGGTAAAAGAGCAGGTCAATGAAGAACTCATCGCCTCCCACTTCCAGCCGGTACTGGCGACCGATGAAGGCGAAACCACTGCCCAGTTCCAGGAGGAATCTGGTGATGTGCCGCATCAGCGCGTTCTCGATGTCGCGCTCCTGAGCCTCATCACCCAGTCCGAGAAAGTCGAATAGATATGGGTCTTTCAGGGTTTCATGCGCCAGTTCCAAATGCTGGGCCGGCAGGCGTGACACGAAATTGGTGGCGGCCTGTCCCTGGCGCTCGTGCAGGCGGTTGGCATCCCTTCTTCAGGAGCCTGTCCATGCCTGGCGTGGTGCGCAATCTCAATAAGGAGCTGTACTGGTAGCTGCTGCGCCTAGGCCAGGCCCAGCGTGCCCCACCAGTCCTGGGTCGCGTACAGCACGCGCACGATGGACACCCCGTCGTTCCGGGGCAGGTAGAACACTAGGAAGTTCTCGAAGTCCTGGACCCGCCACTTGCGCAGCCCCACCAGGCGAGAATCCCTCAGCGCCAGAGGCGAGCCCATCTGGGGCTGATCGGCCAGGGCAGTGAAGGTGATATCGGCCTGGGTCAGAAACCGCTCCGCAGTGTCCTCCCCGGCGTTCTCGGCGAGGTAGACATAATGCTCAACCAAGTCGCGCCGGGCAGCGGCACGCCGGTGGACGCGGTGCATCACCCGCGGCGCTTGCGGCTGGCAGCCAGCCGCGCCCGGGCCTCGTCGCGGATGGCACTCCAGTCCTCGCGCGTCAGTTCGCTCTCCTCGCCCTGCAGGCCCTCCAACAGCAGCGCCTCAAGACGCTCCTCGGCCTTGCGCTTCTCGTCCTCGCGGATCAGCGCCCGGACATACTCGCTGGCGCTGCCGTATCGGCCGGAGGCGATCTGCCGGTCCACGAAGTCCTTCATCGGCTCGGGCAGGGAGATGTTCATGCTGTCCATGGCGACATTCTCAGCCTGATGGCATAAACTGTCAATAAATGCCATGGTGCGGCTGAACTGCCTTGAAGGGCTATGCCGGATTGGACGCCACTCAAATCCGGATTAGACGAACCCAGGACCGCGTTGATCATCCTGGCCCGGATATCATGCTTCCTTGGCGAGTCGGATCCTCGTCCCCCGTGCCAACCGGTGCCCGGAAACTAGGGAAATTAGATGCCCACCCTTCAGCAGCAGATCGCCGAGAAGTTCCTCTCCCAGCTCTCGCAATCGACTGAGGTTTCGGCGGAAAAAGTCGAAAAGCTCCGCATCGCCCTCTCCGCCGCGAAGAGACCCAAGGCCGACGACCTCGTGAAAATATTCACCGATCCCGATCACGGTGATATCAAGTGATAAAGCTCGAATCGGCGCACATCGAGGAGGTGCACGGGATCAGGAGCCTCGACCTCGATTTCCAGAAATCCACCTTCGCGATCTCCGGGCCGAACGGCTCCGGCAAGAGCGGCGTCATCGACGCGATCGAATTCGCGCTCACGGGGTCGATCAGCCGCCTGATGGGACGCGGCACGAAGGGGCTTTCGGTCGCCGAACACGGCCCCCATGTGGACAAGGTGAAATTTCCCGACGCGGCGTTCGTGCGCGCGAAGGTCTTCCTGACCGATCTCGGCAAATCGGCGACCATCACGCGCAAGATCAAGACGCCGACGAAAGTTACGATCGAGCCGGCTGACCCGGATACGCTCAAAGGTGTCGGCAAGGTCTACGTGCAGGTCATCGTGGATGTGTTCTGCTCCCTGGCGTTCGCCAAGGTCTACACCGCCAAGATGCCTGTCACCGCTGCCGACCTGCTCTACGACCGCGTCCTGCCGTTCTATGAGGCCCTGGGTGTGAAGATCGGCGCCATACTGACCGACAATGGCCGCGAGTTCTGTGGGCTGCCAGAGAAGCACCCGTATGAACTGCTGCTGGCGATGGAAGACATCGAACACCGCACTACCAAGGTCCGCAATCCTAGGACCAACGGCTTCGTCGAACGGATGAACCGGACGCTACTGGATGAGTGCTTCCGGGTCCAGGGCCGGCAGACCTGGTACATCCAGCCCGATGAGATCCAGCGCGACCTGGATACGTTCATGCGCTACTACAACCTGCATCGCTCTCATCAAGGCTACCGTCTGAAAGGTCGCACGCCGGCGCAGGCTCTGACGGATGCGCTGGGCGTCACCGAGATCCCCGAAATCGCCCCCAACGAGGAGGTCACTGAGCCGCTGCCAACGGCTGCTTAATGCCTGTCCCCAGACCCGGGACTGTCGGGGAAATACTCAACTTGTACAGCCTTCGGACCGCACCGGCGCTAAAATCCTATGATTAATGGGGTTTTGTGGCGAAGACCGGGCCCAAACGGCCGTTATCGGACGGTCTCAGAGGAAGTAATGGTGGAAAGGGAGGGAATCGAACCCTCGACCCCGGCATTATGAGTGCCGTGCTCTAACCGGCTGAGCTACCTTTCCACGGTCCCGGCAGGAGAAACGGGGCGCGCATTGTCCGTGCCCTCGGCCTGTGCGTCAAGAAATCCAGTGCGGCACCATATTACATAATGTAAGTCGAGTTGTCCGGTGCCCATGCACCCGACCATGAACGCCGCGCAGCCCTCCTGGCGGCGGCACCCGCGCGACCCGCCATGCATCCACTGCCTGCCCTGGCTGCCACCCTGTTGACAAGCCAGCGGCAAAGGCGGATTTTCCCGTTATCACAAAAGTAACAACCGGCGCAGCAGGACTCATTTGCCCAGCCAGTGCCGGCGTGGGTCTCGATCATGAAAATTGCGATTGCACTCGGGCTCCTGGTGGGCGCGTCCTTCGTTCATGCCGCGGATACCTTCGATGCGGCCGCGGCGTTCGGTGCTCGCCCCAGCGCCAACGACGTCAGGATTGCTCCCGACGGCAAACACATTTCATACCTCACCCCCATGGCCGGGCGCGGGACCGTGCTTTTCACCGTCGGACTGGAAACAGGCGACAAGCCCCGGGCCGCACTGCTGTCCAAGGGTGCTCCCGATCGCCTGAGCGGTTGTGCCTGGCTGGCCGACGACCGGCTCGTCTGCCGGATCTACGGCATCTACAAGAATTCCTCGTACCTTGGCATGAGAGACAGCACGGAACTGATCGCCGTGGACATGGACAGCCGCAACCTCAAGTCACTGAGCTCGCTCAACCAGAGCACCAGCAATGTCCATCTGAGCTCAGGCCTGAACGTGCTATCCGACAGCATTATCGACTGGCAGCCCGATCAGAGCGGTGCGCTGCTGATGGCACGCGCCTACTTCGCGGACAGCGTCACCGGCAGCTTGGTCGGGTCCGCCGACCACGGCCTGGGAGTGGACGAGGTGGACACCCGCACTCTCGCAATCACCCACCTGGAGCGCCCCGACCCCGCGGCATTCGACTACATCAGCGATGGCCATGGAACGGTCCGGATCAAGGGCACCTTCGTCACTGAAGGAGACGGCTCCAGATCGGTGCGCATCAGCAAGCTGCGCTACCTCTATCGCCTGCCCGGCTCCAGGGAGTGGAAGCTCCTGGGCTACTACGACGAAGGCACGGGCGATGGCTTCCGGCCGCTGGCCGTGGACGGGCAGAAGAACATCGTCTACGGCGTCAAGCACAAGGATGGCCGCAGGGCCATCTACTCCATCTCCCTGGACGGCAGCCTGAACGAACAACTGGTGTACGCACGGCCGGATGTCGATGTCAGCCGCCTGTTCCGGATCGGACGCGACGAGCGCGTGGTCGGAGCAGAGTACGACACCGACGGGACGCACACGGAATTCTTCGACGACGGCATCAGGAAGATGCTGGCTTCGCTCCATAAGGCGCTGCCCGGCACCATGCTGCGGTTGATCGATTCGACCTCGGACGGCAACCAGATGATCCTGTTTTCCAGTGGCGACACCAATTCCGGGGAATACTATCTGTTCGATCAACCGGCCCATAAGCTGCGGCCGCTGCTGCTGTCGCGTGAACCCCTGAACGGCGTCAAACTCGCAATCCAGAAACCCATCAGCTACCCGGCCCGGGACGGCGTGCAGATACCGGCCTATCTCACATTGCCTGCCGGGCATCAGGACCTCAAGGGACTGCCGGCCATCGTCCTGCCCCATGGCGGCCCCAGTGCAAGGGACGTCCAGGGATTCAACTGGCTGGTGCAGTTCTTCGCCAACCGCGGCTTTGCCGTCATTCAACCCGAGTTCCGGGGCTCGGCCGGCTTCGGGGACGCCTGGTTCGAGCACAACGGCTTCCAGTCCTGGCAGGTTGCCATCAATGACGTACTGGATGCCGGGCACTGGCTGGTCAGCCAGGGCGTCGACCCCGGCAAGCTCGGGGTGGTGGGCTGGTCCTATGGCGGCTATGCCGCCCTGCAATCCGCCGTGGTGGATTCAACTACCTTCAAGGCGGTCATTGCCATTGCCCCGGTCACGGACCTGGAGGAACTCAAGGCGCAGAACTACGACCACCACTCCAAGGCGCTGGACGACCTGCTGGCCAGCGGTCCCTACCTGCGCGAGGGCTCACCCCAGCAGCACGCCAGCGCCATCAAGGTTCCTGTCCTGATGTTCCATGGCACGTTCGACATCAACGTCAGCGTCAACCAGTCCCGGCACCTGGCGGACAGGCTGAAGGCCGCCGGCAACCCCTGCGAACTCGTGATCTTCGACGGCCTCGACCACGAGCTGGAGGACTCCGCCGCCCGCACCCAGATGCTGCGCAGGAGCGACGAGTTCCTGCGCCAGGCCTTTGGCTTGCCCGCGCAGTGAATCCTGGTCCTCCGGCGGAAAGCGTGGTTTTGCCGGGCTGACGGCCTCGGGCCCGACGGCCCATGGCGCAGGCGGTCACACGTTGAAGCGGAAGTGCATGACGTCCCCTTCGCGGACGATGTACTCCTTGCCTTCCAGCCGCAGCTTGCCGGCTTCCTTCGCGCCCGCCTCGCCCTTGCAGGCGATGAAATCGGCGTAGGAGATCACCTCGGCCCGGATGAAGCCGCGTTCGAAGTCGGTGTGGATCACACCCGCGGCCTGTGGCGCCGTGAAGCCCGCATGGATGGTCCAGGCCCGCACCTCCTTCACTCCGGCGGTGAAGTAGGTCTCCAGCCCCAATAGCTTGTAGGCGGAGCGGATCACGCGGTTCAGCCCCGGCTCATCCAGCTTCAATTCCGCCAGGAACTCGGCGCGGTCGGCCTCCTCCAGCTGGGAGATCTCCGCCTCGATGGCCGCGCACACCGCAACCACCTGCGAGCCCTCCTTCGTGGCCAGCGCCTGCACCGCATCCAGCAGCGCGTTGTTGCTGAAGCCGCCCTCGTCCACGTTGGCCACGTACATCACCGGCTTGGCGGTCAGCAGGTGCAGCTCGTACAGGTCCCGCAGCTCATCCTCGGACAGCCCCAACGCGCGCACCGGGCGGGCATTGTTCAGCTGCTCCTTGACCTTGCCGTACAGCGCGGCCTTGCGGATCGAGTCCTTGTCACCGCCCTTGGCGGCCTTGGCGGCGCGCTCCTGGGCCTTTTCCACCGTGGCGAGGTCCGCCAGCGCCAGCTCGGTGTTGATGATCCCGATGTCGGCCAGCGGATCGACCTTGCCGGCCACATGGACGATGTCGCCGTCGTCGAAGCAGCGCACCACGTGCGCGATCGCATCGGTCTCGCGGATATGCGCCAGGAACTTGTTCCCCAGGCCCTCACCCTGCGAGGCGCCGGCCACCAGGCCCGCGATGTCCACGAACTCCACCGTTGCCGGCAGCGTGCGCTCCGGGTGCACGATGGCGGCCAACTCCTCCAGCCGCGGGTCCGGCACCGGCACCACGCCCACATTGGGGTCGATGGTGCAGAAGGGATAGTTCTCCGCCGCAATCTGCGCGCGCGTCAGGGCGTTGAACAGGGTGGACTTGCCCACGTTGGGCAGGCCTACGATTCCGCACTTGATGGACATGGTTCTGTACCTTTATTACCTTCCGGCAAAAATCCGCCTACGGCGATTCTTGCCCGTGCGCTGAAAAACGTGGTTTTCAGCGCACTAAATCCTGGCGCCGTGCAGCTCACGGATCGCCCTCTGCGCGCCCTGCTGCATCATCACCGGCACGGCATCGGCGGCCCGGGCAATGGCGTCCCGGATCAGGTTTTCATCCACCGCCGAGGGGCGGCTCAATACATAGTCGGCGACCTTGTTGCGGTCGCCGGGGTGGCCGATGCCGATGCGCACCCGCCAGAAGGCATCGCCCAGCGCGGCAATGATGTCGCGCAGGCCGTTCTGCCCGCCATGACCGCCGCCCTGCTTCAGGCGCACGTCGCCGGCGGCGAAATCCAGCTCATCGTGGGCCACCAGCAGTCCGGCTGGCGTGATCTTGTAGAACCCGGCGATGCTGGCCGCGGGCCCGCCGCTGCGGTTCATATAGCTCATGGGCCTGGCCAGCCACACGTCCTGGCCGGCGATGCGCACCCGGGCGAGCTCCGCCTGGTGCTTCGGCTCATAGCGCAGCGTACCGCCGTGGCGCGCGGCCAGCTCCGCGACAAAGTGGAAGCCGGCGTTGTGACGCGTGCGCGCGTACTCATCGCCCGGGTTACCCAGGCCGACGATCAACCTCAGTGGCACGGCATCCATGAATGCACGCCTGCGTCAGGAAACTTATGAGGGGGCCGCCACGCCCGGGGCCGAACCCCGGACGTGGTGCCCGATGCGACCTGGGGACAAGCCCGGTCTTACTTCTTGCCGGCGTCCTTCTTGGCGGGAGCGGCAGCGGCGGCCGCGTCCTTCTTGGCATCGCCAGCCGCCGGAGCGGCAGCAGCGCCTTCGGCCGGGGCAGCTTCGGCGGCAACAGCCTCCGGTTCCTCGGCACGCGGGCTGTGGATGGACACGACGGCCGGGTTGCGGCCCTGCGACAGCGCTGGCAGGCTCACGCCCTCCGGAACCGGCAGGTCGGCCAGGAACTTGGTCTCGTTCAGGTTCATGGCCACCATGTCGACTTCCAGGTACTCCGGAAGATCCTTGGGCAGGCACACGACCTCGACGTCGCTCATCAGGTGCGAAACGATACCGCCCTGCACCTTCACGCCCGGTGACACCGCCGCGTTGCGGAAGTGGATCGGCAGGCGGATGCGCAGCTTCTCAGTGGCGACCACGCGCTGCAGGTCCAGGTGCACCACCAGGTTCTTGGCCGGATGCATCTGCACATCCTTGACCACGGCTTCCTGGGTCTCGTTCCCCACCTTCAGCTGCACGATGGAGGAATAGAACTTCTCGTTGTCGATCATCGTCAGCAGGTTCTGCTGGTCGAGGATCAGGGCCCGCGGTGCCTGGCCGGCACCGTACAGAATGGCGGGGACCTTTCCCTTGATACGCAGGCGGCGGCTCGCACCCTTGCCTTGCGCATCACGGGAGTCCGCGCCGATCACAAATGAAACGCGCATGTCGTTGACTCCGGACAAATTGCCGCATTCGCGGCTGTTACTACTAACGCGCCACCCCGCGACCAGGGGGCGCACCTCTCAACTTCCAATCGCAGGTCCCGCCCGGGGCCGGACCTAGACGTACATCGAACTGACGGACTCTTCCGAACGGATGCGGCGGATGGTCTCGGCCAGCAGGCCGGCGACCGACAGCTGCCGGATCTTCTTCACCTGCCGCGCGGCCGCGGACAGCGGAATGGTGTCCGTCACCACCAGCTCATCGAGCTGCGATCCGGCGATACGCTCCATGGCCTTGCCGGACAGCAGCGGATGGGTGATGTAGGCCACGACCTTGTTCGCGCCCTGTTCCTTCAGCGCATCGGCCGCCTTGCACAGCGTGCCGGCGGTGTCGACCATGTCGTCGACCATCACGCAGGTCTTGCCCTCGACCGTGCCGATGATGTTCATCACCTGGCTCTCGTTGGCGCGCGGCCGGCGCTTGTCGATGATCGCGAGGTCGGCGTCATTCAGCTGCTTGGCAAAGGCGCGCGCGCGCGCCACGCCGCCGTGATCCGGCGACACCACCACCAGGTTCTCGTAGCTCAGTTTCCAGGCGTCGCCCAGCAGCACCGGGGAACCGTAGACGTTGTCCACCGGGATGTCGAAAAAACCCACGATCTGGTCCGCATGCAGGTCCAGGGTCAGCAGCCGGTCGACGCCGGCACCGATCAGCATGTTCGCAACCAGCTTGGCGGTGATCGCCGAACGCGTACCGCGCACCCGGCGGTCCTGCCGCGAGTAGCCGAAGTACGGCACCACCGCGGTGATGCGCCGGGCGGACGCGCGCCGGCAGGCATCGATCATCACCAGCAGTTCCATCAGGTGATCGTTCACCGGCGGGCAGGTGGACTGCACGATGAACACGTCGCGGCCACGGATGTTCTCGATCAGCTCCACGTTGATCTCGCCGTCGCTGAAACGGCCGACCTCGGCGCCCGCCAGCGCGGTACCCAGATGGCGCGCGATCTCCTGCGCCAGCGCCGGATTGGCGTTACCGGTAAACAGAGCTATCGAATCGTCACTCACTGCCGCACCTTGGGGTCACGAGCTTGGAAAACGTGGCTGGAACCGGCCGTTCCGGAGCAACTGGAACAGGCCATAAAAAGGGCGCGAATCATACACGAATCCACGCCCCCGCGGAGGCGCTGCGGCGCTCGTGAACCGGGTGCATGGATCGCGTTATGTAAAACCATTGCGCCTGGAAAACTCCCCCGGGAACACACCTGAACCTGTGCGCCAGCGGTCCCGTTATAATTGCCGGTTATGAACGACACGATTCCCGGTTATGAACCGCACGGTGCCTGAACGCCTGAAGGCGGACCTCAAGGCCCTGCAGGCTCAGGGCCTCTACAAGCCCGAACGCGTACTCGCCGGCCCCCAGGGCGGGATCGTCCAGGTGGCCGGCAGGCAGGTCATCAACCTCTGCGCCAACAACTACCTGGGGCTGGCGAACCATCCTCAGGTGCTCGCCGCGGCCCGGCGGGCGCTCGATGAGTACGGCTACGGCATGGCGTCGGTGCGCTTCATCTGCGGCACCGACGACCTGCACAAACAGCTCGAGGCACGCCTGGCGCGCTTCCTCGGCACGCAGGACGCGATCCTGTACTCCTCGTGCTTCGACGCCAACGGCGGGCTGTTCGAGACCCTGCTCGACGAACGCGACGCGGTCATTTCCGACTCCCTGAACCACGCCAGCATCATCGATGGCATCCGCCTGTGCAAAGCCCGGCGCCACCGCTATGCCAACAACGACATGGCGGAACTCGAACAGCGCCTGCAGGAGACGCGCGGGGCGCGCACGCGGCTGATCGCCACGGACGGCGTGTTCTCCATGGACGGTTACATCGCCCGGCTGCACGAGATCTGCGACCTGGCCGATGCCTACGATGCGCTGGTGATGGTCGATGATTCCCACGCCACCGGTTTCATGGGCGCCACCGGCCGCGGCACTCCCGAGCATTGCGGCGTCGCCGCGCGCATCGACATCCTCACCGGCACCTTGGGCAAGGCACTCGGCGGCGGCAGCGGCGGCTACATCGCCGCCGGGCGCGAGGTGGTGGAGTGGCTGCGCCAGCGCTCACGGCCCTACCTGTTCTCCAACAGCCTCCCGCCGGTGGTTGCGGCGGCGAGCCTCGCGGTGCTCGATCTGCTGGAGCACGGCTCCCAGTTACGCGACAAGCTGTTCGAGAACACCCGCTTCTTCCGCGACGGTCTCAGCCGCGCCGGCTTCACCCTCAAGACCGGCGAGCATCCGATCATCCCGGTCATGCTGGGCGACGCGGCACTCGCCGTGCGCATGGCGGACAGGCTGCTGGAGCACGGCGTCTACGTCATCGGCTTTTCGTTCCCGGTGGTGCCGCGGGACCAGGCGCGCATCCGCACGCAGATGTCCGCCGCCCTGGAACGCCCCGCGCTCACGCACGCCATCGAGGCCTTCACCGC
>Ga0153956_1002975_pt1 | contig 11607 bp, 14 predicted proteins | sample TSFL040MetaG_FD_104704 | JGI IMG/M metagenome (GOLD analysis project Ga0153956, IMG submission 104704) | Attine ant fungus gardens microbial communities from Florida, USA - TSFL040 MetaG | ecosystem: Host-associated > Fungi > Mycelium > Unclassified | place: USA: Florida, Wekiwa Springs...
AATGCCTTCTGGTAATATCAGACGGACAAGGGCTTCGTATGCTGCAGACAAGTAGATCGTGTTTTGTTATCCCACAAATCAACAAACTTTTTTATCAACCCCACAATTATTCTGCCTGAGCCGAAAAAACACCAATGCAATGTTATGCACGCATAATAAAAACAATCATATAAAAAAAGAGAGCTCTTTTGAAGCTCCCTTTCCCCTAATTAATTTAAACTATTGATTAAACCCAAAACAAAGAACAAAAAAACCTCAGCTTGGGTGTCTGAGAATTCATTTTAATAACGATTGCCCGAGCAATTTATTTTTCATAGATAGATGCAGGGCGTTTAGTACAAAGCAAATGTATTGCCATTGACCTGAACAAGCAATGACTTATTCGTCAGAATTTGAAAATAAAAGTTATCCAATTTTATATTTATATTAGCCTAATAAAACAAAAGCATAATTTTATAAGTATTCTTCCAATTGCAAAAATGCTATGCTGTTAACTGATTTTGAATATCTTGACAACTCAGACAATGCCTTTAAACGCAAAATTTCGCTTCAAATAAAGCGGTTACGCAGGCAGAACCAGGTTACCCAGGAAAAATTTTACTCAGACACTAATATTAATATTGCCCGCCTTGAATCGGGCAAAATTGATATTCGTATCGAGACATTACGCAAAGTTTGCTATTACTTTGACGTCTCTTTATCTGGTTTCTTTCGGGGTATCTATTAAAATGCGCACGTTCTTGCTGCAAAAAAATACATTATTCTGCTTTTATATACAGCAACTGTAGGCTTTAATCTACATTGGGCGAAGAGTTCAACTATATACAGACACAATAGATAGCATCCCTAAAATTGCTTAAAAAAATATAATCTGGTGATTATTTGTGAGTTAAAATTTTTTTGAAAAAATATCTTGCGCAGAAAAAAACGAAACGTATATTTGCAGTCCCAAACGGAGTGGTAGTTCAGCTGGTTAGAATACATGCCTGTCACGCATGGGGTCGCGGGTTCGAGTCCCGTCCATTCCGCTAAAAGAGCCGCAAGGCACATCAAAAGCGCTTAGATTACTGGTCTAAGCGCTTTTTTTATACTCAAAAATCCGCATAACACCTCAGCATTTATGACTCATCCAGTGACCTATTCGGTGACTGGTTCAGAAGACCTAATTTAGTCACCAAATCAATGATTAACTAATTGTAAATCAATTATTTGTAATCATAAAATTTGGCCTCAAAACACCTCATTTTATATCAAATTTTTGGTTTAAAAATGACCTTAATCCGGAGGCATATCAAACCATTTTAGAACCCTGCAAATTTTATGATCCGCAGGGTTCCGGTACCGTCAAAAATACCGGATTTTTTGGTTTTGGTGACTAACTCGGTGACCTATTTTAGAAAAGCAAAAAAGGTCACCGAATAAGGGGTTAATTGATTGATTTTAAAGCACTTGAATAAGTGAAAAATAGTCACGAAAAGCGAGTTTTCGTGACCAGATTATTTATCAGGTTTTAAAATTCATTCAAATGAAAAATGCACAAAAATTTTCAGTCCTGATATGGACTGACAAAAGAAAAACAGATTCTCAAGGATTGGTTCCGCTTTATGCGCGTATCACCTATCTCAGCAAACGAACTGAAATTTCACTTGGCCGTAAGGTCGATCCTAAAAAATGGGACGCAGAAAGCGGTTATTTAAAAGGCAGCGGCCAGGATGCGAAGGAAGTAAATGCGGCCATCAATGATTCACTTTATGGTATACGGAGAGCTTTTGAAGATCTCAAAAGGATCGAAGATTTTATTACCGCAGAAAAGATCAAACGTAAATATACAGGGGAAGAAGAAAATCACCGTATGCTATTGGAGGTTTTCGATGAGCATAACACCAACCTGGAGAAATTACTGGATAAAGATTTTGTAAGGGCGACACTTACCAAATATAAAACCGTACGGAAAAAGACGGCGGAGTACATTCAATGGCGCTACAAAAAACCAGATATCTATTTGGAGTCTATCGATTATGCTTTTGTAACCGGCTTGGAAATGTACCTTAAAACGGAAGATAAGATCGAGCACAATACGGCGATGCGGTATATCAAAAATCTTAAGAAGATCATCAACCTTGCGGTAAACAATCAATGGATGAGCCACAATCCTTTTAATCTTTTCAAATGCACATATAATAAGGTTAAGCGTGTAGAATTGGAATGGGAAGAAATCAACCAGTTAGCCGAGTATAATTTCAAAGTGAAACGCCTGGCAGAGGTACGCGATACATTTTTGTTTTGCTGCTACACCGGTTATGCTTTTGTAGATGTGGATAAGCTCACCCCTCAGCATGTTGTTACCGGAACCGATGGCGTAATATGGATTAAAACCACCCGAACTAAAACTGCCATCGAAGCCAATGTTCCTTTAATACCTCAGGCAATAGAAATTATTGAACGCTACGCTGATCATAATTCAAGAGTTATAGAGAACAGGTTGCTACCCGTGAAAAGCAATCAAAAGATGAATGCTTACTTAAAGGAAATCGGTGACCTGGCTGGAATTGAAAAAGTCCTAACCACGCACATCGCCCGGCATACGTTCGCCACAACCGTTACCCTTGAAAATGATGTTCCGTTAGAAACAGTAAGTAAGATGCTCGGCCATACCAAACTGACCACCACTCAAATCTATGCGAAAATGAAAGATAAAAAGGTTAACAGGGATATGCTGGCCTTGAAAGATCGCCTTAAACCAACAGTTACTAACTCAGAATTGCGGGAGGAATTGGTATGAACACACAGCCGTTAATAATTGATGAGATCAAGGATATTATCAACAAGGCCCAGATCGCTGCGGTCCGTGCTATTGACCATCAACGGGTATTGATGTATTGGACTATCGGCAAACGAATTTTTGAAGAAGAACAACATGGTCGTGATCGCGCAGTATATGGGGAAAAACTGATCAGCTTTCTTGCAGACCAGCTTAAACCTCAATTCGGCGAGGGTTTTGCAGTAAGAAATCTTAATAGGATTCGGCAATTTTACCGCAAGTTCCCAATTGTGTCCACAGTGTGGACACAATTGAGTTGGTCACATTTCAGATTCCTGCTAACGATCAGCAACGACGAAAAAATTGAATTTTACTTACAGGAGTCAGTTAAAAATAACTGGACGGCAAGGCAATTAGATAGACAAATCGGTAGTCAGCTTTATGAAAGACTATTGTTAAGTACAGATAAAGAAAAGGTTTTGTCAGTAGCGAAAAACGAACTACAACCTGACAAACCACAGGATATTATAAAAGATCCCATGATCCTGGAATTTTTAGGGTTGAAACCCGAAGCTGTGTATTATGAAAAGGATTTGGAGAATGCACTAATAACGCATCTCCAGGAGTTCATGCTGGAGCTGGGCAACGGATTTTCGTTCGTTGCAAGGCAGAAACGTATTCATCTGGATGGTGATGATTTCTTTGTTGACCTTGTATTCTACAACCGCTTATTGCAGTGTTTTGTCATTATTGAATTGAAAACGCATAAGATCACGCACCAGGATATCGGACAGCTACAAATGTACGTGCATTACTATGATCGGATTGAAAAGTTGGCGCATGAGACTCCAACGGTCGGTATATTATTATGCCTGGAAAAAAACGATACAGTCGTCAAATTCACGTTGCCGGAAAACACCAATATCTTTGCCTCCAAGTATCAACTCTATTTGCCATCGGCTGAGCAATTAGTCGATGAAATTGAGAAAGAAATCAATAAACAAAAGGGGTTTGGGCGTGATGAGGTATCTGATAACTCCTAAAATTTGCGATGGCAAATCTGTATGCAAATGAATTGCGTCCGCACTGCAGACGCAATTCATTTGCATTTCTTTTAACGCTCCTTCGGCTTAAATTTAGAAAGTAACTTATAAAAAGTTCACGTCCGACTCGGATAATGTCGGATATAATTCCTTACCAAATCAGGCAAGTTTGTATCAGTTAACCTCAAATGATATGAATTATGGCAGCAGAAATCATAACCAAAGAAGATTTGCAGGAATTTGGCCAGCAATTGCTCAATCAGATCAAAAGCCTTTTAGGCCATGCTATTGACGAACCTAAGAAATGGCTGAAAAGCTACCAGGTCAAAAATATGCTCAAAATATCAGATAATACTTTGCAGACCTTGCGGGATAACGGAACGATACCATTTACCAAGATCGGCGGTATACTTTATTACAGTGCGGAAGACATTAACAGGGTGCTTTCCGGAGAAGTAAAAAGTAAACGTATCAGAATCAAGCAGACCAGGGCGGCTTAGGTCAACGCTATTCACCGATCAGACATGAATTGCCGGCGAACCGCCCGGAAGATATCTGAGAGATTTCATTAAAATCTTTTGTCAGCAGGCTTTCGTTTCAATGGGTGGCTAAACAGTGTTTTACTTTCTCAACCAGCAAGTCCAGGTCGAACGGCTTCGGCATAAAGTCGGTAGCACCCGCATTTATTGCTATCGCCTTGCCATCGGTGCTTGCCGAGATCACGATAACCGGCAAATCGCTGGTGTCCGGATTATTCCTTAAGGCCTTAAGAACCTGGTCTCCGGATAATACGGGCATCCAAAGGTCCAAGACAATTAGATCGGGATGCTCACGTTCGATCAGATTCGCCACATTCAGACTGTTACTTTCCGCGATGGTTTCGTAGCCTTCTTCGGCCAGAACCAAATCAACCAGATCCAGGATACCTTCATCATCGTCACAGATCAATATTTTATCCGGCATTGGCAGCTCCTTCCGTATTAGTTAATGGCAGGGTAAAACTGAATGTAGCCCCCTGGCCCGGCTCACTCTCTACCCACAGAGTGCCACCATGATTCTTAATGATTTCCGCGCAAACATATAATCCAATGCCCATGCCCGGAAAATGCTGTTGAATGTTTTTGACGCGGTAAAAACGGTCAAAGATCTTTTTATGCTCGTCTATGGAAATCCCGACACCCTTATCAGTAACAGACACTTTGATATATTCCCCGACAACGGCAGCGTGCAATCTTACCTGTTTATGATCCGGAGAATATTTCACGGCATTGCTCAGCAAATTAGTGATCACCTGGGTGATATGCGACTCATCGCCGTCGAGCTGGCTTCCCGTTGCACCAGTGACGATGATCTCATGCGATTTGGTTGCTTGCCTGATACTATCCACCGCGTCACTCAACATTTGATCAAAGTCGAAAGGCTGCTTATGTAATTCCAGGCTTCCTGACTGTATGCGGGAGACATCCAGTAATTCACCGATCAGGTTATTGAGGCGCTCGACGTATAAGGATGTCTTACCGACGGCGTTCCGCAATTTGTCGTCCGCAGATGCAGATGTCAACCGGTTGATGATCTGTACATAACCCTTTATGGTCGTCAGCGGGTTTTTAACTCATGACTGGCGATAGATAAAAAGTCGTCTTTTCGCTGTTCGATCGCCCGGCGCTCGGTAATATCTTCGATCGCCAATAATATGCGGTCCTTATAATGCCCTTCCAACTCGATGCGGTGCGCGTTGAGCAACATTAATTTCCTGCCAATGTGCGGGAAATCATGACTTACCTCAAAATCGATCACGGGGTTATTCGTTGGCAGTATCTGCTGTAACAAGTGTTTTAGTTCGGGGATGTTCCACTGCCCGTTACCCAATTCGAACAAGCTCTTACCTTCGGTTTCCTCCTTCGATACTTTAAACGTCCGGATAAAATGATCGTTAACCGTAATCACTTTATAATCTGGTGTAAGCACGATCAGGCTTTCGCGGACCGTTTGTACGATACTGGCCAGGTACTCTTCATTTTCTTTCAGGCTTTGCGTCCTTTCGATCACCCGCTGTTCCAGTTTAGCCTGGTTGGTGCGAAGCTCCTCTTCCGCAGATTTTCTCCTGGATATGTCATTTTGAACACCGATGAAATAGTCGACCGCCCCTTCGCTGTTTTTTATCGGCGATACATACATACAGCTCGTTCCAAAATAAACTGCCATCCTTTTTATAATTCCTCATTTCCACGACGGCCGTTTCGCCTGATTTGATGGCCTCGCCAAGCGTCTTTCTGGCATCCTGGTGGCGATCATCTTTCTGAAGGAAACGGCAATTGTGCCCGATGATCTCTGAGCGATTGTACCCCGTGATCTTTTCAAAGGCCGCATTACAGTAAATGATCGGGTTATCCGGCTGGTTATTGTCGGTTATAATAATTCCTGATATCGACGCGTCGAGCGCTTTTTTAAGCACCTCTACATCTTTGCTCATGACAGGATCATTAAATCTATTTTTCTCATCGGGCATAGTTAACGGGTACATTGACATTAAACTAAAACTTCAATCGTGAATAACCAACAATCAGGTTGATTGTTTAGAATCAATCGAATTCCTGAAGTAAATCGCTTTATTTTTTGTTGGCTGATCTTTCAGGATATTATTTAAGGAGCGTGTTTTAGAAAACGGAATGTGGCTCGCGATCATACTTAATTGGAATGGCTATTGAAATGCAGCGCCCCGTACTTTCACCATCGTTCAAAATAAACAGCGAAAGCACGGGGCGAAAAATGGGGCGGGCGTATGCCCGCCCGCCGGGAGTTTTTTTTAAACCTTTGCAGGGGGCTACCGGTAACGGTAAAAATCTGACACGCTGAGTTCAAGCCCCTTACTGGTTAAGCGTTTGTAAAAAAGCAAGGGGATATTAGGAGGGCGAGGGCTTTCCGGGTTTAAAATGTAATTTAAAGCGACCATTATATCCTCGTTAATCTGCCGGTCGGCGACGTTTTCTACGGACCAATTTTCACCATCTTCCGATTTGGGAAATATCAAGCTGTTCACAATGGCTTGAATCTGCTCCTTTAAATAGGCTCTTTTCGCTGTGGCTTCCACCGCGTCATCCTGATAGGCAATATATAAATCCATTAAGACCAGTTCGAGGGTATCATAGTGAACGTACTTTAATAAATGGTTACGGGCTTTTACCTGCCGGGTTGCTTCTTCAAAGGTCATCGTTGCAAATTTATAGTTTTCGGATGAAGATAATCAGCCTACTTTTAAAGGTTGTGTCCTGAAATCGGAGAGGTTCAGAAAAAACCCACGATTAAACAGAATACCCTCCCGGAACAGTTGCCATAATAAGGAAGCCCCGCAATTCGCCAATGCCGAATTGATGAACAAATCCTGTTTGCTCAACGCTTCGGCTAAACTGCAGCTTGGCGTTTCGTCCGCATCTTCGGAAGCCGCCAGTAAATCTTTGTATTCATCGGTCACTAAAGGCAATACATCAACAGGCCGATATTGTTCCGAAGCGGGTTGTTTGATTTTTTCGAGGGTCGATAAAATCACCTGTCCGCTCGAACGGCTGTTACCGAAATCCAGCCAATATTTGACACGGTTGCGACCGCCGTAGTGATGCGTAAGGTGTTGCAGTATCGCTGCAATCTCATAACGGGCGGCTACGGTGTCCACACAGGTAATCGTAATGGTGGCACTGGCCAAATCCCTGTCTTTCAAATTCTGTTTATCATAGCGCATAGTTTCGGCTTTCCAGTTCGTCCCAAAAAAACGATTGATGCGGTTGATTAATGCTACCGCTTTGTATTGCCCTAATTCGGCGGTGGTGAACAATTGCCTGCCGAGGTTAGCGGTATCTACGATATCATTATCAAATACCCTGACAAAGATACCTGCATGACCTAAAGCCGTCAATGCGTGGTTCATCCGTGCAAGCGCGGTTAACAACTGGCCGCCTGTGCCGCCTGCACCGATTAAGTTAATGGTAACCGGATTATAGGGCTGTAACAATTCCTTTTGGACAATATGCACCGCAGGTTTATTTATTTTTTGCTTTTTCATCGGATGATTTGTTTAAGGGTTAAATGATTATTCAGCAGTTCCGCTTGCGGAAACGGTTCGGTTGAACCTGCGAGGAAACGCCACAAATCTGTCGTATTCGTTTTCGTGCTGTTGTTGCCACTGATGGAATGGCTGAAATTACTGTTAAAAAAATACCGTTCCCATGTGTCCATAAAATCTTCTAAACAGGTGGATTTGCCGATATTGATCTGCACCGTACCCATGCACACCTGACCATTTCCATAAATGTTTAGATAGGGTGCGTGGCAAAGTTTAGTATGTTCATTGGGTTTGTTTTTGCCCTTTACTCCATAAACATACAAGGTATCCGCATTGGCTTTCCAAAGCATTGCAGGTATATGGTATTTCCCTGATGGAATATTCAATCCATCTATAAAGAACAGGTTTACTGCCTGCGGTGGGGTGTACCAAACCGCATAGCCATTTGCCTGCTGATTGACATATAAAACCTTGTTAGGTAACAACCCCTTGCTTTTTAAGTAGGTGTCCTGCAATTCCTGCGAGGTCTGCAAAAGGGCATGTAAAGCGGTCATTTCCTTTAAAGTGAAAGGGTGCGCATTTATCGGACGGCCATCTTTTCCAATGTCGTAGCTTTCCACATAAATCTGCGTTTCCTGTTCTTTATGCTGAAACTGGTTGATTTCCTGTTCCTCGTTGTGTCGGTATATCAGCAGGGCTTTAAAAGGTTCAAAGCCGCTGTTAAACTGTTGCGTGATATTCTTCATGGTCGTATTGGTCTAATAAATCCCTTAATCTTTCAATCAAGCCAAAAAGCCGTGTTTCAAAATCAAAATCCACTTGTTGCGGGTTGGGTAGCGTATCAAAAAAGTGTATGGCGGTAGGTTCATCCTGTACAGGTCTTTCCTGAAAACTGCAATTAATCATTTCCATTAATTCGTCCTGAAAACAATCCCGGTCACTCCAATAAAAATGGGTATATTCTTCAACCCTGATACGTTCTTCCTCGTCCGAGTAAACCAAATCAGGGTGGATGCCATCTGAAATTGAACGCTTGGGGTATTGGCGGTAAAGCTGTAAAAACGCTATGGCTAAAAGTTCCCATTCCAGTTGGTGCGCATCTCGGTGTTGATAGTTCAGTATGACGCTTTCCATGCGCTCCAACCATACGGGATTTTTAATAATGGGCATGATGTGACCGCCTGCCCGCCGCATTTCATACAGTGTATCTTCCTGCTGTTGATGCCAGGCTTTTTCTTCTTCGTCCGTGTTGCCCTCGTCCTCCGTATCATTGATCCATTGCTCTAAAGTATCGTACTGGTAATCCATAAAAGTGCCGCTTTCCGCATAAAATGGAATATCTACGACTTGGTGCAGGTAAGCAAACAGTACGGTCACCAATTCAGTGATGCGCTCCTGTCCCGCAGTTTGCGACCAATTCCAATATGCCCTGACGGGAATGTAAAACAGGCAATGGCTTAAATCAAAAGTCTTGACCACGGCTAACACGGCCTTTTTGCCCTTATCCTGTACTATCTGACAATGAAAATTCCGGTCGATGGCGCTCACCTGTTTAGCGATTTCCTGCCAAGTGCGGTAAATGTTTTGCGGGAACGGCAAGCCACTTTGCGGTACGGTCAATTGGTAATGAGCGCAGAGGTTGGCAAGGGAGTAAAAATACTCCCTTGCTATCCTTTCCCTGTTCCCGCTGAATGCCCAAAACGGTTTAAAACTATAATTCAAAAAACCATTTCCGTTAGCCCTGCGGGTGCGCTTCGCAAAGGGTTGCGCCTGACCTCGTCGGCATCGGGCAGGCGGTCTAACCTGACCGCCAGTTCCCCGAACAATTGCTGTATTTTCCATTGGTCGCTTTTGGTGTTGATTTTGATTACCCGGTTAATTGCTTGCTTTTTCATGGCTATCCTTTCGTCCCCATCGTGCTTTCAAAGCGGTAAACCGCTTCATCATTGATGATCTCCGGCCCGATTACTTTGGCATTAGTGAGCACGGGGTATGTACCTGCGAAAAAGTTCTGTACATCGGTAATGGTGAAATTATGATTTGGGTCGGTCAATCGGATTTCCTGCCCGTTTTCCTTGTGCAGGAATATCCTCGGTAAAATCAGTGTTTTCATGGCAGTAGCTTAATCTTTGAATTGGTTGGCTAATTTTTCATATATCTCTTTTCCGGCTTCGATTTCCTTGCGCCTGCTTTCAATGAGTTCCGCTTTGTCAGGGTATTCCGCAGGGTCGGGCAGTTGCGCCAATGCTTCGGTGTATTTCATCTGCTTGGCCAGTTCCTTTGATTTATCCATGGCTTCGTCAAACAGGCGCTTTTTCTCCGCTTTGGCTTCGGCATCATCTGTCTGTTGACTGAACAGATTTTGTTCGTCATCTTTATCGTCCTCGGGTTCGGCAACGCCTGTTTTACCTGCTTTATCTTTCTCGCTCTTGCCATTCTTTTTGGCCTTTTCCAGTTCCTTTTGATAGGTTTCTAAATTATTGATGATACCAACGGTCTGTTTAACTGGCTGTGCGAACTGACTTAAAAATCCCTCGTCCAATTCGGCGGCAGTTCCTTTGAATAACATGGGCGGCAGGCTGTTCCCTGCGGTGGCAGTAATGTTGCCTTTTTTCAATACGGCTGAAACGGTTATCACTCCTGTTTCATCGTGGTGGATATTTAAGAGGAGGTTTCCATTGATTTGCAATCCTGCTATCTGTTCAAAAAAGTTCGTTTTCATGGTTCTTGATTTTAAAGTGTTTTAAATAAAATGTAGTTGCCGTTACGGGTTCGGGCGGTAAAGCCGTTACTTTCAATGATGCCCTTTATCGGGTTCTCGGCTTGCCTTGCTTCTTCGGCATCTGGCGCACTCCTATTCAGGAGTGCGGTTTTGTCAAAGAATTTCGGGGTTTTCCCTAAAATGCGCGGGCTTTTCTTTCGGTTTTATTCGCTAATGTGCTCATGGCTTATAGTTTTAAATGGTTAATTCCTGCGACCGCCAGTAAAAACAAACCTGCCAATCCGCACAGGTTAGCGGCTATCATTACCATCATTTCGATGGTGGTAACGACCACAAAATGGCGGTAGCTGCTGAATTGCTGTAATCCTGCAATCCCCCTGCGGTTGAACCTGCGCCTGCCGATACGGTAGCGGACGAACAGGCATATTGCAATCAGCAATAATCCGCAGGGAATGGTATAACTGTGTTGTGTTATCATAATCAGGTGAATAAAAGTTCAACGGCGGGTTTGAATTTGGGGTCGGTCTGCTTATCCAGTTGGACATAAGAGGTCAAAGCGTGACGGGTAAAAATGGCTAAGTAACCATCGAATAACTGGTCAGCGAACACGTTGGGCGACCTGTATAAATCCTTGGGATATTTAGCCATAATAGCCTGTACCCTTTCAGCCAGTTCAAACCACATTTCCACATTTAAAAAACCGTTATCCCATTCCTTGCGGATATGCTCTTGGTCATTTAATACCGTTTCTGTTAATTCATTCAGATAACCCAAAAATTCAGGGATTTCCTCTCTTAGTAAACTGTGCAAAAGCCTTGCTTTCGCCACGTTGTTCATCAGCATTAAAGGTTGCATATAACCATTTTAAGAGTGCGTAAAAAGCAGGGGAATTGCTCCCCTGCATGGTTCATTAATTCAGGTTTAAAGCACCTGCGCCACTTTTGGCAAAACCTGTGCAAAGGTCAAAAGCTACCTGTGCCCGTTGTTTGGCTGTGCCATCCATGATGGATTTGAATTTGGCATC